>Ga0078972_1000481_pt1 | contig 166393 bp, 161 predicted proteins | sample YelNatPaOPGAMG01_FD_67568 | JGI IMG/M metagenome (GOLD analysis project Ga0078972, IMG submission 67568) | Hot spring thermophilic microbial communities from Obsidian Pool, Yellowstone National Park, USA - OP-RAMG-01 (SPADES assembly) (version 2) | ecosystem: Environmental > Aquatic > Thermal...
TGGATTTTCAGGGCTGGCAGTTCATCAAGCCCGGGGGCTTGACCTATGACGAGGCGGACAAGAACAAGCCCATCGTCTGCTTCGGCTCCTTTCAGGACTATCTGGGCCGCAATCCCTCGACTAACGGCATCAAAACCAAAAATGAGTGGGTGCATGCCACGAACTGGGATGCTGTGATTTTCGACGAATACCATTACGGCGCCTGGCGCGAAAAGGCCAAAGAACTGTTCGAAGCAGAGGATGAAAAGGAGCGCAAATTCGCCGAAGGCGAGGGTATTGACTACTTCGATGAAGACATCCTGCCCATCACGTCATACCATTACCTCTACCTCTCCGGCACGCCGTTTCGCGCCATCGCTACCGGCGAGTTCATCGAAGAACAGATTTACAACTGGACTTACTCGGACGAACAAAAGGCAAAAGAGGAATGGACAGGAGCGGATAACCCCTATGCCGCTCTGCCGCGCATGGTGCTGATGACCTATCAACTGCCAGACGCCATCCGGGAAATCGCCATGCAGGGCGAATTCAACGAGTTCGACCTGAATGTTTTTTTCTCGGCGGAAGGTGTGGGCGATCAAGCGCGCTTCAAGTATGAGGACGAGGTCCAAAAGTGGCTGGATCTCATTCGGGGCGCGTACCTTCCCACCAGCATGGATAACCTCAAGCTCGGCGCGCAGAAGCCGCCGCTTCCTTTTTCCGATGTTAGGCTTTTGAGTGTGCTCTCGCATACGCTGTGGTTCCTGCCGAGTGTCGCTTCCTGCTACGCCATGCGCAATCTTCTCAGGCAAAAACATAACAAGTTCTATCATGATTACAAAGTCATCGTCGCCGCGGGCAGTGCCGCCGGGATCGGCGTTAAAGCCTTGCCTCAGGTGTGGGACGCGATGGACGATCCCCTAAAGACGAAAACCATCACGCTCACCTGTGGAAAACTGACGACGGGGGTAACGGTTCGTCCGTGGACAGGCATCTTTATGCTGCGGAATTCCTCCAGCCCGGAGACCTATTTCCAGGCGGCTTTTCGTGTGCAGAATCCGTGGGTCATCAAAAATCCCGATGGAGCATCGCCCAATGAGGAACTGATCCTCAAAGAGGAATGCTATGTTTTCGACTTCGCCCCGGATCGCGCCTTGCGGCAGATTGCGGACTATAGTTGTCGCCTCAATGTCAATGAGGACGACCCCGAAAAAAAGGTGGAAGAATTCATCCGTTTCTTGCCGGTGCTGGCTTACGATGGCAGTTCCATGAAACAGATCGATGCCGCCGGCGTTCTGGACATGGCCATGAGCGGAACTACGGCAACGCTTCTGGCGCGCCGCTGGGAAAGTGCCCTGCTGGTGAATGTGGACAACGACACCCTGCGGCGGCTGATGGACAATGACCAGGCCATGAAAGCCCTGATGAGCATCGAAGGATTCCGCAACCTCAATAAGGAAATCGAAACCATCATCAACAAATCCGAAGCCGTGAAAAAGGCCAAGAAAGAGGCGAACGACAGGGAACTTTCCAAAGAAGAAAAGAGGCAACTTACAGAAGAGGAAAAGGAATACAAGACCCTAAGGAAGAAGATTCAAGAGAAACTTATCAAGTTCGCCACGCGGATCCCCGTCTTTATGTATCTGACGGATTATCGCGAAAGGAAACTCGAGGACGTGATCACGCAATTGGAACCGGGCTTGTTCAAAAAGGTAACGGGGCTGACCGTCAAAGACTTTGAGCTATTGGTCAGCCTCGGGGTATTTAACAGTGCCATTATGAACGATGCGGTGTACAAATTCAAGCGCTATGAGGACCCCAGCCTCATTTACACAGGTATCAACCGGCATGAAGGAGAAGACATCGGGCTTTACGATACGGTCTTGCCGCAGTCTGACTATGATGAAACATTCATAAATAATGAGGGAAACTAGATCTGAAATAGACGTAAAAAGTAAGCTAATGGCCGATTGCAGCAGACGACCTTTTTGTGCTGCCGCTAAACAACGCGTTGCGCGCCTAGGCCAATACAGGCGCTCCCTCTGTTTTCAAGGTTCCTTCGTTTTCGGCAGTTTTCCCGAATAACAGCGCAGGGGTTTTTCTTCTCCGATGATCGCGCAGTAGTTGCACAGGATGCATTTTGATTTGGTCTGAGTGCCCTTTTTGAATTTGCGGACAATGTCCGGTTCGATGATGAACGGGCGGGACATGGACACAAAATCGGCCTTGCCGTTTTCGATGATGTCGTTGATATCGTCCAGCGTATGAATGCCGCCGACCACGATCACGGGAATCTGGACGGCTTGCTTGATTTGCATGGTCGCGTCGAGGTTGTATTTCAAAAGCGGCTTGGGTTGCGGCATGAAAGCCTTGGCCAGGGGAATCGCGATTTTCTTGGCGAACCGCGGAAGCTTTTTGTATTTGAAGCTGTACTCCATCACCGCCTCGGCGGGAAGCTCTGGCCCGCGCATCATGTACAAGCCGTCTTCGACGCACCCGCAGGAAACCTCGATGGCCGCGCAGCCGGATTTTTCCAGCATTTGGGCGATGCGAACGGCTTCTTCAACTCTCATGCCGTTTCTGCGTCCGTCGTGGGTGTTCATCTTGACCAGCAGAGGATAATGCCCCACCTTCTCTTGGGCTTTGCGGAAAATTTCGCCGACGATTCGATATTTGTTTTCGGTGGAGCCGCCCCAGCGGTCTTTGCGGCGGTTGGTGTGGGAGGAAAGAAACTGCGCCAGCAAATACCCATGCGCCAGATGAAGTTGGACGCCGTCAAAGCCGGCCTGCTTTGCCCGGATGATTGCGGCGACAAAATCATCAATGATTTGATGGATGTCTTCCTCGGATAATGCTTTGGGTTTGTCCTCGCTGTAAAAACCATCCCGGATCGCGGACGGCGCGACCGTGGGGTAGCCGGTGATTTTCGAGCGGGTTTGCCGGCCGCAATGCGCGATTTGAATAATGATGGGCGTTTCGTAAGCGTGAACGGCTTGCGTGATTTCCCGAAACGCCGGAATTTTATCGTCGCTTTCGATCATGGTCATGTTGTAGAGACAGGTTTTCCCGTCCGGCCGAATGCCGACGTAGCCGGTGATGATAGCGCCGACTTCTCCTTTAGCCAGATTGACATAAAGATTTTTCAGCTTTTCCGTCGGAAACCCTTTTTCATCCGCCAAGCCTTCGTGCGTGGCCGAGCGGATGATGCGGTTTTTCAGCTTAATGCCTGCCAGCGCGGCGGGTTCAAACGCGGAGAGGGACATTTTTGATTCCTTTCGTGTAAAAAATTTATGAAGCCATCCGACCCAAACGCGATCCGTCGGCAAATCTTTGCGCGATTTTTCCAACATCGGGTTAATGCTTTGTTTTCATAAGTATAATCTCGAAAAATTTGCCTGGCAATCTTTTTTTGAGGCGCGTTTCAAGAAAAGTTTAAAAAAACCTTCAAATGTGTTAGTAGAGTAACCACTTCAGGAATGAAACGTTTGCATGAACAAATGACTGATATTTTATCAGAACGATACTTTCCGCGATGACAGGATTCCCGCTGTCGCGGGAAGGACAAAAGTAGTCACTGGATTCCCGCTTGTGCGGGATGACATTTCTTTTCAAGGAGAATTTATGTCCGATAAAATGGAGTTGGAAAAACAATGCATCAATACCATCCGCGTTCTCGCGGCCGACGCGATTGAAAAGGCCAAATCCGGCCATCCCGGCATGCCGCTGGGCGCGGCCGCCGCCGCTTTTACGCTCTGGACAAAACACCTCAAGCACAACCCGAAAAATCCGTCTTGGCCGGACCGCGACCGCTTTGTGCTTTCCGCCGGCCACGCGTCCATGCTTTTGTATGCTCTTTTGCATTTGACCGGATACGACTTGACGATGGATGACATCAAAAATTTCCGTCAGTGGGGCAGCCGGACGCCCGGTCATCCCGAATACAAACACACGCCCGGCGTGGAAGTCACCACGGGGCCCCTCGGGCAGGGCTTGGCCAATGCCGTGGGAATGGCGATCGCCGAAGCGCATCTGGCTGCGCGCTTCAACCGCGAGGGCAAAACAATCGTCGATCATTTCACTTACGTTATGGCCGGGGACGGCGACATGATGGAAGGCGTGGCGGCGGAGGCTTGCTCGCTGGCCGGCCATCTGCGTCTGGGCAAGCTGATTGTTCTTTACGACGACAACAAGGTGACGCTGGCCGGATCCGCCGCGCTCTCCTCCTCGGAAAACATCGAGCAGCGCTTCAAGGCCTACGGCTGGCACGTGCAGAGAGTCGCCGACGGAAACGACGTCGCCGCCATTGACCGCGCCATCAAAAAAGCCAAACGCGAAACGCAAAAACCGTCGCTGATCTGCGTTTCCTCGGTCATCGGCTACGGCGCCCCCGGCAAGCAGGGAACCTGCGAAGCGCACGGTTCTCCTCTGGGAGCGGACGAGTTGAAGAAAACCAAAGAGGCGCTTGGCTGTGTCGCGGATGAGCCTTTTTACGTTTCCGAAGGCGTTTACAAATTTTTCCGCAAAGCCGTGCCGCGCGGCAAAAAATACGAAAAGCAGTGGCAAGGCGTTTTCAGCCGATACAAAAACGAGCTGCCCGCGCAGGCCGAGGAATTTGAACGCGCCGTGAACGGCGTTTTGCCCGATGACTGGGAGGCGTCCTTGAAAGAATTTCCCGACGGCTCGAAGGATATCGCCACGCGCAAAGCCGGCGAGACGGTGATGCAGGCGATCGCGGCGAGGGTCCCCGAACTGATGGGCGGCTCGGCGGACCTGAATCCTTCGTGTTTTACCTGGCTGAAAGGTTTGGGCGATTTTCAAAGTCCCCTGCTTTCCCAAGAAGGGCTGCACGGCGCGGTCGGCGGTCCGTGGGATTATTCGGGGCGCAATCTCCACTTCGGCGTGCGCGAACACGCGATGGGCGCGATTGCCGTGGGCATGGCGCTTCACGGCGGCATCATCCCCTACACGGCGACGTTTCTGACCTTTGCCGATTACATGCGTCCGCCGATGCGGCTGGCCGCGCTGATGGGCCTGCGCGTCATTTTCGTCTTCACGCATGACAGCATCGGCGTGGGGGAGGACGGCCCGACGCATCAGCCCGTCGAACACATCATGAACCTGCGCCAGGTGCCCAACATGACTCTCATCCGGCCGGCCGACGCCAATGAAACGCTGGAGGCCTGGCGTGTCGCGCTCAAAAACACCCAGGGGCCGACCGCGCTGATTCTGAGCCGCCAGAATCTTCCGGTGCTGGACAGAAGCGTTTGCGCCTGTGTGTCGGGAACACAAAAAGGCGGCTATATTCTTTGGGAGTCGGCGCCGGATCCGGAAGTGATTCTGATGGCCACGGGCTCGGAAGTCCGGCTCGCGCTGGCCGCCGCCCGGAAGCTTGCGGAAGCAGGCGCGAAAGTCCGCGTGGTCTCCCTGCCCTCTTGGGAAATCTTCGACCGTCAGCCCGACGATTACCGCGAAAGCGTCCTGCCGAAAAAAGTCTCCGCGCGCGTCGCGGTGGAGGCGGGCATCAAACTAGGCTGGGAACATTACGTCGGTCTGCAGGGGAAAATCATCGGCATGGAAACCTTCGGCGCCTCCGCGCCCGGACCGGTTTTGTATGAAAAATTCGGCTTCACCGTGGAAAACATTGTCGAGGCGGCGCAAAACCTTTTGCGTCCCCGCTGACGGAGAAAACTAATGACCGAAGCCCCGCTGGATTTTTTTCTCGGAGAATATCAAAGCGCTGTCGACAGGGCTTGGGAAAAAATTCGCGCGGACCGGCTGACGGATCGGCTGTGGGCGAAAGATTACACGATTTGGAAACCAACGCCCGCCGAAATCGTCAACCGTCTGGGCTGGCTGGACGCGCCCGCGGAAACGCTGGGGCGGATGGGTGAAATTCTTCCGGTCGCCGAAACGCTCCGGTTCCAAAAAATCCGCGATATTTTTTTAATCGGCATCGGCGGATCATCGCTGGCCGCGGAAGTTTTCAGCAGCATCTTCGGCGATCAGCCCGGCTATCCCCGCCTGCGCATCCTCGACACAACCGATCCCGTTTTTATTTCGGACATCGCCCGCCGGATGGATGCGGCGCGCAGCGTGCTGATTGTTTCCTCCAAATCGGGAACGACGCTGGAAGTCACATCGCTCTTTCATTATTTTTACCGGCTGGTGCGCCAAAAGCTCGGCGGGGCGGCGGGAGACAAATTCTTTTTCATCACCGACGAGGGAAGCCCGCTTGTGCAGGCGGCGCAAGCGGTTTCGGCGGCCCGAATCTTTCTCAACACTCCCGACATCGGCGGACGCTACTCCGCGCTGTCGCTCACAGGAATGGTGCCTGCCGCGCTGACGGGCGTTCCCATTCAAACCCTGCTTCAACAGGTTTCTTCCCGGCGGGACATCCTTTGCCGCCGGGGCGCGGCGCTGGGCGCGGCATTGGGAGTGCTGGCCCAAAACGGACGCGACAAACTTACCGTGGTTTTGCCGCCGGCGTGGAAATCTTTCGGCGATTGGCTGGAGCAACTCATCGCGGAGAGCACCGGCAAGGAAGGCCGGGGCATTCTTCCCGTGTTGAATGAAAAGCTCGACGAGACCCGTCGCTGGGGAAGCGATCGCGTTTTCGTTTTCTTCAGGCAAAACGGTTCTCCGTCCCCGATGGAATCCATCATCCGCGCGGGCCATCCCGTCATCGCGCTGGACATCCGGGACAACATGAGTCTGGGCGAGCAGATGTTCGTCTGGGAAGTCGCCACCGCCGTGGCCGCCCATTTTCTGAAAGTCAATCCCTTTGACCAGCCGGATGTGGAGTCAACCAAAAAACACACCCGCGAGGTGATCGCCGGCTTGCGTGAGAACAAGAAGACAACGGACCAGCCGGCGGCGGGAATTTTTGACGGCGTGGCCGTCTTCGGCGATATCCGGGGCGCGTCCCTTTCCGCAATTCTTGCGGATTTTTTGGGACAGGCCAAAGCCGGAGACTATATCTGTCTGCAGATTTTTTTGAGCCGCGTTGGGGATGTCGAAGCGGCCGTCCATGATTTGCGGGACGCGCTGTCCCGCAAATACGCCGTGCCGGTGACATCCGGTTACGGTCCCCGGTATCTGCATTCCACCGGCCAGCTGCACAAGGGCGACGCGGGCAACGGCCTCTTTCTTCAGCTCACGCAGGATTTTCCGGTGGACGAGGAAATCCCCGACCGCCCCGACGACAATCAATCGGCACTGACTTTCGGGCAGCTCATGGCGGCGCAGGCGCGGGGTGATTTTCAGGCGCTTGCGGAGGGGAAGCGGCGAATCATCCGCCTTCATTTCAAGGACAATCCCGCGAGCGCTTTAAAAACGATTGCCGAACTTCTTTGACGCCGTCCTCCAACGCGAGGGGGCCAATTCATTTGTTCCCTGAATTCCCGCGTCGTGCTTTGGGACTTTCCCGACCATGACAAACAGATCAAATAACGTGTTTTAGTTTTGTCACCGCCCGTCCGGCGCCGCGCTTTTCATTTCACGGATGACCCTCAAAATCTGCGGAGCATGGCGCTCCGACGCCGGCGGAATCGCCTTGGGATAGCCGATAATGATCGGCGCGACAATCCGGCAGCCTTCGGGAATCGCCAGCAGGGCTTTCAATTGGGGATTGCGGATCTGCGCGCCCAAGGCGATCCAGCAGGTGCCCAATCCCCGGGAAGCCGCCGAAAACATGATGTAGCTTGCCGCCAGCGCGCAGTCAACCTCCAGCGACGGCACCGTGTTGGGGCCGCTGATAAAGATGGCGCAGGGCGCGTTGTAAAAGACATTGAAGTTTTCATCCTTGAGGGCGCCGATGTAGGCCGGATTCAGGGAAGATGGGTTCCGGGAGAAATCCGCCAGCAGATTCGCCTTGCTTTCATCGGAGAGCGCCTTGAGCGTCTTTTTGCACTGCACGATGGAAAACCGGCAGGGCTGGTTGTTGCTCGCCGACGGCGCGAGCGTCGCTTCCCGGAGAATTTCCTCCAGAACGTCCAGGGGAACTTCCTGGTCCTGAAAATCGCGGATGGATCTTCTGTTTTTCAACAATTCCTGAAATGTCATAACCCAAACCCTCCTTTGTATGAAATATCAGTGCGGATCAGGGCAAAAAGACGGAAATGAAAGCCAGGATGATCCACTGAAAAAAATTGATCAAGGGATTGAGAAAGCCCAAAAGCAGCAAACCGATGACGATGAAAAAACCGAAAGGTTCCAGCTGGTACAAAAAGTTACTGACGGACGGCGGCGCGAAGCCCATGAGAATCTTGGAGCCGTCCAGCGGCGGAATCGGAATGAGATTGAAGGCGGCCAAAACAAGATTGATCCGCGCAAACAGATAGAGAATCTGCTCCATCATGCCGTCCGGTTCAGGCGACAGAAGCCGCCACAGCAAAAAAGCGCTGAAGGCACAGAGGATATTGGCGGCGATGCCCGCTGAAGAAACCAGAATCATGCCCCGGCGGCGACTCCGGAGAGGAATGTTTTCCAGGTTCACGGGCACGGGCTTGGCCCAGCCGAATCCGACAAAAAGCAACATCAGGGTCCCAATCGGATCGAGATGCTTGGCGGGATTGAGCGTCAATCGTCCCAGCCATTTGGCCGTTTCATCGCCCAGGCGATAGGCCACCCAGCCGTGCGCCAGTTCGTGAAAAATGACCGAATACAAAAGCAGAACCGCCAAAATGATGAAAGCCGGCGGATCCCTGAAAAGGAATTGAATCAATCCCATAGAGCTATCCTTTCGCTTTTTGCGGCTAGCGGATTTCGATTTGCGCTTTGCTTTCCGGAAGCTGATCCGGCATCTCTGTCCGCCATTTCGGGAAACAATTGTATTTCACGCCGATGACGAAGCCCAGCAGCCCCATGGCCAGTTCAACGGCAAGGGTCAGCCCTCGGGCGACTAAGGGCAGAATCAACGCCGCCTGGACATTGGAAAATTGTTTCAGCAGAAAAAACATGGTTCCTTCCCTCACGCCCAAGCCGCCCATCGTGAAGAAGGCCACGTAGCCGGCGATGGCCGAGACGGACACCGTCGCCATGCTCGCAAAAATTTTGGCCAAGGGAAGATAAATGTGAAGTCCCCGCGCCAGAAGATAGAGGGCCGCTCCCAACAAAACGCACGCGATCAAATAAATTGCCTGGGTATAGACAAAAAGAGACCTCGGGAGGTCGATGGGTTCGATCGTCCTGGAAAACAAGCGGTTGGAAAAGGTAATCAGGTGATTTAAAATTTTTGTGTGCCAAATAATGAAGACGGCATCCAAGCCGATGAACGAAACGAAGATCAAAACGGAAATGCCCGTCGGCAGGATTTGCTCGCTGAAAAGATAATAGCCCGCGGCGACCGTGACGCCGACGAACCCCAGGCACACAAAACAAACGATATTGATGTAAATCAAAACGGCGGGAGGGATGCCCCTTTCGGACATCAGCGCGATCTGTGCCGCGTAAGTCCATATTTTTCCGGGAACGTATTTGAACAAGGCGGAGGTGTTGTAAAGCGCCAGACTCTCCGCGAAGGTCAATTTCCGGCTGACGTAGCGGTTGACATAGATCCGCCAAAGGAAAGGACCGATCAGGTAAACCGCTAGGCCGAGCGTGACCGCCGCTGAAAGATAGCCGGGATGAAGGGTGAGATCGGCTTGTCTTAAGGCGTCGGCGTTTTTCTGAAACTCCAGATAGAAAAAATATCCGACCGCAAGACCCAGCGCCGCCGTAACGGCGTATCGGACGGTTTTCATCGAATTCAAATGACGGCCTCCCTCTTTGGGTTGCGCGCCCCCGAAACGGTTTTATTCTTTCGGAAGCGGCGCGGTGAAATGAACATATGATAATTGACTTTGAGAGTCAAAATAATTTTCCCCGGTGGGTCAGGCACGGCGACAAAAAAAAGCTTGACAACCCAGCGATATTTTCATACAAGCGTTTCAAACAGGTGTTTGATTTTTTATGGAAGCGAAAAGAACAGACTCCAAAACATCCGCCGCCATTCTGGAAGCCGCCGGCAGAATCTTTGCCGCCAACGGTTTTGCCAAATCAACGGTCAGGGAGATTTGCCGGGAGGCGGGCGTCAATCTTGCTGCCGTGAATTACCACTTCGGCAACAAGGAAAACCTTTATCTGGCGGCGCTGAAACGTTCCCAGAAAGAATCGTCGTCGGCCGATCTTTCAGACCCCGATCTTTATCAATCAAAAAAGCCGGATGAAAAACTGCGGATTTACGTCCGCTCTTTTCTGGCGCGGATTATGGACGAGAGTTCTCCCGCCTGGTTCGGAAGGCTTTTGGCGCGCGAGTTCACGGAGCCGACGTGGGCGTTCGACGTGCTTGTGGAGGAGACGATCCGGCCCCGTTTCGAGATGCTCAATGAAATCGTCGCGGCGATCTCCGGGAAAAAGATTCATGATCCGTCCGTCCGTATGAGTTCCATGAGCATCATCGGGCAATGCCTTTATTTCCGTCATTCCCGCCCCGTGATTTCCCGGCTCTACCCCGGCGAGATTTTTGGTTCCAAACATATCGACACGCTGACGGAGCACATCGTCTCCTTTTCCCTCAACGGTTTGATGAAAGGAAAAAAGGTTCCAACATGCAAAAAAAGATAATGGTTTTCTTCGTCATGACGGCCGTTGTTTTGTCGTTCCGGACGGCGACGGCCGCCGAATCCGGCCCGCCCGCCTACACGCTTGAGCAGTGCATCGCCGTCGCGTTGGAAAAAAATCCCAGTCTCCGCGCCTACGCGGCGGGCATCAGGGCCAGCGAAAGCAGAATCGGCCAGGCGAAAGCCCAGTATTATCCCCAACTCAATCTTTCCACCGGCTACCAGAGGATCGGCCCCTATGCTCCGGCCGGCACATCCGCCGATTCCTATGATCAATACTCGGCCGGCATCAGCCTCGGCGCCACCTTGTTTGATTTCGGGAAAACGGCCAAGCAGGTGGAGATTCAGGATTTCAACGCGCGCTCGTCGCGCGCCGATTACGAAGACATCAAAACGCAAGTGGTTTTGAATGTGAAAAAAGCCTACTACAATCTCTTGCTGGCCGAGCGTAACCAAGAGGTCGCCGTCGACACGGCGACGCAGTTTCAACAGCATCTCCAGCAGGCCAATGCCTTTTTCCAAATAGGCACAAAGCCCAAATTCGATGTCACCAAGGCGGAGGTGGATTACGGCAACGCCAAGCTCAGTGTTCTCAAGGCCGAAAACGCCGTTCGGCTGGCCAAGGTCACGCTCAAGAACGCCATGGGCGTCACGGACAGCGATGATTTCGTTATCGTGGATAATTTTAGCCCGCAAAAAAATCATCCGCCCCTCAACGACCTGGTCAACAGAGCCTTTGCCCGCCGGGCGGATTTGCAATCCATTCTTTCCCAGAAGGCGGCGGCGAAAAGTTCGCTGGACTTGGCGCAAAAAGGCTATTTTCCCACGCTGACCGGCAGCGCGGGTTACACGTTTTCCGGTGCGGAGTTTCCGCTGGGCGACAGCTGGAACGCCGGCGCCGCATTGAATTTTCCCCTCTTCACGGGACAATCCACGAAATATCAAATCGAGGAAGGCCGGGCAAACCTGGAATGGCTTCAGGCCAAGGAAGACGCTCTCCGCCAGGAAATCCGCCTGAATGTGGAACAGGCCTATTTGAATGTCCAGGACGCCCGCGAGCAGATCACGATGGCGGAATTGACCGTCCTGCAGGCGAAGGAAAACTACGACATCGCCGCCGGTCGGTATAAAACCGGCGTGGGCGATCCCATCGAAGTGGCCGACGCCACCATCACCCTCAATAACGCCCGCGCCAATCTCAATCAGGCGCTTTACAATTACAGCGTCGCCTGGGCCGAGCTTGAAAAATCCATTGGAGAACAGCCATGAAGACAAAAGCCATATTCATCGCGGTTGCGTTGACGGCGCTTGTCGCCGCGGGACTCTTCCTGTATTTCAAGGGGAACTCCAAAAACGCCGTCTACAAAACGGAGAAAGTCACCCGCGGGGAAATCAAATCCGTCGTGACGGCCACGGGAACGGTCAACGCGGTGACGACGGTTTCCGTCGGCACCCAGGTTTCGGGCACGATCCAAAAGCTGTTTGTCGATTTCAACTCGCCGGTCAAAAAGGGCCAACTGCTCGCGCAGATTGATCCCGCGACTTTTCAGGCGCAGGTCGAACAGGCGCGGGCCAATCTTTTGTCCGCGCAGGCTAACCTTGAAAAAGCTTCCGTCGCCGTCGTGGACGCTCGGCGCACCTATCAGCGCAGCAAGGAGCTCTTCGCCCAGAATTTCATCGCCCAAAGCGATCTGGACACGGCGGAAACCAATTTGAATGCCGCCGAGGCCCAGCAGAAAGTCGCCCAGGCGCAGGTGGCGCAGGCCCAGGCGGCGTTGAAAATCGCCGAGACGAACCTGCGCTACACGAACATCGTTTCCCCGGTGAACGGCATCGTTATTTCCCGGAATGTGGATGTCGGCCAAACGGTGGCGGCCAGTTTCCAAACGCCCACGCTCTTCAGCATCGCCCAGGACTTGACCAAGATGCAGATCGACACCAGCGTGGACGAGGCGGACATCGGCCGGGTCAGGACGGGACAAGATGTGGTGTTCACCGTGGACGCCTACCCGGATGACGTTTTTCACGGCAAGGTCTCGGAAGTACGCAACGCGCCGACCACGGTTTCCAATGTCGTGACCTACGACGTGATTATCAAGGTGGACAATCCCGATCTGAAGCTCAAGCCGGGCATGACCGCCAATGTGACCATAACGATTGAAACCCACCCCGATGTTCTGCGCGTTCCCAACGCGGCGCTGCGCTTTAAACCGGAAGAGCCGAAAGCAGACGCCAAAAAAGGAAAGATCCCCGGGTCGCCGGAGAAAAAAGGGCCCCGCGTCTGGATCCTCGAAAAAAACACGCCCAAGCCGGTCTTGATCAGCACCGGCATCACGGACGGTAATTACACGGAGGTGGTCGCGGGAGCCCTGACCGAAGGGCAGGACGTGATTACGGACCGTTTGAACACCAAGAAAACCGGCAGCGGATCAACTCCGCCGGGACCGAGATTGATGTGATGAGCCTGATCGAAACAAGGCATCTGACGAAAATTTATGACGTCGGCGAGGAAGGCGTTCACGCGCTGAAGGATATTTCCGTCAGCATTGAAAAGGGGGAATTCGTCGCGATTATGGGGCCCTCCGGCTCGGGCAAATCCACGTTCATGAATATCATCGGCTGTCTGGATCAGCCCACGTCCGGTGAATATTTTCTCGACGGCCGGCAAATCCGCGGCCTGACGCGCGACGAACTGGCCGCGATCCGCAACCGCCGGATCGGTTTTGTCTTTCAGGGATTCAACCTGCTTGCGCGCACCTCCGCGCTGGAAAACGTGCAACTGCCCCTGCTGTACAGCCATGTGCCGCCCCGGGAACGGAAAGAAAAATCGCTGGCCGCTCTTGAAATGATGGGGCTGGAGGGACGGGAATATCATCATCCCAATCAGCTTTCCGGCGGCCAGCAGCAGCGGGTCGCCATCGCCCGGGCCCTGGTGAACAACGCGCCGATTCTCATGGCCGACGAACCCACCGGCAATCTCGACACGAAAACCAGCCAGGAAATCATGGAACTGCTGGTGGGGCTCAACCGGAATGCGGGGACCACCATCATTCTGGTCACGCATGAACCCGATATCGCCGCCTTCAGCAGGCGGATCATCCGTTTTCTTGACGGTCAGGTCATCAGCGATGAAGAGGTGAAAAAATCATGATCGACATCGCCGCCACCCTGAAAATCGCGCTTCGCGCCCTGTGGGTCAATAAAATGCGCTCCACCTTGACCATGCTGGGCATCATCATCGGGGTCAGCGCCGTGATTCTCATGCTGGCCGTGGGCACGGGCGTCAGCCGAAAAGTGTCCTCGCAAATCTCCAGCATCGGCAGCAATTTGCTCATCGTGATGCCGGGCAGTACGACCCAGGGAGGGGTCCGGATGGGCGGCGGAACTCAATCCACCTTGACGAAGGACGATGCGGATGCCATTTTGAGGGAATGTTCCGCCGTATCAGCGGTGGCGCCCATTCATCCCGGCACCGCGCAGGTGGTGTACGGAAACCAGAACTGGTCCACCGGCATTCAGGGCACCACCCCGGGCATTTTGGAGGTGAAGGATTGCGGCCTCACCGCCGGAAGAAACATCAGCGAACAGGATGTCCGCAGCGCGACAAAAGTCTGCCTTTTGGGACAGACGGTCGTGGACAATCTTTTCGGCGGCATGGATCCCATCGGCCAGGTGATCAGAATCAGAAAAATTCCCTTCACGGTCATCGGCGTTCTGGAGCCCAAAGGGCAATCGCTGAGCGGACAGGACCAGGACGACATCGTCATCATTCCGTTGAGCACCGCTCAGAAAAAATTGTTCGGAAGAACCATCCCGGGCGTGGTTCGCATCATTATGGTGAAAGCCGGAAGCTCCGAGGATCTGGCGGTGGCGCAAAGGCAGGTGACGGATTTGCTGCGCCAGCGGCACCGCATCGGCCCCAACAAGGAAGAGGATTTCACGGTGATGAATTTGACGCAGGTCCTCGACATGGCCCAGCAGACCGCCAAAACCTTCGCTCTGCTTCTGGGAGCGATTGCGTCGGTGTCGCTTTTGGTCGGCGGCATCGGCATCATGAATATCATGCTGGTATCCGTTACGGAAAGAACCCGCGAGATCGGCATTCGCATGGCCGTCGGGGCCAAGACCTGGGATATCCGGATTCAATTTATCATCGAAGCCCTGACGCTTTCGATGATCGGCGGCCTGATCGGCATTCTCATCGGCAGCGGCGGTTCCTTTCTTTTATCCGCCGTTTTTGAAATCCCTTCCGTTGTCTCGTTCTTTTCGGTGCTGCTGTCTTTCAGCTTTTCCGTCCTCGTGGGAATCTTCTTCGGTTTTTATCCGGCCTACAAGGCCTCTTTGCTCAATCCCATCGACGCGCTGCGGTTTGAATGACGGCCGGAAGAGAAGGCCCTACAGGTCTCGTTCGACAAAGACCCTGCGGATTCTGAAATCGGAGACCCTGCGGGTCATGGCCGGAAAATGCATGGCGCTTAAGACCGTCAATCTGCACAACAGTCCCGGGACAATGAGAAACTTTTCTTTCTTGAGGCCGCTGAAGGTGTCTTTGACCATCGTATCCACATCATACTGGGGAATCGTGAGGGTATGGGCTTTGTTTTCAGGGGTTCTCGTTTCATTGAGATTGAACGTCATGGCCGAAATAAATTCGGACGGACACACCAGATGCACTTTGACGCCCAGCGGTTTCATCTCATAGCGCAGCGATTCCGTCAGGCCGGTCAAAGCGAATTTCGACGAACAATAAGCCGTGTAACCGAAAACGCCCATCAGGCCGGCGACCGAAGAGATATTGACAATCCGGCCTTTGCGTTTGATCAGAAAAGGCAGCGCGGCTTTGACGGCATGGAGCACTCCGAAATAATTTGTCTCGATGACCTCCCGAAACGTTTCCAGGGGAAGTCTGTCAAAATAACCTTCGCGCAGCACGCCCGCGGAATTGACAAGGACATCCGGGGGGCCGATTTCAGCGGCGATACGGCTGAAAGTCGTCGCCATGGCTTGAGCGTCGGTGACGTCAGCCGGAAAAAAATGCGCCGTCTTGCCTCCTCTGTTTATTCCGTTTGCGGCGACTTCCAGTTTTTCTCGATCGCGCGCGATCAAAATAACAACGGCTCCTTCCGCCGCGAATCTCTTCGCCAGAGCCAATCCCAGCCCCGAGGAGCCCCCGGTGATCACTACATTTTTCCCCTTGAACATATCTTCTTCTCCCTTTCCCTGGCCTTGGCGGCCATTGAAGCAAACTCTTCCGCACGTCTGAATTCGAGGCGGAAGCCCTTGCCGGTTACCAAATCGTCGCCCACGAGGGGCGTATCGTGCTTCGCGATGATCTTCGCTCTGCTGAAGCGAATGATGTCCTTCTCCACGTCCACGCCGGGCATGACTCGAATCAGCTCCAAACCCGCTTGTGTCAATTGAAAGATGCCGACCGTGCTCACATAGTAAACCCTTGCCCCGCGGGCTAGGGCGCGCCGGGCATTGAACGACACCTCTTGAATCCTTTCGACAAACTTCGGCGTTTTCTGACTTTGAATGACCAGTTTGCCTCTCTTGATTTTATATTTTCCGTCGGCGCTCCATTTGCCGACAAAAATGATGGTTTTGGCGAATTCCACGAGATTGGGAAAGCCTCCCGGCCCGACGTAATCCGTCACGCGGGGGCCTCTTTTGGAGACGTTCACGTTCCCTTCGGAATCAACTTCCAGAAATCCCAGCACGGTCACTTCCAAGTCGCTTTCGTAAAGGCGGAACATCTCCGCCGAACTGAGAAACCTGACCGGATTGATGGAAGCACCGAAGTACATTCCTGAAACGGGCATGCCCCCGTAGACGCCGCTTTCCGTGGTAAAGGTCAGTTGACGATACAGGCCGCTTTCGAACAGGATGCGGCCGACCTCTTCGGGCAGACCGATGCCGATATTGATCAATGAGCCCGGCACGGTTTCCTGAACGAACAACGAAGCGGCCATCCTGGCCACCGCGTTGTCCACCGCATCCCTGATCGGCGTGATGCCGGTGAAGGTATTGGCCAGTTTGACCAGATGATAGGCGGCGACGATATCGGTCCTTGCGCCTTCGGTAAACATGGGGAAATATTTCCGTTGCAAGACTCCGCCGGTTTGTTCGTTTTTCGGATTCACCGCGATGGCGTCAATCATGGAAGCGGGCAGGGAAATTTCCTCCGGATTGGATTCAATGATGTCGGAAACGGTGACGAGCACCCGTCCGCCGTTGGCTTTCGCGGCGTAGGCGGCGTCAAGGCTTTCTGTGATCAGGGCAGCATTCTTGAAATAAATATTTCCCTGCCTGTCGGCGTAGGGCGCGCTGATCACCGCCACCTGAATATCCGGAAGCGTATAGATCAGCCGGTCCCCGTCGCACCGGACAAAATGTCCGCCCTGCTTGTTGATGACATTGGTGCCGCCGCCAAGGGCCGGATCCAGAAAAGTTCCCTTGCCCACGGTGCTGACGATTTCCCGGACGCCCCGGCGCTGTCCCTCGATCAGGTAGGCCATCACGCCCTGCGGCATCGTGTGAATTTCCAGCTTTCCTTCTTCGCCCAATTGAAGCAGCGCCTTGTGCGTTTCCAGATGGCCGGAGATATGGCATTGCAACAATCCTTCCACGCCCAGTTCCTCAATAGTGCCGGGGGCCTTGCCCCGTCCCCCCACGCCAGCCACAACCATCCAGGTCAATCCGGACGGGTGTCTGGTTCTTTCGTAGCGGTCCCGAACCGCCCAATAATAGGTTGAACATCTGCTGTTCCCCGCGATTCCCGCAGAGAGGACCGCGGCGCCGTCAGGAATAAGTTCCGCAGCTTTTCTGGCGGACATAAAAACCGAAGGAAGCTCCCCCGGCGGCACATAGTCGAGATCGCGCCTATTCCAGGTCAGCCGAAACGCCAGCATCTGAAAAAGAGCGCGAAACGGCCGAATATCGGTCTTCCCCTTTTCAAGTCTATAAACAATAACGCCTGCGGCGGCTCTCAGCAATTCGATGATTCGCTTCATGTTTGTTTAACAGGCCTGTGCCAGATCAGACAGGAATTTCGTAGCAGGTTTTGACATCCATGCCCGGCTCCAGCAGGGGAAAAAGTTTTTCCATGTTCTTCATCAGGTTGGCGGAGTGGAGTTTCAGCGCTTCCTTGTCGCTGTATTTCTCGTAAAAAATAATGGTTTTTTCATCCCCGCGGACCGTGTGGGGAATATACGCCAAACAGCCCGGTTCGCTGGCCTTGACTTGCGGAACAATTTCTTTCAAGACGTTGATCGCCTCTTCCATTTTACCATCTTTCACCTTTAAAGTCGCAATGAGTGTAATCATTCAAAGAGCTCCTTGTTTGAATTTTTAGGCAACGAGTATATGGGCAAGGCCGGCGCGTGTCAAAGAAATATTGATTGAAAAATGCTAAAAAAAAGCGCCGGCTTCCCCGGCGAAAGAAACGTAGCGAAGGTTGGGATTAAGCGTTTTTCAGAAAAGCGATGATTTCATCCACGTCCGGCAACTCCGCAAGCGGGTAAACCCGCATGAAAATGACCCTGCCCGCTTCGTCCAGTAAGACATTGGCCCGCTGGGAAAAACCGTTTTTCTCCCGGAAAAGTCCGAGGCTTTTGGCGACATGACCGTGCGGCCAAAAATCGGAGAGCAGCCGGGTGTGTTTTATTTTTAAGGCTTCGGCCCAAGCCGCTTTACAGGGAACGCTGTCCACGCTCACGCCCACGGCTGTGGTATTGAACCTGTCCCACGCTTTTTTGTTGCGTTCCAGAGACTGCATCTGCAGCGAGCAGACCGGCGTCCACGCAAGCGGATGAAAAGATAAAAGGACGCGGCGTCCTTTCATTTGGTTCAGAATAAAGTCCCGTCCCACCTGATCCGGCAGAGTGAAATTTTTAACTTTTCCGCCCAACTGGATGATGACTTTTTCAGCCATCGCCTGACCCTCCCGTCTTCGTATGCCTTATTTCCGGAATGGATGCCTAGGATTGCCGCGTTTTATCCGAAACGGCATTTTGTATTTTTTAAACCACAGCTCCCAAAACAACTCCAAAGACATGTTAATCGGTTTTCCATGAACCGCCGCCGCCGAAACCTTCCCAGTGGCCGCTGCCGGACAAACGTCCTTTTTCAACGTTTAATTTCCCGCTCCATTCGGAAATACCGGCGGAACCCTTGGCGTTGATTTCACCGCTGGCATCGATTGTTCCTGTTATGCTGCCTGATTCCAGCCCCGTGTATGTGCCGTGGACCTGACCGTCCGCAGAGATGGTTGCTGAAAAACTCCCGCTGACATCCACGGCATGACCGGCCACGGATACCGAACCGCTCCACTGTCCGGAAATCGTTCCCTCATACTGCGCGACTCCTTTGTTCTCGGAGGGTTCTCTCGCTTGCGTTTTCAGCGCGGTAAAATGAACGAACAATAAAAGAAGAGTGGCGGCAACGCCGACAAAACACGCGATGTTTGTCGCGTAAATCTTTTCCCTGGATGTTTTCTTGCTCATCTTGCGACTCCTTGAGAGATATTGCATGATGATAATCTTAAAATGAATAAAAAGATAGCGTTTTTTGATTGTAAAAAAAAGACCGCCCTAGGCACCAATGTTTTCAGAGCTAAACCGCGTGAGGCCGATCAAACCGATGTCACGTTTTTAAACAAAAATCCGTAAAGAATTTGGCTTTCAGAAGGCCTTCCTCCCATTCTCCCTCGGCGGTCGAATCCCAGACAATCCCTCCGCCGATGCCCATTTCCCCCTTCCCTTTTACGCGATGAATCAGGGCTGTCCGTATCGGAATATTCATGAATAAATCCTTGTTCGGTTTGATATAACCGATGGCGCCGGTGTAAATATGTCGGGGTTCGCTCTCCAGTTCGTGAATGATTTCCATCGCGCGTATTTTCGGCGCGCCGGTCACGGAGCCCGAAGGAAACAAGCTCTTCCATAAATGATACAAAGAGACATCCGGATCGATATCCGCCGCCACCGTGGAGGTCATTTGATACAACATTTTATAAGCCGTAATCTCGCACAGGCGCGGAACGTGGATATTTTTCCCGATGCGGCTCAAATCATTTCGCAATAAATCGGTGATCATGATGTTCTCCGCCCGGTTTTTTTCGTCGCGGCGGAATTGATATCTCGCCGCAAAATCGCTCAAGATATTTTTTCCTCTGGGCCAGGTTCCCTTCATCGGTTTTGACAGAATGCGGCTTCCTTTTTTATATAAAAATAATTCGGGCGACAGCGATGCGATCGAGTGTGATTCCGTTTCGATATAAGCGGCATAGCCAACGGGCTGAGCATCAAAAAGTTTCTTATAGAGGACGGATGCGTCGCCTTTAAAATCAAAAAGAATCTTCAAGCAATACGTGATTTGATACACATCGCCCGCCTGTAAATACGAGCGGATGACTTCAATATGACGAGAGTATATGTCTTTGGAAAGATTGAATCGCACATTGTTGATCTCCGCGGCGGAATCCGCGGAAAACCGTTTTGGATCCCGCGGCTGCGGTGTTTGATAACAGCCGACATGGATCAGCGGAAATCCGTCAAGCGCATAAGATGAAAATTTTTCTTCGAAAGCATAGCCGAGTTCATAGGAAAAATATCCGGCAAGGTATAAGCCCCGGGCGAGGGCTTCTTCCATCCGCTCAAAGGAAGAGGCGACTTCTTTGAAAGAGGCGCAGGTGATGATGGATACCGGATGAGAGAAGATCAGCGGTTCGTTCTTAAAATCAAAGCGTATGTTCATCCAGGCACCCCCGTAAAGATCTGGGTGCCTGATTTTCCGGCTGGAGCATGATCTGAAAAGAAATGTTAAATTTTTAAGCCTTCAGCGGTGCGCAATATACGCAAAAAGAAAATTCATGTCAATCAACTCCCTATTGAAAAAAATGAATATTTTAACCGGAAATATGATAAAATAAACAATAACGTTATTCAAACGCGCCGGCGGTTTTTTTTATGATCGATTACATGAAAAAACACGAAGAAGAGGTAAGGGAGCGGCTTTCAAGAAATCTCAGCCCGGAGGCCTGGGCCGACCTCCTTGCCTATCATGACAAGCAAATCGCTTGGATGCAACACGAAAGGCTCATCCATCTGATCGTCACGCTGTTTGTCTGTCTTTTCACGCTTCTGGCTTTCGGATTTGCCGCGATACAGACTTCATGGCCTGCGCTGCTGCTTAGCGTCGTTTTTCTGCTGCTCGCCCTCGCCTACCTGATTCATTATTTCCGTCTCGAAAACGGCGTGCAGAGGTGGTATGGGCTCTCCCATCAGATCAAACAAAAAATGCCATGAGAAAAACACCGCGGCCGGAGCGATCAAGAATTTGAAAGCCCTCTTTTTCTTTGCTGAAGATCGCGCGGATCCCGCCGAAAGCGAAGAGACAAAATCATTTGGGCGCTGTTCCCGCCGCGATAAAGGAGCACAAAAGCCGGGGACCTTTGATGTCCGCGAGGTGGGCGTTGTCAACAAGATAACGGACGCGAAGCGCTAAAAGAACTTGCGAACGCGTTCGATTTGGGCTTGCGCTTCCGCCACGATTCTTTCGATGAGTTCCTGACACGTGGGAATGTCTTTCACCAGACCGACAGATTGCCCCATCATCATCGGCGCGGAATCCACGTCGCCGGTTGCCCAAGCCGCCTTCACCCTTTCCCCCGCAATCAGAGGAATCAGTTTTTCCAGGCCGCCGCCTTGAGCTTCCACTTCCAGAACCTGTTTGACGATTTTATTCTTTATCGCCCGGCCCTGCAGCCCGATGCTTTTGCAAATCAGCGCGGTTTCAAATTCCTGCCGTCGGATGAGTTCTTGTTTAATATTGTCATGCACCTCGCACTCTTTTGTGGCGACGAAACGCGTGGCCATCATCACGCCCTGCGCGCCCAGCATGAGCGCGGCGGCCAGCGTTCGTCCGTCGGCGACGCCGCCGACCGTAACCACCGGAATCTTCACGGTCTCAGCGATGCGCGGGGTCAACACCATCGTGGTGACGTCATCATTCAGCGGATGGCCGCCTTCTTCGATTCCGGCGGCGTAAATGCCGTCGTAACCGACTTTCTCGGCATGCACGGCGTGGCGCACCGAGCCGACTTTGTGAAACAGTTTTACTCCCGCCTTTTTCAGCAGGTCGACAAACTCTTGGCCTACGGCCTTATCCAGCGGCGTGCCGGATATTTCCAGCCCGGCAACCTTCTCTTCGGCGCAAACCCGCAGATACATTTTGTGATGCTCCGCCGTAATGTGTACCGACGGAAGAATCGTCACGTTGACCATGAAGGGTTTATCCGTGAGTTCTCGGGTCTTTCTGATGGCGGCGCGAAATTCATCTTCCGTAGGATAATTCCCCGCCGTCAGATTGCCGAGGCCGCCGGCGTTGGATACCGCCGCGCAAAGCTCGGGTTTGCAGATCCACATCATCGCTCCGCAGAGGATGGGGTATTTTACACCGAACATTTCGGTAATGGCTGTCTTCATTTTTTCTTCCCCTTTTCAATGGTTTTTTTCGCCGGCGGGACTAGCCCTCGACGACCAGCGAATTGATTTTCGCCGTGGGCGGCATGAAGTCGGCATCGAGGACTTTGATAATGTCTCCGTAGAGCCTCTTTTTTAATTCACCGAAAATGCCCCGTTTTTTCTGAAAAGTCTTGGCAAAGGCGATGGACGACGCCATCAGGTCTTCCAGGTTAGCGCATGCTTTCACAATAATATGATGCTGTTCCAATTCGGGGGCGGTGTAACGGTTTCCCGTCAGCTGCATCTCGGACAACTTGTACATGGGGATGGCTTTCTTGACAAAGGCGTTCATGCCCAGACGGAAGGGAATCCCGATGTTCACCTCGGGAAAACAGAAAAATCCTTTGTCCGAACGCATGAAGCGAAAATCGCAGGCACAGGACAATATCGAACCGTTGCCGAAGGCATGGCCGTTAATGGCTGCGATCACCGGAACGGGATAGAGCAGAAGCTTCTTGAAAACATTATCCATTTCGTTGATGAAGTCGATGACGGGCTGATGATCGTTTTCCTGCATTTTGCTCATAATCCACTGAACATCAATGCCCTGTGAAAAATTTTTTGCGTCGTTGGACGTAATGATTAAGGAACAAACGGAAGCGTCGGCGAGGATCTCGTCGAGCATCGCGCTTAAGGTTTTTGCAAACACCAGGTTTTGTCTGTTTTCTCCGTTGGTCATCGTCAAAATGGCGACGGTTTCATCCTTTCTCCAATTCATGATGGACATACCCCATACCTCTCTTTTCAAAACTTTTTAAGATAGCTGATTGCTTTTCCAAAACAGCTGGGGTTTGTTAACCTAAAAACGGTGAAATAGCAATACGAAGTTTTATGGGAAAATCCAGGATGATGCGTGCAAAAAATTCTTGCGGGAGGGTAAATTTTTTCACGAAAGCGATGGGACGCTTCCTTGAAGAGGAATCAAAGATATTGCCGTCACTGGATTTAGTACAACTTGATCAAAATCAGTATGAAAATAATCACCAGCAGGATTGCCAGCATCAGGAAATGGAACTTTCTTTTCTCTTTGATCAGCGCCATTGAATCAAGGGCTCCCTCAATCGTTTTTCATTTCAACATCTTAAAAAAACCTGATGTAAACCATTCCCGCCGCGATAACCCAAAAAACGACCATCATGATGTAATTGAATTTTCTTCTTTCCTTCATTAACGCCATTTTGATATCCTCCCTTTTGCGGAAAACATTAAAAAAGCTCAAACCATCTTTTTGGGATGACGCGAAGTTGACAAATTTTTTTTTCTAAGTCAAGAAAAATTTTGCCGTCGAAGGAGTCTCCCGACTTGAAATTTTACCGTTGAAGTATTAGGGTGAAACAAAACAATCCGTAAAGATAAAATAACCAGCCACGGGACTGATATCAGGAGGTGACATCATGGCGTTAAAAACGGCACAGCAATACGAAGAAAGTCTGCGCAAAATGAATTTCAAAGTTTATCTGCTGGGGGAATTGGTGAAAAATCCGGTGGATCATCCCATCATCCGCCCCTCCATGAATTCCGTGAAAATGACTTACGCTTTGGCGCACGACCCCGAACATGAAGACCTGATGACCGCGAAATCTCACCTGACCGGAGAAAAAATCAATCGCTTTTGCCACCTGCACCAGAGCACCGACGATCTGATCAAAAAAGTCAAAATGCAGAGGCTGCTCGGCCAGAAAACGGCCTCATGTTTCCAGCGCTGCGTCGGCATGGACGCCATCAATGCCGTGGACAGCGTCACATTTGAAATGGACAAAAAACTGGGCACCGAATATCATACCAGGTTCATCAAGTTTCTGAAAATGGTGCAGGACAATGACTTTACCGTGGACGGCGCGATGACCGATCCCAAAGGCGACCGCGGCCTCCCGCCGAGCCGTCAGGCCGATCCCGATTTATACACGCGTGTCGTGGAAAAAAGAAAGGACGGTATTGTCGTGCGGGGCGCGAAAGCCCATCAGACCGGCGCAATCAATTCCCACTGGATTCTGGTCATGCCGACCATTTCCATGACCAAAGAAGATGCCGATTACGCTTTGTCTTTCGCCGCGCCCGCCGACGCGGAGGGAATTTCCTACATCTACGGCCGGCAATCCTGCGACACGCGGAAACTCGAAGGCGGACAAATAGATGTGGGCAATCATCAATTCGGCGGCCATGAAGCCTTGATGGTTTTCGACAATTTGTTCGTGCCTTGGGAAAATGTTTTCATGTGCGGGGAGTATGAGTTCAGCGGTTTGCTCGTCGAGCGTTTCGCCGGTTATCACCGCCAAAGTTACGGTGGCTGTAAAGTCGGCGTGGGCGACGTGCTCATCGGCGCGGCGGCGTTGGCCGCCGATTACAACGGCGCATCCAAGGCGTCGCACATTAAGGACAAACTCATTGAAATGATTCACCTCAACGAAACTCTCTTCTCCTGCGGCATTGCCTGCTCGGCGCAGGGGCACAAAACGGCGTCCGGCACTTATCTGATCGATTTGCTGCTCGCCAACGTCTGCAAACAAAACGTGACCCGATTTCCTTATGAGATTGCAAGGCTTGCGGAAGACATCGCCGGCGGATTAATGGTCACCATGGCGTCGGAAAAAGATTTACGCCATCCCGAAATCGGAAAAATTGTTGAAAAGTATTTCAAAGGCGTCGCGTCCGTGCCCACCGAAAACCGCTGCCGTATCTTGAGACTCATTGAAAACATGACATTGGGCACGGCCGCTGTCGGGTACCGCACGGAATCCATGCATGGCGCGGGCTCGCCGCAGGCTCAGAGAATCATGATTTCACGCCAAGGCAATCTGGAGCAGAAGAAGAAACTGGCCAAAGACATCGCCGGGATTAAAGACTGAGCAAGACACGCTCTTTGCGCGACGCCCGTCAAAGGCTTCGCGAGCATGCGAAGCGTTCAAAACACGCGCATGAAGAGAAAAACTGATATTTCAAGGCCTGACTCCACGCTCCATTGACAGTGACATGATGGTTGATCCCATCGTCGCAGGACAAATCAGTGAAAAAAATAGGCATCAAATACTGCGGCGGGTGTAATCCCCAAATTGACAGAGTCCGGTTGGCGCGGAATATCATTCAAATGCTGCCGCCGGATTTTGTCGTGACCGAGGCGTCATCGCGCGAACCTTGGGATATCGGCGTTTTGATTTGCGGGTGTCCCGCCGCTTGCGCGGAACGTTCCCACTTAAAAAGTCTTGCCCTCAATTGGCTGCTCATTGCGGGGAGCTCTGTGGATTGCGAAACTTGTCCTGAAGAAAAACTTGCTCAAGCCGCGGCGGAAAAATTAAAAAAAATCCCCTGATGTTTTTCATTTGAGAGTCTCTTTCTTAATCTGAAGCCATTGCCATCTTCCCGTTTATGGAAAGAAAATCCAAGATATTGCGCGCTATAATCAACGTTATACTTTGACAATAGCATAATATTTCACAGTCTTGCTATGATATAAAATAATTCTTGACAGTCATACTTTAATTATATACATATTAATCAAAACAAGTGAGTGATTATGACGGAAAGAATAAAACCGAAAACCAGAAAAGACCGCATCATGGATGCGGCTCTGCGTATTTTTGCCGAGAAAGGTTTTCAAAACGCGACCATCACGGAAATCAGCAAGGAAGCCGGCGTTTCCGAGGCCACCATCTATGAATATTTCGGCACCAAAGAAGATCTTTTGTTTGCAATTCCCGAAAAGATTTCAAACGATACTTTCGAAGCCTCTTCAAAAGTCATTCCGTACATTAAAGGGGCCGAAGGAAAAATCAGAGCGATCCTCCTGTTTTACGTTCAGCTTTATCAGTCCAATCCCGACTATTCCGCGCTGGTCCTTCTGCAACTGATGTCCAACAAGCGATTTCGACAGACGCCGGCCCACGCCGCCATCCGCAAGTCCTCTCACGGCCTTCTGGATTGTATCCGCGAAGGAATCGCCGATGGGACGTTCAAAAAAGACGCCGACCCCTACTTAATCCGCTCGATGCTGATGGGCACGATTGAACATTTATTTATTCACTGGCATATGCAAGGCAAGCCCAAAAGGGACAAAAGTATTGCGGATATGCTCGATCCGCTTCTGGAAATGGTTTTCAACGGCATCCGCGCCGGGAAAAATGAAGACGGTCTGATGCTGTACATGAAGGTGGATGACAACGGATGGATCCGAAAATTTTTGCAAAAAGACGCAGGAGATCACTTCTCGAAAGAAGAACATAATAATTAGCAAAAGGAGCAGGAAAATGAGAACAAAAGAGGAATACATCCAGGGGCTAGCCAAAATGAAGCGCAACCTCTATTTTGACGGCGAGTTGATCGACCGCACGGACGAGAGGCATCGAGAAACTCTCGATGTCATGGGCGTCACGTTTGAAGAGGCGCTTAAGCCGGAAAATCAGGATTTATGCACGGCGATTTCCCATTTGACCGGCGAACGCATCAACCGCTTCAACCACATTCATCAAAACAAAGACGATCTGCATAAAAAACAGGATATGACCCGAATGCTCTGCCAGAAAGTCGGCGGCTGCATTCAGCGTTGCATGGGGATTGACGCCGCCAACGCGCTGTACAATGTCACCTATGAAGCGGACAAAGCCAACAAAGGCGCCACGCAGTATCACGAAAATTTCAAAAAATGGCTGATCCGATTTCAGAAGGAAGATCTTGTCGGCTGCTGCGCCCAGACGGACACGAAGGGAGACCGGATGCTGCGCCCGGCCGATCAGCCCGATCCTTCCGCGTATGTGCGCATCAAGGAACGTCTTCAAGACGGCATTGTCGTCGAAGGCTGCAAACTCCACATTTCGGAAGCATCGATTGCCGATGAAATTTTGGTTATTCCCACCCGCGCGCTGCGTCCCGAAGATAAGGACTACGCCGTGGCTTTTGCCGTTCCCGGCGATTGGGATGGACTCAAACAGGTTGTCACCATTCACAATTTGCGGAAACGGGAACACTACAAACGCGGATTCATGCCGGGCTATACCGATTCTTATCTTATTTTCGACAATTGCTTCGTGCCGTGGGAACGAGTTTTTCTGGCCGGCGAACATTTAATGGGCGGCGTTTTAGCTTTGCTTTTCGCTTTGTTCCACAGGCATTCTTATTCCGGCTGCAAGCCGGCCATCGGGGACATCATTCTGGGATCGGCCGCGCTGGCCGCCGAGATCAACAACATTCACAAGGAGCCGCATGTCCGGGAAAAATTCGCGGAAATCATCATGACCACGGAATTGGGCTATGCCGCCGGCTACACGGCTTCGGATCTGGGCGGGCCGGAAGTTTACATTCCGGGCATGGGTTTTGTTCCGTTCGGCCCCGGCTCCTTCATTCCGCATTCGATTTATTGCAATGTCGGGCGCTGTCTTTCCGGCGAGGCGGTTTGGCGCGAAGCGGAGATTCTCTGCGATCTGGCGGGAGGCGTTGTCGCGACATTCCCGCATGAGAAGGATTTTGTCAATCCCGAAACCGGCGAACTCCTTTTAAGATACACCAAACGCAACCCCAAAATACCGGCGGAGGACCAGGCGAATTTCTGGAGATATCTGGGTGACCAGTTGTGTTCCGCGACCGGCGGCATTATGAACGTCGGCAATTATCACGGGGGCGGCTCTCCCATCATGGAGCAAATCGCCATCACCACCCAATACGACATTGAATCGCGCAAAAAACTGGTGAAGTACATCGCGGGCATGAGCGGTGGAGACCCAGAGGCGCTGGCCAAAAAAGTAAGATCCCCCAAATAGAGCGGATTCAACGGGGCGCAGCGCGTCTCTGCCCCGCCGGATTGTTTAAGTGTTGCTATGATAAAATTTTTCTGGCCAAGACAAAACTTTCAGATTAGGATTTATACGAATTTGGCTCCATCGTCAACGATAGGGGAAGGAGAAAGAAATCATGTTTGACATATCCCGGTTTTCACTAAAAGATAAAGTCGCCGTCATCACCGGCGGCGGACGCGGCATCGGACAGGCCATCGCATTCGCCTTTGCCAAGGCGGGCGCCAAGGTTGTGGTCACCAGCCGCAAAGCGCCGGATCTGGAAGCGACGGCCAACGAAATCAAGGCCTTCGGCGGAGAGGCCTACCCGCTTCCCGCTCATCTGGGAAAAACCGAAGAAATCAAAAAAATGGTTGATGCGGTGATGGCCAAATACGGCCGCATCGATATTCTGGTCAACAACGCCGGGGCGAGCCCCGCGATGGGTTCTGTTCTGGAATCGGACGAGCGCCTCTGGGATAAGCTGATGGACGTGAACCTCAAAGGCGTTTATTTCGTGAGTCAGGTTGTGGCCAATGTTATGGTCAAACAAGGCGGCGGCAACATCATCAACATCGCCTCCGTGGACGGCCACAATCCGGAGCCGGGGCTGAGCATCTACTCTATTTCCAAGGCCGGCATCCGCATGCTGACCAAAGCCTTCGCCGGTGAATTGCTGAAATTCAATATTCGCGTGAACACCATTTCGCCTGGGCCCGTCGACACCAAAATGATGAATTCTCACTGGGGGTACCTGCCGCCGGAAGAAGCGCAAAAAGTCAGGGAGGCGGTGGAAAAAGCATTGCCCTCCGGGCGTCTCGGCCGTCCCGATGAAATCGCCGGCGCCGCGCTTTATCTGGCGTCGGACGCCTCCAGCTATACCACCGGCGCGGAAATTCTGATTGACGGCGGTCTTTTGCTGGGCACGCATCTTTCCGCTTAACAATCATTCGGGGAGGAAAATTTCAGGATGTTAAGTCGTACGGCTGCAGTGTTGGTCATCATTGATATCCAGGGCAATCTGGCGCAAGCCATGTTCGAAAAGGAAAAAGTTTTTTCCAATGCCATCAAATTGATTAAAGGATTTAAAGCATTGAGCTTGCCGATCATCGTCACCGAACAAATTCCGCAAAAACTGGGACCGACCATCGCGCCTATCGCGCAGGAACTCGCCGGCATTCCTTTTATTTCCAAGGAATCTTTCAGCTGTTGGGGAGAAATGCGCTTCCGCGAACAACTCGAAGGATTAAGCCGCCGGCACGTGGTGCTTCTCGGCATTGAAACGCATGTATGCGTTTATCAAACCGCTCTCGATTTAATTGCCAACGGCTACGTTGTTCACTTGGCGGCTGACGCCGTTTCTTCCCGCACGCCGGAAAACCGTCAAATCGGCATCGACGCCATCAAAAGCGCGGGCGGAAAAATCACTTCCACCGAAATGGTTTTGTTTGAAATCCTGCGCACCGCCGCTGATCCGATGGCCAAGGAATTCTTTAAGATTGTGAAATGAAAACGACCGCTTCAAGGCGTCAGCGGGACCGAGCCATTATCGTTTGACGCTTTCGTTTTGCATCAGCTGCATATAGAATCTTACTGCGTCGGCGTAATCTTCAACGGAGATCCGCTCATCTTTGCCGTGAATTCTCTGCAGATCCTCCGAATGCAGACGGACGGGAAGGAAATAAAAAAGATTGTGGGTGAGCGTCGTATAATGTCGGCTGTCGGTCGCCGCGATTACCAGCCCTGGAGCAACCACCGCTTGGGGAAACACACGGGAAACGGCCTGTTTGATGTTGACGTAGCCTTGCGATTCCGTGTCGGCGACGGGCGACGGTTCGCTGCGAATGCCTTCCAATTGAGCCATTTTCACCCGGGGATCCTTGATGGTTTCGCGGACACGGCGCCATACCCGATCAATGCTGTCGCCGGGCAGCAGACGGAAGTTGACAACCGCCCGAGCCCGGGTGGCCAAAATATTTTCTTTGACGCCGGCATTCATGATCGTCGGCGCGACCGTCGTCCGGATCAGAGCGTTTGTTCTTGGCGAGGCGGCCAGTTTTCTCTTCACCAAACCCTGGAAGAGCCGGAGGTTGGAAAATGCGATTCTCGCGCCGAGGGGCATTTCCGGCGCGAGCGTTTCCAGCATCTTTCGCACCGGGGCTTCCAAACGGGCGGGAAACCGGTTTTGTTCCAATTTGTGAAGTGCAGAACTCAAAATGCCGATGGCCGTTTGCGGCGGAGGCATCATCGAATGTCCGCCTTCGCTCTCGACCTTCAGCTCGATACTCAAGCACCCCTTTTGGGCGATGCCGACGAGCGCGACAGGTTTTGACGCTCCCGGCATCATGCCCTCGGTGATCGTCAGTCCTTCATCCAACACATACGCCAGTTTGACGCCTCTTGCGCGAAGCTCATCGGCGATTTTAGCCGCGCCCCGGTGTCCGCCGATTTCTTCGTCGTGCCCAAAAGCCAGATAAATCGTGCGACGCGGCACATAACCTTCCTGAAGAAGTTTTTCCACCGCCTCCAAAATTCCCATCAGACTGACCTTGTCATCCAGCGTGCCCCTGCCCCAGATAAAGCCGTCTGCCAAACGCCCCTCGAAGGGAGGATAACACCAATCTCCCAGCGTTTCCGCTTCGACAGGCACCACATCCATGTGGGCGGACAGAAGGATCGGCAAATCCTTTTCGTCTTCTCCCTTCCAAGTGAAGAGAAGGCTGTAATCGCCGAAAATTTCCTTCTTCAGGTCCGCGTGAACTTGCGGAAAGGTCTGTTCGAGAAATTTTTGAAAATCAAGAAACGCTTCTTGATCCGACGGCGACGGGTCTTCACGCGCGATGGTTCGGAATCCGACGGCGCGGGCCAGTCTTTCCGCCAATTTGTTTTTATCCAGCCCCGCAACGTTCATGGAAACGCCTCCCGCCCGCCCCAAGGCCGGCACCAAAGACTCCGGCGCGAAGACAACCTGCCGCCGCATCTCTGTCCACGAGAAAACACAAAGGCCTCAAGGCTTTTCTCCTTGTGATTTGAAAATTTTATCAGCGTCTGCGCCATAAAACGCAAAAGCCGTCCATGGCCGACCGCTTTGTCGCTTTTGAATGGTTTGGAGCGCCTCGCAGCCGACCTGCGCCGTCGGGCACTCGCTACTTCAGTCTCGGCTTCATTTTTATTCTTTTGCCGGCGACCATGAATTTTTCTTCTCCGAGATGATGCAGCGTCTGCGGATTTTTCACCGCCGGATCCACCCAAGCCTTGACGACTTCCACGATAAAGAAGCCATAGGAGTTGACCAGACGAGTGTCAAAAACACGGCACTCCAAATTTGCATAGCATTCCTCAATCAGCGGGGCTCCGACCACCGAGGCGGGGCGGGGCGTCAGACCGAGTTTTTCAAATTTGTCGACGTGGTTCCCATGAACATTCCCGCAGGCCACCGCCTTCTGCGCGATCTTGACGGTGGGAATATTGAGGACGCACTCTTTGCTCGCTCGGAGCAGACCAAAGGTGTAATTCTGGTCGCTGAGAATCAAACCTACCAGCGGCGGCTCAAACTCCATCGGCGTGTGCCAGGACATCGGCATGACATTTCGCTTGTCCCGATGGGCCGTGCTGACCAGAATCACCGGTCCGGATCCCAGCAGAGTGTAAACTTTTGCAAGAGGAAAAGATTTTTTCGCCATGTCGACACCTCCATTTTGTTTTTATCCTAACATTTGTCCCTGTAAAAATGAATGGTCTTTTTTCTTCCTCGCAAAAAACACGTCAATCCCCCCGCCGGGATACAGGCGCCGTTTGTTTGCTTGACATTGTCGAGCCTTTCTCATATGACGCTTCAAAAAAGCCAAAAGGGAGTGTTATGAAAAAAATCATTGTTGCTTGCGTTATCGGGTTTCTCTTGATTGCATCCGTCGCTTTGGCCATGGATGAAAAAAAGGGATTAATCTATCAAACCTTCAAACTTTATCCCGCCGACGATGATAATCCTTATTCTCTGGTGTATCCGCTGGAAGTAACGGGACCAGGGAAATTACGCGTCTATGTTCAGACGACGAAGTTTGAACCGAAATCAAAATCAAAAATTAAGGTCTCCCTACTCGACGTCCGCGCGTTTGACAAGCTATCGCCGAGCCTGTGGAAAAAATGGATGACAAGAATCAACAAATTTAACGCCTTGGAATGGGTGGCCGGCGATGAAATCAGAATGGTTGTTTTCGGCGCCATCAAAGGGGTAAAACACGCGTTGGGGAAGGAAGACAAGCCTCCAAAGTGGTTTCACGGCATGAGTTTTGCGTCGCCGGGCGACAACGCGCGCATCGAACATGTCATTGACGATCCCGAACGCATGGCCGTGGAAGGCAAGTATGTTGTTTTGCTGCAGAACCCGAGCGACAGCGTTGTGGAAGGCACGATTCTCATTGATTATCCGGGCGATGGATTCGAAGTGGAGCGCGCCCTATGGAATGATGATCCCCAGAAACCGGAACTCGTCTTGAAAGACATTTCTCTCAATCGCGGCAATGTTGTGCTGATCACCATGGTCAGGGAAAAGGGATGGATGCCCGAGGCGTTATGGAAACAAACCGGCGAAAAAGCGGTTATGCTCAAGGTCACGGCCGGCGACAAGGTATTTGAAATTCCGTTGCCGGTTTTCGATCCCGAAAAGAAACTCAGATACGGCGAGGTGAGATATGCCGTTCCCGATTTTGTCGTTACGGAAGAGATAACCGTGACAGCGCATCTCGACGCGACCAATCAAATCGCCGAAGGGAACAAGGCGAACAACAAAAAATCCGTTGTCTTGAAACCCAAAGAAGCCGCCCCCGGCAATCCGCGACAAAAGAATCAATAAACTCAAGAGTCCATAAACGTTTTTCCATGAGCCCCAAAGGAGGCATCGCCTCCCGCGGGGCTTTTTTTCGGTTTAAGATGCACGTCGCGTTTTGACGTTATTGTCCGCAGACGGCCCGCGCGAATTCTTCCGAGGCGAACGCCTTGGCCGCCTCATTGAGCGCGGCAGTCAGAGAAGCGTTGATGACTTTTTCATACTCGGCCGTCGCGCCTATCCACAAAACATCTTTTTTCTCGCCGTGAAAAGTTTTCTCCCAAAGAACTCTCTGTGACGCGGGATCAAGCGCTTTGACATCAACGTCCATATAGTGCCACACGGCCATATAGAGGTCCAGCCAGAAGTCGCGAATTTCGCCGTCGATGACGGCATGGAATGGGCCCGTCTCTGAGGAAGGTTTGGCGGCATCCTGCACAACGACAGAATAACCCGCTTCGCGGAGCGCCTGAGCGAACGCCTCGGTCATCAAACCTTCCAGCGTTTCGCCCTCCATCAATCCGATATGGCCCAGAACCATTCCGAACCCGTTGCGCTTATTGCCGATGAAATCTTTGTTCGCCCGTTTATCGACAAACGGCCGCACCAGCAGTTTTCCCTGCGCCTTTTTCTCAATGCGGTCCAGAGGTTCGTGCGCCACGATCACCCTGGTGGTGCCGATGGCGCAGCCGCTGATTTGGAGCAAGGCAAACAGTCCCAACAACATTCCCGCTTTGCCCACGATTGCTCTGAACATGTCCATCCTCCTGTGGTTTTTGACAAGCAGGACCACCCATCAAGTTCATCCCGCGACCTTTGCGGTTCAGAAATTATCGCGACGGTCTTTTTCCATAGCCTAGACCCGGACGGTCCAGACATCAAACAGGGAAAGATAGCGCAGCAAAAAGACCTCGCCTTCGGTGGTCCGGACTTTGAAATAATCGACGCGGGGACGGTCCGCCTCCCGGCCGCCTTCATACCAGCGATCAATAATCTGTGCTATTTCGCGGCGGCGGTTTTGATGCACAAACGCCGTCGGCCTCTCGTCGGCTTTGTAACCGCTGTAACATTCGACCGTGACTTTTTCGAATCGCACACGGGCTCCCTCTGCAAGGGGCGGCGCCTTGCTTGAACGCCATGCGTTTCGATCCCACTCCCCAAGCAAAAAAAGGATGTTTTTTCAAAATACTTTTTTGCGGATCTGTCAATAGGCATTGTCAAATCTTTTAATTTTGGATATAGGGAAAGCGAGATCTTTCCTGATGCAAAAGAGGTCCGGGATGATGGATACGCAACCGGTGGAGCGGCGGAACTTTTGGGGCGAGATGACCGCTTTCCTCGCCCTTTTTCTGGATAACGTCGGAACGCTGATTTTCTTCAGCGCCATTTTAATCTTTACCTTCCATTATCCGGCCGATTTGATTTTGACGCGCATGATTCCGGGCACGGCGTTAGGCATCTGCGCGGGCGACCTGATTTACACGGCGTTGGCGCTTCGGCTGAGAAAAAAAACCGGACGGATGGATGTGACGGCCATGCCGCTGGGCATTGACACCCCCTCGACCATCGGCATTGCCTACGCCGTCATGGGGCCGGCGTATGTCGCGACGCGGGACGCGCAGCTGACCTGGCATATCGGCATGGCGACCTTGTTCATGATTGGATCGGTCAAGGTGATCACCTCCTTTTTCGGCGGCTGGGTGCAACGCCTCATTCCCACGGCGGGCCTTTTGGGACCGCTGGCGGGCATCGGACTGATGCTTTTGGGCTTTTTGCCGCTCATGGAGATCTTCAACGAAGCGGTGGTGGGGATGGTCGCGCTGGGCATTATCTTCACCGCGCTGATGAGCAGGCTTGAGCTGCCGGGAAAAATACCCGGCGTGCTCGCCGCCTTGATTCTGGGTACGGGAATTCATTTCGCCTTGGGATATGGCGGCTATCTGCCGGAGTTCACGAGACCGACATTGGAAATGCGTTTTGCCCTGCCCGCTTTCACGATCGATTTCATCACTTCCCTGCCGCGAAGCATCCAATATCTGACCATTGCCGTTCCCTTCGGCATCCTGACGATTATCGGCGGCATCAACAACACGGAAAGCGCGCGTTTGGCGGGAGACGACTACCGCACCCGGGATATTTTGCTGACAGAAGCCGTTTCATCGCTGATTGCGGCTTTTTTCGGCGGCGTGGCGCAAACCACGCCGTACATCGGCCATCCCGCCTACAAAAAAATGGGCGCGACCTGGCTCTACACTTTGCTGACGGCGGTCTTTATCGGCATCGGCTCGATCGTGGGTCTTCTGTCGCTTTTCGTGAGTCTCATTCCCCGGGCCGTGATCGCGCCGATTTTTATCTTCATCGGTTTTGAAATCATGCGGCAGGCCTATCAGGATTCACCGCCCGCTCATTCCCCCGCCGTCAGTTTCGGCATGCTGCCGGCGGTTGCTTCGCTGGTGCTCATCATCCTCGGTCAGTTCACGGGAGCGCTGGGCGTCGCGCCGGAGAAACTCCCGGCGCGCCTGCAGGTCATGATACAGACGCTCACCATGCTGAGCAACGGGTTTATCATTACGGGCCTTCTCTGGGGAAGCATGTTGGCTTTCCTGATTGACCACAAAGCCAAGCTTGCGGCTTTGTGCGCCGCGGTCTGCGCGATGTTGACGCTCTTCGGCGGTATTCATTCGGTGATGCCCACCGGCGAACTTTACCTGCCCTGGCGGATTTCCGGCGTCGCGCATTACCTGCTGGCGGGCGCTTATTTGGCGCTGGCAGGTGTTTTTCTGTCCGCCGCCCGCGCCGAAGTTTAACCGGCGCGAAAAAACGCGGCGGCTCCATCAAAAAATCATGGCGAGAATGACATTGACAAAAGGGAATCTTTTCTTATATTCCCCCGTTCAAAAGATGAATCGAAAAAAAATTGGGAGGCGAAGATTATGAATCGGAAAATATTTTCTTTTTTGCTGTGTCTGATGTTTGTTGTGGCGGGTTGTGCCGAAACGGATACCATGACGAAGGGACAAAAAGGCGGTTTGATCGGGGCGGCGGGCGGCGCGGTGGCCGGCGCATTGCTGGGACAAGCGATCGGTCATAACACAAAATCCACTCTCATCGGAGCGGCGATCGGCGCGGCGGTGGGCGGCGGCGGCGGATACGCTGTCGGCAAAATGATGGACAAACAGGAACAGGATATGCGCAAAGCGCTGGAGAATTCCAATGCGGCTGAAGTTTCGAGAGAAGGCAATCTTTTGTCGGTCAACTTCAAAGGCGACGTGACCTTCGATACCAATTCCGCGGAAGTCAGACCGGCCCTTTATTCCGAGATCGACCGCATCGCCGGCGTATTGAATCAATACCCGAATACCCTCATCCGAGTTGAGGGGCATACCGACAGCAGAGGATCCGATGAATACAACATGGCGCTCTCCAAGCGCCGCGCCGAATCCGTGAAAGCCTTGCTGGTTCAGCGGGGCGTCGCCGAAAACCGCATTGAAGTGGTGGGATACGGAAAAACCATGCCCGTGGCCTCCAATGAAACGGAAGCCGGCCGGCAGAAAAACAGACGCGTCGAAATCAAAATCGCGCCCAACCCCCAGACGCCCTGAGAAAGATTTTTTTGACCCCGCAGACGAAACGCCGAACGGCAAGACACCCTGCCGGTTTTGGCGTTTTTGTCTTTTTTCGGGCGGCGGGCCGACCAAGGGTGCCGCGAGGTCATGAAAGCGCTCCGGAAAAACGCGGCTCATCTTGAGGCTTGCGTCTGATAAAGAAAAAGTTTATAAAGTCAACATCGGGTTACCAAGAGAAGCTCGTTTCCGGTGGTTGGATTCAAATCCTTGACAGGTGCAAGGGCATGGAGAAATTTTCCGATTATATCCTGACTGAAAAAATACACGAAACCAGAAATTCGGTCATTTATCGCGGGCACAAAGAGAGCGAAACGCAGCCGGTCATCATCAAGTTGCTCAAGACCAGCAACCCGACGATCGCCGAGGTCGCGCGTTTCACCCAGGAATACAATCTCTTGAAAACCCTGGATGTGCCCAATGTCATCAAGATATACGATTTGGTCCGAGAGGACGACCAATACGCCATCATCGAAGAGGATTTCGGCGGCGTTTCTCTGAAGAAACTTTTAAAGGAGAAAAAGCCCGATTTGAAATCCGTGCTGGAGATTTCATCGAAGGTATCGGAAACGTTGGGGTTGATTCACAAGAACAATATCATTCATCTGGACATCAAACCGGACAATATTTTGATCAACGCCGAAAAGGGCGAGGTGAAGATAACGGATTTTGGTATTTCCGCGGTTCTCACCCACGCCAATGATGAGCTTTACAATCCGGACGTCATCGAGGGAACCTTATCCTACATGTCTCCGGAACAAACCGGCAGAATGAACCGCGGCGTGGATTACCGCACGGACATTTATTCTCTGGGCGCGACCCTCTATGAAATGCTCACCGGCGAGGTTCCCTTCAAATCCAGGGATCCGATGGAGCTGATTCATGCGCATATTGCCCGCCAGCCGCTCCCGCCGCATTATCTCAACGCTTCTGTTCCGACCGTCCTTTCGTCTGTGGTCATGAAATTGCTGGCCAAAAATCCGGAGGAACGTTATCAAAATTGTCTGGGATTGAAGGCGGACATTGATGAATGCCTGAAGCAATTGCGGGAAAAGGGGCGGATTGATGATTTTCCGATCGCCAAAAAAGATATTTCCATCCGGTTCAATATCCCGCGCAGTTTAGTGGACCGTGATAACGAGCGGATTGAACTGCTGAAATATTTTGAGCGGGTCTGCAAAGGCTTGAGCGAAATTGTCTTGGTGACCGGTCAGCCGGGAATCGGCAAATCCGCGCTGGTGAATGAAATTCACAAGCCGGTCATCGCCAAAAGAGGGTATTTTGTCTTCGGCAAATACGACCAGTTTCGCAAAGATGTTCCCTACAGCGCCATCATTCAGTCTTTTCAGGGCCTCATCCGCCAGATTATTTCCGAAAGTGAAGAGAAAATCCAGGTTTGGAGGGAGAGGATTCTTGCCGCGCTGGGACAGAACGGAAAAGTCATCACGGATGTCATTCCGGAGTTGGAACTCATCATTCAAAAGCCACCGGATTTACCGGAACTGGGTCCTGAAGAAGCCATGAACCGGTTCAATATCGTCTTTCATAAATTCGTCAATGTCTTTACGACAGAGGATCATCCCTTGGTGCTGTTTTTGGACGACCTGCAGTGGGCGGATCAGGCCAGTCTGAAATTTTTGGAAAGGCTGATGACCACTTATGAAACCAAATATTTGATGCTCATCGGCGCCTATCGAGACACCGAAACCCATGACGCTCATCCCCTCACGCTAACGCTCAATAACGTCAGGAAGGCCGGGAAAAAAATAAACAGCATCTCCCTGGGACCGCTGAGCGTTGACAGCATCAACATGATCATAATAAACACGCTCATCTGTGATCCGGAAACGTCCCGGCCACTGGCCGAACTCATCAGCAAGAAAACGGCCGGCAATCCGTTCTTCGTCATTCAGTTTCTGAAGAATATTTACGACAATCGCCTTCTGGAGCTGGATCCGGAGACAGGCTGGAAATGGGATATCGAAAAAATCCGACAGATGCAGGTGACCGAGAATGTCATCGAATTCATGGCGGCAAAAATTTCCCGGTTTCCCCAAAAGACCCAGGATATATTAAAGATCTGCGCCTGTATCGGGAACCGCTTTGATTTGGAATCGCTGGCGGTTGTTTCCGGCAAGACCATTGAAGAGACTCTGGAAGATCTCAATTCCGCGATTCAGGAAGATATGATCAGCCTGCATGGCAATCTCTACAAGTTCCTGCACGACCGCATCCAAGAAGCCGCGTACTCTCTGATTCCGCCGGAAGAACGGGAAGCCATGCATTACCGGATCGGCAACAACGTCCTGAAAAAAACCGACCCACAACATCTGCAAGAAAAAATATTTTACATCGTGGATCAGCTCAACCGGGGCGTCAGACTGGTCAGCGGACCGGATGAAGAAATCAGGCTGGCCAAGCTCAATCTGCAGGCGGCGCAGAAGTCGAAAAAATCGACGGCCTACGCGTCGGCTTCCTCCTATCTGAAAATCGCCATGGGGCTTTTGCCCGAGTATTCCTGGAAGAGCCACTACGATCTGACCTATGCCGTTTACCGGGAAGCCATCGAGTGCGAGTACCTCAATTTGAATTTCAAGGAAGCCGAAAGAATTTTCCAGATCGTCGTGAAAAATGTCAGATCCTATATTGACCGTGCCAATGTTCATACCCTGATGATCATTTTGTATACGACCCAGGGGAACTATGAGGCGGCGCTGAGAGTCGGGCTGGAGGGGATGAGAATGCTCGGCATCGAACTGCCCGAAAAAGTCAGCGATGCGCGGGTGGGCCTGGAGCTTTTGAAACTCAGATTGAAATTCGGACGCAAGAAAATCGAAGATTTGGCGGATATGCAGTATGTCAGCATGCCCGGCAATATGGAAGAAGCCAAAAAAACCGCGGAGGAATATATCGCTCTTCATCCGGCGAAGGCGAAAACGCTGACCGACCCGGTCAAGGAGCTGTGGGAAATGATTTCCTACGCGTACCTGGCGATTCACACGGGCACCGTGGCGTTTTACGCCAATCCCAATCTCTTCGCTTACATCGCGACAAACGGCGTTTACAGACTTCTGGATTTCGGCGTGAATTTTGAGTACTCCCCCTTCGCCTATATCGCTTTGGGTTCCATTGTCGGCGCCTCGTTGGGGTTCTATGAACAGGGTTACCGGTTCGGCGTTACGGCATTGAAGACCAACGCAAAGATCGCCGACAGGAAGAACCGTTGCCGGATCGAATTCGCCTTTCCGATGTTTATCCAGCACTGGAAAAAACACGCCCGAAATGATCTCGATTATTTCAGAAGCGCCTATAAAAACGGGATCGAAAACGGAGATCTGCTCTTCAGCGGCCACAGCGTCAACCTGATCGGCATGACGCGCATCATGCTGGGAGACCATCTCGACGACATTTTGGAAGAATACGGGAAATACAGAGATTTCCAGCTGGGATGCAAGGACCCCTTCATCGCGCGCAATTACCTGGAAAACACGCAAATGTGTCTGTGTCTCAAAGGCCTGACTGAGAGCCGGGGCAGTCTAAACAGTCCCGGATTTGACGAGGAAGAGCAGGCGCGCTATTATCAATCCGAAAATAATCTTTTGGGAACTTTCTACTTCTCCCTGGTCCGGTTGAGAATCAATTACCTCTTTGGGAACTATGACAAATGTCTCCAACTGATTCCCGAGATTGAAAAAGCAGTCAGACAAAAGACCGCCGTCGGTAATTTGCATGTCCCCGAATTCTATTTTTACTATTCGCTGAGTTTGACGGCGGCTTATCCCGAAGCCGATCGTCTGGAAAAAATGAAGTTTCTTGCGCGCCTGCGGGCCAATCAGGTCAAAATGCGTTTGTGGGCAAAAGCCTGTCCGGAGAATTTCCAGCACAAGTATGATCTTGTCGCCGCGGAGATGATGAAAATCCGCGGACGTTTCCTTGACGCGCGGCGTCTCTATCATCGGGCCATTGAGGGAGCCCGTCAAAACGGTTATCGACAGAACGAAGCCATCGCCTGCGAACGGCTGGCGCTTCTTTACCGCGAACAGGCCTGCGAGGAAGAGGCGGGCTTTTTCATGCAGAAGGCCCGTCAAGGCTATCTGGCCTGGGGAGCGACGGAAAAAGCTAAAGACTTGGAGGAAAAATACGCCTCTCTCATCCCGCGCGAGCAGAAGCGGCAGGCGGGTGGAACCATCACGAGCACCTTGTCGACGGAAACTCTGGCTCTGGACAGCACCTCTCAGACCACAGGAGGAACAAAATTGCTGGATCTGTCCACGGCAATGAAGGTTGCCCAGATTATCTCCAGCGAAATTATGTTGGACCGCCTCCTGGAAAAAATCATGCACATGTCGGTGACCAACGCCGGAGCCCAGCGCGGGTATATGATTCTGGAATCGGACGGCGACCTTACGATTGAAGCCAGTGAGGACCTTGACAAAAACGAACTGAGAGTGATGCAATCCATTCCACTGAAAGATTTCCCGGATATTTGCCATTCCATCGTCAATTATGTCTATCACAGCGGCGACGACATCGTTCTGGGCAATGCCGCCCAAGAAGGATTGTTCGTCAATGATCCCTACATCTTGCGCAAGCAATGCAAATCCATCCTCTGCACGCCGATTATGAACAAAGGCAAATTGTCGGGCATGGTGTATATGGAAAACAATCTGAGCGAAAATGCCTTCACGCCGGAACGTTTGGAACTGCTGAGAAGCTTTTCCGTGCAGGCCGCCATTTCCATTGAAAACGCCCGTCTCTTCGAGCTGGCGACCACCGACGGTATGACGAAACTTTATGTCCACCGTTACTTTCAGCTTTTGCTGGACAAGGAACTCAAGCGTTCCCAGCGCTACAACAAGAAATTTTCCCTCATCATGATGGATATCGACAACTTCAAATCCTTCAATGATACCTATGGCCATCAGCTCGGCGACAAGGTGCTGAGGGAGGTGGCCAACGTGGCCAAGCGAAACTCCCGTTCCGAAGATATCGTCGCCCGGTACGGCGGAGAGGAATTCATCATGATTCTTCCCGAAACGGATTCGAACCAAGCCGTAATTTGCGCCGAAAGAATCAGGGCCAACGTCGCGGAAATTGAAATTCCCTTCGAAGACAAAACGTTGCGGGTGACCATCAGCCTGGGCATTTCCACCTATCCCGATCACGCGAAGGACAAAGAGGAGCTCATCCGTGCCGCTGACACCGCCCTTTACGCGTCCAAACATCGGGGAAAGAATTGCGTCACCGTCTTTCAAAAAGACGGCGCGCTTTGAGCGCGAAGATGGCTGCTTCCCGGGCTTAAGGACTGGAAGATGATCCGGTATCGTGGCCGACGAAGATTAATCGTTGCGTCGCGAATCCCAACGCGGCGGCTTTGTCCACCAGACGTTTGGTGACCGTTGCATCCAGCTGCGGCGCCCGCGCCAGAATCCATAAATAAGATTTATCCGGACCGCAGACCAGCGCGTATGAATCATTGTCCCGATCCAGCTCCATGATGACATAAGATCCGTAAAACGGTCCGAAAAAAGAAACTTTGAGAAAGCCCTCATCCCTGCCCCGCACAAAATATGCCCGTCCTTCAATTTCCTTCCATCGGTTTTCTTTTTTTGAAAAGCCCCGATTGATGACGCGCACGCCTCCGTCGGATCGCGGGCTGTACTCGGCGCTGACGGAGGTCAGGCCGCTTTCAAAGGAATGATCCAATCGCGCGATTTCGTACCATTTCCCTAAATATTTTTCGATTTGGAAATTTTTGACCGGCTCCACGTTCTGCGGCAAGTTGACGCAGCCGGCGATAAGCAAACTCAAGACCAGCAGCGCTTTCTTCATCGGTCCCCATCCTTTCCCCTTTACAGGGTCGGCGAGATAGATTATCATACATCAAAAGAACCGCATTGCAAGGAGGAGTGATGACGCTTGCGGATTATTTTGAAAAGGCCCGCGGCGTGGGCGTTCTGTCCACCGCCGATGACAAAGGAAGGGTTAACGCGGCCGTTTATGGAAGACCGCATTTTATGGACGAAAATACAGTTGCCTTTATCGCCTCCGATAGACTGACTCACGCCAATCTGAAAAAAAATCCCTCCGCAATATACCTTTTCAAAGAAGAAAGCTCTTACAAAGGATACAGGCTTTATCTGACGAAGACGCATGAAGAAAAAGACAGCCCGCTGATTGAGAAAATCCGCCGCAAGAAATATAAAGGACCCGGATACAAAAACAATACGGAAGCCAAATTCCTTATGTATTTCAAAGTGGACAAAGTATTGCCGCTAATCGGTGATGGCAAATAAACCTTCCGCAATTAATACCGTCTTGCATTGAAGTCTCTTTTGGGAAAAGGAGGATTATTATGAATGTTTTCATGACAGGCGGCACAGGATTTGTTGGAACATATCTTACCAGAAAGCTGATTGCAGAAGGACATAAGGTTACAATACTTACCCCTTCTCAGAGCGGGACTGAATTAAAAATTGCCGGACTTACCTATCTGGACGGCAATCCGACCATTAAAGGAAAATGGCAGGATGCTGTCGGGGAACATGATGTCATCATCAATTTGGCGGGAGCGTCCATCTTCAGCCGCTGGACTCCTGAACAAAAAAAGATTCTGCGGGAAAGCCGCATCGAAACAACCCGCAATCTGGTTTCCGCTCTTCCTGCTGATTCCGGCAGGATAACTCTTTTCAGCACATCGGCGGTCGGTTATTACGGCTTTCATGAAGATGAAGAATTGACCGAAGACATGCCGGCGGGCGATGATTTTCTGGCGCGGCTTGCTGACGATTGGGAAAAGGAGGCATTGCGTGCGCAAGACAAAGGAGCAAGAGTTGTTATTACACGATTCGGAATTGTATTGGGTAAAAACGGCGGAGCACTCGGTCAAATGATTCCATTATTTAAGTTCTTCTTGGGCGGCCCTTTGGGTAGTGGGAAACAATGGTTTTCCTGGGTTCACATGGAAGATTTGGCTGAAGGCTTTATTTTTTTGCTCAACCACCCGGAAGTAAAAGGCGCAGTGAATCTTTGTTCACCAGAGCCTGTTCGCAATTCCGATTTGGGAAAAGCGATCGGCAGAGTTCTACATCGTCCTTCTTTTATGCCTGCACCCGGTTTTATGATTAAATTAATTCTTGGAGAATTCGGTTCAGTTTTGTTAAAGGGACAGCGTGTGATTCCCAGACGTCTGATCGATGCCGGATTTAAATTCAGATATCCGGATATTGAAGATGCGCTCAAAAACATCCTCTCGGATTAACGTGGCGGTTCGACAATTTTCAATTCTTACAAAAAGGATTCAATGGGCGGTCTTTGCAATCCCTTGATAAAGACGTCCATGCTGCTCTGAACCGTGTTATGGATTCTTTCCATTCTCTTGAGCGGGTTGCCCGTGAAGAGGAAGAGGGCGATGATGCCGTTCAGCATTCCCCAAATGGCGTTTTGCGTCTGCCGGATATCTTGCAGCGGCGTGAATTCTCCCGCATCAACTCCTTTCTGAAGGATCCGCGATATCACCTGAATGTTTTCATTGGTCGTACGGATGAGCTCCCGGGTCTGCTCTTCCGTCAATTGCATTTCCTTGGGGCGCATCATGAAAGTCATCAGGATGCGGAAGAGCTCCTTGTCACTCAAAAAATAATTGACGTAGATGCGGGCAAACTCCTTCAACAACTGGGAGGCGGACGCCTCAATCAAAGAGAAATTCTTGATGATGTCATTAAGGGTCAGATTATCCGTAATCAGAATTTGCACGTAGATTTCTTCTTTGCTTTCAAAGCAAAGATAGATGGATCCCTTGCTGACGCCGGCTTTCTCCGCAATATCATCAACGGTAACAGCCTTGAACCCTCGGTCAAAAAAAAGCTTTCTGGCCGCTTTTAAGATATTGTTTCTGCGAAGTTCTTTTGCCTGTTCTTTCTTTCTTGTTTTCTTTTCTTTCACGTCCGATGGCGCAACCTTTTTATTTTTCTGCAACAAGGAATGACTGCCGTTCATTTGTGGAAAAAGTCAATAAATTAATATTTTCCCCATGTCAAGCGAAAATAAAAAAACTTAAACAATAAACGGGATTTAACTTTTACGGAAGCTTCTTCAGCTCGTTGATGATATTTTCCAGAGGCGGCCGTTTATTGATGTCTTCCACATAAATGTAACGGATGCTCCCCTGTTTATCGATGATGAAGATGGCTCTTTCTGCCACGCCGTCCGTCCGCAGAATGCCGAATTTCTCTGCCACCGCGCCGTGCGGCCAGAAATCGGAAAGAACCTCAAACCAAAGTTTTCCCATCTGGTTTGTCCAGGAATAAAGCGTCGGAAGATTATCAACGGAAATGCCCAGCAGGGTGGCGTCATAGGCGTCAAATATTTCCTTGACGATGTTGTAGCCGGGCCACTGATCGGAACAAACAGGCGTCCAAGCGGCGGGCACGAAAGAAAGAACGACGTTTTTCTTGCCCCGGTAATCTTTCAGGGAAATGGTCTTGCCACTGACGGCTTTGAGCGTGAAATCCGGCGCCGGGTCGCCGAGTTTGACCTTCAGCACGCTGTCCACGGGTTTTAATGGACCCGGATTGTAAATATTGTTCTTAAAGGCTTCGGACAAGGCCCAAACGTTATGCGCCATAAAAAAACCGATCAATACGGCCAAGATGGTTTTATATTTCATGATGTCCTCCTACTTCAATCCTGCAGATTTGATCAGGGCCAGAAAAGACTCATTACTTTCCAGAGCGCCCAGCTTGGAATAAATGACTTCCATGGGTTTTTTGCCTTTTAATTTAATCACAAAAAAATAGGGGGTTCTTACTTCGCCGATAACTTTATGCATTTTGAACTCGCCGTCGGGAATCAGGGGAAACGCGACACTATATTTATTTTTAAAGATTTCTGTTTCGAATTTGGAGTTGCCGATGCCGATGCCGATGATTTTCACCCTGCTTTTGAGGGCGGCGTCGTTTTGAATGGATTGATACAAACGGTTGATATTGGGCGCTTCCCCCTGGCAATAGGGGCAATACATGCTGAATATTTCGACAATCAGCACATCCGCTTTGATCTCGTTGAGTTTAAAGTTTCCGCCACCCGAGAGTCCCAGGTACTTCAGATGAACGGCATCGGTCGGTTTGGATAATTCAACAGCGGGGAAAACGCCGCCGGTTTGCGGCGTGATATTGTCCGCCCCGAAAGCCAAAGAGGCGGCAAGCAACAGCGCGGCGACTATCAGACATCCCAGTTTTTTTTGCATGATGGATTCTTTCTCCCATGGGCATTGATTTTTGATTTTCATATCATGTTTTTCAGGAAAGATTAAGTTTTATCCGCGCAAAATATGGCTTGACTTTAACGATACTTCTGTTTAAATAAAAATAAAGCGCGGAAGAATTTTTTCGCGACATCAAAAGTTGAATGGAGACATTGGAAACACAAAATTACCCGTTACATTCTTTAAAGTATTTTTAGATTTTCATCCCGCCTGGAAAAATTCTCTATAATCTTTAAAGTCTTGCCGGTGTTTTAACGTGTTGGTCAAAGTGTTCATTCGACGCGGAAGAATCCAGGAAAGGAGTGTTTGAAAATGCCGGAAGGAAAAGTGAAGTGGTTCAACGCAAACAAGGGGTTTGGTTTCATCCAACAGGATGACGGCGGTGATGTGTTCGTCCATTACAGCGCGATCCAAGCGGAAGGCTACAAAACCCTTAATGAAGGCCAGCGTGTATCCTTTGATATACAAAAGGGCAAAAAAGGGCTTGAAGCGGAAAACGTCAAGATTCTTTAATTCATGATGAGCGTGAATCCTCCCGGCGGTGGATTCACGCTTACCGCTAATCCGAGAATGATCGCATCGTTAAAAAAGTCTCTTTTGGGCTCGCCTTTTTTTGTATCTCATCTTTTGTTTCGCCCCTTTTAATTGTCTTGACAAAAATTAAAGTTTTGAGTTAGTGCCTTTTAACTTTTTGATTGATGAACATTCATTATTCCGGGCAACGCGGGAGGACGAAGCGTGTATTTTTCTAAAGAAACGTTGGAGGAATCGCAAAACATCACCCGGGAATACGACAAACGGGTGAAAGAAGCTCTGGAAAAAAATCCCGAGCAGAAAGAGCGTTTTTCCACCGTTTCGGACATGGAAATCAAAAGACTCTACACGCCGGAAGATATTCAAGATCTCCGCTTCGCGCAAGACATCGGAGCGCCGGGCGAATTTCCGTATCTGCGCGGCAATCAGCTGACGGGTTACCGGGGACGCTACTGGACATTCAGAATGTTCTCCGGCATGGGGACGGCGCGCGACACGAACGCGCGCTGGAAAATGCTGCTGCGGGAAGGACAGACCGGCTTAAGCACCGCTTTTGATTTCCCCACCCTCATGGGCTACGACAGCGATTCGCCCAAAGCGCTGGGCGAAGTGGGCAAATGCGGCGTGGCCATCGACACCCTCGATGATTTCCTCGAGCTGATGGACGGCATCCCGCTGGCGGAGGTGACGACCTCCATGACGATCAACCCGCCTGCGACCGTTTTATGGGCGATGTACTGCGCGACGGCGGACATCAAGGGCGTGCCGCTCGGCAAAATCGGCGGCACGATTCAGAATGACATGCTCAAGGAATTCATCGCGCAGAAAACCTTCATGTGCCCGCCGGAGCCGTCGGTAAAACTCATCAGCGACACCGTTGAATTCGGAACCCGATTTGTTCCTCGCTGGAACACCATCAGCATCAGCGGCTATCACATCCGTGAAGCGGGCGCCACCGCGGTGCAGGAACTGGCCTTCACCCTTCGCGACGGCATCGAATACGTGGAAGACGTCATCCGCCGCAAGAAGATGGACGTGGATGATTTCGCCCCGCGGCTGTCTTTCTTTTTCAACGCGCACATTGATTTTTTCGAGGAAATCTGCAAGCTGCGCGCGGCCCGGCGCATGTGGGCGAAAATCATGCGCGACCGGTTCAAGGCCAAAAATCCCCGTTCGCTTTGGATGCGTTTCCACACGCAGACGGCGGGTTGTTCGCTCGCGGCGCAGCAGCCATACAACAATGTCGTCCGCACCACCGTCGAGGCCTTGGCGGCCGTCTTGGGCGGCACGCAATCTCTACACACCAATTCACTCGACGAGGTTTTCTGCCTGCCTTCGGAGCACGCCGCGGAAATCGCCCTGCGCACGCAGCAGATTCTGGCGGAAGAAACCGGCGTGGCGCACACCCTTGATCCGCTGGCGGGCTCTTATTTCATCGAATCCCTGACCAACCAAATTGAAGAGGCGGCATGGGACTACATCCATAAAATCGACGACATGGGCGGAATGATCGCGGCCATCGAAAAAGGTTTCCCGCAAATGGAAATTGCCGAGTCGGCCTACAAGTTCCAGGCGCAGCTTGAGCGCGGCGACAAAATCATGGTGGGCGTCAACAAATACCTGACCAACAAACAATATCCGATTCCGCTGGTGGAAATCGACGAAAAAGTGGGCGAAGAGCAGATCCGGCGGCTGCGTGACGCCAAGCGGAGGCGCGACAACACCGCGGTGAAAAAATCCCTCGACGCTTTAAAAAACGCCTGCCGGAGGGGCGATAACGTCATGCCGTACTGCATCGACGCCGTGAAAAATCGGGCGACGTTGCAGGAAATATGCGACATTTACCGGGAAGTTTTCGGCGAGTACAAAGATCCGGGCTTGTACTGATTGCGCCGCGATGTCGTTCAGACAAAGCCGAATCCCGGATGGATTCCGGCGCGGCGCGACCCGCGCCGGTCAATGAGGACAATGAATAGATTTTCCAGGAGACAAGAATATGCCTGAAAGAAAAATCCGCGTGATGGTTGCCAAGCCGGGGCTGGATGGCCACGATCGCGGCGCCCGGATCCTGGCCCGTTATTTCCGGGACGCGGGGTTTGAAGTCGTCTACACCGGCTGTCACCAGACCCCGGAACAAATCGCGGCGGCCGCCGTCCAGGAAGATGTTGACCTCGTGGGGCTGAGCTGTCTTTCCGGCGCGCATCGGGCGCTTTTCCCGCGTGTCGTGGAATTACTGCGTGAAAGGGGAGCGGAGGACATTACCGTCATCGGCGGCGGCATCATTCCCGAACAGGACATCCCCGCGCTTCAGGAAGCCGGCGTCAAGGCCGTTTTCACACCCGGGGCGTCGCTCGAATCCATCGTGGAATGGATCAAAAACAACGTCAAGCCGCACTAGAAATTCATAACGGTCAATTATGGACGCCACCATTAAAAAAATCTGCGGAGGCGATGTGCGCACGGCCTCCCGTCTCATTCGGGATATCGAGGACAAAATTCCCGAAGCGAAAGCCAAGATCAAAAAACTCTACGCCTACACGGGTCAATCCTTCATTATCGGCATCACCGGAGCGCCCGGCGCGGGCAAAAGCACGCTGACCGACGCCCTCATCGCCCAGTTCCGCCGAAAGAACAAAACCGTCGGCGTGCTGGCCGTGGACCCGACCAGCCCCTTCAGCGGCGGGGCCATCCTGGGCGACAGAATCCGCATGCAGAAACACGCCGAAGACGCCGGCGTCTTTGTCCGCTCTCTGGCCACGCGCGGCGCGCTGGGCGGCCTTTCGCAGGCGGCGGGCGACGCGATTCACGTGATGGAGGCGATGGGCAAGGACGTCATTATTGTTGAAACCGTCGGCATCGGCCAGCAGGAAATCGACATCATCAACCACGCGCATAGCGTCGCCGTGGTGCTGGTGCCGGGCATGGGCGATGAAATCCAGACGATGAAGGCCGGCTTGATGGAAATCGCCGATATTTTTGTCATCAACAAGGCCAACCGCGCCGGCGCCAAACAACTGCAGATGGAATTGGAGACGATGCTGAACCTCTCGGATAAGGCTGCCGGCGGCTGGAAGCCGCCCATTGTTTTGGTGGGCGACGCCTTTGATCCGCGGATGTTTGCCGCTGACACGGCCGCGCTGGCTCAACAAATCGAGAATCATCACGTTTATCTTGAACAAAGCGGCAAGCTGACCGAACGGATGCACCGCAAAGCCTTGGCGGAAATCCACGAGGCCCTCCGCTCCTGCCTGCTTGAACCGATTGTCCAGACGCTGACCGCCAGCGGAGACATGAAGCGCTTCGCGGAAAAAATCAAAAACCGGAAGGCCGACCCCTACACGGTCGCGGAGGAAATCTCTCAGAGATTTTTCAAACAGAGGGAAGAGAATGACCGCCCATCCGAAACATAAAAAAACCGTCTCCCCCGGGGGTACGAAAAAAAATCCCCCGCTGCGGGCCGGGAGAAAAAAGTCAGACGCCGAAAAGCAAAGGGGTCTCGTGATGGTGCTGACCGGCAACGGCAAGGGAAAAACAACCGCGGCCTTCGGTCAGGCGCTTCGCGCCGTCGGCCAGGGTTACAAAGTTTTCGTCCTGCAGTTCATGAAAGGCCGAAAGTACGGCGAGTTTGTCGCCGCGGAAAAATACCTTCCCCGCCTGACGGTCAAAATGTCGGGACTCGACAGTTTCGTCATGCGGGACAACCCCGCCGCCGTTGACATTGAAATGGCGCAAAAAGGGTTGGAAACCGCGCGCAAGGCGATTACCAGCGGAAAATACAATATGGTGATTCTCGACGAAATCAACGTGGCGCTGGATTTCAAACTGATCCGATTAAAGGACGTGTTGGACATGATTCGAAGCAAGCCTGCCCACCTGGATGTGATTTTGACCGGCCGCTACGCGCCCAAGGAAATCATCAAACTTGCCGACACCGTCAGCGTTGTCGAGGAAGTCAAGCACCATTACAACGCCGGCATTAAAGACCGCGCGGGCATCGAATATTGAGCGAAGCCGGTTTTTTTGCCGACCGCGCCAAGCATCCGTGTGAGCCCGGCGCATTCGTCGGTGAGCTCATCCGGACTTCATGAGGATCAGACGCGCTGCAAGGTTCCTTTTGCGAAAATCAAGAAAAAGTCCTGATGAAAAGATTTCACAGATATTATAAAAAACCATCTTTTGAATGAGCGGAGAAAAATGATGTTTCACTGGTTTACTCACGCGGAAGCTGGGATGGCCCTGGCAACTCTGACCGCCTTGGAAATTGTGCTGGGCATCGACAACATCATATTCATTTCCATATTGGTCAGCCGCCTGCCGGCCGGCAAAAGAAATTTCGCCCGCAACGCCGGGTTGATTCTGGCCATGTGCACCCGGCTTTTGCTTCTTTTTTCAATCGTCTGGGTTGTCAGTTTGAAAGCCCCGCTGTTTTCCCTGTTCGGAATGGATATTTCAAGCCGCGACATCATCCTCATCGGCGGAGGACTTTTTCTGCTGGCCAAGGCCACGCACGAAATTCACAGCAGTCTTGAGGGAGAACAGGAAAACATACCCGCGCACCTTGCTTCAAGCTTGGCGGTCGTCCTTCTGCAGATCGCCGTTTTGGACATTGTCTTTTCCCTAGATTCGGTCATCACGGCGGTCGGACTGGCACGGGAAATCTCCATCATGGCCATCGCCATTGTTTGTGCGGTGGGCGTGATGCTTTTTGCCGCCCAACCCATTTCAAAATTCATCGACGATCACCCCACCATTAAAATTCTGGCGCTTTCGTTTCTGATCCTTGTGGGGGTCACGCTGGTGGTCGAGGGATTTGACGTTCACGTTCCGAAAGGGTATATATACTTTGCCATGGCGTTTTCCGTGGGCGTGGAGATGCTCAACATCCGCATGCGCGACAAGCAGATGAAGCCCGTAAAACTGCGCAAGAAAAAATATCAATAACCCCGTTACAAAGGAGATGAACAAAATGTTTGAAATGGTCCCGGTGGAAAAATTAAAGACGATGGTCGGTCAGGACAACGGCACGAGCGACTGGGTGCTGATCGATCAGGAGAGAGTGAATCGTTTTGCCGACGCCACAGACGATCACCAATGGATTCACGTGGACGTGGAACAGGCCAAGCAAGGCCCGTTCGGCGGCACCATCGCCCACGGATTTTTAATCCTGTCCCTCACGCCCCTGTTTAGCAGTTCCGGAAAATATCTTCCCGAAGGCATGAAGATGGTGCTGAATTACGGATTGAACAAGGTGCGGTTCATCGCGCCGGTGCCGGTCGGCTCCCGCATCCGCTCTAAGATGGTCATCTCCGGCGTGGAAGAGAAAGACCCCGGCCGCCTGTTGGTGACCACCACGCACACCATCGAAATCGAGGGACAGGAAAAGCCCGCATGCATTGCCGAAACGCTGGCCATGTTCATGCTGTAAAAAAAACCTCCGCCCCCGGAGGTCCGGGAAACGGAGGTTTTCGTTTCATCAAAAATCAGATTGGACTTTATTCGCCTTTGAATTTCGGTTCGCGTTTTTCAAAGAACGCCATCATTCCTTCCGCCGCGTCCGCGCTGGTTTTGAGTTTGTCTATCCATTTCTTGTCGGATTCCAAACCGGCATCGAGGCCTTTTTCCAGACCGATCGTCATGCCTTCCAGCACCGCGCTGACGGCCAGCGGAGGTCTCTTCGAGAGCTTGATCGCGTATTCGGTGGCTTCTTTCATCAAATCAGCGGCGGGAACGACGTAATCCACCAGGCCGATCGCCAAAGCTTCTTGTGGGGACAATCTCTTGCTGAAGAAAATCAAGTCCAGCGCTTTGGATTTGCCGACAATCCGCGGAAGACGCTGCACGCCGCCCCATCCGGGAATAATGCCCAGATTAAGTTCCGGACAGCCGATCTGAGCCTTGGGATTATCCGTCATGAAACGGACGTGGCAGGCCATAGCCAATTCGCATCCGCCGCCTAAGGCATGACCGTTAATCGCCGCAATGAAGGGTTTTTTGCAGCGCTCGATTCTGTTGAACACATCAATGCCGTTGGGCCCCTTGTCAATGTTCGCCAGATCGGTCGTATCCATGCCGGCGCAAAAAGCCTTTTCTCCGGAACCGGTGATGATGACAACCCGGGTGTCTTTGCTGTTTTCAACTTCCGTGACCAGCTGATTCAATTCCTCGCGGATTCCAATATTGACCAAGTTCACCGGCGGGCGATTCAGAGTTACGGTCGTTACAAAATCTTTCGTTTCAACGATCATGTTGGAATAAGCCATATCTATCCTCCTTTTTTGATTTGCGATTTAACGGCTGTTTTTTATTTTTTGCCACGTTTTTCTTTAGCAAAAAAAGCGAATCTGTCAAGCACAATAACCGTATTGGGCTAAAAAACCCGGAAAATAAACCCCGGCGAAGGCTGGGGGAAAAGCCGTTAAATATGCGATTTAGCCGCTCGTCATAAAAGATTGACATAAGCTCTCGATATTATATAATCTTCCAACTTTCACGGCGGAGGCGGGTATGCTGAATTTTAGAAATGTTCTTTATCCCATGGATTTGGATGCCGAAGCGGTATCGTCCGTTGTGACGGCTTTGGAGTTCGCCCGCTTATTTCAAAGCAAGCTGCATATTTTGTACGTCAACGATATCGAAGCGGGCTATCGCCATCCGGCCGATCACGAAGACGCCGTCGCTTTGCGCGTCAGAAAAGAGGTCCCCGAACATTTTCTGGAAGGCGTGGAGATGGTTTACGCCACAGCCAAGGGTGATCCGGCGGAGGAAATCTTGAAATACGCGCGGGAGCACAAAATTGATTTGATCATCGTCGGCCACAAACATCGCGGCAAACTGTACTCCTTGATGTTTGACCTTGTCGATGTGCAAGTCATCGACCGGGCTTTTCTGCCCGTTCTGGTCATTCCGGAGAAAGAAAACGCCGGGGGAAAATAGATTTCTTTAAAAAAGAAACTGTGCGGATTTAACGCTTTTTTTGGAGAAGCCATGGAATTGTTAGAAACTGTTTATTGGGGCAACGCCCTGCAGGACTGGCTGATCGCTTTGATTGTCTTCGCCGTTTCGCTCATGGCCTTGAAAATCATTCAACGCGTCGCCGTGCGGAAACTTTCCCGTCTGGCCAAGCTCACCGTCAACGAGTTTGACGACATGCTGGTGGATGTTTTCAAAAACACGAAATTTCTTATTTTAATGGTGGCCGCCGCGTACCTGGCCTTGCGCGTCGTCACGCTTCCCGCCGCCTTTGTTGCTTTTTGGAAAAAATTTGTCGTCGTTGTCTTGATTGTACAGGGCGGATTTTGGCTGAGCGCCGGCATCACCTTTTTTCTGCGCAGAACGATTCAAAAGCGATCCGAACAAGATGCCTCCACGGCCACGACCATCACGTTTTTGGGATTTATGGCGAGACTGGTTTTATGGGTTCTCGTCCTGCTTATGATTCTGGATAATCTCGGCGTCAATATCACCGGGTTGGTCGCCGGCTTGGGTATCGGCGGTCTTGCCGTGGCGCTGGCGGTGCAAAACATTTTGGGAGATCTGCTGGCTTCTTTATCCATTGTCCTGGACAAGCCTTTCGTCATCGGCGATTTTGTCGTGGTGGATTCGTTATCGGGGACCATAGAACACATCGGGTTAAAGACCACGCGCGTCCGCAGCATCAATGGGGAGCAGCTTATCTTCTCCAACACCGATCTTTTGAAAAGCCGCATCCGCAATTTCAAGCGCATGTCGGAGCGGCGCGTGGTGTTTAGTTTCGGCGTGGTTTATCAGACGCCTATGGAAAAAATCCAGGCCGTCAAACGAATCGTCAAGGATATCATCGAAAAGCAGGAGAACGCCCGTTTCGATCGCGTTCATTTCAAGGAATTCGGCGATTCATCGCTGAATTTTGAAGTCGTGTATTTTGTCCCATCGCAGGACTTCAACCTGTACATGGATGTTCAGGAAGCCGTCAATCTGGAAATCTTCCGCCGCTTTGGCGAGGAGGGAATCGAGTTTGCCTACCCGACTCAAACGCTCTACGTTCAGAATCAAAAAGAACCGGCAGGCCACAACCGGTGAGCGAAATCATGAAAAACGTTCGTCTTGAAGTGAAGAAAGATTTTTTTGGGGCCGCCCTTGGGAGAGCGCCGCGATTTTTGTTTTTTTTCCCGGTCATCACCACCGTGACGCCGATGGATTGTTCGGCGGGCGTTCAGACCCAGGCGCAGGCCGCTGAAACTCTGGGAACCTTGCTTCCCCTATGGTCGGTGCTTCCGTTTGTCGGCATTTTGTTGTCCATCGCGCTCATTCCTCTCTTTTTCCCGCGTTTCTGGCATCATCATTTTCCCAAAATATCCGCTTTCTGGGCGGCGGCGTTTGCCGTTCCGTTTGTGTATTTTTTCCGTGAAAGAGCCGTTCACGAAATAGCGCATATCATCGTTCTGGACTACATTCCCTTTATTTTTTTGCTCTGGGCGCTGTTTACCGTTGCCGGCGGCATTCATATCAAGGGAACGCTAAAAGGTTCGCCGGGCGTCAACACCGCGATTTTGGGCATTGGGACGATTTTTGCGTCCATCATCGGCACCACCGGCGCTTCCATGCTTATGATCCGTCCCATGCTCCGGTCGAACGAATGGCGTGTTCACAAAACCCATACGGTGGTGTTTTTCATTTTCTTGGTCAGCAATATCGGCGGTTCACTGACGCCCCTTGGGGATCCCCCGCTGTTTCTGGGATTTCTGCACGGCGTTCCTTTTTTCTGGACGGTTCATCTGATACCGGAGATGGCCTTTGCCAGCATGGTTCTGCTGGGTTTGTATCACCTCATGGATTCATACTATTACAAAAAAGAAAATCTTACCCTCCGACCCGACGTTGAGGATGAGCCGGTCAGGGTTGAAGGATCTTATAATTTTCTTTTTCTGGCCGGCATTATTGCCGCTGTTTTGTTCAGCGGCAACGTCAGGCTGGGAGATGTGGAATTTTTCGGAATTCATCAGTCTGTCGAAAATTTAATCCGGGATGCTTTTCTCATCCTGATGGGGATGGGCTCGCTTTTCGTAACCCCCAAAGAAACCTACAAGAAAAACGACTTCGGCTGGGCGCCGATTATGGAAGTGGCCTATCTGTTTGCCGGCATCTTTATTACGATTATTCCGGCCTTGGCCATCTTAAAAGCCGGAGAGAAAGGCGCATTTGCCTGGCTGATCCGGTTGACGGATTCACCCGCCCATTACTTCTGGGCGGCGGGCATCCTATCGAGTTTTCTTGACAACGCGCCCACCTATCTCACGTTTTTCAATAGCATGCTGGGGAAATTCTATCCCGGCCTGACCGAAGCCCAGGCGGTCGCAAAAGCCATCGTCGAACAGATTCCGTATCTGGCCGCCATTTCCATCGGCGCCGTTTTTATGGGCGCCAACACCTACATCGGCAATGCCCCCAATTTTATGGTCAAATCCATCGCGGAGGAAGCCGGCGTGAGGATGCCCAGCTTCTTCGGATATGTGTTCAAATATTCACTGCCTATTTTGATTGTTTTGTTCCTGATCATGACGTTTATATTTTTCTAAACAATTAACTTCTTGTTTTAGTTGAATGAAATCCTTTCCGCCGTCGCGGAAAAATATTGCTTGCCCATCCTCTGGAAAGCGGATATAGATTTTTTCGAATTTGTTCAAAATGAAAATCTGCTTGTTCAACGATGTTCGTAATGACAAATCAAAAACCAAATAAAACCAGGAGTGACAAGATGTCCGCAAATTTGCGCAAATCTCTAAAAACCATCGAAGAATATAAAACGGCCCAGCCTCATTATGCCGAGCTTCTAGACATTATGGCCGATATTTTGATTTTGCGGGAAGATTATCGCAATAAGATGAAGACCTCTATTTTTGATGTTGATGAACATTTAATCTCTAAAAAGATCGAAGGGGGACTGCCGCTGGTGGACTTTCTCGGCAAGAAATACGATCTGTCCCGCCCCCGAAAATATTTCGAGTCCTTAATTTCCATCGCGGAAAAAAGAATTCCTGATGTGGCGAAAAATATAACGGAAATCATCCACAGCCCTGAATTTGACTGGGAGAAAATGATTGCCTCCTCCTTTGAACGCAGCGGCAGCGAAGATCTTTCCGTTTCAGACTTGGCTAAAGAGGAGGACGAAGAAAATCTGGATTTGATAGATCTTTTTTTGGAAGAAAGTCTCAGACCGGAATTGGAATTCATCGCCGAAAAATACAAAGATGTTGTGGCCAAATCTCAATGGACCGAAGGGTATTGTCCTGTTTGCGGCAAGGATCCGAAAATTGGTGAGATAAGAGAGGAGGAAGACGGAAAACGGTATTTATTCTGCAATCAGTGCGGCTGCAAGTGGTACTTCAATCGGATTAAATGTCCGTTTTGCGGCAACGATGAACACAGCTCTCTGGCCTATTTTGAAGTTGAAGGCGATGAACGCTATCGCGTGGAGGTATGCAATAAATGCCGCAGGTATATCAAAACCGTGGAAGTTCCCAAAACCGAAGAGGAACCCAACATGGATGTCGAAGACATCGCCACGCTGCATTTGGACATGATTGCTTCTGATGAGGGGTACAACTGAAAATCGGGTAAAAAAATTCGGCCTGCCGCTCCGCAAAGGAGCGGCAGGCCTTTGTGTCTCAGCCCGCCTTGATGGGAACTTTGGTGCCTTTGGTTTTGGCTGATGGACTCTTGGGAATCTTGATGTCCAAAACGCCGTTTTTGAAGTGCGCCTCCGCCTTGCCGGCCTCAATTTCCGCTTCCAGCGGAATCACGCGGCTGAACGAACCGTAAGATCTTTCCATGTAGTAGTAATTCCGGTCTTTGTCTTCTTTTTCTTCCTTTTTTTCGCCTTTGATCGTTACGGCATCGTTGGTCACCTTGACTTCAATGTCTTTTTCGTCCACGCCGGGCAGCTCGGCCTTGATGATGTATTCCTTGTCGTTTTCCTTCACGTCGATGGACGGCGTGAAACTTCCGAAGGCTCCGGCGAATTTCCTCGGCGCCAAATCAAAACCGCGGAAAAAGTTGTCAAAAAGGTTGTTCATCTCCCTTTGCAGGAAATAGAACGGATTTTCATCTTCCCATTTGGCTCTGCGGGCGACATCGGGTAACAAGCTTTTGATTTTCATACCAGTCACCTCCTGTTTATTTTTCTGCATGAATGGTGATTTTTCTGGGTTTGACCTTCTCCGCCTTCGGAAGTTCCAGTCGCAGCACACCGTGCTTGACGGTCGCCTTGATTTTTTCCTGGTCTATTTCCTCCGGCAGGGAAAAAGCCCTTTCATAATCACCGACTTCATATTCGGAAAACACCAGTTTGTGATCCGCAGGCTTTCCGTTTTCCACTCGGCCGTAAATGGTCAGAATGTTTTTTTCCACCTCCACATCCACGGTGCCTGCATCCACCCCCGGCATGTCAGCGATCAGATAAATAGCGTCTTTCGTTTCATAAATATCCACCCGGGGGACGAACGTTTTCACGTTGCGGATTTTTTCCGTGACGGCTGTGTTTTGCGCTTTTTGAATGTCCTTGTCCGCCATAATTCCTACCCCCTTTCTTTAAGCGTTGATTTTAATTTTCTTGGGCAAATCTTCTTCCGCTCTTGGCAACGTTATCTGCAGAATGCCCCTTTCATACCTAGCTTCAATTTTTTGGGCGTCAACCTGATAGGGAAGCTCGAAATTCCGCTGGAAACTTCCGGACTCTCTTTCCTGGCGCAGATAAACCTCTCCTTCTTTGAGCGGTTCGGGCTCGCTCGTCCCGGAAATCGTCAGCACGTTGCCGTTGACCGTAACATTGATTTTATCAGGATCCATTCCCGGTAATTCAGTGGTGACCACAAGACCATTATCCTTTTCCCAGACATTGATGGCCGGAAAATCCGCCGCCGTCTGCGTCACGCTGGAAAAAAGTCTATTGATCTCTCTTTGCAAATCCATAATTTCAGGGATACTGTCGGCGAATCTTTTAATTCTCCAAAAGCTCAGATTTGACATAGACCTCCCTCCTTTCAAAGCGTACTTTATCTTCTAAGCATTTGCTCTCATTGGATTTTTTTCTTTTTCCATCCTAAATATATTTACGAAAACATCCTTGTCAAGGGCGGTCCTAACCGCTTTGCGTAAACAAACAATATCTATGCAAAAAGATAGGAACTTTTCCGGCCGCGCCCTTGACAGCCCTCTGTGCCGTAAATATATTAAGGACACTTTGGGAACAAAAAAAGCGATGCTCGAATCCGGGTAAGTATGGAAGAACACATTATAAAAATTTTTAAGGAAAGCAGCCGGACCAAAGATATTTTCCTCAACGAGAATCTCGGGAAACTGGTTAATGTGATTGAGGCGATTACGGCTGCATTGAAGGCGGGCAATAAAATTCTGCTCTTCGGTAACGGCGGCTCTGCCGCCGATGCCCAGCATCTGGCCGCGGAATTCGTCAACCGTTTCGTTATTGAACGGCCGCCCCTGCCGGCCATTGCCCTGACCACCGATACGTCTATTCTGACGAGCATCGGCAATGATTACGATTTTTCTGAAATATTCAGCAAGCAGATCAGAGCGATCGGTCAGCCGGGGGACATCGCTTGGGGCATCAGCACCAGCGGAAAATCTCCCAATGTTGTCAAAGGATTGGAAACCGCCAAAAAAATGGGGCTGGTGACCATCGGCTTCACCGGCAAGGACGGCGGGGAGATAGCCACAATGGTTGATTTTTCGATTCATGTGGACTCGTCCAGCACGGCCAGGGTTCAGGAAGCGCATATTCTCGCCGGCCACGTTATTTGCGAACTGGTGGACATCAAATTGTTTCAAAAGCCGGATTTTAAGTAAGCACGAGGTAAAAAGGTGTCGGGAAAAAATAAAAAGGAACATACGGCCAAGCATCATCAGGTTGAAGATCGGCAAGAGGAAAAAAACAACGGTGAAAAAAGTTTCACCGAAGAACAAAACAAAGAAGCGGAAGAGCTAAAACGTCAGCTTGAAGAAAAAGAAAAAGAAGCGGCGGCCAATTACGATAAGTATTTGCGAGCCGTCGCCGAACTGGAAAATTACAAAAAACGGGTCAGCAAGGAAAAGGCCGATATTATCCGATACGGCAAGGAAGATATCATTAAAGACATCCTGCCGTTTATGGACAGCCTGGACAGGGCGCTGCAGCATGAAACGGGAGACGTCAAAGCCTTCAGGGAAGGCATCGCCTTAATCCAAGATCAGCTTTTATGTTGTTTGAAAAAGCACGGGGTGCAGCGAATTGAAGCAGCAGGCAAGGACTTTGATCCCAACTTTCACGAAGCGCTTATGCAGATGGATAGTGACCAGCATGAAGAAAACAAGGTCATCAGCGAGATGGAAAAAGGTTATTTGCTCAACGGACGCTTGCTGAGACCTTCCCGGGTTTGCGTCTGCAAAAAGGCACCCAAAGAAGAAAAAGAAATTTGTGAACAAAATGAAGATATAGGAAACAAGGAGGAATAATTATGGGGAAAATTATCGGAATTGATTTGGGAACAACCAATTCATGTGTTGCTGTGATGGAAGGTGGAGATCCTGTCGTCATCCCCAATCAGGAAGGCAGCCGCACCACGCCGTCTGTCGTGGCCATTACGGAAAGCGGCGAGAGGCTGGTGGGCCAAGTGGCCAAAAGACAAGCCATCACCAATTCGGAAAACACCGTTTACGCCGTCAAAAGGCTGATCGGAAGAAAATTCGCGTCGAAGGAAGTCCAGTACGACATGAAGATTCTTCCCTACAAAATTACGGAGGCGGCCAACGGTGACGCTCATGTCAATATTCGGGGCAAGAATTATTCGCCCGCTGAGATTTCGGCGATGATTTTGACCAAAATGAAACAGACGGCTGAGGATTATCTCGGCGAAAAGGTCAAAGACGCCGTGGTGACGGTCCCGGCTTACTTTAACGACTCGCAGCGTCAGGCGACAAAAGATGCCGGAAGGATTGCCGGATTGAATGTTTTACGCATTATCAATGAGCCCACGGCGGCGGCGCTGGCTTACGGTCTGGATAAGAAAAAGGACGAAAAAATCGCCGTCTTCGATCTGGGCGGAGGAACTTTTGATATTTCCATCTTGGAACTGGGCGACGGGGTGTTTGAAGTCAAATCCACCAACGGCGACACGCATCTGGGCGGCGAGGATTTTGATTTGCGCATTATGGATTATCTGGTTTCGGAATTCAAAAAAGATCAGGGCATTGATTTGCGCAACGACAAAATGGCTCTGCAACGCTTGAAAGAAGCCGCGGAAAAAGCCAAGATGGAACTCTCCACAACGCTAGAGACGGATATTAACCTGCCGTTTATCACGGCGGACGCATCCGGCCCGAAACATTTGAACATGAAACTTTCGCGGGCCAAACTGGAATCCCTGGTGGAGGATTTGATTGAGAAGGTTGTCGGCCCCTGCATGACCGCCCTCAAGGATGCCAACCTCACGGCCAAGGACATTGATGAAGTCATTCTGGTGGGCGGGATGACACGGATGCCGCGCGTCCAGCAAAAGGTCAAGGAAATCTTCGGCAAAGAACCGCACAAAGGCGTCAATCCTGACGAGGTCGTGGCAATCGGTGCGGCCATTCAGGGCGGAGTGCTGGCCGGAGATGTCAAAGACGTGCTGCTTCTCGATGTCACGCCGCTTTCTTTGGGTATTGAAACTCTGGGCGGCGTCATGACCAAGCTCATCGAAAAGAACACGACCATCCCTTGCAAGAAGAGTCAGATTTTCTCGACCGCCGCGGATAATCAACCGGCGGTGAGCATTCACGTTCTTCAGGGAGAACGGCCGATGGCCGCGGACAACCGCACGCTCGGAAGATTCGAACTGGTCGGCATTCCACCGGCGCCGCGCGGCGTGCCGCAGATTGAGGTGACCTTCGACATCGACGCCAATGGTATCGTGCATGTCAGCGCAAAGGATTTGGGCACCGGCAAGGAACAGAGCATCAAGATCACGGCTTCGAGCGGCCTGTCCGAACAGGAAATCGAAAGGTTGATCAAGGAAGCGGAAGCCCACGCGGAAGAGGACAGACGGCGCAAGGAATTAATCGAAGCCCGCAATCAGGCGGACGCGATGGTCTACAGCGTGGAAAAGAATATCAAGGAATTCGGCGACAAGATTGATGCGGCGGAAAAAACGCGTATTGAAGACGCCATTGCCCGGACCAAGAAAGCCATCGAAGGCGATGATATTGACGCGATCAAGAAAGCTCAGGATGATTTGATGAATGCTTCCCACAAGCTCGCGGAAGCCATGTACGCCAAGACTGCCGGCGGCGCGGGCGCGCAGCAGCAAACCGGCGGACAGCAGGATTCCGGGAAGAAGAATGACGATGTCGTCGACGCCGATTTCGAAGACGTAAAATAAGACGTTGAAAATATTTCAAGGCCCGGTAAGACTCATCTTCCCGGGCCTTTTTGCCGTTTTGAGCCCCAAAGATTATCAAAGAAAAACGGGGAACGTTCATGAAAAAAATGCCTTTTGCGTTGTTGTGGGTCGCGCTGTTTGTGGTGTTTTTTTGTTCTTTAGCGACGGCGACGGAGAAAAAATCTTCCGCCGCTTCTTGTTTTTGTCCCGCCACTCTTTACGCCAACGAAGAACTTTTTCCGGCTTTATTGAAGTTCATTGATGATGCCCGGCGGGAAATTTTCATTACGATGTTTTCCTTCAAGGCCGGCGTTCATCAAAACAGTTACGCGGACCGCATTGCCGTGGCACTGGCCAAAGCGGCCAAGCGGGGGGTTCAGGTTTTCGTCGTTCTGGAAAATACGGACAACCCCTACGACGATCTGGATATTCAAAACAAGCATACAGGAAAAATATTGGCGTCCAAGGGCATCCACGTTTTTTTCGATTCACCCCAAAAGACCACGCACGCCAAACTGATCGTGATTGACGGGAAAATTGTGATTGTCGGAAGTCATAATTTCACGCAGTCCGGGCTCAAACATAACAATGAAATGTCGCTGGCGGTGGAAGACGCCCGTCTCGCCCGAGAGGCCCGCGACTATATGCGGAAAATTATTCGTCAAAGCAAATCATCATTCTGAAGAAACGAGGAGGAACAAAGTCATGCGGTTTTTACTGACCAACGACGATGGCATTTACGCCAAGGGGCTGAGCGCTCTCTATGAATCGCTCTCCCAAGAAGCCGACTGCCTGATCGTGGCGCCGGAAATCGAGCAAAGCGCCGTCGGACATGCCATCACGTTGTTTCGTCCTCTCATGGTGAGGCGCGCGACCAAGACGGGAAATTTTCTGGGCTATGCCGTCTGCGGCACGCCGGCGGACTGCGTCAAAATCGGCGTCAAGGAATTGTCGGACAAGCCGGTGGACTTGGTGGTTTCGGGTATCAACCGCGGCGGCAACGCGGGCATCAATGTGCTTTATTCGGGAACGGTGTCCGCCGCCACCGAAGCAGCCATCATGGGCATTCCATCCATGGCGATCTCCTTAAATACGCACAAAGAGGCGGATTTCACCTATGCCGCCCAGTTCGCGCGCAAAATGGCTCGTTTGATTTTAAACAACCGCAATCAGCTTGTCGGCAGCGCGGTCAATGTCAATATCCCCTGTCTCCCGCCGGACGAAATCAAGGGCGTTGTGGTTGTCCGGCAATCCTCGAAAAACATTATCGAGTTTTTCGAGAAGCGAATGGATCCGCGGGAAAATACGTATTACTGGTTTACCGGTAATCCGCAGGCCGAAAACGAGCCGACGGATACCGATGCGGGCGCCCTGGCGTCCGGCTACATCACCATCACGCCCATTCATTTTGACCTGACGCGATATGATTTGATCGACAAAATGCGTCATTGGGTTGAGCGACCTGACTTCTGAAGCAGCGGGCCTGCTTCAGTCGGGGAGACGTTGAGATTTTCAAATGTTGTTTTTTCGGGCGCGCGGTCGCCTTTTATGTTTGCGCGGGGACAAACATTGCCACGCCGGAAACAACATTCATTTCGGCGATTTTTTTGCCCAATCCTCTGCTGGGATGACCTGTCGCTTTAATGCTGTAATTGGAGCTGTCGGTCCAAGTCGGTTCCGCGATGATTCCGGCAGACGGATGATAGCCCGCCGACTCCAGCGAGCCCAACGTAACCGCCGCATTCGGGTGATCTGAAAGGCAGGCCGGCGTCAGCGTATAAGCGTTTTTGACGTCGCCATTGAGATACGCGACGCGTCATTGCGTCCGTCAACGGATCAACAAAACAGGAATGGGGCTTTTGCGGATGATTTGGGATGTCGTACTGCCGAGCAGCAGCTCCCGCAGACGATTATGTCCGAAAGCGCCCATGACCATTAATTCGACGGCGCCTTCTTTGATGAAGTTTAAGATTTCTTCCGTCTCTTTGCCGGAGAAGTGAACGATGTCGCAATCGGCGATCGGCGGCTCATCGGGATCCTTCTGATTGGCCGTTTCGACCTGAGCGGCCCACTCGGCGGCTTTTTGGGAATCAGCCGTTACGGTGATGACGGTGACGGGCCAGGCGGTTTGGGCGGACAGCTCCAGCGCAAAACGCAGCGCCTTCGCGGCGGACCCGCTGGCGTCGTAAGCAAGTCCCATGCTTTCTATTTCGATGAATTTTTCGGGTGTAACCATCACCGGTTTTCCGGCGTTGCGCACGACATATTCGGCCACAGATCCCAAAATCCCGCCTTCGCCCAAATGATCATGTTCTCCTTTTTTGGCCATCAGGATCATATCCGTTTCCCGCGCCTCTTCGATGATGGTCGTGCTGACTTTGCCCGTTACTTTTTTGACTTCCGATTTCACTCCACCCCGGCGGCAGCGGTCCTGAAATTCCTTGAGAATGAAATCGGCTTTTTCATTGAGCGCTTTCTCGACGGCGTCAAAAAAACCTTCGTAAGGAGGCATCCCGACCGAACCGGCGATGTCCGTCAGAACCGGACCCTGAATCAGGCCGATGTCCACGACGTGAAGCCCGAACAAAGAAGCGCCCAGCCTGCGGGCGATGTAAACGGCAAAGTCCAGGGCGGTAAGGCTGTTGGGTGAACCATCCGTGGGAACCAGTATTTTTTTTATCATAGCGTTTTCTCCCCGATGTTAAAGATGGTTATTTTTGTTTCTCATCGAAGTGCTTCAAATCCTCCAGCAAAGCGCCGATGTCTTGATCTTCCCATGTTTTTCCGTTTTCATCCTCCGGGATGTCCGTTTTGGAAAAATGCGAACCGTCTTCATTGAAGACTAGAAATTTTCCGACCAGATTGCCACGCCGGTAGGTCGCCTTTTCCTTGATCTGTCCGCTTTTATAATAACAGATATAATCGCCTTCCCTCTTGTCGTTTTTGAAAGAACCCTTTTCCTTGACCTGTCCGCTTTTGTAATAGCAGACGTATTCCCCGTCAAACTTGCCGTTTTTAAAATTTTCTTGAGCCTTCAATTGCCCGTTTTTGTAGTAAATCTGGTATGTGCCGTGCAGTTTCCCGTTTTTGTAATATTCTTTCTCGCGGATATTTCCGTTTTCGTAATAGGAAACATATTCGCCGTCGAGTTTGTCATTGACAAAAAACGCCTTTTCTCTGATTTTTCCGTCGGGATAATACACATAAGCTTCGCCGTTTTTCTTCCCGTTGACAAAGTGAACGTGCGCCAGAATCTGGCCGCTGTGATAATAAGACGTGTATTCTCCTTCCAGTTTTCCCTCGCAGACATATTTTCTTTCTTTGATTTTTCCATCCGCATACAAAAGGGTTTTTTCTTTAAGCGGAGTATCCTTTGCCATGCATCTGCCATCCTGTCGCGGTAGAATCTCTAAAAAAAATTTTTTCGCTTTCTTGCAAAACGAATCCGTCGATATCATTCTCTGGAGCAAGTGATTGCTTTTTTTAAACAATCATTTATGATAATGCAATAAAAAAGAACTGTCTGGAGGGATAATTTATCTTAAGGACCTTTTGAAAAAGCGTCCCCGCGATTGGGCGACGAGGCATTATTTTCTTAAAATATTTCAAATGATATGGTAAGAAAAACAAATCATGATGACGCCGATTTTTGATACATCCAGAGTGGCTATTATCGGTCCCGGAAGACTGGGCACTGCGTTTGCTTATAAATTCGGCCGCGACAACAAGCGGGTGGCGATTTATTACCACGACGCGGAAGTCTGCAAAGCCATCAATCGGGACCACCTTAATCCTCTGCATCTGACCGAAGATTTGGCCAATCGCCTGGGCGGCATCGATAAAGTGCCCCGCCTTTCCCCCAAGGTTTACGCCACCAACGACCTCGAACACATCGTGGAAAACTACGATTTTATTATTCTGGCCATTACCATGAACCGATTGCCGGACTTCCTCAATTATCTCAAGCCGATGATTGACAAGAAAGCGGGCGATACCTGCCTGATTTCGCCCATCAAGGGGCTGATTTCCGACGAAATCACCAAACAACTGATCACGCCCTCCCAGCTGATCAATACCCATCTTTACAACCTGAAGCATAAATACGAGATCGGGTGCATCGGCGGGCCTTTTTTTGATATGGACATCGCCGTGGGGAATCCGGTTTGCCTGACTGTCGCCGGCAAGAAAAGAATCGCCAACATCATCCGCGAGGATTTGATTAAATTCAACCGGCGGGAAATGACCTCCTATTACAACTTCGATGTCGTCGGCGTTGAAGCGTGCGGCGCCTTGAAAAATATCGTCGCCAATATCAAGGGTCTGGCGGATTCGCTGCAGTTGGGCGATTCCATTCCGGGCACGATTTTCGCCCGTTCGGGCGTGGAAATCCGTTCGCTCTCCCGCCTGCTGGGCGGCAGTTTCCAGGCCTTTCACAGCCAGGCCGGCGTGGGCGATATGTACGTCACCGTTTCGTCGCTGGCCAGCAAAAATTACCGCTACGGAAAATATTTCTACGAACTTTACACGGGTAATCCCATCGAAACCAACCTGCGGGTATTGGAAAAAATCGACGGAACGCCTGAAGGTCCCAATACGGTCAGGAATGTTTATAAATATCTGGAAAAGAAAAACATGTACAGCCCGCTTTTTTCGTGCGCCTATAAGATATTCAACGAGCCGGGCAACAAAAACGACATCAGGGATATGATCATCCACGCCTGCCAGTACGACAAGCGCAGTAAAGAATACATCGACGCCTTCTCCCGAATAATGTACCGGCTCTTTCCCAATCACTGGTACCGCCGCGACAAAAGCATTTTCGATTAGAAAAGCCATCAAGTGTTAATGCAGTAATAATAAAAACGATTAAGACGCCCCCGAATTACAAAGAACAAAAAAGGACGGATAATAGTTCCCGGAATTCCACAAAACCGCATTTTTCAGGACGAACTAATTACTGAAGCATTAACAATGTCCCCTTTCCCCCGCTTTTTTCAACATCCAATCATTTTTCTAGCTAGTGTCTTTGACTTGATCCACCCACAGCACCGGCTGCCTTATAGGGAAATTTCTAATCACCTCATCATTTTCAGGGTCAGGTTTAAGAGTCTTCCATGGGTTTGTATATTTTTTTCATTGTCTGCCAAACCGCCGAATAATAAGGACGGATGTCGGACCGGATAAAAATCGAAATACATTACTCCCGCGCATACGGCCATGAGGACTTGTCCAATATAAACGGATACATAAATTCGATTGCCATTTTCATGTTGCGTCCATCCGGCAAATTAAAATTCCAAAGATTATCCTTCGCATCGGAGAGAATTTGGCAAATAGTTGCCATGGCATCTCAGTTAAACAAGAAATCATTGTAGGGCCTTGTCCTTTTGAGTCCCAGCGGGAAACTTCCATTTTCCCCCATCTGATGGGGAATTAAAACTTCTTTAAATCGTTTGCGGCAAAATTCCATTTTACTTTTGTTGCCGATCCATTGCGAATAAGCTGTAACCTGCATGACCCAGCTCGTTCCGTGATTCTTCGCGGCGTTCATTTCGTCTTTGCCGTCATGATGAGTGGTCACCCCCTCGGTATAATCTCTGAGCCATTGTTTCATCGCCCTGAGATGATTGTTTTTGATCAAGCCGCTTTTTTCGAGAATCATTATCGATCTGGCAACTTCAACAAGATGTAGGGAATCGATCATACCAAATCCCCTGCCGGTAGCTCTTCCTTGAATCGCCTGGGTGTAAAGTAGGGTCGGATTCATTTTCATTTTGCTGTTTACAAACCAAGCCAGCAAATGTTTCATTGCCTGGCGCATATTTTTTGTTGCCTGTAATTTTATACACGGCCGTCAACGCGGCGACTTGCGTGCTGAAACGAATCATTGCTTTGCGGTGAGCTGTAAAGTTTTCTGGATTAGTAAATCCGTCCCTTCGAATATAAGGTCCATTCGGATTTTCCGGGTCGGACCACCCATAATTTCCTTCTGAATAAAAGTCGTGTTTGCCGCCTGCGCTGCGCGCGCAAGGGAAGGAAGTTATTGTAGCCGGTTTTTTCGTTAAATATTTTTCTGCTGCATTCCGGTTATCGTTTAAATTTATCGGTTTTGATCGATTCAGGTATCAAATCTTTATCTTTGACGTTTCAAGAGCAAAGGTGCCATGTATTTTCCTATTGATAAATTTCCGGCACCCGTGATTTCATTATTCATTTTTCATTTTTTAAAAATCCGACGCTCGGCTTGCAGTTGTAATAAATAGAACCGTCCCCTTTTTTCGAACCGTGGCGTTTGGTACCATAGAGCAGGCCAAGGAGTGGCTGGCGCAGCAATAAAAACATCGCGCAAGAGCGATGGGACCGGAATCCGAAGGCATTTTGGTCGTTTTTGGCGCTGAATACCGGCCAGACCAACCTCATGAACATCAAGGTCGCCACAGAGCGCGATCAAGAAATGGCTGGATGCCGCTACCGTTCTTCTTCTGTGACGATTTCGTTTTTGATGACGGCGATCAATTCCTGAAAGACCGGCAGCACGTCCGTGCGGAAACGTCCGGCCACGCAGACTTTCATAATATCGTCACCGACCTGCAGATGCCCTTCGTTTATCCACGCTTTGATCTCGGCGATGCCGTCTCGCTTTTTGAATTCGCGCACCACGTTTTCGAGTTTCGCCTTGTCGTACGTCAAATTCATCGCCCGCACGGCCTTGCCGTCTTTGGCCGTCGCTCGGACGATGCCGTTATGCACAAGAATCATCCCCAGCCTATCCGGCGCGCAGGTCTCTTTAATTTGTTTTATCCATTGATCAATCATTCCTTTCTCCTTGGATGGCCTTGATGGTCGGGTCATTTTTCTAAAACATTTTCCAGAAACATCAGCACCGCTGAATTGATTTTGGATGCCTCCTTTCCCCGCAAGATACCGTGACGGCCGGCATAAACAGTCAGCAGCTGTTTGTCGGCCGTGCCCAACTGATTGAAAATTTCCGCGGCGCTCAGCGGGTTCACGACGGGATCGTCGGACGCCTGAATAATCAGGACGGGATCGGCAATGTTTTTCAGTTTTTGTTTTGCCAGACTCATCATGATTTCGAGCTGATGGCTGCCGCTGACCGGATTTCGCAAGTAGTTGATCTCGGGATTTTCCGGCTCGTTTTTTACAAACTCCATTTTACCTTTTTCCACCTGCAGGTTGGTCAGTAATTTGTTCCATGAATCCACCAGGAAGGCGAACTTAGGCGCCAGACCCTTCAGCATCATCGGCGCGTTGATGGAAACGACTCCCGCAAAACGGCCCGGTTTGTTGGCGGCCTGCAGAAGCGCGACGCCCGCGCCCATCGAAAATCCGCCGATAGCAACCGTCCGGACCGAGTTTTTCATGATAATGTAGGCGCGGCTGGCCGAATCATACCACTTTTTCCAGTGGCGGATAGCAAGATCCTCCGGCGCCGTGCCGTGGCCGCGCAGTCGTACGCCGTAGACATTATACCCGTGTCGTTGGAGATAATCCGCTAGCGGTCTGATCTCTTCCGGAGCGGCCATGTACCCGTGAATCAGAATCACGCCTTTTGTGCTGAAAAAACGCCGCAGAAAAAAAGGCCTGCCGATCTGGGGAGGTTTGCTTTCCCCTTCCCGATAAAATTCCTGATAATCCTTTTCGAAAAGATTTTCATCGAGACGGATGAAGTGATTCCGAATCTTCCAACGGAGAAAAAAACCGGGCAGCCACATCAGTCGGTTCAGCGTCCGGGTCAGATTCTCCAGCGGCTCGATTTCATTTTTCAGGACTTCCAGGAGGTTGTCTTTTCGGATGCGGTGAAACTCGGCTTTGCGGTTGAAGCGAACGGCGTTTTTCGTGATGATGCCCTGATGCAGGCTGAGATATCCGCCGGAGACGGCCTCTTTCATGAAATCGTCATACTTGTTGTGAACATCATCCGTCAGCAGGTAAAACTGTTTTTGATACAACGACGTGTGGCAATTCGTCAGGCCGATATCGCGCAAGTGCTGAATAGCCAGAAAGACCCGATTTTTGAAATCATGTTCGGTGAAGCGGTTTTTTCGGTACCGGGTCAGGATATAGGAAAAAAGGTGGTCGTGGTTGACGGTGGTCATCCCATAGATGGAGGTCATGTAATCCCGCGTCATTTTAACGGAAGTCTTTCGGAACGACGTGTTGCTTTTGAAAGCGGCCGCATCCAAAGGCAAATCATCCCTGGAGAGCATGTCGGTCAGCGTTTGATCAGCGTTCAGGTAATCTTTCACGGCAAGCGGTCGACCGAAACGGACATCGATATCCACCTTGCCCAAGGCAATGAGCCCTTCGACTTCCAGCTCTTCTTCAAAACGCGGCGAAAGGTTTTTGATCTGCCGGTTCACGAAACGGCTCAGCGCGTTTTCCTTGGCGCGCACGGGATAGTAGGTGATGTTCACCGGCACGATGTAGGTGTTTTTATTCACCACGTGATGAATAGTCTCCAATCCGACGCCGAAATGTTCCGCCACATAAGCGAGGGCGTGATTGTCATTGCGCGCTCGCAAGCGGCGCAGTTTCCCCCTGATGATTTCAGTGCGCAAAGCGATCTGCGCTGCGCCGGAGTGAGGCGGACGCCGGATGCCGTCGTTGTACACCATGAATTTTCCATTCTCGATAATCTTCTTGTCCTTGATGATCTGGCCTTCCGGGAAAATAATCACCGGATGTTCGTCCGTCAAAAGAGCTTTGATAAAAATCTCGTCCCGTTCCGGATCGGCTGTGGAGACCGCCCCCAGTTTTTTCATCCACACGGCGTTTTCGCCGTCAAAAAACATTTCCGCCGCCAAAGAAAGAGGAAATTTATGGACGTGCTTTTTGATGAGATACGGCATCAGCACCGTTTCCACGCGCGTAAAGTGGTTGATGACGTAAACGACCGGCTCGTTGGGAACATTCTGCAGACCGTGGAGGCGTATATCAATGCCGACCGCCCGAATCAGCGCGTCCAAGGAGACCTCGATCAGACCAATTAAAGACGGGGAAATCATTTCCAACGGCTTACTCCTTTTTTTCCTGTCTTGGCCGCTGCGCAATCACTTTTTTCAAAACGTCCGGCTTGTTGGTGAAAATTCCGCTGACCCCCTGCGCGATCAGGCGCTTCATGCTTCCGGGATCGTCGACGGTATAGACGTTGAGGGGAAGACCATGCGTTTTGATGTCTTCCAACCATTTTTTGCAAAGCTGGGAGCGGCTGCAGTGGAAGGCGTCGGCGCTCAGCAATTTTGCAATCTGCGAAGGCAATTGTTTATCGTAATGTTTTTTTTCAAAAAGCACGGCCACCGGCGCGTTACCGTCGATCTCCTTGAGATGCATAATGGCGCGAGGCTCGAAACTGGAGAAAATCACGTGCCGCGCCATGCGGGCCAGCTCCACCATCTTGAGACATTTCTCTTCGATGCCGCCGAAGAACATTCGGTTGACGGCTTCCGCCTTGATTTCGATATTGACGGCGATTTGATCCCTGCAGATGTCCAGCGCCTCGGCCAGCGTGAGGATTTTGGTGTTGCGGAATTTTTTGTCAAACCAGCTTCCAGCGTCGAGTTTTTTTAATTGGGCCAACGTGTGGTCGGATATTTTTCCGCTGCCGTCGGTGCACCGTGATATTTTTTCATCGTGAAAAACAACCACCTCCTTGTCGGCGGTCAGTTGGACGTCAAACTCCACCATGTCCGCGCCCATTTCGATCGCGCCGGCAAGTGCGGGAAGCGTGTTTTCGGGATAATAAGCGGAGGCTCCCCGGTGAGCAATGACGAGGGGATCATTGTCCGAAGAACAACCGTATTTCAATCGGTGAAAAAAATTGCCCATCGATCGGCCACCGGATATTTTTTTTCAAGACGCGACGGCTGAACTTTTTGACTTTTAGCATATTTGATCGGATTGTTCTTTATTTTTTTCACGTCCCGGCGGACGATCTTCCGAAAAAAAGCCCGCACCGGCAAAGGCAACGGGCTTAGATGCGAAATTCAATGATTTTTTACTTTACGGCTTATCCTCTTTTCTGCTTGAGTCCCGCGGCCTCCCTGAGCGCTTCCACCTTGTCCGTCTCTTCCCAGGGGAAGCCTTTGCGGCCGAAATGGCCGTAGTTGCAGGCCTGCCGATAACTCCAGCCCTGAGGTTTGGTAAGCCCCAGTTCTTTGATCATCATGGCGGGGCGAAAATCAAAAATTTCCCCCTGCATCAGAATTTTTTCAATTTTGTTTTCGGGAATCACGCTGGTGCCGTAGGTGCTGACATTGATGCTCAAGGGCTTGGCCACGCCGATGGCATAGGCGACTTGAATTTCACACTTTTCAGCCAGACCCGCCGCAACGATGTTCTTGGCCACGTAACGCGCGTAGTAAGCCGCGGACCGGTCCACCTTGGAAGGATCTTTGCCGGAAAAAGCGCCGCCGCCGTGAGAGCCGACGCCGCCGTAGGAATCGACGATGATCTTGCGCCCGGTCACGCCGGAATCGCCGTTGGGACCGCCGATGACAAAGCGGCCGGTGGGATTGATGAGAAATTCGGTGCTGTTGGTCAGCAGGCCGGTTTTACCGAGCACCTGACGGGCGACCTCAATCAAATCCTTGCGGATTCTTTTCAGGGACACCTCGCGGGTTTGATGGGAAATCACCACCGTTGTGATTTTAACGGCTTTACCGTCTTCATGCAAAACGCTGACCTGCGCCTTGGAATCAGGACGAAGGTATTCAATGACCTTTTTTTTCCTCAGCTTGGTGAGCTCTTCCAAAAGTTTGTGGGCAAAAATGATCGGCGCGGGCATCATCTGCGGCGTGGAATTTGACGCGTACCCGAACATCATGCCCTGATCTCCGGCGCCTTGATTTTCGGGGCGTCCGCGGTCGACGCCCTGCTTGATATCCGGCGACTGTCCGTGAATCGCGCAGACGTAATTGAACGTATCCCAGCTGAAGTTCTCGCACGGATCATCATAACCGATGTCCTTGACGACCTGCCGCGCGATGGCCTGCGGACTGATCTTGTTCCAGTTGCGGCAAGTGATTTCGCCGAGATTGACCACCAGGTTGGGGCCCACGGCGGTTTCGCATCCCACGTGCGCATGGGGATCCTCCGCGAGGCAGGCATCCAGAATCGCGTCGGAAATCTGATCGCATATCTTGTCGGGATGTCCTTCAGAAACCGATTCGGATGTGTAAATGTGACGAGTTCTTAATTTGCTCATTTCTTTTATTTCCTTTCTGGTTAAGTGGATTTTTTGTGCGGGGCTTTTAAATCAAAAAGCCCGTGCCGAAAGGCAACGGGCTCATTTTTTTTAAATCACCAGCCTTTAGCACATTTTTATAGCGGAGCAATTAACTTGAATAAATCGCCGCTCTTGTCTGTTGGACAAATGTTAAGCATTTTATTTTGTTTTTGTCAAGGAATATTTTGGAGATGAAAAGTTTTGTTATGACACGACGAAAAATAAAATCCATACGCCGGCGAGATAAAAAGCCCCCCATGCGGCCGTAATGTCTTTTGGCGCGCTCGAAGAAACAGGACAATAAAGCGCCCTGTCCGCAGGCGAAAAGATACGGCACAAAAATTGTTATTGTGGTGAAGGGCAGCAAATCATCCGGAAGATAATCGAAAAGATAGGCGTGATACAGCAGAACGGAAAAGATATTGGCGAGGATTTCCAGCGCCGTCGCGAAAGCCGTGTTTTCAGTGGGCCTCGTCCCAATTTTTGCCCCAGGCGATTTCCACCTTCAGCGGTATTTTCAGCTCAATGACCTCTTCCATTTCCTTTTTGACGAGCGCCGTGACTTCTTTTTGCTCTTCTTCCGGCGCCTCGACGACCAGTTCATCGTGCACCTGCATGATGAGACGCGCGGCAAGTTTTTTCTTTTTCAGCAGCGCGGCGATGTTCACCATCGCCACTTTGATAAGGTCGGCGGCGGTGCCCTGAATGGGCGTGTTGATCGCCGTCCGCTCGGCGAACTGGCGCACGGAAGGAATCTTGCTGTGGATGTCCGGCAAATAGCGTCGGCGGTTCAAAAGCGTGCAGACGAACCCGTCGCGGCGCGCGCCTTCCAGGATTCCGTCCAAGTACGCGCGGACTTTTTTGTAGCGCTGAAAATAGCCGTCAATATAGGCCTGCGCCGTTTTCACGGAAACCCCCAGTTCTTTGGACAAACCAAACGCGCTCATGCCGTAGAGAATTCCAAAATTGATGACCTTGGCCTGACGGCGCATCTCCGGGGTGACCGTTTCCGGGAACACGCCGAACACATCCGCCGCTGTCCGCGTGTGAATGTCTTCGTCGGAGGCAAAGGCCTCGATGAGGGCTTCGTCCTCGGATAAGTGCGCCAGCACCCTCAGCTCGATTTGCGAGTAGTCGGCGGAAATCAGAACGCAGCCCGGGTCGGCGATGAACGCCTGGCGGATTCTTTTCCCCTCCGGCGTCCGGATGGGAATATTCTGCAGGTTGGGATTGGAGCTGGAAAGACGGCCGGTCGCCGTGACCATTTGGTTGTAGGAGGTATGAATCCTGCCGGTGTCCGGGTGGATCAGAGCCGGCAAAGCGTCCACATAGGTTGACTTGAGCTTCGCCAGCGAGCGGTACGCCAGGATTTCCGCGGGCAGTTCGTGATGGCGGGCAAGATCGGTCAGCACCTCCATGTCGGTGGAAAAACCTTCCTTGGTTTTCTTTCCCGCCGGCAATTTGAGTTTTTCAAATAAAATCTTCTGCAACTGTTTGGGGGAATGGATGTTGAACGTCTCGCCGCCCAATTTGTAAATTTTTTCTTCGGACTGTTTCAGCAGCTCGGCCAGTTCCTGGGACATCCGTTTCAAAAGCGACACATCCACCCGCACGCCTTTTTTTTCCATGTCCGCCAGGACGTACAGAAGCGGCATCTCCACCTTGTGGTACAGATCAAACGCTTCGATCTTTTTGAGTTGCTCGGTCATTTCGGGAGCCAGTCTGCAGAGGGCCTCGGCGCGCGCGCCCGCGTAAGTCGTCATCGTCTCCACGGGAACCAGCGCCAGCGGATTCGTCTTCCCCTTGCCTTCGGCAACATCCTGCGGCGCAGGAATCCGTTCGTGCAGAAATTCCCAGACGACTTCATCAAGTTCGTAGGAGTTCCTCGCCGGATTGAGCAGATAAGCGGCCAGCTGCGGATCTTCGGCTCCGTGAACGTCAAAATCTTCCAGAGAAACCAGCGCGGTTTTCAAGTCATAAACATATTTTTTTGTTTTGGCATTCAGGAAAACGTCCGCCAGCGCGGCCAACGCCTCTTTTGTGGCCAACTGCGCCGTCGCGCCGGTATGGCCCAGCGGGATGTAGAAATTTCCCCCGCCGGCGCTGATGCCGATTCCCGTCAAATGAAAAGGGGATTTTTTTTCAAAAATGAATTCACAGGCCGCCTCCGGAGAGCGTTTTAGATGCGCAATCATTTCGGCCAACGATGTTTTGTCCGTCACCGAGCGAACGGGTTTGGCCGGTGACGCCTTGTCCCGCCTGATCTCCTGAAGAAGTGAAGAGAATTCGAGCTCGCTGAAAATTCTCGCCAGCGCTTCCTGATCCGGCTCCCTGGCCGCCGCCTCTTGAAAATCAAAATCCAAGTCAATGTCTTTCCGGATGACGGCCAGCTGGCGGCTCAGCCTCGCCTGGTCGGCGTATCGTTTGACGGCGTCGCGCAGTTTGACGTTTTTCAGATTCTCCGCGTTTTTGATGACTTCCTCCACCGTACCGTACTCTTCGATCAGCCGCTGCGCCGTTTTGGGACCGACGCCGGGTATGCCGGGGATGTTGTCGGAGGTGTCTCCCATCAGACCCAGAATCTCGGCGACCTTTTCGGGGCCGACGCCGAATTTTTCCTTCACCGCCGCGACATCGTAGGTCTTGTCTTTCATCGTATCCATCATGGTGATGTTGCCGTCCACCAGCTGCATCAAATCCTTGTCGCCGGAAATGATGACGGTACGCCAGCCTTTTTCGCTTGCCCGAACCGCGAGCGTTCCGATGAGATCGTCCGCCTCCGTTCCCTGTTTCTCCAGCACGCAGATGGAGAAGGCGCGGATGATGTCCTTGATGAAGGGAACCTGCGGGGCCAGATCCTCCGGCATCGGTTTGCGCGTGGCCTTGTAATCGACAAATTCCTCGTGACGCGCGGTCGGTCCCTTGAGATCAAAGGTCACGACGATGTAGTCGGGCTTGAGCTCCCGCCGGAGTTTCAACAGCATGTTGGTAAAACCGTAAACGGCGTTGGTGGGAAAGCCTTTGGAATTGGTCAACGGCGGCAGCGCGTAAAACGCGCGGTAAAGATAATTGCTGCCGTCCACGAGGACCAAAAGCGGTTTTTTATCTTTTTCGGTCATAAATAAATTCCTGCTCCAGAAATACCTGCATAACGAACATGAACGAACGGATTGTTTGAAAGTTCGTCATTGATTTTTTTCAGCCTGTCTTCTTGCTTCATCAGCCTGCGCTTTGAATTGCTCGGCCATTTTTTCAGCCTGCTCGCGCATCTCATCGGCGGATTTTTGCATATCTTTTGCTTTATCCTGATATTCCTTGCGCATATTCTCGCCCATTTCGCGCCACTTTTCCATCTCGGATGACGCATGCCTGATTTTGTATTCCCCGGAAACCCCAACGATCGCGAAGATTGCGCCGATGATCCCAAATACCAGCCAGGACTTTTGCGGCGGCAGATGATGAACATGAATGCTGGCGGCAACGAGATAATAGATATAGAGGGCCATCGTCACGACGCCTCCCGCGTAAGGAAAAGCTCCGAGCAATGCCGTAAGGGGAGAAAGCGCCGTCAGATAAGCGCCGCAACGGTAAGCGGTTTCGTAGTTTTCCTGCGAACCCATCAACTTCCAAACAACAAAGAGAATGGCCGCGCCGATAAAACTACCGATAGCGACTGCGATCGGCGTAAAAACGATGATGCTGAATGCGGACCGCATCCCCGCGCCGTAACTCGCGGCTGCGCCCAATCCAATCACATTGAGAATGGCCTGAAGAATGCCGCTGATCACGCCCATGATGACGGCAAAGACAAGCGGCTCTAAAAAGCCACCTGTTTTCGGCATGGACTGAAAAAAAACCGCGGGTTGGGTGACAACGTTGACCGCTGTTTGCGGCATGGCCGCAAAATCGATTCCGTTTTGTTCCATTTTTCCGTCCTCCCTTTTGAAGATTAGAAGACAAAATACATATACCGCGACCCCACAAAACTGCGTTTATATTTTATTGATTTCTACAACTCAAACGACGCGTTGATTTTGAACGTTCTCACCGCCCGCATGTCCAGAATATCCGCGACGCCGGTTTTCTTCTTGAGTTTGTCAAGAAATTGCTCCAGCTCTTTGGCGTCGGCGGCGCTGACGGTAAACCAGATGTTGTATTCGTGATCGCGCCGATAATTATGCGTGACGTTTTTATTGGCGTTGACGACCGCGACAAAGCCGCTTATTTTTTCTTCCGGCACCCGCGCGGCGCAAAGCGTGCTGACGCGCCCCAGTTTCGCCCCGTCGAACACGGCGCCGATCCGGCGGATGATGCCGTCATCTTTCATTTTCTGAACTCGGCGAATCGTTTCCTCCTCGCTGATGCCGCAGCGCCGGCCGACGATTAAAAAAGGCTGTTCCTCTAAAGGAAATTCCTTTTGCAGAATATTTAATATTTTTTTATCGATCTCGTCCATATGGAATTCCTTAAACTTCCCCGCTCCCGGAGGGAGGAGATTGAGGGGAAGGGGGATAACATCAAATCACCCTCTCCCCCAACGGAGGGCGTTTTTCAGCTGTCTATTCCTGTCGGGGCTGATACAGACACAGCGGTTCCTCCGCCAAATAGTCCCCCGTCGCCTCATACGCCCGTGCCCGACAGCCGCCGCAAACCTTGATGAACTCACAGCGGCCGCATTTGCCCTGATATTTGCTGTAGTCGCGCAGATTGCGGAAAACATCCGACTTTTCCCAAATTTCAGCAAATCCCTGCTTTTGCACGTTGCCGCAATCCAGTTCCAGATAGCCGCAGGGTTGGACTTGTCCGACATGCGATATAAAGCAAAACGTGATGCCGCCCAGACAGCCCCTCGTTGATTCGTGAAAAGGACTGCCCGCTTTTTTTGCCGGTTTTTCGCTCTTGGACTTGTTCTGATGCATGATGCGGAAGTAATGTGGCGCGCAGGTGGCCTTGAGCTGGATTTCACAATCCAGGCTTTCCCGGTGAAACCACATCAACGTCTCTTCATAATCGGCGGCGGTGATCGCTTGTCCGGCCAATTCTTTTCCCCGCCCCGTGGGCACCAAAAGAAAAATGTGGTGCGCCGCCGCGCCTAGGTTTTTTGCCAACTCCAGAATATCCTTCACTTGGTCCAGATTGGCCGAAGTGATGGTGGTGTTGATTTGAAATTCCATCCCGGCGGCCTTGAGGATTTCTATTCCCGCCATCGCTTTGTCAAACGCGCCTTTCTCCTGACGAAAAGCGTCATGGCTTTGCGCGTTCTTGCCGTCGAGGCTGATGCTGACTCTTTTGACGCCGCTTTGAATCATTTTCCGCGCAACCGCCGGCGTCACCAACGTCCCGTTGGTCGCCAAAACCATGCGCAGACCCTTGTGGGTTCCATAGGCGGCGATTTCAAAAATATCCGGGCGCAGGAGCGGCTCGCCTCCGGTTAAGATAATGACCGGCGTAGAGACGGCCGCGATTTCATCGATCAGCTTCAAGCACTTTTCGGTGGAGAGTTCCCCGGGATAGGGGCCGAGGCTCGAAGCCGCCCTGCAGTGTGCACAATTGAGGTTGCAACTGCGCGTCACTTCCCAAGCGATCATGCGGGGTTTGTTGTCTGGGGCGATCGGCATCATCGTTACATCTTATTGATTTAAAATCTTTGCCACCTGCAAAGCGAAATAGGTGATGATGATGTCCGCGCCGGCACGTTTGATGGCGGTGAGCGTCTCCATCATCGCTCTTTCTTCATCTAGCCAGCCCAGCTGCGCGGCGGCTTTGATCATCGCGTATTCGCCGCTGACGTTGTACGCCGCCAGCGGTAGATCGAATTCCTGTTTGGCGCGGCAGATGATGTCCAGGTAGGCCAGCGCCGGTTTCACCATGATGATGTCCGCGCCTTCGTTGACATCGAGTGAAATTTCCCGTATCGCCTCGTCGGCGTTGGCCGGATCCATCTGATAGGCTTTCCGATCGCCGAACTGCGGCGCGCTTTCCGCCGCCTCCCGGAAAGGACCGTAAAACGATGAGGCGTATTTTGCCGCGTAGGCCATGATGGGCACATCCTCAAACGCGTTTTCATCCAGCGCTTCGCGGATGGCCGCCACCTGTCCGTCCATCATCGCCGAAGGCGCCACCATATCGGCTCCCGCGCGCGCGTGAGAAAGAGCGGTTTGGGCCAGCACTTCGAGCGTTTCGTCATTTTGGACGAGGTCTTTTTCCAGAATGCCGCAGTGGCCGTGGCTGGTGTATTCGCAAAGGCAGACATCCGTAATGACCAAAATATCCGGCGCTTCATCTTTGATGCGCCTGATTGCCTGCTGGACGATGCCATCTCGGGCAAACGCGCCGGTAGCCATCGCGTCTTTTTTGGCCGGAATGCCGAAGAGCAGGACCGCGGGAATGCCCAGCTCCCGCGCCTTTTTCGCCTCTTTGGCGATATGATCAACGGACAGTTGAAACTGGCCGGGCATGGACGAAATGGGTTTTTTGAAATTCTTGCCGGGAGCCGCGAAAAGCGGATAAACCAAATCGTCAATACTCAAGGTGGTTTCGCGGATTAAACGCCGGATGTTTTCATTCTTTCTCAACCTGCGGGCACGATATTCCGGAAACTGCATTTTTTAATCCTCCTTCGTACTTATTTCTTCATCCGTCAGATAGCAGGCGGGGTCATCCCCCCAGAGATCGCCCGCCGCCTCCGCCCGGGCGCGGAAATTTCCGGCGCAGATCTTCAGCCAGACGCATCCCGCGCAGCGGCCGTGCACATGCTTTTTTTTGTCTTTTAATTTCATCAAAAATTCATTGGTTTCATCCGTCCAAATTTCGCTGAAAGGACGCTTGCGGACGTTGCCCAACGATTGATTGCGCCAAAACTGATCGGGATAAACCTCGCCGTCCCAGCTGACACAGCCGATGCCGACACCGGACGAATTCCCCTCGTTCATCTCCAACAGTTCCAGAATTTCTCCGGCGCGCCGGGGATTTTCCTTTTTCATTTTCAGATAAAGATACGGGCCGTCGGCGTGGTTATCCACCGTCAGGATTTCCGGGGACAGGCCTTCTTCAAACATCTTTTTGGTTTCCGCGGCAATCAAATCAATCAGCTTGCGGGTTTCTTCATGCGTCAAATCTTCCTCGCGCAGTTTGGAGCCGCGTCCGGCGTAGACCAGATGATAAAAACAGAGTCTTTCAATTTTTTCCCGGCGCAGGAGCTCGAACATGGCCGGCACATCCGCCACATTATGTTTGTTGACGGTAAAACGGATGCCGACCTTGATTCCCGCGTCGCGGCAATTGCGGATTCCTTCGATGGCCGCGGCGAACGCGCCTTGCTTCCCCCGAAATTTGTCATGCGTTTTCTCGAGGCCGTCGAGGCTGACGCCCACGTAGGAAAGGCCGATCTTCTGCAGTTCGGCGGCGATTTCTTTGGTTATCAGCGTTCCGTTGGTGGAAATCACCGCCCGCATTTTCTTGTTGGTCGCGTAACGCGCGAGTTCCAGGAGATCCTTGCGCAAAAGCGGCTCACCGCCCGAAAAAAGAATGACCGGCGATCCGAAGGCCGCCAGATCATCAATCAGTTTTTTTCCTTCCGCGGTGGTCAATTCGTCGGGATAATCAATATCGGCGGAGTTGGAATAACAATGAATGCATTTCAGATTACAGCGCCGCGTCATGTTCCAGACAATCACCGGTTTTTTGTCCGCGGAAAACTGCAAAAGATGCGACGGCAAATCCCCCGACTTGCGGCTGTAGCGCAAAACGTCGGACGGTTCCACCGCCCCGCAATATAATTTGGAAATTCCGATCATTGACTTTTGCCTCTTTTTTTCGCGGCCGGTTTTTTTCCGAAGAATCTTTTCAGAGCATCCACCAGCCCCTCCATTGTATATGCTTCCTGATGAATATCAACCGAAAATCCAGCTTTTTTCGCCGCCGCCGCGGTCACCGGTCCGATGCAGGCGATTTTGACCCCCTTGGGCAGCTTGAAATCACGCCCCATGATTTCAACAAAATGATTCACCGTGGATGAACTGGTAAAGGTCACCACATCCACCCGGTGATCTTCAAAGAGTTTTTCGAGATCTTTTTTCTTCTTCCCCGCGCCCACCGTCTGATAGGCGCTGACGACATCCACTTGGGCGCCCAGTTTTTTCAGGCCCTCCGGCAGAACATCGCGCGCCTTGGCCGCGCGGGCAATGAGAATTTTCTTTCCTTTCAGGTTGATTCGGGAAAAGGATCTCAGGATGCCTTCGGAAATAAACTCCTTGGGAACAAGATCAACCCGAATGCCCCTGTCTTGAACCTGCTTGGCGGTTGCCGGGCCGATGCAGCAAATCTTGACGCCTTTCAAATCGCGGATGTCTTTTCCTTTCGCCGAAAGACGTTCAAAGAAATAAGCGACGCCGTTGGCGCTGGTGAAGATCAACCAATGATAGTCTTCCAGTTTTTTAATCGCCGCGTCCAGTTTGCGCCAACTGGACGGCGGAACAATCTTGATGGTTGGAAAAGAAATGGGATGGGCGCCTTCCTTCAGCAGCAGTCGCGCCAAGTCGTCGGCCTGTTTTTCGGGTCTTGTAATCACCACGCCTTTGCCGAAGAGCGGCTTGGAATCGAACCACTGCAAAGTGTCGCGGAGAGCAACCACCTCACCGACGACCAAAATCGCCGGGGGCGCGAATTTTTGTTCCTTTGCGAGTCGGGCAATGCTGGAAAGCCGGTCCTCAAGAATTTCCTGCCGGGGCGTTGTGCCCCAGCGGATCAGCGCCGCGGGAGTCTTGGGCGACCGGCCGTTGTTTTGCAATTCCTGCGCAATCTTTTCAATATTTTTCACGCCCATGAGAAATACCAGCGTGCCGATTTTGGCGAGCGCCGGCCAGTCGATGTCGCTTTTTTCTTTTGTCGGGTCTTCGTGGCCGGTGACGAAAGCCACCGTGGAAGTCATGCCCCGGTGCGTGAGCGGAATGCCGGCATAAGCGGGAACGGCAATCGCGGAGGTCACGCCGGGAACAATCTCAAAAGGAATTTTGTTTGCGGCAAGCTTCTGGGCTTCTTCCCCGCCGCGGCCGAAGATAAAGGGATCGCCGCCCTTGAGGCGCGCGACGATGTTTCCGGCCTTGGCTTCTTTGACCAAAAGGTCGTTGATCTGCCACTGCGATAGAGTATGAGCGCCGCCCTGTTTGCCCGCGTAAATCAAGCGGGCATCGCTACGCGCGTATTTTAACAAGTCTTTGCTGACCAGATAATCATAAATGACAACATCCGCTTCTTTGAGGCATTCAATGCCTTTGAGCGTAATCAGCCCGGCGTCGCCCGGCCCCGCGCCGATGATATACACTTTTCCTGTTTTACTTTTTTTCATAAATACCTGTTGGGTCATTCCAACAAAATGATTTTTAATTAAATCTTTTCCTCTTGATGCCGTTTACTCCGGATGCGCGGGAATGACGTATTGTTCAGCAAATCAAATTCAGTAGTCTTTTGCCGCCTTGATCCAGAATGATCCCCGCAAGCTTTTTGCCCATGTCTTCGGCATCATTGATCGTCCCGTTAATTTTGTCGCGAATCATTGTGGAACCGTCCGGCGCGGCAAGCATGCCTTCCAGCGTCAGCAGCTGGCCGTCCAGTTTTCCCAGCGCCGCGATCGGCAGGCGGCATCCGCCGCCCAACGCCCGCAAAAACGCTCGCTCGGCGGTAACTTCCGCCGCGGTTGCCGCGTCATTCAGTCCGGCGCAGACTTGTGCCAAATCGGCATCGCTTTTTCGAATCTGCAACCCCAGCGCGCCTTGACCGACCGCCGGGAGCATCGTCTCCACCGGCAAAAACTGCGTGATTTTTTCGGCCAACCCCATCCGCTTCATTCCCGCCGCCGCCACAATGACGCCGGTGAGATTTTCCGTTTCAATCTTTTTCAATCGCGTGTCGAGATTGCCCCGCAGCGGCACGACATGAATATCAGGCATCACGGCCCGAATCTGCGCGCTGCGCCGCTGAGAGCCCGTGCCGATTTTTGCGCCCTTGGGCAGAAATTCAAATTTGATGTTGTCGCGCGAAACAAGCACATCACGCGCGTCCTCGCGCGGCAAAACGGCCGCGAACATCAGTCCCTCCGGGATATCGCCCGGAACATCTTTCATGCTGTGCACCGCCAAATCAATCCGACCGGCAAGCAGCGCTTCTTCGATTTCCTTTACGAAAACGCCCTGACCGCCGATGGTCAGCAGAGACACATCCTGCATGATATCGCCGCCGGTTTTGATGACACAAATTTCAAAATCCGCCTCCGGCATGACTTTCTTCAATTTTTCCGCGACAAAGTTCGTCTGCGTCAAAGCCAGTTTGCTGCCGCGCGTGCCTATTTTATATTTTTTCACTTTTTCTCCACTTGCCGCCGAAGATCAATCTAGCCTGAAAAGCCTGCGCACCGCCGCCACGATGTCGCGGGAGCTGATGTCGGAACTTTCTTCCTTCAGCACCGTCACCGGCGCGTGCAGCACCTTGTTCACGATGGCATGGATGAGTCCCTCGATTCTTTCCTGATCTTCCTTTTTCAAATTCCGCATCCAGCCGGATGCCTTTTCCAGTTCCTCCCGCACAATGTCTCCGGCCTTGTTGCGCAGCGACACGATGGTCGGGACGGAGTCGAGTTCCTTCTGCCAGCCGATGAATTTTTCCACTTCCTCGTCCACGATTTTTTCCGCTTTAACGGCTTCCCGCCGGCGGGCGTTGATGTTTTCGTCAACAATGTCCTGAAGGTTGTCGATGTTGTAGAGGTAAACATTTTCCAACTCGCTGGCTGCCGGTGCGATGTCGCGCGGAACGGCGATGTCAATCAGAAACAGCAAGCGGTTTTTTCGCTGGTGATGAATTTTTTTAAGCATGTCCGCGGTGACGATGAAATCGGGCGCGCCGGTGGAGCTGATGACGATATCCGCCTCGATGAGTTTTTTCTCCAGCGCGTCCAGCGCCGCCGCCTCGCCGTGGAATTTTTCCGCGAGCAGTTCCGCTTGCGCCAGCGACCGGTTGACGATGATCATGGACTGGGCGCCTTTTTCAATGAGCTGCATGCCGGTGAGTTCGGCCATTTCGCCGGCGCCGATGAGCAGGATTTTCTTGCCGTCCAGAGAGCCGAAGATTTTTTTGGCCAGCTCCACGGCCGCGTGACTCACCGAAACGGGATTTGTCGCGATGCCGGTTTCGGAGCGGACGCGTTTGGCCGCGCGGAACGAACAGTGCATCAGGCGGTTCAAGACCACGCCGGTGGCGTATTTTTCCAGCGCTTCGCGGTAGGCGTCCTTGACCTGGCCGAGAATCTGCGCCTCGCCCATGACCATCGAATCGAGACTCGCGGCCACGCGGAAGAGATGGCGCACGGCCTCCCCGCCGCGGTATTCGTAGAGGCAGGATTGCGCTTCGGTTGCCGTCAGATCTCCGCTTTGCGCGAGAAAAGCTTTCAGAGCCCGAAGCGCCCTGACGTCGTCCGAAACGCTGGCGACAATCTCCACGCGGTTGCAGGTGGAAAGATACAGCACCTCCTCCACGCCTTCAATGGCTTTGAGCGCGGAAAGCAAATCGCTTTTTTGCCCGCAGCCGGAAAATATTTTTTCCCGGACGGCGACCGGCGCTGTTTTGTGATTCACTCCAACCAGTACAATCATCTTCAAATAAAATTATGCAATGTTGAAAAACAAAGTTTGACGCCGCAGTAGGACAGCGCAAGAAGAATCAACGCGACGCCGGACATCACCGCCATCCGGTATCCCTTCCAGCCGATGGCCAGCCGCTGATGCAGCAAAAAGCCGTAAGTGATCCAGGCGGCAAAGGTCCAGACGATCTTCGGATCGGTCATCCAGCCGGTTTTCCAGCTCAGCTCCGCGAAAATCACGCCCGCGATGATGCCCGCGCTCACAATCGGGAACCCCCACAGAAGCCCCATATGATTTATGCGGTCCAAGTCGTTGAGAGACGGCAGCAGCCTGCTTGTGCCGCTGAATTTCCTGCTTTTGAGCAGCCGGTTCTGCATGACGAACATCAATCCGGCCAAAGACGCCATCACAAAAAGCACCTCTCCGAAAATGGTCAGAAATAAATGCACCGCCGTCAGCGAGCTTTGCAGATTTTGCGGCCAAAGGGATTTTCCCGCTTCCTCTCCCGCGGCCGCAATTAAAAACAGCAGGATCAGCGGAGAAATGAAAGCCCCCAGCACCCGGGTTTTCGTTTTGAATTGCAGACTCAGATAGACCGCGCATCCCGCCCAGGCGCAGAAGGCCAGAAAATCCTGCGAGTCCAGGTTAAAGAACCAAGAGGAACGGATGAAGACAAACAAGAATTTAACGGTCAAAAACACAAAGGCGGCGGCGAGAATCCAGGTTGAAATCTTGGCGAGTTTGACCCTCTTGACCAGCAGCGAAGACAGATAACCCATCGTGCTGAAAGCGCCAAGGACAAGGGCCGCGTGAAAGGCAATCCATTCCAAAGAGCTAAACGTCAATCTCCAGATCCTCCCCCGTAATTTTTTTCACGATTTGGCGCACCTTTTCGTCGTCTTTTTCTTTGATGGCCGCCAGGATTCCCGCGTTCATCAACGCCTTGAACCACTCGGCGCCGACCCCGGCGTTCTTTTCCATCTTCGCGCGAAGCCGCCCCAGAATGTTCAGTAAAATTTCATACTCGTTGCCGTATTGTTTTTCAAGTTCTTCTCTGAGATGGCGGGCCAGCGCGGGGCTTTTGCCGCCGGTGCCCACGGCGACGGCCAACTCGCCCCGCCGCACAAGCGAAGGCACAATGAAATCACATTTTTCCGGGTCGTCCACGATATTGACTAAGATTCCCTTTTTACGCGCGTCAGAGGATATCCACTTGTTTGTTGCTTCATCGTCCGTCGCGCCGATGACCAAGCGGGCGCCTTCGGGGAAATCGCCGGTGTAGGAAGACGCGATATGGCAAATCGCGTTGTTTTCCTTCAGCGTGACCAGTTCGGGGGAAAGTTCGGGACTGATGACAAAGACCTTTGCGCCGCACTCAAGCAGTCTTGAAACTTTCCGGGCCGCCACTTCGCCGCCGCCGACCACGACACATTTCTTATTCCGAATATCGAGAAATATCGGATAATATTTCAATTTTTCTTGTCCTTTCGCCCGATGACGCCCGGGATGCAACGCTTTGGAAATAGCTATCACGAAGGGGGGTAAAATTCAAGGATGGATAAACGCTTCCACCACGGCGGCCGGGAAGAACAGCCACCGTGATGGAGGCGGGTCTTTTTTACTGAAAGATGAAATTGAGCAGATGGGTGGTGACTTTTTCCGGCTGTCCGTCGTTCTGCACGGCCGCTGCCGTCAATACATCCAGATGATTGTAGCCGGGAATGACGGGAGAATCCGGAGGCAACTGATCCAGGCCGAGCTTTGCCCCGTCACCGGCGACGATGTTAATCATCGGCCGCATGGAGACGCCTTCGGGGTGTACGACAACATCGCTGCCCATCATGGATTCCACCGCCAGCCGCATCGGGAAATATTTTTCCACAAAATCCATCGGCAGCGCGCCCAGGGAACGCGCCAAATCGTTGGCATCGGTCACTTCCTTTTCGGGGGTCGTGAAAGGCACGCCGTCATTATTGTTCGGGATCGTCACGGAGCCGATTTGATTGTAATTAATCCACCGGTAAAGCGGACCTTTCTTCAGCAAAGTGCCGCTGTCGTTCGCGATAGCGAGCACGCCGCCGCTGCCCAGAGGAAATTGTTTTTCCGCCACCGATCCGCCGCCGAAAAAGCCCAGGCTCGCCTGGATGATATTGATCGGCATCGCGTTATCGTCCATGAACAGCGCCATTAACGCCTGGTTGGTGTAGCGGAACTTGTAGAGCGACGGTTTATAATCGAGGAAATCCCAGATGTTCTTCGAGTGATAAAAACGGTAACAGGTTTCCACGCTCTCTGAAGCCGGCAAATAGGCGACCAGATCCGATTCGACATTCGGTGCCACCATGGCGGCGTAGCCTACGCCGGTGAGCAGATTCATAATCTCCGGCGTAATGATTCCCGGAATGGAAATAAACCGCTCAAACAATCCCTTGCGCATCAGGGGAACCGCGCCGTCGGGTATTTTACCCAAAAGATACCCCAAAACCGCCGAATCGCCTCCCTGAACAAGCAAAAGCGGCTTGGACGTGATCAACGAATCCAGCGCGAAGTAGCCGGCGGCTTGATTGAATCCTGCATCGTCGAGAGTAGAGGGATTCCCGTCGAAATCCGCACAGGCGTAAGCGCCGGTCAGGAATCCGCCAAGGGAATGCCCTCCGATGAAAACTTTCTGCCGGCGGACGGACGAGTCGGGAATGCCGCGGGTGATGACATCATTCCAATCCTTCAGCGTCTGTTCCATTCCTATTTCCGCAAGCCATTTCGCGTCGGTCAGCGGCTTGAGATATCCTTGAAAATATTGTCCCTTGTAAGGCTTGTTCCGGTAGTAGTAATCCACCATGTCGTGCAGATTGCCGGTTTCCCTGGCTAAACGCAAACCATTCAAGTCTTCAAGACAGTTCGATCTCCGGTCAATCGCCCAGAACTCGACAAACTTGCCTTTTTCGTTGTAGGCCCGCGTCACCAAATTGGCGGCGACATTGTAAAACGCCGACGCGCCTTCTAAAACGCCAGGTTGGGCAATCAGAATTCTGTCGGCGTCAGACGGATTGGTCGGTCCGTTGATATGTCGGATGCGAAGAAAACGAAGGGTATCGCACGCCGCCGGATGAGAGGGACAAGAAGCGGGCAGCGGTGAGTAAACCGACACGGCTGTCGCCTTCGTGAAAGGGAACGCCGTATTCTGATCCGCCGGTTCTTCCGTAAAGCCTGCGGGCGGCCAACCGGCGGTCATCCCGGGGCCAGCCATGAAAAAGAAAAACACAAAGACTGCTGGAACCAAAATGCTTTTTCTCATAAATCCCTCCCTTGCGTTGGATTGAACGGCTTATGTCCGGCCTTACATCTTAAAATGCCGCGCCGGAAAATAATTTGGCGTCAAAGAAACAAATGTCTTGATATCGAATCACTTAGACACGCTGCTTGAAAAACAGACGTGCCAACGATCGCAAATATTTTGTGGGTGTGTGAATTGTGGAGACTTGCCGCTTGCGTATCACCCATCGGCGAAAGTTGTCAAGCCAAAAAAATTTTTTGGTTATCCAAGAGGAGGGGATGCTTCGCGCCATTCAAACGCGGTCAATCCAGGCGTTGATCATTCGCAGATTTCCACGCGGTTGCGCCCGTTTCTTTTGGCTTTGTACATGGCCTCATCCGCGCGGGAAATGGTTTTCTCAATATTTTCACTTTTGCGGCTTTCGGCTAATCCGATGGAAACCGTCACCTTGGAGTTCCTGCCCAGCGCGGCGAAGGAGCTTTCTTCGACCTTCGCGCGGATTCTTTCCGCGAAAACTTTGGCCGCCTTGAGGTCTGTGTCGGTCAAGACAATCAGGAACTCCTCGCCGCCGTAGCGTCCGCAAAAATCCGTTTTGCGCAAAACACTGCGGATGATGGCGGAAAAATCTATCAGGACGCTGTCGCCAATCTGATGCCCGTAGGTGTCGTTGATATTTTTGAAATGGTCAATGTCCAACATGGCCAGAGAAAAAACCGTTCCGGTGCGGATGGAGCGGTTTTTTTCAGCTTCAATACGTTCCATGAGGTGGCGGCGATTGTAGAAACCGGTCAGATCGTCATGCATCGCCATATCCCGGATGATTTCGAGAGATTTTCTTAACTCTTTTCGGCTTTGACTTAATTCATGGCGGAGGGCGCTGATATTTCCGCCGATAAAGGAAACGGAGATCAGCACAACCGCCAAGGCGCACCACTGAAAAATCTCCGTATTGAGATCAATATCCTGCGGGCGGAAAACATGCAGCAGGAAAATGTCCACCGCATAAGTTCCCAGAATAAAAGCGCTCACGCCTAGAAACTGTCTGGTATTCAGCCGGAAAATACCGAACAAAAGAATCAGCACGTAAACCGCGAATAATATGCTGCGGGCTTCGTAAACAAAAAAAATGCCGTACATCACGACAAGGCTCGCGAGACAGATTTGCGGCGCCGTCAGGCTTGGATCCTTCATTCGTTTGTTGAGGCCGCTTCGAAAGACAATGAACAAAACGATGTTAATCGTCAGAATCATGATCCAGTTCCAGTAAAGCGCCTGCAGGCTCATGATGCCTGAAAGATAGGCAAGATAAGACAAAGAGAAGTTGATGATATAAATTCCGAAGGAAATGAAAAAACGACGCAGACGCAGAGCCTGAGCCGCGTCGTCGCGCGGGATCACGGAAAAATCAACGGCCAGCCGGGCAAGTCCGTCGGCAAAGCCGATGAGCTTTTTCTTGATGCCGTTGATATTAAGAGAACGGCGTTTTTTCCGAGTCATATTTTTTTATTTTTCCGATACGCCGGATTGCCGACTTGCGGGAAATCCGGCCCTCCGGTGAAAGACTTCTCGGCCGCAAGAGACTTCTCGCCGGCGAGGCCGTCAGAAAACCGTCCTTCTTCCGTTGTACCGGTCCGTGTCGTAATATTTTTCCACATCCACCAATTTCAGTTTATTGACAACGGACGCCAGCGGTGCCGTACTAATTTCTCCTCTTTCCAAGGTCACCATGCGTCCAAAATCTTCCCGGAGAATCATATCCACCGCGCCGATCCCGAACCACCGCGCCATCAGGCGGTCATACGCCGAAGGCGTCCCGCCGCGCTGAAGATGGCTTAAGGTAATGTGGCGCGATTCAAAGCCCGTCCTTTTTTGGATTTCGGAAGCCACGTAGCCCGCCACGCCGCCGACGGAGACGTGACCGAAGTCATCAATCCGGTCGTCTTTGACGAATTCCTGTCCGCCCCGAGGTTTTGCGCCTTCAGCGACGACGATGATGGAGTAGTTGATTTCGCGGCCTTTCCGTTCCCGCAAAAGTTCGCAGACCTTGTCCATATCGAAGGGATGTTCCGGAATAAGAATGATATAGGCGCCGCTGCATTCCCCGCCGCGCAGCGCCAGCCAACCGGCGTGGCGTCCCATGGTTTCCACGACAAAAATTCGACCATGAGATCCGGCGGTGGTTCTCAGCCGGTCGATTTCCTCCATAATCACGTTCACCGCGGTATCAAAGCCCAGAGAGTATTCCGTGCCTTCCAAATCGCCGTCAATCGTCTTGGGAATGCCCACGGTTTTTATGCCCAGCCGGTGCAGCTTGTAGGCGACCCCCAGCGTATCCTCGCCACCGATGGCGACGATGACATCAATGCCCAGCTTCTTGATATTCTCTAGAAGCTTCTCAGAACGGTCGTTTTTAGGATTGAATGGATTCGTCCGCGACGTGCCCAGGTTCGTGCCTCCGGAGCGGTCCCACGTGCGGACGATTTCCTCGTCAAGATATCTGAGATGCTTGGCCCGGCTCTTTTCATCATCGGGGTCCACTTCGATAAGCCCGCGCCATCCGTCCGCGATGCCTATCACTTCAAAGGAAACCGACCGCGACGCGGCAAGCCTTGGATCCAATGCTGTTTTGGTGACCCACTTGATCGCGCCGTTGAGACCGGGGCAATCTCCGCCGCCTGTCAATACGCCGATTTTCATCATCATATCTTTCTCCCTCGTTGAAAGAAAATCAATGAATCCACGCGCAAAGGCAGTTGTCTTGTCTTCGAGCTTTTTGGAAGTGTTTTTATATAAGGAAAATATCCATGCGTGTCAATGACATATTATTGACCCTGTTTTTCCGGGGCTTTTTTCGGGTGCTTGAAATCAAGGCCAAAACAAGATATACATTTGAAAAAGTCAGGACATTTTGCATGAAAGAAAGAGAAGCCGAAAAGTGGTTGAAAATCGAAATCTCCGCCCATCCGCACCTGATGGACGCTCTGGGAAATTTTCTCACGGAAAACGGCGCGCAGGGAGTTTATCAGGAATCCGCGGCGGTTTCCCAAAAAGTCGGTGATTTCCCGGAGCCGGCGGACGAGGCCGCAATCAAGGCTTATTTCCCGTATGACCAACGTGCGGAAAAACGATTTGCTTTGCTTCAGCAATACCTGCAAAGCTTGGCGGAAATCTTTCCCGATTTCAAAAAGCCCTCTTTGGCCACGGAAATCATCTGCGATCCCGATTGGGGGGAGCAGTGGAAAAAATATTTCAAACCGATCAGAGTCAGCAACAACATTATCATCAAGCCGACATGGGAAAGATACACGCCGGCGGGCCGGGATATCGTCATCGACATCGATCCGGGCATGGCTTTCGGAACCGGACAGCATCCCTCGACCCGGATGTGCATCGAAGCCGTGGAGGATGTCATCATGCAGGACCGCTCCGTGAAGGACTGGAAGGTGCTCGACGTCGGCTGCGGCACGGGCATCCTGGGAATTACCGCGGCGAAAATGGGCGCGCAGGATGTCGTCTGCCTCGATATCGATAAAAAAGCCGTTGAAATCGCCGTTGAAAATACGGCCATCAACAATGTGCAGGACGCCGTCCGGGTTTTACACAAGAACGTCGAGGCCTTTGATCAGCCGCGCAATTTGATTATCGCCAATTTGACCGCGAAGCTTCTTTTGTCTCTCCGCGGGCGGTTGACCAATCTGCTTTTGCCGAAAGGCTACCTGATCCTCTCCGGCATCATTGAACAGGACGCTCCAAACATCAAAGAAGAATTTTCCAATCCGCCGCTCAAACTTCACCGCACCTTCCGGGAAAAAGAATGGCTCTGCTTCGTCCTGAAGAAAACGTCGCCGCGCAAGCCGTGAAACGCGCGCCGCTCTTCATCAAAATCTTGGGGGAAAAAACTTGACCCATCCCAGAATATACAGCCCCGAAAATCTGGAAAACCAAAAGACCTGCGCGCTGGCCGATGACAATCTCAATTACCTAAAAAATGTCTTACGCCTCAAACCGGGGGACGAAATATTTGTTTTTGACGGCTTCGGACACGAATTTTGCGCCGTCCTTAAAAGCTTTTCCGCGAAAACCGTCTTGTTGGAACTCAAAGAAGCGCTGCCGCCGGCCGCGAAAGAAATCAGCATTACACTCGCCCAAGCCATTCCCAAGGCACGGAAAATGGACATCATCGTCAAATCCGCCGCGGAATTGGGCGCGGATAAAATCATCCCCTTCGAGGCGGCGCGTTCCATCGGTTATGTCGCCCGGGAAAAAAGCTCGGCGAAAATTTCGCGCTGGCAGAAAATCGCCCTGGAAGCGGCGCGCAGTTCCCACAGCGCCTACATTACGCGGGTCGCCCCGGTGGCGTCGTTTGAGGAGATGCTTTGCGCCGCTTCAGATGATTGCCGCAAACTGATTTTCTGGGAAGAAGAATCCCGCAGCACCGTCAAGGATGTTTTATCGGAAGAACACTTCTCTCCGGCAAGGGATTTTTTTGTCATCGTCGGTCCGGAGGGAGGTTTTTCCAAGGAAGAAATCAGCCGGGCCCGTCAAAGAGGATTTCGGCCGGTGAGCCTGGGCAGACAAATTCTCAAAGTGGAAACCGCCGCCGCGGCGATCCTAACCATCATTCAATATGAAAAAGGCATTTTCAGCCATTCATCCAAGGAGGCAGCGCCATGACCACATACAAATACGCAGGCTTTTGGAGACGTTTCATCGCTTACATGATTGACGGAAGCATCATCAGCGTCATTTTTATTGTTCTGGCTTTCATCGCCGGCGTTGCTTTTGTCAAAGGCACAATTTCCGGCGGCGGCGCGCTCATCTCCGACTTTGAAAATCCTGAAAAAATGGCTTCCTTAGCCCTGTGGTTCTGGGTCGCATCCAGTCTCATCAACATCGCCTATTTCACGTATTTTTACGGCGCCACAGGCAGAACACCGGGTAAAATGCTCCTCGGCTTGCAGGTGGTCTCCACGGAGGGAAAACCGATTTCCTTCGGCGTCGCTTTTCTGCGATCCGTGGGTTACATGGTGTCCAGTTTTGTTTTTTGTCTGGGCTTTATCTGGATAGGCTTTGACAAGAAAAAACAGGGCTGGCACGATAAGATCGCCGGAACCGTCGTGATTATCCGAAACCCGGAAATTCAAAGCGAAGGCCTCTCCATCCCGGATAGCCCCTCCCCGCGCGCGCAACCGGAAAAACAGGAAACTCCTGATAATTAAAGGAGGATCAAATCATTTTCTCGGCCAAAAAATACCTTGACAAAAGACACCTTATTCTATAGACGAATGAGCTGTTTTAGAGAGTTTTTCTCGGGGTCGGTAGCTCAGTCGGTAGAGCATCGGACTGAAAATCCGAGTGTCGGCAGTTCGATTCTGCCCTGACCCACCATGAACTTCAAAGGGCTGCAAGTATGGGTTGTTTGCAGCCCTTTTTATTTTTGGTATCGTTGACGATGGACGGCTTGGTGAAATCGAAGATTCACAGCTTTTGAACATTTTTTGTTTTTGAGCTTTCATTTTTTCGTGATAATCACGACCAAAAATCACCGGAGGCAACCCCATGAAATCCTACAGGAAAGAATTGTGGTTCCATCTTCCGCAAAGAAGGGGCTTTGTCAACATCACGCCGCAGGTTGATGCCTGTTTGAAGGAAAGCGGCATCCGGGAAGGCTTGGTGCTGGTCAACGCGATGCATATCACGGCCTCTGTGTTTATCAACGACGACGAGCCGGGACTGCATCAGGATTATGAAGAATGGCTGGAAGGTCTCGCGCCGCACGAGCCGGTCTCGCGATACCGTCACAACCAAACCGGAGAGGACAACGGCGACGCTCACCTCAAAAGGCAGGTTATGGGACGGGAAGTCGTTGTGGCCGTCACCGAAGGCCGTCTGGATTTCGGCCCCTGGGAACAGATATTTTACGGAGAATTCGACGGCCGGCGAAAAAAGCGGGTTTTGGTGAAAATTATCGGCGAATGACAAGAATCAAGCGTTGTGCAAAAATAGCGTGAAGCATGGGATCTTCCCGAGTTGTCTATCTTTTGAAAAAGAAAAAGCGGTTAAATCATTCCTGGCCGTTTGATCTTCAGTAGTTTTTTTGCTTCGTCTTTTTTGTCGTCATCTTGTTGGGATTGCGGGGATTCAGAGCGGCTCGGCGGCTGTTCGGCACTGTCGTCTTCCGTTTCGTTAATTTTGCATTGCGCGTCCTGTGGGGGATTGTCCGTGATGAACACATTTCCGTCCTTATCCACACAATGATAAAACTCTGTTGACCGCGCCATCGCTGACAAGGCAAAAAAGATGAAGATGATCAAAATAATTTTTTTCATGAACGCCTCCTCAACAAGAGGTGAAAAAAAAGTTTAGGATTAAATCTATATTCTTAACGTTTTGCTCAGCATTTCCTGAAAGTGACTGAAATTTTTCCCCCATTCCGGATCCTACCGGATTTTTAATCTTAAGCGGGCCCTCGCCCAAACTCGCCGCGCAACGAAGGATTTCAACTCGGAATGGTCAATCATCTTGCCGCCTTGTACCTGCTTAAACCGACATCCACAGAACGGAATCCACCGGAGGCTTGACTTCGCCCCCCAGCGACAGGAGGAAGAACCAGAACGGCAAAGCGATATCTAGCATTTGGACCCAACTTCGCACTTCGTCTATCGCATACAAATCGCGAGGGTCATCGTCGTAGCCATCGATAAATAGCTCCATCTTTCTATGGAAACTTTTTACGTGCTCCGGTGCAAGATCCAGGATGGCGGGAACGCTGTCTTGTCGCTCGACTTCGGCGCGCGACACTTTAAGCAACCATAAACCAAGACGCGAACCAATCGGGGGCAAGGGCACGGCAATCCTCCATTTCTCTAGCGGCTAACGAAAAGCTAAGCCGGAGCTGCCCAGCGGGCAGCGCTCGGCTTTAGCTACTGGTTGGGCTTTATTCCATTAACTCTTCAAGTATATTCACCACGCTCTGAACACACGGAAGACATATCTTGTTTAGCATGTCATTCTCCTTGAAGGATTTCGGACCTTCTTCCAATGCCAACTCGCAACCATTTAACAATTGCCGGCAAATATATGTGCCATGCTTCTTAGCAAATTTGTCCATGAGCTCTCTTGTTTTCTTGTAAGTCATCTCTTGGGCTGGCTGGTCGTCTTTTTCTACTCTGCCATACTTTGCACTAAGAACAATTATCCCGCCAGTTACAGCACCACAGACTTCTTCTTTCCGACCCATCCCAGCACCGAAGCCACAAGCAATTTTCAAGGCATTGCTCTTTTCGAACCCAAGATCATCGCAGAAAGAATAAAATACCGACTGCGCACAATTATAACCCTCCAGAATTTTCGAAACTGCTTGTTCGCTCTTGGTCATAATTCTTCCTTATTCAGGCCGACGTCGGTGTTGAGCTGCCGTTTTTGGGAGCGGAAATTGCATTTTGATGCAATTTTCCGTGCCAAAAACCAAGCACAGCGCAGCCGAACGAAAAGCTCACCGGGAGCAAGACAGAAGCTTGCGATCCGGTAGAGCGATTGGTTATACGCTGAAATTGTCCTCCATCTTTATTCAGCTGTGTATACTACTCCTTGCTCAAGCTTATTGGTAGCCGGGCGAGCATTCCGAAATGAGATCGGCATAGACTCACACTTAGTGAAATCACCGCATGCATTTAACTGAAAATGAAGATGCGGTGTTGGGCTTTCTCCTGAATTACCGCTCAGCGCAATTCCTTCACCCTGCTTAACAGCTTGCCCCACTCTTACCTTAGAGCCTTTGTTCGTTATATGAGCATAAAGCGCGTATGTGCCATCTTCATGCAAAATGACAATTGCGTTCCCTTGATTTTTACCATGATCATTATCTGTAAAGTTATCTCTGACAAAGACAACCGTACCAGCACGGACTGCAATGATCGTTGTTCCTATAGGCATGCCAAAATCATATGCAAATCTCATATTTCCATAATGAGTCCATGGATATTCTTTCGGCGCGCAGTTCCCTTGGATAACAGGATATGCCTCTCCCGTTGCATAGGGCAGTATATATTGTGAACTTTGGGGATTTGGATAATTCAAACATTGTTCATTGTTATGCACATTATGTATGTTGCTACATCCTATGAATAAGGATATCGTACAAACTGCAGCATAAATCATCATCCTGTGTGAATGGTGTCGGCTTCTTATGTAATTATTAATGATCATCCGAGCTCCTTTATTTATGATTATAAACGTTTAAAATACGTTCTGGTAGAGCCCAACAGTTTAATATACGGAAAATATTCCATCATATTAACCCATATAGATGGAAAGATTTTCCACTTATTGTGATATTTAAGCATAAAACATGGGAAAATGGTCGCTTAATATTCCGCTTATTGCTTTTTCGATTGCCACATTCCGCTTATTACGCTATGAAAGCGACAACCATGGAAAATTATGGTTGTAAGCCCCGCGGCCAACGTTCCCGCTTTTGAAGGGGTTTTTTGCATCAGTATTTTAATTTTATTGTACTGCTTTAAATATGAATCTTGAAAATAAACCGAAGTTCCACCCGAATCCGAAACTCAAATTAATGGATCATGTTCGCGAGGTCCTCCGATATCACCATTATTCTTATCGCACAGAGCAGACCTATTGTCAATGGATACTTCGTTATATCCATTACTTCGGCGGTAAAACCCATCCGCGGCTTCTTGGTGCAAAAGAGATAGAGGCGTTTCTTTCTTATCTGGCCACAGAAGGTAAGATGACCGCCTCCACACAAAGGCAGGCGCTCAACGCACTGGTTTTTTCTATAAGCATGTTCTGGATATTCCTCTGGAGGCAGCCATCACTCCGGCGCGCAGCAAGCGTTTCGCCAGTCCACCCACGGTGATGACGCAAACCGAGGTTCAACGTCTGCTTTCCGCAATGGACGGAAAACAGACGTTGATGGCCAGATTGATTTACGGTAGTGGACTGTGGCTGATGGAAAACGGCATGGCAGCAGTGAATAGACTTGTGGAACAAGGGGTTGGTTGGAACAAGGGGTTGGTTGGAACAAGGGGTTGGTTAGAACAAGGGGTTGCAACCCCTTGTTCTGAGAATGTTGTTCTGAGAATGCGATGAAAACGGACCAAAGCACATATTACCCGGCAGGCATATATCATGTGACATGGGTTACATATAAATCCAGAGTTTCGCAGCGGATGATTGATTATCATGTCAAAAATGAAACGGGAATACAGCTGGATGAAAAGGCCGAAATAAAAGTTACCGAGATAATCGCGAACATAGTCAGTGAAAAGAACTATATTGTATATGCCTATAACATTTGCCGGGATCATGTGCACATGCTGATTGAATGCGGAGAGAATGAGGTTAGTAATATGGTCAGGCAGATCAAGGGAAAATCGTCACAATTGTATAAAGAATATCTTGGTAAGACTGCGCATGACCAATTTCATCTCTGGGCGCAGAAGTTTAACAAATGGCTTGTGCAGTCGGACGAACAATTGCAAAATACTGTAGAATACATTTTGCACAACAGGGAAAAGCACGGTCTGCCTGAGAACAAGGTGTTGGTTAGAACAAGGGGTTGCAACCCCTTGTTCTGTTTGGTCGCGAAGAATAACAGACAAAAGTCGCAAAGAATAACAGACAAAAAATGCTATCGTTGAACAATAATGACTAAAAAACAAAATCCCGTTGAAATAGATCTGAATCCCGAATTCCGGCGCGCGTTGGAGTTGATGGAAGAAACGGACAGGAATATCTTCATCACGGGTCGCGCGGGCACGGGCAAGTCCACGCTGCTGAATTATTTTTACCGGCACACCCGAAAAAACGCGGTTTTGCTGGCGCCGACGGGCGTGGCCGCCGTGAATATCGGCGGGCAGACGATCCATTCGTTTTTTCATTTCAAGCCGAATGTCACGCCCGCCGCCATCAAGAGAAAAAAATCCGCCGGCAAGGAAAACAAGTCGCTTTACAAAAAGCTGACGACCATCGTGATGGATGAAGTTTCGATGGTGCGGGCGGATTTGCTGGACTGCGTGGATAAGTTTCTGCGGCTCAACGGCCCGAATTCCAAACGCCCATTCGGCGGGGTGCAGATGATTTTCATCGGCGATTTGTATCAACTGCCGCCGGTGGTCACTTCCGCGGAGCGCGAAATTTTCCGGTCGCACTATAAAAGCCCTTATTTTTTCAGCGCGAAGGTGATGGAAGGGCTGGAGCTGGAATTTGTCGAGCTGGAGAAGGTGTACCGCCAGCAGGACGACGAGTTTGTCCGTCTGCTCAACGCGATTCGCAATAACTCCATCACAGAGGAAGATGTCGCGCTGTTCAATCAGCGCTGTCGGCCCCTCGGAGAAGTCTCCGACGATGATTTTTATATTTCGCTGACCAGCACCAACGATCTGGCCGACGCCATCAACGAAACGCGTCTGGCGCAGCTTCCCGGCAAAATCTGGCGGGCCCGCGGGGAAACCCAAGGCGATTTCGGCGAGGAATATCTGCCGACGGCGGTTGAACTGAAACTGAAAAAAGGCGCGCAAATCATGATGCTCAACAACGATTCCTACGGGCGCTGGATCAACGGGACCATCGGCCGGGTGAAAAAATTTGCCAAAAATGAGGACGGCGAAGAGGTCATCGTGGCCGATTTGGATAACGGAGAAACGGTGGAAATCTCCCCCTACACGTGGAAGATTTACAGGTATTTTCTGAAGGATGAGGAATTGCATTCCGAAGAGGTCGGCTCTTTTTGCCAGTATCCGGTGCGGCTGGCCTTCGCCGTGACGATTCACAAAAGCCAGGGCAAAACTTTTGAAAAGGTGATTATTGACGTGGGACGGGGCACGTTCGCCCACGGGCAGATGTATGTGGCGCTTTCCCGGTGCACATCGCTTTCGGGGATGGTATTGAAAAATCCGTTGAAAAAAAGCCATGTTCTGATGGATTGGCAGGTGGTGAAGTTTCTCACGGGGCTGCAGTACGCCAAAGCCGCGCAGACCTGCAGCCGCGAGCGGAAAATCGAGATGCTGGAAGAGGCGTTTCATGAAAAGCAAGTTGTTGAAATTGTTTATTTAAAGGCGAAAGATGAAAAATCGACGCGGCTGATTCGTCCGCTTCGTGTGGAGGAAATGGAATATAACGGCCATCCGTACCTGGGTTTGTACGCTTATTGCCTTCTGCGCGGGCAGAACCGCGTCTTTAACGTGGACCGCATTCTGGAAATCCGTCCGGCGCTCAATCAGCCCCCAAAAACATCAAAACATTTTTCTTGACAATCCATTTGAAATTGCATATCAATCGCCTTTAATTTTTCGTAAAGTGGTGATGGATATGAAAACATACATGGCCAAGGCTCAAGACGTTGAGAAAAAATGGTATATCGCGGATGCTTCCGGAAAGGTTTTGGGAAGATTTGCCAGTGAAATAGCCCGCCGGTTGAGAGGCAAGCACAAGGCGATTTACACGCCGCACGTGGACACGGGGGATTTTGTCATCGTTGTGAATGCCGAAAAAATCATGCTCACCGGAAAAAAACTGTCGGATAAGAAATATTACGACTATTCCGGTTATCCCGGCGGATTGAAAGAAACAACGGCCGGCAAAATGTTGGCGGAAAAACCCGAAAAATTAATCCGTCTTGCCGTGCAGGGCATGCTGCCCAAAAATAGTTTGGGGCGCAAAATGCTCAAGAAGCTGAAGATTTACTCCGGCAACGCTCATGTTCATGAAGCGCAGTGTCCGGAAAAATTGTCCATTTAACGGGCAAAACAAGAAATTCGATGGATTGGAGAACTCATGGCGGAACAAAGATTTTATGCGACGGGAAAAAGGAAAAACGCGATTGCCCGCGTGTACATGAAAAAAGGCAGCGGGAATTTTATCGTCAATAAAAGAAGTTTTGATGAATATTTTCCGCGTCCCAGCTTGAAAATGATCATCAAGCAGCCCTTGGAAATCACTGGCAAAAAAGATCAGTTTGATTTATACGTCAACGTAAGCGGCGGCGGTGTGGCCGGTCAGGCGGGCGCGGTGAAACACGGCATCTCCAAAGCTCTTTTGGAATACGATGCTGAGTTGCGGCCGATTTTGAAGAAGGCGGGTTTCTTAACCAGAGACGCCCGGGTGAAAGAACGAAAGAAATACGGACAGCCCGGAGCACGGAAGCGATTCCAATTCTCCAAACGTTAAATTCCGAAGGGGGGGCTTCTGGCCTCCCTTTTTTTTGGGAGATTTCTTATGATGAAAGCGGCAGTGTTTGGCGCCAGCGGTTACACGGGGCAGGAGTTGATCAGAATCTTGTCCGGCCATCCCGATGTGGACCTTGTCGCGGCGACGTCCCGGCGTTTCGACGGGAAAAAGGTGGCCGACGTGTTTCCGGCGTTGGCGGGGCTGACCGATTTGTCATATCGGAATGCCGCGCCGAACCAAATTGCCAAACTCTGCGATGTGGTTTTTCTGGCCCTGCCCCACGGCGTGTCCATGACGATCGCGCCGGAGTTCATCGAAGCGGGCAAAATCGTGATTGACTTAAGCGCGGATTACCGCATTCGGGATTTGAAGACCTACGAGGCGTGGTACACAAAACACGCCAGCGCCAAGTTGATCAAAGACGCGGTGTACGGCCTTCCGGAGCTCTACCGGCAGAAAATCAAAAAGGCGGCATTGGTTGCCAATCCCGGCTGCTATCCGACGAGCATTATTTTGGGGCTCGCGCCGGCGCTGAAACATAAAATCCTGGAGCCCTCTTCCATCATCGCCGATTCCGCCTCCGGCGTGAGCGGCGCGGGACGGGAGCCGGTCATCGGGTCGCTGTTTTGCGAGGTGGACGGCGGCTTCAAGGCCTACAAGGTCGGCAAGCATCGGCATCTGCCGGAAATCGAACAGGAGCTCAACGCGCTGGCCGGAAAGAAATTCGCCGTCACCTTCACGCCGCATCTCCTGCCCGTGAAGCGGGGGATTCTCAGCACGATTTACGCGACGCTGAAGAAGGACGTGACGCTGAAGGAGGCGCGGGAGCTCTACGCTTCTTTTTACGCCGGGGAAAAATTTGTCAGGATTTGTCCGGAAGGCGTTTATCCCAACATTTCGTCCGTGTGCGGTTCGAACTGCTGCGACATCGGACTGGCCGTGGAAGCGCGGACCAAGCGCCTCATCGTCACGGCGGCCATTGATAATCTGATCAAGGGGGCGGCCGGCCAAGCGATTCAAAACATGAACATTATTTTTGGTCTGCCGGAAGATGCCGGACTGCAGATGGCGCCCCTCTATCCCTAGGACCAGTGTCTATGCCTCTGAAAATTTACAATACGGCGACCCGGAAAAAGGAGACCTTTCATCCGATTCGGGAAGGTCACGTGGGCATCTATGTGTGCGGCATCACCGCGTATGACGTATGCCACGTGGGACATGCCCGCGCGGCCATCGTTTTTGACGTGGTCGTCCGTTATTTAAAGGCGCGGGGCTATCAGGTGACGTTTGTCAGAAATTTTACCGACATTGATGATAAAATCATCGACCGCGCCAGCCGGGAAGGCGTCCGCTTCACGGATATTTCGGAGCGCTACATTCAAGCCCACGATGAAGACATGGCGGCCCTAGGCGTGCAGAAGCCCACGATCACCCCCAAAGCCACCGAGCACATGGCGGAAATGATCGCGCTGGTGAAGACTCTGGAAGACAAGGGATACGCTTATTGCGTGGACGGAGACGTTTATTTTTCCATCCGGGACTTCAAGGATTACGGAAAACTCTCGGGCCGCAACTTGGAAGAATTGATGGCCGGCGCGCGCGTGGACGTCAATGACAAAAAAAAGAATCCCTTGGATTTTGCGCTGTGGAAAAAGAGCAAGGAAGGCGAGCCTTTCTGGGACAGTCCTTGGGGCAAGGGTCGTCCGGGCTGGCATATTGAGTGTTCCGCGATGAGCGCGCGTTATCTGGGCGAAACCTTTGACATTCACGGCGGCGGCGAGGATTTGATTTTTCCGCATCATGAGAATGAAGTCGCCCAGTCCATGGCGGCCACGGGAAAGCCGCTGGCGAATTATTGGATGCACAATGGTTTTGTGAAAATCAATTCGGAAAAGATGTCAAAATCGCTGGGGAACATTTTCCCTATACGGGAGATTCTGAAAAATTATCATCCGGAAGTCTTAAGGCTTTTTATTCTGCAGAATCATTACCGCAGTCCGGTTGATTATTCGGACGGCGCGCTCAATGAAACCCGAAGCGCCCTGCTGAGAGTCTATACCGCCCTCAAACTGGCAGGAGACCTTTTGCAAAAGACATCCGTTGATACGAGCCGTTCCGGCCAAGAACCTTTTTCACGGGAAGGGAAATTCGGGGAAGGTTTTGACGATCTGGCGGACAAATTCAATGCGGCCATGGACGACGATTTTAATACGGCTCAGGCGTTGGGTTACGTGTTTGAGGCGGTCCGCCGGATGAACCAAATCGCGACGGACAAGAAAATGAATCCGTCTGAAAAAGCGCGGAAACTGTCGGAGGCCAAGATGGTCATGAATTACTTCGGTTCCGTTCTGGGCGTTTTTCTCTCCGACGCGGATGCTTTTTTCATGTCCGACAGGGAGAAAGAGCTTCGTAAACGGGGATTGAACGCGGCGGACATTGAAGCTTTGGTTGCGCGAAGAAACGCCGCCCGCGCCGCCAAGGATTGGGGGGCGGCCGACGCGATCAGGCAGGAACTGGCGAAACTCCATATCGTATTGAAGGATTCCGCCGACGGGACCACTTGGATGGTCGAATAAGGAATTGAAGCTTTTTTCTTTTCCCGAAGACAATCATTAAAATTTTGAAATAAATGAAAAAATTTTTAGAACGTGCTATATTAATGCAAATTCGATGAAATGAGAGGGAAGCCATGTCGACCGTATCCAAAAAAATACTCATGCTGGCCGTTGTTTGTTTGGGGATTTTTTTCCTGTTTAATGTGAACAACGACGCGAAGGTGTCCGCGCAGGATAAGAACTTATATAAGGATATAAAAACCTTCAATGAAGTTTTTGACATCATCCGGAAAAATTACGTGGAAGAGGTGGATTCCAAAAAACTGATGGAAGGCGCCATCAACGGCATGGTGAAAGCCCTGGATCCGCACAGCGCCTACATGACGCCGGATTTATACAAAGAAATGGAGATCGAAACACAGGGGCAATTCGGCGGCATCGGCATTGAGATTATGATCATCAAGGATGTCCTGACCGTGGTTTCCCCCATCGAGGACACGCCGGCCTATCACGCCGGACTCAAATCGGGCGATCAGATTATCAAAATTGACGGCAAGCCCACGAAAGACATCACGTTGATGGAAGCCGTGAAGAAATTGAGGGGTCCCAAAAACACGAAGGTAACCATCACCATCATGCGAGAGAACATGCCGAAACCCAAAGACATCACCATCACCCGCGACATCATTCAGGTCAAAAGCGTCAAGGTGAAGAAGCTTGAGGAAGGCATCTCCTATATCCGCATTGCCGCTTTCCAGGAAAGAACAGCCGATGATTTGCGCAAGGAGCTGAAAAAAATCAACGCAAGCGGCGTGCCGTTGAAGGGATTGGTGCTTGATCTGCGCAACGATCCGGGCGGGTTGTTGACCCAGGCAATAGAAGTTTCCGACATCTTTCTGAAATCCGGTATCATCGTGTCCACGCGCGGGCGCGTGAAAAGCATGGAAACAAAAGCGACGGCCAAGGACGACAAAAATGAAATCACGTGTCCGATCGTTGTGTTGGTCAATGAAGGAACGGCCAGCGCCGCGGAAATCGTCGCCGGGGCGCTGCAGGACAACGGCAGAGCCTTGATTGTGGGCATGCAGACCTTCGGTAAAGCGTCGGTGCAGACGGTGATTCCGCTGGAGGACGGCTCCGCTCTGAAGCTGACCACCGCGCGCTATTACACGCCGAAAGGACGATCCATCCAAGCGGAAGGCATTACGCCCGATATTATTGTCAAATATGTCAAACCCTCCGAAGAAGAGGACAGCGGCGCCAAATTTCTCCGGGAGAAAGATCTGGAGGGGCACATCAAGCCCGATGAAAATTCTCCCGCCGAAGGAATGGAACTCAAGGATTTCAAAGATATAGCGGATATCGCCAAAGACAATCAGCTGAAAACGGCCGTGGATATCTTGAAGAGCTGGAACATTATGAAAGAAAATCTCAAGTGACGATTATTTGAAAACGTGTGCCGTTGAAATATGAAAACCTTTAAAACGATTGCCAATGTTGTGCTTGTCCTGCTGATTGTTGCGGTGATTGGAGGCGTCCTGTATGTGCTTTTTGAATTCAAGGAGGAGGTTGCTCCGGTAAAGGCCAAAAAAGAAGCGGCGCAAAAGCCGCCGGCCGAGAAGCCGAAAAAAAAGGAAAAAGCGGCGATTCATCCTCCGCGGCACAAAAAACAAATCGCCATCATCGTCGATGATCTCGGCGGCAATTTGGAAACCGTCAGGGCCTTGATGAAAATAGACGCCGAACTGACTTTTGCCGTCTTGCCCCTGCAGGCGCATTCGCGGGAAGCGGCGGAAATATTGCATCAGGCCAACAGGGAAGTTCTTCTGCATCTGCCCATGGAGCCTGCTTCCTATCCCCGTGAAAAGCCCGGCGAGGGGGCTCTCTTTACGGAAATGTCTCCGGAGGAACTGATCCTGCAGTTGAGAAAGGATATGGCCTCTGTGCCCCACGCGGTGGGGGTCAACAACCACATGGGCTCGAAATTCATGACGGATCCGGAAAAACTGACGGTGATTTTCCGTGAGCTGAAGAAAAAGGGAATGTTTTTCGTTGATTCGCGGACGTCGCCCGACACGCAGGGGGCGGCGGTGGCACAAAAAGTCGGTTTGAAAATGGCGCAACGGAAAATCTTTATTGATCATGACAAAGACTATCAAAAGATTTACGATAATATCATGCGCGTGGTCGGGGACCATCAAGATTTTCCGCTTATCCTGATTGGGCATCCTTATGCGGAAACGAAAAAAGCGCTTGAACTCGCGACCAAAAATTTACGTAAGCAGGGCATCGAGATTGTGCCGGTGTCGCGGTTGATCGCGGGGCAGACATCCTCGTAGGACCTGGTGAGAGCGTTGGCATGAGGCGAAGAAAAACATGAGGCGAAATCAAAAAACATATTTCATCCTACTGCTGGTGGGCGTCGCTTTGAGCTTGTCTGGATGCGGGCTGTGGCGCAAAGCGCCGGTGGAAACGCGCCCGGTTGTTCCGCCGAAGACATCGCTGGAGGCGACTTACCATTATTCTTTGGCCGTGCTTTTGCGTCTTGACGACCGCCTCGAGGAAGCGACGGAGGAAATGAAAAAGGCTTTGGAAGCGGATCCCGATTCCACGTATCTGGCGACGGAACTGGTTTCGATGTACGCCCAGCAAAACAATATCAAAGACGCGCTTGCTCTGGGCGAGCGGATGCTCGAAAAAAACCCCGATAGCGTGGAATTGAATCTGGTCATGGGCAGTCTGTATTTGAATGTCGAAGATTTCGACAAGGCGATCAAAACACACAAGAAAGTCATCGAACTCGATCCCCAAAATCTCATCGCACATCTTTATCTGGCCATTACTTACGCCGAAGAAAAGAAATACGACAAATCGGAAGAGACATTCAAAAAAATGCTCAAAATCGACCCGGAAAATTTGATGGGCATTTATTACTACGCGAAGATGCTGACCCAGACCAACCGCCTTGAGGAAGCGGAGAAGATGCTGAAAAAAGCCATGTCTTTGAATCCGTATTTTGAAATGGCGCTGTTTGATCTGTCCGCGCTTTATGAAAATCAGAACAAGCTCGATAAGGCCGTGGAACTGTACCGCAGCTACTTGGCCATCAATCCCTCCCGCATCGGTTTGCGGATGAAAACGGGGGAGCTGCTGATGAAGGGCAAAAAATATGACGAAGCCCAAAAAGAATTCCAGGAAATTTTGAAATTCGATCCGGACAACCGAGACGTAAAAATCGCCTTGGGTTTGATGTATTATGACATGGGCAAGATTGACGCCGCCATTGAGGAATTCGCCTCCATTCTGATCAAGAATCCTCAAGACCACAAAGTCAGATATCTTCTGGCCAACGCGTACGAGGAAAAAAAGGACAACCCGGCGGCGCTGACGGAGTATAAAAAAATTTCCGCGTCTTCCGAACTGTTCGCCTCGGCTCAAATCCGGGCGGGGTTTATCCTGAAGAAGGACAACAAACTTTCCGACGCCGTCGCGCTGATTGAAAATGCGCTCCGACAGCGCAAAGATCAAATCTCGCTGCATCTGTTTTTATCGTCCCTTTATGAAGAGACCGGCGACGTCCGGGCAGCGGAAAACGTGCTGCGGGAGGGCATTGCCATTTCGCCGGAAACGCTGGAGCTGCATTACGCGCTGGGCGTGATTTACGAAAAAACAGGCCGGTTTGAACAAAGTCTCGGAGAGATGAAAAAAGTTCTGGAAATCGATCCGGACAACGCCGAAGCACTTAACTTTATCGGATACAGCTATGCCGAGCGCAATATCAATCTTGACGAGGCGGAAACCATGATTTCGCGGGCGATCCAGCTCAAACCGGACAACGGCTATTTCATTGACAGTTTGGGTTGGGTGTATTTCAAAAAGGACAAATTGCATCAGGCCCTAAAGTATTTGAGACAGGCGCACGATCTGCTGCCCGAGGAAGTGGAAATCATGCTGCATCTGGCGGATGTTTACATCGGTTTGAATAAAGTCAAGGAAGCAAAAGAAGTGTGCGAGAAGGTGCTGAAAATCGACAGCCAGAATAAGATCGCCCAACAAAAACTCGAAGAGCTCTCCGGCGACAAGCGCTAAACCTCATTGGAATCTCCATGCGGGTCAAATCTCTTATTTTTTCCATCCTGTTTGGCTGCGCTGTCTTCACCGGCTGCGTCCGGCAGCCTTTGCTTTTTCCCGACGCGAAGGACCCGAGGCTCTCCGGAGGTTTCGCCGCCGCTTTCGGGACGAATGATCTGGTCAGGGCGGCAGCCGAAATCGACGTGGAACAAGCGGGAAGTTACCATACGGCGCGGGCGGCGCTGCTTTTAAAAAAACCGTCGTACCTGCGCTTGGAAATCCTTTCGGTGATGGGCATCACCGGCCTTTGCGTCATCACGGCACCGGAAAAAATGACGGTCTATCTTCCGTCGAAAAATGAATTTTATTTCGGAGCGCCTTCCCGGCAAAACATCGGCAAATTTCTTCCCCTGCCGCTGGACGCGGAAGAGATTGTCCAGATGCTGATCGGATCCATCCCCGGCTTGACCGACGAGGGCGTCCAGAGGCGCTTGGAGCAAGAAAATGATGTTTGGCGGTTGGAGATGAACCGGCCGGCCGGCGTTTCACAAACCGCGTTTTTTAATCACAAGGGGTTGATCAGGCTGACGCGCTCCGGCGAAGATCCGAAACAATGGCTGAGCGTTGACTATTTTTATGAAAACGCGGCGGAATCCATGCCGTCGAAGATTGTCTTCACAACCGCCGACGGCGGCTATGTCAGGATAACGTATACAGACGTCAGCCTCGAGAAAACGGACGATGTTTCCATGTTCGATATGAACATTCCCGCGGACGCCACAGTCATTGATTTGAATTGAACCGGCGCTCCCGACGGTTATTTGATGGCCTGAAGATTGGAGCGGGCGATGCGCGCCTGGCTGGTGTTGGGATACTTTTTGATCACTTCCTGTAGCAACAGTTTTGCGCTTGTTTTGTCTCCCAGCCTCAGGAAAGCCAGCCCCTGTTTGAGCAGGGCGTAAGGGACCTTGCTGCTGTTGGGATAATTTTTTGTAACCTTTTCGTATTCCAAAATGGCGGTTTCATACTTTTTTTCAAAAAAATAACACTCTCCGATCCAGAACTGCGCGTTGTCGGAATATTCGCTGTTCGGATAGGTCGCCAGATAATTCTGGAATTCCGTCCGGGCCTTGTCATAATTGCCTTCCGTAAAAGCCTGGTAAGCCGCCAAGTAGGCTTTGTCCTTGTCGCTTTTTTGGGCGGCATCCTTTGAGGCGGCGACAGACGTTGATTTTCCGTTTTTGTCCGAAGCGTCGCTGGATGTGTTTTTGCCGATTTCCAGGAAGTTCTCGATAAAGTTGATTTTCAGCAGGAGATTTTCGAAGCGCTGATCCTCTTTTTTGGCGTTGGCGGAAAAATCTTTTTTCAGGGATTCAATCTGCCCGCGGAGCTGCTGGAGATTTTCACGCAAATCGGCCATATCGGCGGCGGTGTTGGCCTGCGTACTGCGCAGGGCTTCGAGAGACTCGGTGGTCTTTTTCAGGGCGGCGATTTCTGTTTCCAGGGCGGCCAGCCGGTCATCCATTTTCTGGTTCATTTCAGCGCGCAAAGCCCGCAGATCATTGGTCGTAGCGCATCCCGCTAAAAGCAGAACCGCTATGCAAAGCATAAGATACTTGAAATTCCGCATGGCGTCACCTCAGGCGGTCTTAGGATTAAGGATGCACGACAAAGTGCGCCCGTCTGTTTTTGGCCCATGCCTCTTCGTCGTGGCCGGGATCCAAAGGGCGTTCCTTGCCATAGCTCACCGTTTGAATCAGAGATTCCTGAATGCCCAAATTGACCAGATACTGCTTTGTTTCATCCGCGCGCCTTTGTCCCAGAGCAAGATTATATTCCGCGGTTCCCCTCTCGTCGCAATGTCCTTCGATTGTGATGGACGAAAACCGGTGTTTTTGCAGCAGAGCGGCGTTGGTCCGCAGGATTTCCCGGGCATCGGCGCGGACAGCGGAGCTGTCAAAGTCGAAATTAATATCGCGGATTACATCCTGCAGGATAACGGCTTGAACGGGTTTTTGAGGTTGAGCTTCGGAAACTTCCGGAATCTCGGGACCTTTTTCCTTAACCGTCGTTTCGGGCGGCGTTGTTTTTTGTTCAGCGGCGGCCTCTTGTTGCGTCGTCGGCACAGATGTCGTGGACACCGTTTGTTTTTTTGCGCAGCCCGCGATTAAGAGAAGGCCGCATGTCAGCACAATAAAACACGCTGTCAGCAGTGCATTTTTTTTCATCAATCAATCCTCCTTATAAAATCAATCGTTAAAGACTTTCTTTCTCTTGGGTCTGTTCGCTTAAGCATGTTATCAATTGAATGACTCATACGTTAAAAAATTCTAAAATTCAAGTTAAACAATTTCCTTTTTTATTTCAAACGCGGCGACCAGGACGGCGTCAATAGCAGGCTGTTTTGTTCATGAAGAATTCTCGGACACGAACCGTTGGAATTCATGATGACCATTTTGCTTTTTGAACCGCTTCGGGACAGATAGACCATTTGTCTGCCGGAGGGCGACCACACCGGCGATTCGTTGTTGGCCGCATCCGAAGTTAATTGAACGGGATGATTCCCGTCGAGATCAATGGTAAAAATCTGATACCGATTGTCCGTTAGGCCTTCGTACGCGATACGATCGCCCCGCGGCGACCACGAAGGAGAGGTGTTGTAAGTGCCTTCGTAAGTCAGGCGTCGGACGTTGTTTCCATCGGCGTCCATGACATAAATTTGCGGGGAACCGGAGCGGTTGGAGACGAAGGCGATTTTTTTGCCGTCCGGCGACCATGTCGGCGAGACGTTGATGGCAAAACTGTTCGTCAACCGTTTTAATTTCATGCTGCTCAATTCCAGCGCATAGATTTCTTCGGTTCGATCTTTGCTCAACGTCAGCAGAAGTTTGCTTCCGTCAGGAGAAAAGGCGCCGCATAAATTCAATCCCGGGAAAGAAGAAACCTTTCTTTCCGTGCCGTTTTTGAGATTTCGGATGTAAACTTCCGGATGACCATCCCTGTAAGATGTAAAAGCCACATCCCGGCCGTCAGGAGACCAGCGGGGGGAAATGACGATGGATTGATGATTTGTGATTTTTTTCAAATCTTCTCCGTCGTAACCGATGACGTAGAGATCGGATTTGGCGCCGGTTTTGGACACAAAAGCGATTGCGGTGTTGAAATCGCCTTCATCATTGATCAGGGCCAGCAGGATGTCGGAAACCAATGCCCGCGAAACGGTTTTCAAATGAGCAGCGTCCGTCCGGTATCGCTTGCGCAAAATCTGCGCCCCGCGGACGACATCGAATAAAACACCTTCCACGATGATGTCATCATCCTTTTTCAAAAGATTGCCCTTGAGTAGATAGTCGGCTCCAATGGCCGTCCAATCCTCGAAACGGATGGTGTCGGCCGTCAAAGCACTCCGGGAAGAGGCGTCTTCCAAAAAAGATTTCTTGTTCAGAACATTGAAAAGACCGGTGAGCGTCAGATCTTTTCTGATTTTTTCCGGCAGGGAGATGTCCCATGCCGCCGGCGCGTCCGGCGACGCGACAAAATCACAGACGGCAATGGGAATCGGCTGGAAAGACGGAGAGTCGATATCCACGTATATTTTCGCAGAAGCCATGCCGCCGGAAACCGTCAGCAGGCAAAGCGCGGCAAGCAGCGCGACGGCGTATTTTTTCATTTTTCCCCAATCACCTTTCTTTTGAACGCGGGAGTTTTTAACAGACGGTTTCATTCTTTGCAAATAAAAATTCCGTCAACGCAGTTCCGCCGAATGGAAACGGATGCCGATTTCAATATGATTGTCCCTTACCCACCAGGGCAAAGGCGGAAAGGGCTGGGATTTTTTGACGGCTCTCAAAGCCGACTCGTCGAAATATCGGTTGCCGGAACGTTTTTCAAAAACGACTTTTTCCACGGCTCCGGTACGGTCAATGCTTAAGTCGATGATGGCCGTGATATTTTCGTTCGGCACAAGCGCCGGGGGGACGGACCAGTTTTGCTTGACCCTGGCCCACACGGTTTGAATGTATTCATTCATTTGCGAATTGATTTCGGCGTCCGATTTCGGCGCTGATGATCCGGTGAGGCGTTGCGGAATGTGGGATAGAGACGCGTTTTGCTTTTGCCGGATGGCGTTGAGCGCTTTTTGAATCTCGGATGCTTGCGGCGACGGATTTTTTAATGTCTCGGAATAAACGCTCGCGATTTTTTTCTTGAGAACGATGGTTTGCTCCGGCGTTTCTGCTTTGAGAAGTTCCTGAAGGGACGAAGAGCGATTCGAGAAGGAAACCGCCTCGGAACCGACCAATTGGACGGAATAGATGGGGCCGAAAGTCAATCGTCTTGAGGGGGTCGGCACGGACACTAGAATCAGGGAAACCGCGATGAAATGAACGGCCACGGAGAGGAGAATCATTTTTTTGAAAGAATCGGGATTGCCGCGGCAGCCGTTGGCAAGCATCCGGCGGTTCATCTTCTTTCCTCTGGCGGCTCGGTAATCATGCCCAGTTTATCGACGCCGGCCCTGCGGACCTCCGCCATGACCTCCACGACGAAACCGTAGGGAACATTTTTGTCGGCGCGGAGAAAAATTTCCCGGTCAATCCTGCCCGACAAGATGGCGGCCAGCTTGGAGGTTAATTCATCCAGAGGCAGTCTTGTTTTGTTGAGGTAAATTTCTTTGGATTCATTGATGGTCAGGACCAGCTTTTCTTCGGCCAGATCGAGACTCTTGGATTTGACCCGCGGCAGATTGACGTCAATGCCCATGGAAAGCATTGGTGCCGTGACCATAAAGATGATCAAAAGCACCAGCATGACATCCACGAGAGGCGTGACATTGATTTCCGCCAATGGTTTGCTGGAAGAATTGATTCTTCGAAATTTCCGCATCAGCCCGGCTCCTTAACTTGCCTTGCGCGCGAGATGGCGTTCGACGATGTTTAAAAATTCCGAAGCGAAATTTTCCATTTCCTGCACCATATTTTTCGATTGATTGAGAAAGTAGTTGTAAAAAATGACCGCCGGAATGGCCGCAGCCAAACCCGCCGCCGTGGCAATCAGGGCTTCGGAAATCCCGGGAGCGACCACCGCCAGCGTCGCCGACCCGCGCATGCCGATGGATTGGAAAGTTTCCATAATCCCCCAAACGGTGCCGAACAACCCGATGAAAGGACTGGCCGAACCGGTGGTGGCCAAAAAGCCGAGCGCGCTTTCCAGTTTGGTCATTTCGGTGCCGCAGCTGTTGCTCATGGCGCGTTCAAGATTGTCCAGAGAAGAAAGGCGGATGTCGTCGCCGGCCGCCGGGGCGTCGGCATGTTTTTCCCCGCTTTTGGAAAGTTCTTCATAACCGACGCGGAAAACTTCCGCCGTCGTGGAGAAGGAATATTTTTTCGCCGCCGCCAAAACATCGGTCAGCTTGGACAGGCGCTGGTATTCTTCATTGAACGCCTCATTTTCTTTTTTGATCCGGTGATAGGTGCGCAATTTGAGAAAAATGATGGCCCACGAAATCACCGAAAAACTCAGCAAAACAAGCAGGACGAATTTCACCATCAGTCCGGTATTTAAAATGATGCTTAAAATACTGCCGTTCAAACTTACAGAGCCCATAATTTCTCCGTATCTTGTGAATTTGATTTGAGGCGTAAACTAAAGGAAAAAGGCGACATTGTCAACATATCTTTTGGATGCCCCCCGCCGTTTTGGTCCGTCCGGGAGTGCGGGACGGCACAAAAGATCCGGCGGCGTCGGAAAGCGCGATCCGACAAGGGATCTCAGCGCCTGAGGGCGGTTATAAATCTTCCGGCGCGAAGGCGACCACGTCGTCAATCTTGTCCGCGCCGACGCAGAGCATCGCCAGGCGGTCCACACCCAAGGCGGCGCCGGCGCAGGGCGGAAGCGCATCGAGCGCTTGGAGGAATTTTTCCGGCATGTCATAGGACGCCCAATGTTTCGCGGCCCGTTTTTTCAAAGCCTCGTCGAAGCGCTGTCTTTGTTCGGCGGCGTCGGTCAGCTCCGAAAAACCGTTGGCGATTTCCAAGCCGCCGATGTAGAGCTCAAATCTTTCACAGACCGCGGGATGACCGTCCTTGAGTTTGGCGAGCGCCGCCAGACTTGCCGGGTAATCATAGAGAAACGTTGGTTTGACCGCCCCCAGCCGCGGTTCAACATGCTCCACCAGAACCTCATCGAATCGGTTTTGCGCCAGCGCTGTCTCCATGGAAACCGGCGCGTATTTCGCAAACGCTTCGGCGACGGACAATTTTTCCCAGCCGGGCGTCAAAGAAATGCTCCGGCCGCTTCGTTTGAGGGACCCGGGCGCCGATTCCGCAGCGGCAGACCGGATCAACTCCTCGCATTGAGCCATGAGCTTTTGGTAATCGAAACCGGCGACATACCACTCCAGCATGGTAAATTCCGGAAGATGGAGGCGGCCTCTTTCCGCTTTGCGGAAACATTTGCTGATTTGGAAAAGACGCGGATAGCCGGCGGCCAGAAGCCGCTTCATGCAAAGTTCGGGGGAGGTCTGCAAAAACCAACCGTCGGCCGGGATGGCTTCGATATGTTCCTCGGGAGCGGGAGCTGGAATTCTCAGGGGGGTTTCCACCTCCAGAAAGTCACGGTTGATGAAGTACGCGCGGAGGCTTTGCGTGAGACGGGCACGCGCCCGCAAGGCCTGAGATTTGCGGGCCAGGTAGAAATGGTAATCCAAGTCGCCCTCCGGAACGCGCTAGCCCTTGACGCGGGTCAGATATTCTCCGGTGCGCGTGTCAATGCGGATTTTTTCCCCTTCGGTGATGAAAGTGGGAACCTGAATCGTGTAGCCGGTTTCCACCTTGACCGGTTTTGTCGTGCCGGAGACGGTATCGCCCTTGGCCCAAGGTTCCGCTTCGGTAACGACGAGGTCGACGAAATTGGGCAGGCTCAGTCCGATGGGCTTGTCCTCGAAAAGCAGAATCTCCACCTCGATGTTTTCCGTCATGAAATTTTTCGCGTCGCCGACTTGATCTTCCGTCAGATAAATCTGTTCATAGGTTTCGTTGTCCATGAAACAGTATTTGTCTTCTTCTTTATAGAGGAACTGCATTTTCTTTTCGCGCAAGTCCGCCGGTTCAAAGGTGTCCACCGAACGAAATGTCCGGTCGAATTGGGCTCCGGTGAGCATATTTTTGAGTTTGGTGCGGTAAAGCGCTTGTCCCTTTCCCGGCTTGACGAAATTGAATTCAATGATGACATACGGCTCATTGTCGATTTTCAGCCGCAGGCCTTTTCTCAAATCACTGGCGGTGTACATATCAATCTCCTTGCAAATAAGATGACCAAAGTGAAAGCTTGACGCTTTTTATGGGCTTCTCTAATCTATTTATGTGAACTTGTCAAAAAAATGTTTATTCGTTTTCAGGTCGTTTTGGAGGGTCCGGGACAGGGGGTAAAGCGGTATTTTGCCGGCGCCTCCCGGCGTGTCCACGACGTATTGCGGGATGCAAAGCCCCGAGCACTGCTGCCGCATGGCTTCCATCAGCGCAATGCCGGATTGGACGTCGGTGCGGAAATGCTCGCAGCCCCTGGCCGGATCGCAGTGGAAAAGATAATAAGGGCGGACGGATATTTTTTGCAGGCCGTTGAGCAGGGCTTTCATGATGTCCGGGGAATCATTCACCCCTTTGAGCAAAACCGACTGATTGGAAACCGGGATGCCGGCTTCCTGGAGCCGGTTGCAGGCGCGAGCGGCCTCCGGCGTAATTTCGGCGGGATGATTGAATTGCGTGTTGAACCACAGAGGGCGGTGGCGTTTCAACATCCGGCAGAGATCCCGGGTGATGCGCATCGGCATCACTACGGGTATCCGGCTGCCGATGCGTAAAATTTCGATGTGCGGCAGAGCCCTTAAAGAGCCAAGAAGTTTGTCCAAAACTGCGTCCTCCAGCGTCAGCGGGTCGCCGCCGGAGATGATGACTTCCCGGATTTGACGGGCGGTAGCCAGATACTCCAGCATGCTCTGCCATCGTTTTTTCAAGCTCCCACGCCGGGCCGCCCAAAACCGCTTGCGGTTGCAGTGCCGGCAGTAAACGGCGCAGATTTCCGTGACCATCGCCAGACAACGGTCGGGATAGCGGTGGATCAATTTGGGCACCGGCATCTTCAAATCTTCTTCCAGCGGATCCGCCGGCAACCGCCGGCCGCAGGAAATTTCTTCGCGGCGGGGAATACTCTGCGCGCATATCGGATCGGTGAAGCGTATGTCCCGAATCAGAGAAAGATAGTAGGGCGTGATCGCGGCGGGGTAAGCGGCGGCGACTTTTTTGAAGCTTGTTGGATCGGAGGGCACGCTTCCCAGAAGACGCTTCAGCGCCGCGTATTTCGTGACGCGGTTTTTGAATTGCCAATGCCAGCTGTTCCAGTCGCTTGCCGATGCCTTCAAGGATGCAAGAAGAAATTTTTTATTCAAAGCCCGCTCCGTTTTATTCGATGAGGGGTGTCTGAAGAGATTCGGTGTACCCTCTGGAAAAAGATTCTCAACGCCCCGTAAGGATGGGTTTCCTACCACAATTTGATGGGCTTGCAAAGTTCAATAAAAAATGAGACGGAAAAAATCGCCGGGCTGTGCTAAACTCTTTTTAATTCGGGACAACAGAGGTAAAAGAGGTGGAAGAGACGCAAAAACGAAAGGAAAGGGTGGCGCTGCTGTCGGTAGCGTCGAATTCTTTCCTGGTGGTGTTCAAGGTCATTGTCGGGGTCGTCATCGGCTCCGTTTCGATTATTTCGGAGGCTATTCACTCCGGCGTGGATTTGCTGGCGGCCGCGATCGCCATGTTTTCCGTCAAAACATCCAGCGTGCCCGCCGATAAACGGCATCCGTTCGGCCACGGGAAAATTGAAAACATCTCCGGTTTCGTCGAGGCTCTGCTGATTTTCGCCGCTGCGTTCTGGATTATTTTTGAAGCCCTGAAAAAATTAAACGCTCCTCGCGTCATGGAAAATCCCGAGTGGGGTGTCGGCGTCATGCTGTTTTCCGCCGTCATGAATTTCATGGTGTCGCGGAAGCTGTTTCGGGTGGGCCGGGAAACCGACTCCATCGCCCTGCAGGCCGACGCCTGGCATCTGCGCACGGATGTCTACACCTCCGCCGGCGTCATGGCGGCGCTCGGCGTCATTTGGCTGGGACACAAGATTTTCCCCGATCCGAATATCCACTGGATCGATCCTGTCGCCGCGATTCTCGTGGCGGCGTTGATTCTGCGCGCGGCGTACCAATTGACCGTGAATTCCCTTCGCGACTTGATTGATGTTCAACTGCCGGCGGAAGAAGAGGATTTTATCCGCAGGATGATCAGGAGCGAGGAAAAGATCTTCGGCTTTCACCATCTGCGGACGCGCAAGGCCGGCGCGGTCCGGTTCATGGAGTTTCACGTCAAGGTTGATCCGGGAATGTCCGTGCAAGCTTCGCATGACATCACCAAAACATTGAAGAAAAACATCCGCAACCGCTTTCCCGATTCGGTCATCAACATCCATGTGGAGCCTTGTGACGGCGACTGCACGGATGTCTGCCGCGCCGGCTGTATGTTGCCGGAATTCAAAAAACCGAGCCGTTTGTAAGAAGCCTTTCCGATTCGGCACCGTCTGCCCCGCGCTTTTAAGTTTTCTCATGTCCCCGGCTTTAAAATTCGTGTTGACAAATACTAACGTATATATTAACATACATACAAGTTAAGAAACTTACATACAAACTAACTTATAAGTTAGGGTCAGGGGCGACGGATCCCCGGGAGGGTTCATGGAAAGCTTTTTCAATCGTCAGGCTGAGTTGTGTAAAATCTTCGCCAATGACAAGCGTTTGGAAATTATCAATCTGCTCAAAAACGCGGAACTGTCGACGGGCGAATTGATCAAAAAGACGGGGTTGAGCAAAGTAACCATGTCTCAGCATCTGAACATTTTGAAGTCGGCAGGCGTCGTTATCCCGCGGCGCAACGGTACGCAGTTGTTTTATCGCCTGTCGAATCCCAAGATCGCTCAGGCATGCAACCTGATGCGGGAAGTTTTGGTGGAGTTGCTCCAGGAGAAGGAAAAAACGTTTTCCATGCTGATCAAAGCATCGAAAAAGAACGGCGAGCGGTGAAAGACGGCGCTTGTAAATTTCCAGGCCGGTTTAAAAGCCGTGGGCCCCATCCGGTGAGGAATTAAAATAATTGCAACACAAAATAAAAGACAAGGAGATAAGTTATGAAACGAGGAGTATTTTCTTTTGGAGTCATGATGGTCATGTTGTTTGTTGCCGTCAATGCCCAGGCCACCAACGGCATGCGGATGATCGGTTTCGGTCCCGTTCAAGATTCCATGGGCGGCGTGAGCGTGGGCCTTCCGCTGGACGCCGCGTCGCTGTTGACCAATCCCGCTGGGATGAGCGTTTTGCCCGGGCGAATAGATTTCGGCGCTTCCTATTTCAAGCCGTCCGTGAATTATAAGGCGACGGGCGGCGCGGACGGATCCGAAGTCGATTCCGACGTGGGCGCTTCGCCTGTTCCGGCCTTCGGTTTGATTGTGCCGCTTGGCGAAAAGTTTCGATTTGGGCTGGGGGCCTACGGCATTGCGGGCATGGGGGTTGATTATCCGGCCAATCTTTATGGCAGCGTGACGTATACGTCTTATTCTCAGATGCGGTTCGCGCCGGCGCTCGCCTACAAAATCAACGATATCGTATCCATTGGCGTAACCTTGAACATCATGTACGCGACCATGGAATATAACGTCGCTTCTCGCTTTGGTCAGACGCCGCATATGGGGGCATCGTCTTTCGGATACGGCGCGACAGTCGGGTTGCTGGTCAAACCGGTTGACTTTTTGCAAATCGGATTGGCCTATGAAACAAAGAGTACGTTTTCGGATTTTGAATTCAACACGCCGTTCGGTCAAGATAAGATGGATTTTGACCAGCCGCAGTCGGCAACGCTGGGTCTCGCCGTCATGCCCATCAAGGATCTCGCGATCGGCGTTGATATCCAATGGATACGCTGGTCGGAAACCAACGGATCGCATCTGCCCCAATATTCAGCCAAATCCAATCCCGGCGTTATAGACTGGAATCTCGACTGGAGCGATCAGTTTGTTTATAAAATCGGCGTTCAATATGCGGTCAGCCCCTTCGTGACCCTGAGGGCCGGTTATAATTACGGTAAGATGCCCTTGAGCGATGATCGCGCTTTTGAAAATATAGCTTTTCCCGCCGTGGCCGAACATCACATTACCGCGGGAATCGGGTTGAATCTCAACAAACACTGCACGCTGAATTTCGGCGCCATGTACTCGCCGACGGCGAAGATCAGCGGTTCCAATGCCTCACAGGGGATCAGTTCCTATGAGACGGAAATGTCGCAGTATGCCCTTGATATGGGGCTTGTGTACACATTTTAAACTGTACGCCTTCACAGGGCGATGAAGAAGCTGAGCCGCGCTGGGGCCGGATGTTTTTCAATGAAAGCATCCGGCCTTTGCGGGAGACTTTCTCAAGACGCCGGTCGCGGGCCCATAGAGCATATCGGGGCGGAGAATGTGTAAAAAAGGGGGTTGTCATCTCCAATATCCGCCCACATGAAATTCATCCCGATTTTCTAAAGGTTTTTGCGCAAATGTTGATGTCACCCTCAGTCGGAGCTTGGCGTATTGACCTTCGACGGTCAATCTTGTGCTCGATCATCTGTTTTCTTCAATAGCCTTTTTATAAGCTTTTGTATCCGTATAGATTTCGTCTTTCAGGGGGTTGAGCCTGTTTTTTCGGATCTTATTAAACTGATACGCCGCAAGAGTGACATTGGCGATCAAAGCGATTAAGCTAACGATAAAGAACGCTTTGGGATTATGAGTGGTGGGAACCGGAGCAATGCGATCCGCAAACGAAGGGATCGTCATGACAAACATGATCCACAAAGCTAGGGTAGACGCGCGATGCTGCAGCCACGCTCCTTTTTTAATAAAGAAGGCCGGGATGGTGCAGGAAAGCAGCAATATCAGGCCGCAGTAAAAGGAATGATCGGCGATACAGTTATAGGTATAGGCGAAGTTCCACAAATCATAAGCGATGATCCAGGGCCAGATCATATCCGGCCAGATCATATCCTTTGTCCTGTCTTTGGAAATAAAAATACCAAGCCAGCCGCAGATGGTGACGATGTTGAGCAGTCCCGCTATACCGTTCATGATATTCCATGGGCCGGACATCAACCAGAGATTATCTATGTACGCACCGTTCCAGGCCCCATATGAATAGCACTGAAAATCACGAATACAGGCTTCAAGGATGTTCAGCGCTAGGATGAAAGGCGGAAAGCATAATGCCCATTTCTTTTGGGCAAGTCCCGGAATAAAGCGGATAGCCATAAAACCAAGACACCCCGCAAGAGCCGAATATGTTTTTACCCAGTTAAACCATGTGCCGGTACCATATTCATTGCCCGGGGCCGCGGTCGTCGGCCAGACGAAGATCGTCAGTGTCGCGGGAACAATGAGAAATAATACAAGCCCGCCCCATCTTGTAGTGCGGCCAAGTTCATTGAAAGCCATTAAAGCAAAGAGAACAAAAAGACCGATAGCCCAATCATTGAAGCTCGATACTTGATACAAAATACCCATAGCACTCTACCTCCTTGGGAGATATTCGGAGAAGATTCCGGCGGCATCCGAGCAGGTCAAGGGAAATCTCCGTTTTTCCCTTGACGTGTCTTATCATGGATGCACCCAGCTTTTTCCAAACGGTAAGGTTTGGACACAGCGTTCACGCCGTTGACGGTCGCCGCTGGTTCGACATTTTTTCTATTCGTCAAGAATATCCCACCGATCTTCATATTCCTTGATCGCCGCCGGCGGCATGAAACCGTTGTTTTTCCAATCATCCGGATGATGAATATGTTTTGTAACTTCACGGTTGCTTGTTATAAAGGATCGTACCGGCTTTTGGGCATTCTCATCTCCCAAGAGAACAAAGATGGCGATTGAGTCGACAAGTGGCTTCGTGTAGTTTGCAAGCTTCACAGACCAAGGAGTTGATCTAATTGTCTTGACCTGTAGTTTCTTCAATGCGTTGTCTGCGGGGCAACCGGCAAGAATATCATCGTATCTCGTATTGCGATCAGCCGACTGAGCATCATCTCCACACCGCAATCATTCTCCCATGACAAAGTATTCACCAGCATTTCCAGTTGGAATACCAGACTTGCGCTTCTTTTTTTGTGTTTTCGGCTCGCTCATGTCGATGTTCTTTTTTCGGAGATGTCGAACAATTAATTAATATAACCGGCGAGTATTTTCTGGAATTTGGCTCCATACTACTTTATTCCCCCCAAAATGTAAAGAATAAAGACATCGTAAATTTAACATCATTGAGTTTTCAAAGCGGGTATTTTATGATAAGAAAGGCCGCAAGTCCGGCGGGCATATTGTGTGAGAAAGTCGGCCGACGGAACGTGACGTTCTCCCGGCGTTTCCGACGTTTTTTTGAATAAAAAATTGGCGTCGGGGAACGCCGGTCTTCATGGCTGTCTTTTTATTTCATTTCGTTTGGGTTCCGGCTTGCGGGCGCAAAACAGGGCGCTTGTGATCAAAACAGACAAATCGGCGGCTTGATGGGCGGCAGTTTGTCGCCTTCATATAAAACCTTTTCCAGAAAAAGACCGGAAGGCGGCGCGGTGAGACGCGCGGGGATTTCCGAATAGGTGTTGAGCATTTTTTCAATGTCGCGCGCGGTGAAGCTTCCGCGTCCCGCCTCAACCGTTACGCCCACGATGCGCCTGACCATCTTCCAGAGGAAATGAGAGCCGAGAACGCGTATGGCGATGAGGTCGTCGAATTCCTTAAGCCACAAGCCTTCGAGGTTGACGTAAGAGGAAGCCTCCTTGTCCATCCTTTTGTCGGCGAATGAAGCGAAATCATGGAAGCCGCAAAACCCATCAAGCGCCTGTTTCATTTTGCCGCAGTCGAGTTTGTCTTTGACCCACCAGACATAGCGCTTGCCGAAAGCGGTTCGTCTGCGGGAAATCAAATAAAGGTAACTGCGGGCCACGGCGTGATGGCGCGCGTGAAAAAGCGCGGGGGCGTTTTCCACTTGCAGAATATTGATGCCAGCGGGAAGGTGATCATTGATGCCCATGCGCAGGGAAGCCGGATGAACTTTTTGGGAAGTTTCCAGATGAGCGACCTGTCCAAGCGCGTGCACGCCCGCGTCGGTTCGTCCGGCGCCCTGCACCTTCACCCGTTCTTGCAGAAATTTTTCCGCCGCCTTGATGAAGGTCTCCTGGATGCTGCGGGCGTTTTTCTGCGCCTGCCAACCGTGAAAATTGGTTCCGTCGTATTCCAAAACAATTTTGTATTTGTGCAAAGCCATGGCTTGTGCTTCTTGCCGCGGAATATTTTGGGGCGCAACGTCCGGGGACGGGGCGGACGCTGTTTTGCGTTTAAATGGAATTGGCCTCTTTGTCTTTTGACGAGACGATGCCGGCGGCGTCCTTCGGTTGAGCCTTTTCTTGGTCCAGGGGCGCGACAATGGTCAAGGCGGCTATTTTATTGATGAGCAAGCCGTCATCGCGGTCGAGCTGGGATAATTCAGCGCCCGGGTACAGCGAAGTGATGACCGCCTTGCCGATGATCTGACGTCCCTCGCGGCCACGGCAATCTCTGGTTTTCAGGCCCCAGACGTTATGAAAGATCAGGGGCCGCCCGCTCGGCGCGCCGATGTAAAGCATCACGTGGCCTTTGCGCCACAGGAGGCTTAAGTAAGGAACGCCTTTCTCCACAATGATTTTTTCTTTTTCCTGCGGGTCCAGATTCTGCAGATCAATGAATGTGCCCACGGTTTTGGCCTGATCCGCGGAATGCCGGGGAAGCCAGATGCCGAAAGGCGCGAAGAAGTCCCGCGTCATGGCGGAACAGTCCCGGTTGCCGTAGAGGCCGCCCCAGCCGTAGGGTTCGTCAATGAATTCGTTGGCGATGCTCACCGCGTTGCTGTAGGTGAAGGGCAACGGTTTCGTGGCGATCACATGGGAGGACGCCCGCGTGCGCTTGATGACGGCGTTGCCGTTTGCATCCGTCGCGGCGATGAGAATTTCCATCATGCCTTCCGTTTCGCCGACCAAGGGGAAGATCTGTCCCACCGATGTTCGGATGCTGAATTTCCCCCCCTCATCGAGAATCGACGTTTTGTCCTTAATGACGACGCCGTAGCGGCCGCATTCCCACATCCTCCGGAAGTTTTCATCGGTGCGCGCGATATCCTCAACGGGAACCCAGCCGAAGGCGAAATTGGTTTCCACGAGCGCCCATGATTTATCTTCGCTGAGATGACAGATCAGAATCGGCGTATTGGCCGGCACGGAGGAAATTTGCAAATTGTCGAAAGGCCAGCCTTCGATGTCCCCGCCGGGTTTGTAGAAGTGGGGGCGATTGGTCGGCATCATGCGCAGATTCGTCTGCCGGATGGTGATGGCCCGGTCCATGGCGTTGGGATAGCTCTCCAGGGCGGCGTTTTTCTGGAGGGCTCTTATCCAGGCCAACGTATGTTTGCGTTTATTTTCGCCGTAGCCCGGACTAAGACTGAATTTCTTGAAAATCTGCTCAATTCTTTCGAGACGCGCGTGAGCGGGTTCCGCATTGTGCCAGACGGAAAAATAAATGGCGTTGTAATCCGCGTCCATTTTCGCCTGAACGGCGGCCGGCAAAAGCAGTTCCTGCGGCGTTTGTTCGATCTTTTTTTCCTCGACGAACGCTTTGTGATCCTGGCGGATTTCCACTTCGTCTTTGATGGTTTCAGGAAGAGGCGTGCAGCCGAAGATGATAAGGACAAGAATCAACGGGATAACAATTTTTCGGGTCATTAAAAAACGCCTTGATTTATTTTTTTTTCATCTTATATTCTTTTTTCAAATTTTGGGCAAGACCAAAACGTGCTTCACGAAAAAGCGGTCCACGGGGTCCGAAAGGACGCGTCAGGAGGCGTTCACAAACCGTAAAGTTTCAAACCGCCGAACAATCTAAAGGAGAAAAAAATGAAAAACAAAGAGATGGAAGCCGTCATTCGGAGGGCAATCGCCAACGAGGAGGACGCTTATCAATTTTACCTGAGGCTTGCGCAGCGGGTTGCCGATGAATCCGCGAAAGAGACGCTGCGGTATCTGGCCAGAGAGGAACAGGGGCATAAAGAATATCTTTTGCATTATCGCGAAAAAAGTTTTATGGACAACGCCGCGCAAGCCGCGGATGAAACGGTTTCCGGACTGGCGGATCTGCTTGGAGCGCCGGCGGCCAAGGAAAACATGGACAGCAAAGAAGTCTATCTGCTGGCCGCGGAAAAGGAACTCAACGCCTATAAGCTTTACAAGGGGTGGGCGGATTTACATCCGGCCGGAGAAATCCGAGACATGCTTCTGAAAATGGCGGCCGAGGAATTGAAGCACAAAGAAAAGGTCGAATATTTGTACGCGAACGCGGCTTTCGTGCAGACCGACGGCGGTTGAGACCGCGCGAACATCAGTGTTTCATAAAATCATTGAGGAGATGACAACATGAACATTCTTGTGCCGAAAAAGATATTTTTTACAAAAGGAGTGGGCTCGCACAAAGATGAGTTGCATTCCTTCGAGCGCGCCTTGCGTGACGCCGGAATTGAAAAATGCAACTTGGTGCAGGTCTCCAGCATCTTTCCTCCGGGTTGCAAGGTGATTTCCAAAACGCAGGGGTTGAAGGAAATCATCCCCGGCTGCATCACCTATTGCGTGATGAGCCGCTGCTGCACCAATGAGCCCAAAAGACTTTTGGCGGCGTCCGTCGGATGCGCGATTCCGGCCGATAAATCCTCTTACGGATATATCAGTGAGCACCACGCCTTCGGCCAAAACGAGAAACAAGCGGGCGACTACGCCGAGGATCTGGCGGCGGCGATGCTCGCCTCGACACTGGGCATTGATTTTGACGTGGACGAAAGCTGGGACGAGAAAAAGGAGATTTTTAAAATCAGCGGCAAAATCGTCCGGACGCTCAATGTCACGCAGTCCGCGATTTGCAAAAGCAAAAATTACACCACCGTGATTGCGGCGGCGGTGTTTGTTTTTTGAGACCGGCACAGAAGAACGGATGAAGAATCGGCGGCGGTTTGATGTTGAAACAGAAAAACACGACAAAAGAGATTCCGGAACTTCAATATCATGACATCGGCGATGTCCGGTTGCCCTATCTTTATTACGAAGGCGAACCGCCGGACATGCTCTTTGTTCACGCCACGGGTTTTCTGCCGTGGCTTTGGCATCCGATTATCGAAGAATTGACGCCGCACCGACGCTCTTGGGCGCCGTATATCTGCAATTACCGCAACTGCGATCCCGAAAAAGGAGGCCTGCCCTGGGATGTGATCGCCAGGGACCTCATCAGTTTCTGCAGTTCGAAAAATATTGACCGGCATTTTGCCGTCGGCCATTCCATGGGCGCGACCGTATTGACGATCGCCTCGGCGCTGTTTGGCTTGCAACCCTGCGGCATGATTCTGATTGAACCGATTTTTCTGCCGGAAGAATTTTACGCGATGGACATCAAACTCAAGGACCATCCGCTGGCAGCGCAATCCATCAAGAGAAAAAACAGGTGGAGCGATGAGCGCTCGGCCCTTGAATATTTGAAATCCAAATCCCTTTTTGCCGGATGGGATGAACGAATGCTGCAATTTTATATTCAATACGGCATGCAAAAGCAGGCCGAGGGAGAGCTGACGCTTCGATGCGATCCCCGCAGCGAGGCCGCTCTTTTTATGGGCGGAAAAAGCACGAATCCCTGGCCGCTTTTGAAAGAACTGACCTGCCCGGTTCTCATTGTGGAGGGAGAAAAGAGCACCAATAAAGAATTCATCGATCTGAAAAAAGCCGCCTCACGGCTGAAAAAAGGGCAATACGTATCCGTCCGCGATGCGGGACATTTGATCCCCATGGAAAAGCCCGAAGAAATAGCGAAAATCATAAAAGATTTTGCGCAAAAAACGTTTCAGTAAACGGTTGACGAAATTCAATTAATATGTAAGCTTCCCTAATATTTTAATCTTTCAAAGCAACAAGAGGAATTCATTTCATGGCATTGAGTGAAGACCATTACGAAGTTTCATCGGGGCACGGCAAACCGTCGGTCGGTTCGTTGTTGGAAGCGCCCTTCGCTTTTCTTGGTCGCATGGTGATCCATTGGATCAACACGCTGGGTTCCGCGGCGATTTTTCTGGTCGTGGCTTTCATGAAAGCCTTTTCTTCGAGGCAAATCCCCAAGGTTGTTCAGCAGATTTACTCCATCGGAGCGATGTCCACCACGATCATCATGCTGGTGAGCCTCTTTACGGGCATGGTATTGGGTCTGCAGTCTTACCACGCCCTTGTGAAGTTCGGATCGCAGGGCGCGGTGGGGACACTGGTTTCGCTTTCGTTGATCAGGGAATTGGGGCCTGTTCTGACGGCCATTATGATTACCGCCAGGGCCGGATCGGCGATGGCTGCCGAAATAGGCATTCAGCGGATCACCGAACAGGTGGACGCCCTGAAAACCATGCGCATTGATCCCTTTGGTTATATTATCAGTCCGCGGATTACGGCGGCCATCATCAGTTTCCCCTTGTTGACGACGGTTTTTGACATGATCGGCATGGTCGGGGGGTATCTCTCCAGCGTGGTGTTGATGGGGCTCAACGCCGGGGTATTTATTCACAGCATTCAGGCCTATGTGGACATGAAGGATCTGACCGACGGGTTTGTCAAGTCAATCGTCTTTGCCGTGATTGTGGCCACGGTTTGCTGTTATCAGGGCTATTACGTCCATCGGCGCACGGACAGCAAGGGGGCCAAAGCCGTCGGTCTTGCGACAACCTCGGCCGTGGTCGTTTCCTGCGTGCTGATCCTCATTGCGGATTACGTCGTTACTTCGCTTCTGATTTTGTAGTGGATAATGGATATGCCGTTGATAGAGTTTAAAAACGTCACCAAAAGATTCGGAAATCAAACGGTTCTGGATCAGGTGAATTTGCAGATCTATGAAGGTCAGATTACGACCATCATCGGTTTGAGCGGTTCGGGCAAGAGCGTTTTGCTCAAGCACATTGTCGGGTTGCTGCGGCCGGATGAAGGCGCGATTTTCTTCCGCGGCAAGCCCGTGGATAAGATGACAAGAGCGGAAGCGGCGGAAGCGATGTCTCAGATCAGTTATATGTTTCAGAACAACGCTTTGTTTAGTTCCATGACGGTTTTTGACAATGTCGCCCTGCCGCTCGTGGAAAAAACCAGACTGAAGAAATCCGAAATATACAAACGGGTCATGGCCCGCATTGAACAGACGGAACTGACCGATGCCGCCTATAAATATCCTTCGGAACTGTCCGGCGGCATGCAGAAACGCGTTGCCCTGGCAAGGGCTTTGGTCACCGATCCCAAGGTGGTGTTGTTTGATGAACCGACGACCGGGCAGGACCCGGTGAGAAAAAACGCCATTTTAAGTATGATTGCGCAATACCAGAAGAAATTCAATTTCACCGCCGTGCTGGTCAGCCATGAAATTCCGGATGTCTTTTTCATCTCCAACCGCATTCTCGCGCTTTACGATAAAAAAGTCGTTTTCCAGGGGACTCCGGAGGAATTGAACGAGTTCGATCATCCTTTCAACGACGAGGTGATCCGCAGTATCGAGAGTCTGCAGAAAGAACTGACCGGACTTTATTCTCAACGACAATTCAAGATGCTTCATCATGTTCAGTTGAAACGGCGCAAAGAAGATGAAAATTATTGTCTGATTGTGTTTGCTTTGTCCGGCGTGGATGCGTTGGTCCAAAAACTGGGCCATGACGCCGCACAGGCCGTCATTCACGCGATGGGCATTTATGTCGACAAACATTTCGGGACGATTGGAGGCTTTTCGACCCGCTTGAAATCCAATGAAATTGTCACCGTGCTGCCCTATTCCAATATTAAGGAAGCGGAAAGTATTTTACGGGACCTGATTGCCGATTTTCGACAAGAAGGCATGAAAAACATCTGGGCGGAAGCGCAAAAGAATAGCGGGTTGGAAAATTGCGTGGAATTTGCTATTTTAGCCGGCGTTGCCGAAGGTCGGCCCGCGTCGGAAATTGATGCGGTGATGGAACAAGCCCGGTCACAACAAAAAGAAATCGGACGGATGCAGTGTCCTGTCAAGGAGTAACGACATGAAAAAATTTAAAATCGAAACCATTGTGGGAATTTTTGTCTTTGGCGGATTGCTGTTGGTGGCGTACATGACCGTCAAGCTGGGCAATGTTTCCTTTTTGGGAGACAACACTTATCCGCTGGTGGCCAAATTTTCTTCCGTCACCGGTTTGCGCGAAGGCAGTCCCGTGAGAATTCTGGGCATTGAAGTGGGCAAGGTGGCTGAAATCTCCATGGATCAGGAAAGCCAGCGCGCCGTGGTGAAACTGCGGATCAAAAACGGAATAAAAATTTATGACGACGCCATTGCGTCCATTAAGACGGAAGGGCTGATCGGCGATAAATACGTCAGCATCGATCCGGGCGGATCCGGAACGCTTTTGACATCCAATGGAACCATCACCGAAACGCAGGCGGCGGTGGAAATCGCGGATCTTGTCGGTAAATACGCTTTTGGAGAGGTCAAAGCTCCGGCGAACAAAAACGAAACTCAGGAGAAATAAAAAATGAAACGGCGGATGATTGGAATTTGGATGATGGTTTTATGTTTGGCTTCCCTTACGGCCTACGCGGGCGCGCCGTTGGATACCGTGGAGGCCAATGTCAATAAAGTCTTGAAAATTCTGGGGGACCCCAAGCTCAAGGCGCCGGCGGCCAAAGAAATCAAAAAAGAGAAATTGCGGGTGATTTTTACTGAAATGTTTGATGAGATTGAATTTTCCAAAAGAACGCTGGGGCGCAACTGGAACAGTCTGACCGCCGCGCAGCGGGTGGAGTTTGTGAACCTTTTCAAACAGGTTCTGGAAAAAAACTACGCGGATAAAATCCTCGACTACACCAACGAGAAGGTTCAGTTTTACAAAGAAAACATCCTTTCCGACACTCAGGCGGAGATTCAAAGTAAAATCATCACGTCCTCCAAGGAAATACCCATTTATTATCGCGTGATGCTGAAAAACGGGCAATGGAAAGTCTATGACGTGATCGTGGAAAATGTGAGTTTGGTGCAAAACTACCGTACGCAATTCACGGATATTCTGGCCAAGAATCCACCGGAGAAGCTGCTGGAAATCCTGCGCGACAAAGTCAGCAAGCATTAAAAAATCAGCGCGAGGATGACAGCGGCTCAGACGGCCATGCGGATTTTTTTAAATGAAATCTTTCCTGCGTTTCAGTTTGGTTTTGATGATCGCGTGGACGGGCTTTGTGTCGGCTCGACCGGAGGCCTTTGCCTTTTTTGCCGCCGCGGATTCCCCGTCATGGTCGGCGGCCCGGACGCAGGCCGCGTCTTCTTCCGCGGATGACGCAGCCGTTTCGTCGGGCGCGGCCGTGGATGATTACGGCGATTATGAGGAGGCCGGAGAAACGCCCGGTGAAATGTCCGAAAACAAACCCCAGGAGGAAACGGTTGTGGTTGCCGATCCCCTGGAGCCGTTCAACCGGGCCATGTATCAGTTTAACGACAAGCTTTATTTCTGGTTGTTGAAGCCCGTCGCTCAAGGTTACCAATGGGTTGTTCCCGAACCGGCGCGGATCAGCGTCAAGAATTTCTTTTCCAATCTCGCCTTCCCGGCGCGCTTCGTCAGTTGTCTGTTGCAGGCGGATGTAAGCGGCGCGGCCACGGAAGCCGGCCGTTTTGCCGTCAACACCCTCTGGGGAATCGGAGGACTGCTTGACCCCGCCGCGCAGAACAAATTGAATTTGCAAAAGCAGGATACGGATCTGGGGCAAACCTTGGGGATCTGGGGGATCGGCCACGGTTTTTATATCGTCTGGCCGGTGTTCGGCCCTTCCTCCCCCCGGGATACCGTGACGCTCATCGGCGATTATTTTCTGTATCCTGTTTCTTACCTATCGCCTTGGTACGTCGGGGTGGGCGTGAGAACCTTTGAAGAAATCAACGCCACGTCCCTGAGAATCGGCGATTATGAAGCGCTGAAATCGGCGGCGATTGATCCGTATGTGGCTGTCCGCGACGCCTATCTCCAGTACCGTTTCAAAAAAATCAAGGCCCGGCGGGAAAAAATTTCATCGCAGTTCGCTCCGACGTCATTGCCGGCGGAGTCCGTCTCTCCGGAGAAAGGAAATTAAATGCTAAAAAACGTCTTGCCGAAGCGATTGGCCGTTTTCATCCTGACCGCGCTTTTCGTGATAGTTTGGAGCCATCCGGCGCGGGCGGCGGGTTTGTTCGGCGCGCCCCAAACCCTGTCGGCTCAAACGGGCGGATTAAACACCGCCGTGGGCTATATGTATCATGAAGACGTCTATGAAAACGATCTGCGGTATGACGTCAGACAGCATCAGCTTTATTCGCAGGCCGCCTATGGCGCCAGAGACATTTGGGAAATATACGGCAGGATCGGCACGGCGGATTTGACCGTTTCCGAGGCCTTTGTTTCGGCAGATCCGTTCACCGCAGCCGGCAAAGATGATTTTCAGGAAAACTGGAAATTTTTCGGAACGCTGGGCGCGAAAATTTTTTACCCCCTCGGTAAATTTTTCGGTCTGGGCGCCTTCGTTGAGGGAACCTACCACTTCAGTTATTTTACGGACGCCATCGCCGGAGAGCGCGGGGGCGTTCCTTTCGAAGCGGATTTGAAGGTGAAGAATCTTTGGGAAGTTCACGGCGGCCTGGGCGCTCAAATCACTCTGCCGGGCGACGTTCGCCTCTACGGCGGGCCTTATGTTTACTATTCGGAAGCCAAAATCTCTCTTTCTCCCGATGTTCCCGGCCTGGCCTTTTCCGGCGGCAACCGGTGCTTTCATAACCCATCCGTTTTCGGCGGATACGGGGGCGCGGACGTCCCCCTGGCCAAAGGCTTTCGCCTCAATCTCGAAGGTCGGTATTCCGAGAAATTTTCCGTCGGCGCCGCCGTCCGCTACGTCTATTAAGCGGCTTGGAAAAATAAAAATCGTTTTAGACCCCTGTGCATCAGACAAAAGAAAACATTTTTCAGGTTAGAGATCTCACAAAAATTTATCACATGGGCGAAGTGCAGGTGCACGCCCTGCGCGGCGTGAACATGGAACTCTTCGCGGGCGAACTGGTGGTCTTGCTGGGTCCTTCAGGCAGCGGCAAATCCACGCTGCTCAATATTATGGGCGGACTGGACACGGCGACCGGAGGTTTTGTGTCTTACCGGGGCAAAGATCTGACCCGAGCCACAGAGAAAGAATTGACGGATTACCGCAGGTTTCATGTAGGTTTTGTTTTTCAATTTTACAATCTCATTTCGAGTCTAACCGCCAAAGAAAATGTCGCCGTCGTGACGGAAATCGCCGAACACCCGATGAAGCCGGAGGAGGCGCTGGAGCTGGTCGGCTTGACCGAAAGAATGGATCATTTCCCCGCTCAACTTTCCGGCGGCGAGCAGCAGCGCGTGGCCATCGCCCGCGCCATATCCAAAAATCCGGCGGTGCTTCTCTGCGATGAGCCGACCGGAGCGCTCGATTCTAAAACCGGCGTTTTGGTGCTCGAAGCGCTGGAGCGCATCAACCGTGAATTGGGCACGGCCACGGCCATTATCACCCATAACGCGGATATCGCTCAGATGGCTGACCGCGTCATTCATTTGAGCGACGGGAAGATATCCGATGTGACCGTGAACCGCATGAAAAAATCTGCAAGCGAACTGGCATGGTGAAGGCGTGAAAGCGTTGGATCGAAAACTCTGGCGGGAAATTTGGCGAATGAAAGGCCAGGTGTTCGCCATCACGCTCGTCGTCATCAGCGGCGTGGCGACGTTTGTCCTGTTTACCAGCACCATGCATTCGCTCGATTACACGCGGAGTCGGTTCTATCGCGATTATGATTTCGCCGATGTCTTTGTCAATCTGAAACGCGCGCCGGAAAGCCTGAAAGAAAAGATCAAGGGCGTCGCGGGCATCAACCGTCTGGAAACCCGAGTTACAGCCCACGCGAAATTGGATATTCCGGGATTTAAGGAATTGGTGACGGGGCGGGTCGTTTCCGTTCCCGATGACGGCCCGCCCCTGCTCAACCGGCTGTACATTAGAAAGGGCCGCCTGCCGGATTCTTCCCGCGACAATGAGGTGGTCGTCAATGAAACGTTTGCCGAGGCGCATGGCTTGAAGCCCGGCGACCAGTTTGCGGCGGTCATCAACGGAAAATGGAAAAAACTGACGGTTTGCGGCGTGGCACTCTCTCCGGAATTTGTCATGGTGATGAAACCGGAAGCCGTCACGCCCGATTTCAAACGCTACGGCATTTTTTGGATGAACCGTAAGGCGATCAGCCGGGCGTTTGATATGGACGGTGCGTTCAACGATGTCGTGATCCGTCTGGAAGTCGGCGCCCGGGAAAGCGACGTGATTCGGGATCTGGATCATGTGTTGGGGCGATACGGCGGGTATGGGGCTTACGGACGGAAGGATCAGATGTCACACCGGCTATTGAGCGAGGAGCTCAAGCAGCTCAAAACCAGCTCCAGGATTTATCCCGTCGTCTTCATTTGCATCGCCGCGTTTTTATTAAATATCGTGATGAGTCGGATCATCAGCACGCAGAGAGAGCAAGTCGCCGTCCTCAAAGCGTTCGGTTACGGCAACTTCAGCATCGGAATGCATTACGCCAAAATGGTGGTCTTGATGATCACCCCCGGCGTGATGATCGGGATTGCCGCAGGAATCTGGTTGGGCAGAATCATGGGCGGCATTTACATGGAATTCTACAGATTCCCCTTTTTTCTTTTCCGCGTACAGCCGGAAATTTTTATCACGGCGGTCGCGGTCAGCGTCCTTTCAGCGGTCGGCGGAACACTGCATTCCCTCCGGCAGGCGGCCATGCAGCCGCCTGCCGAGGCCATGAGACCGGAGGCGCCGGAAAAATACAGGGTATCGTTCATTGAAAAAACAGGATTGGGCCGCCGGCTGACCCAACCCGCCAAAATTATTTTCCGCAATATTGAACGGAAACCTGTCCGAACGTTTTTGTCCCTCATCGGCATCGCAGTGGCCTGCGCCTTAATGGTTTCCAGCGGTTTTTTCAAGGACGCGGTGGATTCCATGGTCCAGGCGCAGTTTGTTCTTTCCCAAAAAGAGGACATGACGGTTTCGTTTGTGGAACCGACATCCTATCGCGCGGTTTACGAGCTGAAACGAACGCCGGGCATTCTTGAAGCCGAGCCGTTCCGCTCCGTGCCCGTCAAATTCATCTCCGGGCATCGCAGCTATAAAACTGTCCTAAACGGCATCGCACCGGAGAGCAGACTGCATTTTGTGCTGGATCAAAAGCTCAAAAGCATTCCACTGCCGCCGGAAGGCATTTCGGTGAATGATTACCTGGCCCGCGTGTTGGACGTCAAAACCGGTGATCTGCTGACCGTCGAGACACTGGAGGGCGCGAAAACCATCAGGCAGGTTCCCATCGCCGCCGTGACCGGGCAGTATCTGGGCATGATGGGTTACATGAATCTGGGCGCGCTCAACCGGTTGATGAACGAAGGCGAAGCCGTCTCGGGCGCTTATCTGGTCACCGACCCGCTTTTTCGGGAGAAGCTGTTTAAATCTTTTGTCGCCATGCCGCGCGTCGCCGACATCTTTATTCGGAAAAATGAGATCAGGAATATTTACGAAGTCATGGCGAAAGGGATGCTTTTTTTTACATTTATTGCTATGGTGATGGCATGCTCCATCGCCTTCGGCGTCGTGTACAACAGCGCAAGGATCTCGCTGGCCGAACGCAGCCGCGAACTCTCCTCGCTGAGGGTTTTGGGCTATACCCGTGGCGAGATCTCCTATATTCTGCTGGGGGAATTGGCGCTGATCACGTTGATCGCTGTTCCCGTGGGTTTCTGGGTCGGATATTGGCTGTGCGCTTATATCGCCTCCGCGCTGGCGTCGGATTTGTTTCGCGTACCGCTGGTGATTGAAATGAAAACCTACGCCCAAGCGGCGGCGGTGGTGCTTTTCTCAGCGGTTTTTTCGGGGTTGATTGTGCGCCGCAAACTCGATCATCTTGATTTGGTCGAGGTTTTAAAAACAAGAGAATAAGGAATCTTCATAATAAAAAAGACGGAGCTGTCTATGAATGGATTGTTACGCAGAAAAATATTAATGGCCGGTGTCGCGCTCACGGTTGTCTTCTTGCTGGTCTGGGGCTTTTGGCCGAAGACGCGGGAGGTGGATTTGGCGGCGGTCAAACGCGGTCCGCTACAGATTGTCATTGAGGAGGAAGGCCGCACACGCCTGAAAGACCGGTTTACCATTTCCGCTCCGGCCGCCGGCTATCTGCGGCGCGTGGCGCTTAAAGTCGGAGACACGGTCACGCAAGGCCAGGTCGTCGCCGTCTTGGAACCGATGCGCTCGCCGTCGCTGGATCCGCGCAGCCGTGCCACCGCTCAGGCCGCCGTCGCGGCGGCGGAAGCCGCGCTTCAGGCCGCGATCCAACGGGAAAAGGCGGCGGCTTCGGATGTGGCTTACCTGAAACAGCGCAGGGAACGATTCAAGACGCTTTATGAAAAGGGAGCCGTCAGCAGAGATCAGAGGGATCAGATTGTCGCCGAAACTGAAAAAGCCGAGGCGCTGATGCTCTCCAGCGCGGCGGCGGTCCAGGTGGCCAAAGCGCAGCTCGAAGAGGCCAAGGCCGCGCTTCGCAATTTCCCTTCGGAGAAGACGGACGGCGGAAAAGAAATGATGACGGTTCCCTCGCCGGTTTCCGGTTCCGTGTTCCGCGTTTACCATGAAAGCGAAGGCGCGGTGAATGTGGGGGAACCGATCATGGATATTGGAAACGTCGCCGATCTTGAAATTCGCGTTGAGTTGCTATCTTCGGACGCGGTGAGAATCAAGGAAGGAACAAAGGTCCTGTTGAAACACTGGGGCGGGGAAGAGACGCTGATCGGAGCAGTGCGGCGCGTGGAACCAGCGGGATTCACCAAAGTATCCAGTCTAGGTGTCGAAGAGCAACGGACGTTGGTCATTGCCGATATTACATCGCCGAGGCGGCTGTGGCAGAAACTGGGAGACGGCTATCGCCTCGAGGCGCATTTTGTCGTATGGGAAGGCGATAATGTTCTGCAGATTCCCGCCAGCGCTCTATTTCGTTCCGGCAGCGACTGGGCCGTTTTTGTCGACGAAAAGGGCAGGGCGCGCAAAAGAATCGTTGAAGTGGGACAACGCAGCGGCCTGGCGGCCCAGGTGCTTTCCGGACTCAAAGAAAACGAAAAAGTTATCGCCTATCCGGATGATTCCATCGCTGACGGGACACGTATCAAGCCGAGGAAATAAATATTTCAGGAGGATTCATGAAGATTTTTGTTGTTGTGGGCATGCCTGCGGCGGGTAAAAACATCGCCCGCATGTACGCGGAATCCAAAGGGTGGACGTATTACGCGACCGGTGATATTGTGCGGGCGGAAGCGGCAAAACGCGGCGTTTCGGTTCCCGCCGGCACGGCCCAAATCTCGGATGAACTGCGCGGCGCCGACGGCATGGGAGTCACCCGTTTGGCGTTGGAGAAACTTCTGCAGACGGGGGCCGAGATCGGTTTTCTGGAAGGCATGCGGTCATGGCCGGAAATTGAACTGATACGCGCCGAAGCGCCCTGCGTGGTGGTGGCGTTTCTGGCGCCCAGAAAAATCCGCTTTGAGCGGGTCTGTTCAAGAGGCCGGGCCGATGATTCCCCGCAAGCCTTTGACGAACGCGACCGGCGCGAAATCGCTTACGGAACGGCCGTTCCGATTGCGCTGGCCGACGCCTACATTTTGAATACCGGCACCCTCGATGACGCGCTCAGGCAGCTCGATGCGCTGGTGACGCGGGAAACGTCCCCGACATAAAAAATCCGATGAAAACTTAAAAAAAGGGGCGGCGCCGGTGACGATCCGGTTGTCCACGACCCTTTGAGTAACATGCTGGGCAGCTTTTCAATCCGTACTGCGATTGAAGAATCATGTTGACAAGGGTCAAATAAGTTGTATGATGCAACTATGTATCGGATGGATCGGAAAAGCACATTGGAGTTCTTGGAAATCCTCCGGGGGTTGTCCCAGGGGATGCGATACTGTTGCCGGAATGAGGCGTTCTGTGAAAGTGTCACGTTTCATCAGTTTATGATTCTGGAGGCGGCGGCCAAGTCAACAGGATTGCGGATGGCCGACTTGCATCGGATTTTGCATGTCAAGAAAAGCACGACCACGAGGCTGGTCAATCCGTTGATCAACCAAGGGCTGCTGCGTCGGGAAAAAACCGATGGCGATGCCCGCGCGGTAACATTGGAGTTGACCCCTCAGGGCCAAGCAGTCCGAGAAAAGGTGTTGCGGTGTCTGGCGCGGTTTTTCAGGCGCGTTTTGAACAACGTTCCCCGGGAAAAAAGAGCCGGGGTGATGGAGGCGGTCAAAATTTTTATCGCCGCCATCGGTCATGCGGAAAGCGGCGGCCAGTGCTGTTCATCAAAAGCAGTGTCGGTCCTCACGTCAGAGGGGGATCATCAACGGATCCGCGTTGCCCGCAAAGATTCGGGCGGTTGCCGCAGGAGAAGGATATGAGAGAATTTGAACTTCCTGTGATTCAGCGAATGCCGGTTTGCGACTGCGGCGGAAGTCCTTTGGGCTCGGGAAAGCAAAAGCCCGGTATCCATCAACCCTTCGTCAGCGGTTTCATGGAGACGGCGGCAGGCCGATTGCCGAAAGTCTCTTCAACTTTGACTTGGCGGGACCGATGGGACGCCGTCAAAGCCCGGTTGAGCGATTTTCGGATGTCGTATCACGTTGATCCCGGGCTTTACGCGCTGGGCGAACCCGATGAAAAATCTCCCGTGTTTGTTTCAGCCAATTACAAAATGAGTTTTGACGCATTGCGACAATCCCTGGCGGGGCGTTCGGCTTGGATCTTGGTGCTGGATACCCAGGGGATTAATGTCTGGTGCGCCGCGGGAAAGGGAACATTCGGCACGGAGGAGCTCATCAGAAGGATTGAAATCAGCGGCCTGAAAAAGGTTGTCGCCCACAGGCATTTGATTTTGCCCCAGTTGAGCGCGCCCGGTGTGGCCGCTCATCGGGTCAAAAAAGTGTCCGGATTTGAAGTTTTATATGGTCCAATTCACGCCCGCGATTTGCCCGCTTATTTGGACGCGGGATGCCGGGCGACCGCGGCGATGCGGACGATGCCGTTTACCCTGAGCGACAGAGCCGTTTTGGTTCCGATAGAAATAAGAGGCGCTATGAAATATTTTTTTACGTTGTCGGCGATTTTTCTGCTGATCGGCGGAATCGGCGGACCGAAAGACTTCTGGAGCAATATCGGCGAGACAGGTCTTTTTGCCGTTTTGGCTTTTCTAGGTGCCTTCATCGGCGGAACGGTTATAGTCCCGCTTCTGCTTCCTTATCTTCCTGGACGGGCGTTTTCCGTCAAAGGGCTGTGGATAGGGCTGGTGATCGCATTGATAAGTGTCATCGTTAGGGATGTGAGTCCGGCAAGGTGGCCGGACCGCGTGGAGGCGTTGTCGTGGTTGCTCATGATTCCCGCCGTGTCGGCTTATCTGGCCATGAATTTCACGGGCTGTTCAACCTTCACGTCTCTTTCAGGTGTAAAAAAAGAGATGCGATGGGCCTTGCCGCTGCAAATCGCCGGCGGTCTGGCCGGCATGATATTATGGATCGGTGCCGTGGTGATGTCCTAGGAGTGGAACGTGGGGAAATTCATCTACCTGAAAAACGTGGTGACGCTTGCGTTGGATAAACAAAAATGCACCGGCTGCGGGATGTGTGTGGAGGTGTGCCCGCATCGTGTGTTGCAAATGGACGGACGGAAAGCGCGCATAGGAGATCGCGACGCGTGCATGGAATGCGGCGCCTGCCGCCGCAACTGTCCTACCGGAGCTGTTTTTGTCGAAGCAGGCGTGGGGTGCGCCGCCGCCGTGATGAGCTCCCTCCTGGGCAAGCAGGATGAATGCTGCTGCGGGCCGGGTGGATGTTGCGGCTAATGCCGCCTCGCGAGGGGGCAGACGTTTTCATGTTTTGAATTTGCCGAATCGATCGGCCGATCCCGTCAACCTCTTATTTCAGGGCTTCCTTCATCTCGCGGATGTAAGCGGCGACCGTTTGGATCAGATCCGGCCGCTTTCTGTTTTCATCAATGAGGCGCACCACCGCGCTGCCGATGACCACGCCGTCGGCGAAGCGGGCGATTTCACGCGCCTGCCCGGGCAGGGATACGCCGAAGCCGACTGCGATCGGCAGGTCCGTTATTTTGCGGATTTTTTCCACATCGTTTTTGATGCTTTCAATTTCAGGCGCGGCCGTGCCGGTGACGCCGGTAATGGAAATGTAGTAAAGAAATCCCGAGGCCGCGGCGACAATCTTTTTTCGTCTGCCTTGGCCGGTTGTGGGCGCAATCAGGGAAATGAAATCCAAGCCGGCCGCGTCCGTGTGTCGGCGCAGTTCATGGGCTTCTTCAGGGGGCAGATCCACGACCAGGACGGCATCCACGCCGGCGGCGCGCGCGGCGCGCGCGAATGGTTTCACCCCGAAGGCGTAAATGGGATTGAAGTAGCCGAAAAGAACCATCGGGATTTCAGAAATCCGGCGCACTTCGGAAATCATGTTGAGCACGCCTTCCAAGGTTGTACCGGCTCTCAGCGCCCGCTGGGACGCGGCTTGGATCACCGGCCCGTCGGCGGTCGGATCGGAAAAAGGAACGCCGATTTCCAAAATGTCGGCGCCCGCCTTTTCCAGCGCCGGGATGAGTTGTCGCGTCACTTCAAGCGAGGGGTCGCCCGCCGTCAGATAAACAATCAGCGCCTTTTCTTTTTCGGCGCGCAAAAACGAAAATTTATTTGCGATGCGTCCCATTAGCCTCACGCTCCTTTCTCGATGATGGTTTGGGCGTCTTTGTCGCCGCGCCCGGACAGGCAGATGACGATGATGCGGTCTTTTGACATTTTGGGAGCGATTTTCATCGCGTAAGCGACCGCGTGCGCGCTCTCCAGCGCAGGGATGATGCCTTCCTGCAGGGATAAGAAGGAAAAAGCTGCCAGCGCTTCTTGATCCGTCACCGTGACATACTTTACTTTTTTCGCGGTGTGCAAATAGGCGTGCTCCGGCCCCACGCCCGGATAGTCCAGACCCGCGGCAATGGAATAGGCGTCGCGTACCTGACCGTGCTCATCCTGCAGAAGGTAGGTTTTGTTTCCATGCAAAACGCCGACCTTGCCGCCGTTGATGCTCGCCGAATGTTTGGCGGTGTGCAGACCGTAACCGGCCGCTTCCACGCCCCAGCGCGCTATCTTGGGATCGCGGCGGAAAGCGTGGAAAAGCCCCATGGCATTGCTGCCGCCGCCCACGCAAGCGATGAGCGCATCGGGATTTCGTCCTTCGAGTCTGAGCATCTGCCTTCGGGTTTCCCGTCCGATCACCGCCTGGAAATCGCGTACCATCCGCGGATAGGGGTGCGGACCGGCCGTGGTGCCGATGACATAAAAAGTGTCGCGCACGGAGGAGACCCAGTAGCGCATGGCTTCATTCATCGCGTCTTTCAGCGTTGCGGTGCCGCTTTTGACAGGCACCACTTCGGCGCCCAGAATCTTCATCCGGTAGACGTTCGGCGCCTGGCGCCGGATGTCTTCTTCGCCCATGAAGATTTTGCATTCCATGCCGAACAGCGCCGCCACGGTGGCTGTCGCGACGCCGTGTTGCCCCGCGCCGGTTTCGGCGATGATTTTTTTCTTGCCCATCCGTTTCGCCAAAAGCGCCTGCCCCAGGGTGTTGTTGATTTTGTGGGAACCGGTGTGATTTAAATCCTCCCGCTTGAGATAAATTTTTGCGCCGCGCAGGGCGTCGGTCATGCGGGCGGCGAAATACAGCGGCGTGGGACGTCCCGAGTATTGCCGCTGGTATTCGGCAAATTCCTTTTGGAATTCCCGGTCCGTTCTCGCTTTTTGGTATGCCGCCTCCAGTTCGAGCAGGGCGGGCATCAGCGTTTCAGCCGCGTAACGTCCGCCGAAAATTCCGAAATGTCCGTTTTTGTCGGGCCATGCTTGGGTCATATCGTCCTCTTTGAAAAAACCATTCTGCAAGGTTGAGATTCATCATGATAAGCGCGGAGGGTGTCAAAGACACATTGAAGCTTTTCATGATCCTTTTTGCCGGGCGCCGATTCTACGCCGCTGTTGATATCGACCGCGTCCGGCGCGACCGCGGTCAGCGCGTCCTTGATGTTTTCGGGGCCGAGTCCGCCGGATAGAATCAGCGGTTTTCTGTTTTTTAAGTCGCGCGCCAGTTTCCAGTCGGATTTTTCCCCCGTTCCACCGTAGAGATCGCGCCGGCGGGAATCCGCCAGGATGGCCGCCGCCTCGTAAGCGGCCGCGGCCTCCACGTCGCGGCTGCTTTTGAGATGCAGGGCTTTGATCACGCGCGCCGACTGGAATTGCCGGCAATAATCCGGGGATTCGTCGCCGTGCAGTTGAATCATGTCCAGGGCGAGAGCGGCCGATATCTTTTTCACGGTTTCAATCTTTTCGTTCACAAAGACGCCGACGCGGACGACGCTCTCCGGTAACGCGGCGATGATTTTTTTGGCGTCGTCCGGCGTGATAAAACGCGGTGAGGGCGGATAAAAAATGAAGCCCAGCGCCGCCGCGCCGGCCTCCGCCGCCGCCCGGGCGTCTCGGCTGTCGGTGATCCCGCAGATTTTAACCTGCATCATCTTTTTGCTCTCCTTTGAATTCCCGCAGCTTTCGCCCCGCGTCGGCCGCGGCGACCAGATGTTCGCCGATGAGAAAAGCGCGGATGCCGGCGACCATGAGGACTTCAATGTCTTGCCTTCCGCGGATGCCGCTTTCCGCCACGACGATTTTTTCCGACGGCATGAACGCTTTGAGCCGGCTGCTGGTTTCGATGTCCGTTTCGAAGGTATCCAAATTACGGTTGTTGATTCCTATGATTTCCGCATCTGCGTCGAGGGCCGATTCGAGTTCTTTTTCCGTATGCACCTCCACCAGCGGGTACAAGCCGATTTGTTTGGCCAGCCCGATAAACTCGGCCAGTTTTTCTCCTAAAACGCGCGCGATCAGCAAAACGGCGTCCGCGCCGATGGCGCGGGTTTCATAAATCTGAAGCGGGTCGATGATAAAATCCTTGCGCAAAAGCGGCAAAGCAACGTGCCGCCTGATGTGGATCAGGTCCTCTTTGCGCCCCATGAAATATTGTTCATCCGTGAGCACCGACACGGCCGCCGCACCGTTTTTTTCGTAAATTCCGGCCAGGCGCACCGGATCAAAATCAACGACGAGCCTGCCGCGCGAGGGCGAAGCGCATTTGACTTCCGCGATGATGTTGCAGGAGTCCGCGACAAGCGCCTTTCTGAAATCGCGGCACGGCGCCGTTTCGGCGGCCATGTCCCGCAGCTGCGCCGCGGACGCTTTTTGCCTGAGCCTCGCGACTTCTTCTTTCTTGGTTTCGATAATTTTGTCGAGAATCATTTTCAACCGTTGCTCAACTCAATCAGCGCCTGGAGTTTTTTGATCGCCGCGCCGCTGTCAATGCTTTCTGCCGCGACAGCCAGTCCTTCTTGGATGTCCCCGGCTTTCCCGCCGGCCACGATGGCCAAGGCCGCGTTGATGAGGACGACATTACGGCAGGGACCTTTTTCGCCCGAAAGAACGTCTTGGATGATTCGGGCGTTCACCGAAGGATCGCCGCCGCGAATAGTGTCCAGAGAATCCAGCCTTCCGAAATAGTCCACGGGATTGATGTTGTAGGTCCGCACGATGCCGTCGTTGAGTTCGGCGACCCGTGTTTCGGCGGATATGGTGACTTCATCCAAACCGTCGAGCCCATGCACGACAAAAGCCCTTTTCGCACCCATTTTTTTCAAAACATCGGCGAACATTTCCGTGAGCTTGGCATCATAGACGCCCAGAAGCTGCGCAGTGGCGCCGGCGGGATTGGTCAGCGGTCCCAGCATGTTGAAAATGGTGCGGATGCCGATTTCGCGCCGGGGGCCGATGGCGTATTTCATCGCGCCGTGCAGTTTGGGCGCGAAAAGGAATCCGATGCCGATTTGCTGGAGGCATTCTTCCATGATTTCCGGAGGCGCGCCGATATTGACGCCGAACGCCTCCAGAACGTCGGCGCTGCCGCAGCCGCTCGATACGGCGCGATTGCCGTGTTTGGCGACGGTGACGCCGGCGGCGGCCGCCACGAAGGCGACGGTCGTCGAGATGTTGAATGTATTGCTTTTGTCGCCGCCGGTTCCGCAGGTGTCCACGACGGTGGAAGCGCAGGCGTTGATGCGCGTGGCTTTCTGCCGCATGATGCGCGCCGCGCCGGTGACCTCATCGACCGTTTCGCCTTTCATGCGCAAGGCTGTGATCAGCGATGCGATTTGCGCCGGCGTGGCGGTTCCTTCCATGATTTCGCTCATCGCGGCCATCATGTCCGCTTCGGTCAGATCCCGCATTTGAACGGATTTTTCGATTGCTTCTCTAATCATGACGCGTGCTCCTTTATGAGATGTATTTCAAAAAGTTTCTGATAATGCGTTTGCCCTGCGGCGTCAGCACCGATTCGGGATGAAACTGAATGCCCTCCACCGGATAGTCCTTGTGCCGCAAACCCATGATTTCGCCGTCGTCCGTCTGGGCGCTGATTTCGAGGCAATCGGGGAGCGATTCGGGGCGCACCAAAAGAGAATGGTAACGTCCGGCGACGATCGGATTGGGAAGATCGGCGAAAATTGTTTTGCCGTCGTGCCGGATGACGGACGTCTTGCCGTGCATAATGCGTTGGGCGCGGACGATTTCCGCGCCGAAGGCCCGACCGATGGCTTGATGTCCCAAGCAGACGCCCATAATCGGAGCTTCTTGATAAAATTCTTTGATGACCGTCAGGGTTATGCCCGCTTGATCGGGTGTGCAGGGACCCGGCGAAAGAAAAATGGCGTCGGGTTTGATTTTTCTGATTTCTGCGACGCCGATTTCATCGTTGCGGAACACCGCCACCTTTGCGTCCATCTGTTCCAGGTACTGGACGATGTTGAAGGTGAAAGAGTCGTAATTGTCAATCATCAAAATCATTTTTTTCTCCTACGCTTCGTTTTGAATCACAAAACCGCCCGCGGCCAGCCGAACGGCCTTGAGCATTCCGCGGGATTTGTTCAGACATTCCTGATGCTCGGCGGCGGGGACGGAATCATGGACGATGCCGGCGCCGGCCTGAACGTAAATTTTCCCGTCTTTCAAAATCATCGTCCGGATGGTGATGCACAGATCCATGTTGCCGCTGAAGCTGAAATAGCCGACGGCGCCGCCGTAGGGGCCGCGTTTGACTTTTTCCAGTTCGTTGATGATTTCCATCGCCCGGACCTTAGGCGCGCCGGTGAGCGTACCCGCCGGGAAAGTGGCCGCCAAAACATCGAAGGCGTCCTTGCCCGCGGCCAACTGAGCGCGCACGTTGGAGACGAGATGCATCACATGCGAATATTTCTCGACCACCATGTATTGATTGACCTGTACGCTGCCGGTCTGCGCCACGCGTCCGAGATCGTTGCGTCCCAGATCCACCAGCATCACGTGTTCCGCTCGCTCCTTTTCGTCGGACAGCAATTCGTCGGCCAGGGCGCGGTCCTCCTGTTCGGTTTTTCCCCGGGGACGAGTGCCGGCGATCGGGCGCAGTTCCAGCGAATCCTCTTCTTTACGCACCATGACTTCCGGGGACGAGCCGATGAGCGTCAGGTCATTCATTTTCAGAAAGAAAAGATAGGGAGAGGGATTGACGAAACGCAAGGCGCGGTAAAGATCAATGGGGCGGCAGCGGCACGGCGTTTCAAACCGTTGCGATAAAACCACCTGAATAATGTCGCCCGCTTTGATGTATTCTTTGGCTTGCTTGATGGCCGCCATGTATTCCCCGGGCGTCATGTTGGATTGGAACTGCACGTCGTCGCCGCCGACTTCGGGCGCCCGGTGACGGGAAACAGGCGCGAGGATGGAGTCAATCATGTCGTTAATTCTTCGGCAGGAGTCGTCGTAACTGGCCTTGAGCGAATCTGCGTTTTTGATGTAAGCGCAGGCGACGACCTTGATGGTGTGGCGGATATTGTCGAAAATCATCAAAGCGTCGCTGATGATGAATGCTGCGTCGTCGAGATGCAGATCGTCCGGAGGGGCGGGCGGAAGTTTCTCAAAATAGCGCACCATTTCATAGCCGAGGAACCCGACCGCGCCGCCGTAAAAACGCGGGAGCCCGGGAAGGGAAACCGGTTGATAGCGGTTCAGCAGGCAGCGCAGTCCCTCCAGCGGACGGCCTTCGTGTTCATAGGCGCAAACTGTTTTGTTTTCTTCGATCAGAACCTGAGCGCCACGAACCCTGAACACAACGCCCGCGTCCGTCCCCAAAAAAGAGAACCGTCCCCATTTTTCTCCGCCTTCCACGCTTTCCAGCAGAAAGACGTGATCTTTGTTTTGAAGCTTCATCAAAACGGAAACCGGCGTTTCCACGTCGGCGAGAATTTCCCGGTAGACGGGAATGAGATTGCCCTTTTGGGCCAATTTTTCAAATTCCTCAAAACTCGGCTGATACATCAACTTTCTTGCTCCTCTCTGTCCGCCTGCGGCGGATTTTCATGGTCCCGATCGCGCGGCGTATCGGGATGGCCCCCTCGACCAACTCTGCGCCCCGCGTTTTGCAGGACTTTAAGTTTCACAAAAAAAGGCCGTGAAGTTTGTTCACGGCCTTTGTGCTGAAAAACAAAAAAGCCGTGAAGTTCCCGGAGGACCTCCACGGCTTTGTCTTTATTTAAAAAGGATCAGCGGCGGAAGCTCCTCCCTGTGAGGTTCCACCACCACCAGATATTCAGAATGAGTGTTTGTATTGCTCTTTCCATAAAAACGCTTTCCGTCTTTAATGCGGTCCTCCTATAACAACAGGAAAATTGTTTGTCAACATATTTTTTATAAGAGCCGGTCAAAACGAGCGGGGGGAGCTTGAAACGTCAGGCGAATGATCCCGAAGCGCGGCGAAGAGGCGCCAAGCGTGACGATGCTGAATAACTTCCAAACGCCGGCTGTCTCCTCAAGCGATCAGAGACGCGACCTTGTACAAGAAGGGGCATACAGCGCCAAGTCCTACGGCGATGATGATGTATCCGTAGAAGAAACCCACTCCAAGCCCGAGCAGACATTTCGCAACAAGCCTCTGCATGTCTTCCTCCATGGTATCTTCTGTAGGACAGTCATTCCTGTGATCGTCTTTCTCATTGGTCTGGTCGAACGTAGCAAATCTCGGGCGGTGAAGCCGCACCGAGAATTTGCTGGTTAGTAGATTTCTCTCTCACCTTGGTTTCAATGGCAACAACAGCACTTGTCCTCGGAGGATTTCCCGGTCTCTCGCTTAATGATGGCAATGATGTCGGCAGAGCAACAAAGCCCCTTTGGATTCAGTTCTTTGCACTGCTTCCCTGTGCACGCTTTGGTCGCCTTTTGAATCGCCTTGAGTGTGTGTGCGCCTTCATGAATTGCCTTAACGATGGTGCTTTCCTTCACTCCCATGCAGTAACAAATGGTTTTATCGCTTTTCATGTTTTTCCCTGCTAACAATGAATGTACCAACTTGCGAATTTGGTTTTTTCCGATTTTTGGAAGCAATATTACTCTTTTTTAAAAAGGATGAAAAGAAAAAAGTACTTGAGTTTCCTGAATTCCCGAGATTCCCGGCATGTCAAAAAGGCAGGGGCACTTGTATCAGCGAAGCGTAGCACCGTCGGCAGGACTTTTGTTGTAACGACCGGGCGCGGCAGGCGTCAAGATCGATGAAGTATGCGTATTTGGCGCACCAGACATGCTCCCGGGGTTGCTTTTCCCCGAGCGGCGAACCTTCCTGGGGGTTGAGACGTTGGACGGATTTTTTCATCACGGAAGTGTATGAGCCAATGCCGGCAAAATGTCAATATCCAAGTTAATCTTTCTTGACACGCGTTTGTTTGTTCCTATATAGATTCAAAAACAAGTCGGATTTCGTCATTGGAAACAGGGCTTATGTCGTTTGTTTTTTCTGCTTTGGAGATGGTCAAAAATGTGCGGATTCAGGATATCCTCGATGTCACGATCATCGCGTTGATGATTTTCGCGCTTCTGACTTGGTTCAAAACCAGAGCGTCCCGTTTTGTGCTCATCGGCATCATTCTTCTGGCCGGCGTGTACATGGCCGCCCGTTTTTTCCAGCTTTATCTGACCACGATTGTTTTGCAGGGCTTTTTCGCCATTTTGCTTTTTGTTCTGGTCGTGATTTTTCAGGAAGACCTGCGGGGATTTTTTGAAAGGCTCGCGCTGTTGGGAAATATCGCGAGAAAATTTCCTTCCTCGGACGGGCTGAAGGACACGGCGGAGATCATTTCGCAAACGGCCTCGAGCTTGGCCCGGAAGAAAACCGGCGCGTTGATTGTCATTCAGGGCAATGATCCGCTGGAAAGACATATCAACGGCGGAACGGAACTGGACGGCATCGTCAGCGAACCGCTCCTGGAAAGCATATTCGATCCTCATTCCATCGGTCATGACGGCGCGGTCATCATCAGCGGCAACCGGGTCAAGAAATTCGGCTGTCATCTGCCTTTGTCTTCCAATGCCGCCCGCTATGGAAACATCGGCTTGCGGCACACGGCGGCGCTGGGATTGGCGGAGCGCACCGACGCGCTGTGCGTGGTGGTGTCGGAAGAAAGAGGGACCATTTCCGTCGCCCAGCGGGAGAATCTCGAAACCCTTGCCGGCGCTTCGGCGCTGCATGAGATTCTCAAAGATTTTTTTGTGCGCATCACGCCCAGCAAGAATTCTCATCCGGCCTTAAACTGGCTGAAGGGAAACACGCCGGAAAAACTCATCGCCGTCGGCCTGGCCTGTCTGTTGTGGGTGGCGTTCGGGTATCAGCGGGATGTGGTGCGCCGGGACTTTATCATTCCCCTTGAATACAAGAATGTTCCCCGAAACTGGCAGATCGAGGAGCCGCAGGTGACGGAAATCAAGGTTGTGCTTCAGGGGTCCGAACAGGCGTTTCGTCTATTGAATGAGCGGTCGCTCAAGGCGTCGCTGGATTTGTCTTCGATTGGCAAAAAACGTGAATTTATTTTGACCAAGGACATGATCAACGCGCCTTCCTATTTAACCGTTGCCGACATCATTCCCGCGAAAATCAATGTTTACGCCTCGAAACTTGTTCCCTGGACTTTTCCCGTCCAGCTCAGAACCATCCACGCGCCGCCCGAAGGGATTTTCCTGCAGAAAATCAGCGTATATCCCCCGCGCGTCAGGGTGCTTATGAGTCCCAAAATCAATCCCGAGGAAATCCGGGTGGAAACCGAGCCCATTGATCTTCAGAATGTCTTTTTTTCTACCACGCTGGATGCAAGAATCCTTCTGCCGACGGGCGTCTATTTTCCCGATGAGCAAGGCGCCATGGCGAAAGTTGACATCAAGGTGAAAAGAAAAATGACGCGCTGACAGAGCGCGGGCCTTTGCATATTGTGTTGCATTCGCAGAGAAAATATGCTCAAAATAAGCAACAATTGATTTGGATAAGGAGGCTTAAATCATGGGAGTTTTTTCAGCAAGCGACATTGTGGAGGTTGCGATAAGAATAGAGGAAAACGGTTATCATTTTTATAAACATGCCGAAAAGATCGCCGGGCAGACGGAAGCCCAAAAGCTTTTCTCTCAGTTGGCGGATGCCGAAGCGGGGCATAAAAAAATCTTTGAGGGACTTCTTTCAAAAATCGAAAAATACACGCCGCCGGAGACATACGCCGGGGAGTACGCCGATTACGTGCGGTCTTACGTGGACAATAATCTGATTTTTACCAAGGAGGTGATGGATCAGGAGTTGGCCAAGGTTGCGGACACCGTCGCCGCTTTTGATTTTGCCATCCGAAGGGAACTGGATTCGATTTTGTATTATCATGAAATCAAAAATCTTGTTCCCCCCGCCCAGCACGAAACGATCGAACGGATTATCGCGGAAGAAAGAAAACATTTTGCGTCTCTGACTGAGATGAAAAAACGTTTTCTCAAATAAAGCGGTTTGTGAAAACCAAGCGCATCGAGAAAGGGACGCCGGTCCCTTTCTTTTTTTGCTTTTTGGGAAGGTGTTCCTAATTTTTCAGGCCGTATTTTTTCAGTTTGTAACGTAGCATCCGCTCCGATATGCCCAGCATTTCCGCCGCTTTTGTCTGGTTGTCGTTGGTTTTTTCCATGGCTTCCACAATCAGTTTTCGCTCCAGATCATCCACGGATTCTTTGAGGGCGCCGGAAAATTTCTTGGCGGATTCCTCGGAGGACACGGCTGATTTAAAGGGCAAGTCTTCCGTCGTAATATAGTCGTTTCTGGCAATGACAACCGCCCGTTCGATGATATTGATCAGTTCCCGGACATTCCCCGGATAATCGTATTTTAAAAGAAGATCCCGCGCTTCGGTGGAGATGCCTTTGATGTTTTTGTTGTTTTCCGCGGCAAATTTTTTAAGGAAATGATCCATGAGCGCGCCCAGATCTTCCTTGCGCTCGCGCAAGGGCGGCAGCATCATGGTGACCACTTTCAAACGGTATAGCAGGTCTTCGCGGAAACGCCCCTCTTTGACCAGGGACTCCAAATCGCGGTTGGTGGCGCTGATGATTCTGACATCGACGGAAATATTCATGTTGCTGCCCAGTCGCTGAAATTCGCGTTCCTGGAGGAAGCGCAGCAGTTTCACCTGGATGGAGGGACTCAACTCGCCGATTTCATCGAGAAAAACGGTGCCGCCGTCGGCTTCTTCGAATCTGCCGATGCGGCGCGACGCGGCGCCGGTGAAGGCTCCCTTTTCATGACCGAACAATTCGCTTTCCAGCAGTTGTTCATGCAAGGCTCCGCAATTGACAACCACGATGGATTTGTGCGCCCTCGGACTCAGCTGATGAATCAATCTGGCGAACAATTCTTTTCCGGTTCCGCTTTCCCCCTGAATCAGAATCGAGGCTCTGCTGGACGCGACGCGTCCGGCCAAATTCACCAGTTCGGCCATTTGCTGGCTTTTATAAATAATTTTGTCTGTTGTGACGCCGCGCTTGTTCAAATCTTCCTTGAGGAGTTTGTTTTCCTGAATAAGTTGTCTTCGCTCCGCCACCCTTTTGACCAAAATGACCAGTTCGTCCAAATCAACCGGTTTGGTGATGTAATCAAAAGCTCCCGCCTTCATGGCTTCGACGGCCGTTTCTATCGTGCCGTACGCGGTGATGATCATGACGTCTATTTCGGGGTTGATGCGCTTGACTTCTTTGAGCACCTCCAAGCCGTCCATTCCCGGCATTTTATAGTCCAGGAGGATAAGATCGAAATGGCCCTTTAAAACGGTTTGGAGCGCTTTTTCGCCGTTTTCCGCCTCGGTGACCGCGTGGCCTTCCGAGCGCAGAAAATCGCGCAGCTGCTCTCTTTGTGTTTGGCCGTCCTCGACAATCAGAATGCTTAAATTGGACATTGCGTCTCCCTGTCTAATTCGCCGATTCGTTGAATCTTTCACGGGGGAGAATAATTTCGAAAGTCGTTCCCTTTCCCTTCCTGCTGATGACCCGGATATCGCCTCCATGGCCGCGGATGATTTCAAACGCCAACGGGATTCCCAGCCCCAGCCCTTTTTCCTTGGTGGTATATTCGGGGTTGAAAATTCGGTTGATCTCTTCTTCCGTCATGCCGCAGCCCGTGTCGGAAATTTTTACGATTATGTAATTTTTCCCCTCCTTGTCAATCGTGATGGTGATTTTCCCCTTGGCTTCCGTGATGGATTCCAGAGCGTTCTTGATGATATTGAGCAGCGCCTGTTGAAGCTTGTTGACGTCCATGGGAATGCTGGGGGGCGCCTGCTGCCAATGGGTTTCAATCACGATGCCGCGGGTGTCGGCTTCCTCGCGGATGAGGTTCACGATTTTCTGCAGCACTTCGGTAATGGAAAAATTGGTGAATTCCAGACGGCGGCTCTTGGAAAAGGTCAGGAATTCCTCGATGATGCCGTCGAGGCGCTTGATTTCATCTTTAATCACGCCGGAAAGATTTTGAAAATCCGCCGCCTTTTGCGGATCGGACGGAACGAAATCCCGTTTTAACCGCTGCGTGGCGATACTAATGGCGTTGAGCGGATTGCGGACCTCATGAGCCACGCCGGCCGCCAGCTGTCCCAAAGATGACAATCTTTCCGCTTTTTCCAGCTGTCTTTCCATTTCGACGATGCCGGCCATGTGAATGTTTTGGTCATGATAGAGAAGCCACATGGATAACAAAGCGACCACGATGATAAAAAACATGAAGACGAAGATATGCTGGCGGTTTTCAGCAAGACTTTTGTCCATGGCGCTGCGGTTGAGTCCCATGCGCACCATGCCCACGATTTTTTTGTCCAGAAACAACGGTGCCGCCAAGTCAAGAATTTTGTTTCCGCGATAGTCGACTTTCCGGCTGGCGATTTTAATTTTGCCCGCCAGAATGTCCTGAAAATTAAAATCCGCGTCGCGCAAAGGCGGCGCGGGTTGGCCGACGCTGCTCATCAGTTTCTTTTGCTCATTGAGGATCTGCATATACAAAATGCCGTGACCCTCGCCGATTTTGCTCATGCCTTTTTCACCGGCGACCTTGAGAATCCAGTAGACCGATCCCGATTTGTCAAGGCTGATGATGACCGTGCCGGTATTGTCCTTGCGCGTCAATCCGACGAACCCGATGCCCTGTTTCAATCTGATTTTGTCGAGCATTTCGAGCGTGGTCAGTTTGCGCCCCTTGATGGTTAAATCTTTGGGGTTGAGCATTTGAGAGAGGATATCGCTGCTTTGATAGACGGCATGACCATGCCGATTCAGCAGGCCGACATAGAGGAAATTATTTTCGTTGGCAAAGTTTTTCAGGTAAGCGTTGTCGATTTTTCCTTTTCTCCACTGGTTGTCCAGTTGCAGCGCCAACGCGGTGATGGCGTCCACCACCCATCTTTTGGAATACGAGGTTTCATCCGAAACGGCGTCGGCGGGCCGCGAGGATCTTTTGTCCGGCACGCCGATAATATTTTTTAGATTTTCTTCAGTCAGACGTTGCAGAACGCCGATGGTGCTCATCGCCTGGTCTTCCATGAAGGCGATAAGATTTTTCTCGCTTCTTTTTATTTCCAAAAAGCCGGTGATCAAAATGAGAGTCACCAAAATCGCGCTTACAATGGCCACGGCTAACGGCTGAAGGAAGGGGTCGTTATAGTTGCGGGCTTTTCTTTTGATAATGACGTCTTTTTTGCCAAAAAATCGCATGAATTCTCTCATTTGGAAATTTGGGGGTCATTTTAAGCTATTCGAAAGAAAAGTCAATGTTTAATGCTGATAAGTCGACATTTTTGTCGAATAGTTTCCCAAAATGAGCAAAAAATTTAAGATTCTGTTTTTATTAGTTTTTTCAAAATAAACTCATAAATGATCGACATTTATTGCCGAGAAGGCGAGAGAGGAAGCTTCCAGCTGAAAAATAAAATATTCTTATATTTCAATGATTTAATAAAGTTGCTTTGAGTTGGCATGGTTAATGCTTAATTAGATGTCAAGAAAAGTTGTTTGTCGACTAAAACATTACGGGTATGATTAGCCGACAACAAAACAACCAAGAAGGAAAAAAACCTTCTCTCTTCATTAACTGGGAGGCTCCAACCAAGCCTCCCCTCCTTTTTTTAAGCAAAAAATCAGCCATCGTCTTTGCTTTTTTTCTTTTTATTTCGCCAATCAGTCAATCTTGCTAAAATAGTTTTTTCAAAACCGACATCTTTCGGTTGGTAAAATATTTCATCTTTGAGATCATCGGGAAGATATTCCTGTGGAACATAGCCATCGGGGTAGTCATGGGCGTATCGATACCCTTTGCCGTAGTCGAGTTCCTTCATTAGCTTTGTCGGGGCGTTGCGGATGTGCAGAGGCACAGGCAGGTATCCCTTGGTCCGGATGATTTCTTTGACTTTTCCGTAGGCGATGTAAAGGGAATTGCTCTTTGGCGCTGCTGCCAGATAAACGGCGGCCTGAGCCAGAGCCAGCTCTCCTTCCGGCAGGCCGATGAAATGAAACGCCTGCTGCGCGGCCATGGCGACAACCAGCGCCTGCGGGTCGGCGTTGCCGATGTCTTCGGAAGCAAACCGAACCATCCGCCGGGCGATGTAAAGCGGATCCTCTCCAGCGGCAATCATTCTTCCCATCCAGTAAAGCGCCGCGTCGGGATCGCTGCCGCGCAGGCTTTTATGCAGGGCTGAAATCAGGTTGTAATGCTCTTCGCCGTCCTTATCATAGAGAAGCGATTTTTTGAGCAGGGCCTGCTGGGCGAATTCCAAAGAAATCCCCCGTTGTTCTTCGGGCTGATTTTGCGCCAAAGACGCGATGGCTTCCAGATTGTTCAGGGCGCTACGCGCGTCCCCGTCGGCCATCCGGACAATGTATAAAAGCGCCTGCGGATCAACCCGCAGGGCAAGATTTCCCAGCCCTTTTTGTTTGTCCTGAAGAGCGCCCTTGACGATGGCCAGCAGCTCCTCTTCGGTAAAAGGCTTCAAAATGAAAACCCGCGTTCGCGACAAGAGAGGAGCGGTGACTTCAAAAGAAGGATTTTCAGTCGTCGCGCCGATCAATGTAATTAATCCGCTCTCCACATGCGGTAAAAAGGCGTCCTGCTGCGCTTTATTGAAACGATGGATTTCATCAACAAAGAGGATGGTTCTTTGCTTTTTTCGTTCGATCCATTCCCGGGCGTTGTCAATCACCGAGCGGATTTCCTTGACGCCGGAGAGCACCGCCGAAAAACTGACAAATTTTGATTTGGTTTCATTGGCAAGAATTCTGGCCAAGGTGGTTTTCCCGGAACCCGGAGGACCCCAGAAAATCATGGAAAAAAGCTTGTCCGATTCAATGGCGCGTTTGAGCAGGCACCCCTCATCCAGAAGATGCCTCTGTCCGACGTATTCGGCGAGGGTTTGCGGTCTCATTCTTTCGGCAAGCGGCGCCGCGTCTTTTATGTTTTCGGATTTTCCCTGGTCGAACAAATCCAGATTTTTCATTTTTTCGCCTTGGCCGCTTCGATGAGATCAAGCAAGTTAGTGATTTTGTCCGGCGGCTTCGCGTGAACAAACGCTTCCCACTGCTGGGGTGTCAAGGCGTCTTGTAAAAATTTTTCAACATCAAAAAAAGACGACCAGCAACGGATCACGCGCGCGCAGGGAAGATCGCCCGCTTCCCGCAGGCAATACGAAAGCGTCATTTCGTCGCCTAGTTTCGGACAGCGGATAAGAAGATTTTGATCATCGGCTTTCATGGCAAGTACGTTGACGAAAAAAAGAAAAACCGTCAAGGATTTTGTTGAAGGACAGGCTCAAAACGGCAACCCTGCGGAAAAATGGAATGATTTGGGAAAAAGCCCCCATCCGTCGCGCGGATGGGGGCTTTAGGGGTTAGGGGAATTTTCTTGATTTTAAGGCTTCGGAAAATCCTTGATGGCGGCCAGCGCCCGGTCAATTTCATGATCGGGCAGTTCATAGGCCTGGAGTTTTCCGGAGAAATAAGCATCATAAGCCGCAAGATCCACCAATCCGTGACCGCTCCAGTTAAAGAGAATGGTTTTTTCCTTGCCCTCTTCCTTGGCGCGCATGGCTTCATCCACGACCGCCGCCAAGACGTGATTGGTTTCCGGCGCGGGGATAAATCCTTCAGCGCGCGCCCATTTGACGCCCGCGTCAAAGGTCTTGAGTTGATCGTAAGCTCGGGGTTCAACAAGTTTTTCCATCACCAGATGGCTGACAATCGGCGCCATGCCGTGATAACGAAGACCGCCCGCGTGAATCGGAGCGGGGATGTAATCATGACCCAAGGTGTGCATCGGCAGCAGGGGCGTGGTTTTTGCCAGGTCGCCGAAGTCGTAGGCGAAGGGGCCTTTGGTCATGGTCGGACAGGATGTCGGCTCTGCCCCGACGATTTTGATGTCTTTGCCGTGAATTTTATCGCAGACGAAAGGCAGGGCCAGGCCGGCGAAATTACTGCCGCCGCCGCAGCAGCCCATCACGACATCCGGATAAACACCGATTTTGGCCAACTGTTTCTTTGTCTCCAGACCGTTGATGGTTTGATAGAGCAGAACGTGATTCAAAACACTGCCCAATGCGTATTTCGTGTCCGGCGTTGTGACCGCGTCTTCGATGGCTTCGCTGATGGCGATGCCCAAAGAACCGGGAGAATCCGGATGTTCGGCCAGAACGTTGCGTCCGGCCTGCGTCAGGTTGCTGGGACTGGGGATGCATTCGGCGCCCCAGGTATTCATCATCAGGCGCCGGTAAGGTTTTTGCTCGTAACTGATTTTGACCATGTAAACGCGGCAGATCAAACCGAACATCTGGCAGGCCATAGAAAGAGCGCTGCCCCACTGGCCGGCGCCGGTTTCCGTGACGATTCTTTTCGTTCCCGCCACCTTATTATAATAAGCCATCGGCACAGCGGCGTTGGGCTTGTGAGAGCCGGCCGGGCTGACGCCTTCGTGTTTGTAATAGATTTTGACGGGGCAACCGAGAAGTTTCTCAAAATTGCGGGCCCGGTAAAGAGGGGTGGGTCTCCATAACAGATATTTTTGCAGAACTTCGTCGGGAATCGATATCCATCGTTTATTCGAAGCTTCCTGCTCGATGATGTTCATCGGGAAAATTGCGGCCAGATCAGAAGGCGTCACGGGTTTTCCCGTTGCCGGATGCAGCGGCGGCCTCAGCGGCGTGGGTAAATCCGGAATGATGTTGTACCACTTTTTGGGGATTTCACGATCCTGCAGTACGACTTTTACCTGTTCCATTTTTTTATCTCCTTTAAAAAGAATTTTTTCCTGAAATAAAAAAGCCACGGGATTGCATTCCCATGGCATCGCGTGTTTCCAGAGTCATGGGAAGGTGTCTTCCCGCCCATGCTCTTTATTTTGAGCTTATGGGCAGATATTGAAAATCTGCCACCACCAGTTATTTTGCGAAAACAACATTCTGATTGAATCCCTTTTATTTTGGGGACTGCGTAGCACAGTCCATTAGGGACTGTCAAGGCGAAAAAATCGTCAGACATGATTGCGCAGTTTGAGTTCAATGGGGTGAGGATTGAGGTAGGTCTGTCCTTTGAGGTAAGGTTCGTTGTATTTGCGCGCGTAGTGGCTGATGATTGTCACCGGCACAATGAGGGGCACATGGCCGTCCCGGTAATGATGAATGAATTCGAGTAATTCCGCTTTTTCATCGGCGGATAACCGATTCTTGAAATAGCCCATCATGTGCTGAAGCACATTGACATGTTTTTTGATTGTCGCCCTGACGTTGAGCGCCTCCAGAAGCAGGTTTTGATATTGATTCAAAAGCTCTTTCGGCGCGAAGTTTTTCTGGCCGGCAACCAGCTTCCCCATCATCTGGTAGTGCTTCGGGCTGTGCGCCAGAATCAACAATTTCTCTTGGCTGTGAAAATCCACCAGGCTTTTTTTGTAGTTTTTGTCCTTCATGGCTTTCCGCCACCGCTTCAGAGCGAATATCCGTTCAATGAAATTTTCGCGCAGATCGGGATCGTGCAGGCGTCCTTCTTCTTCCACGGGCAGAAGCGGAAAGTACTCCATGAAAATTCCGGCGAATATTCCCACGCCGCTTTTGACGGGCATGGATTTTTCGTTGTAGATTTTTACGCGCTCCATGCCGCAACTGGGCGAATCGCTTTTGAAAATGAACCCGCAGAGGTCTTCTTTTTCCAATTCGATGACGCGCTTTTTGGCCCAGCGGATCATTTTTTCAGTCAGATCCTCGCGGGTGGCCGTAACCATCAGACGGGGCGCATCCGGCGTTCCTTCCAGACGCATGGATTTGCGCGGGACGCCCAACCCGCATTCCACTTCCGGGCAGACGGGCACATACGCGACATATTGTCCCAAGGTATCCGTGAGAAATCTATCGAGTTTATGTCCGCCGTCGTAGCGGACCCGATTGCCGAGCAGACAGGAACTGATACCCAATTTGATTTTTTCCATGTGCAAATCCTTTGCGGTTCAATTTTTTATTTCATGAACATGGCACGTTCGATCATAAACAATCAGAGTTGTTCATCCGGCAAAGTCCGTGTCATGGTTTTGGCGGGACTGATCCCGGCCTGCGCGCAAATGACCGACGTCGCAAATGATCATGAAACATGAAATATCTACCACTGTTTCATCAAAAAATGGACAAAAAATTTAAGCCAGCCGTTTTCGGAGACATACAAGATATTGATTGATTTTTGCCGCGATTATCTGTTTAAATTCCCCAGCGAGAGGGAATATCGGGGGAGGCAAAGATTGTTCGTTATGGAAAAACTTGCTTATTTTGACACGTCTCATGAAATGCCGCTGGAAATCATCATGGCGGCCGGATTGACCCCTTATAAAATCTTGGGGGATGTTCATCAATCCAATGATCCGGCGGATAAATACCTGTCCAGTTTTTTCTGTCCCGCCGCCAGAAGCTGGCTCACGGAAGCTCTGGCGCATTCGCAAGAATGGGCGGGAATTGTTTTCGCCCAGGGCTGCAATGCGTCCAACAGGCACTACGACATTTGGAAAGTTCATGTTCAGACGCCTTTCCTGCACTGGTTCGGCGCTCCCCTGCTGGAGAGCGAGGCCGCTAAAAAATATTACCGAGTGGAGTTGCAGCGGTTTATCAGTCATCTGGAAAATCATTTTGGCATCAAGATAACGCCGGAAAAAATCAAAGAAGCCATCGGCAAATCCAACGCCGTCAAACAAAAGCTCCAGCAGCTCTCCGCGCTCCGAGCGCACAAGGACATTCCCAACCGCGATTATCTGGCCGCGGTGATCCAATGTTTGAATTCGCCCGTGGAAGACGTCTTGGTCTGGCTCGAAGCGGAGCTGGCGCGCTGGCAGGCAAAGCCGGATTTTCCTTCGGGCAGAAAACGTTTTTTATTGACCGGCAGCGACGTCACCTACGTGGAGTGGATGGATGTGCTCGATGATTGCGGTATCCGGGTTGTCCGCGATGACCTCTCCATCGGCGAGAGATTCTTTGCGACACTGATTCCCGACCGGAGCGATCCGCTTGACGCGGTTCGGGACTATTACATGAACATTCCCAAGCCCGCGACAAGGCCGACGATTCAAAAGCGGCTGGATTATCTTTACAAAGCGCTCGCGGAAACAAAAGTCGACGGCATCCTTTCGCAAAATCTGAAATTCTGCGAGCCGTACGCCTACGATTCCGTTCCCGTCAATAAAGCGCTCAAGGAAAAAGGATACAACGTCATTCATCTGGAACGTGATTTTTCGCCGGCCGCCGACCAGCAACTTGCCAACCGGCTTGCGGCTTTTGTGGAAATGTTGGAGGTGAGTCATCATGACTAAAACAAACGATGCCGCTGAAAATACCGGAAAGATCAAGCTCAGAACCCTGCCTCACGCCAAAGACCTGAAATGGCCGATGTTGTGGTGGATCGGCATGGAAAAATTATACCGGACGCTGCCCTGGAAAAAAACCGCTTGGACCTGCGCCGCTTTCCCGATCGAAATGATGTGGATTTATGACATTTTCCCCGACCATCCCGAAAACATGGCCACGGTGGCCGCCGCCCGCAAACAGTCCCAACGCCTGATTGAGCATGCCGAGGGCATGGGGTTTTCCCGGGACGTTTGTTCCTATTGCAAAACCAACATCGGCGCTTACGAAACCCGAATCAAAAAAACGCTCGGCGGAATCAGCAAGCCCGACATCGTGGTCTGCACCAACGCCATCTGCGATACCCATTGGAAGTGGTTTCAGCTCATGGCCCACAGGATGAACGTCCCGTTTTTCATGTTTGACATTCCCAAATGGGTAAGCGGCACCGATGAGAAAACCCTCGAGAGCAATATTGATTACGTGGTGGATCAGTTCTTCGACCTGATTGTATTTATCGAGAAGCACACCGGCAAGAAACTGAACGAAAAAAGACTCTACAAAGTTTTGGATCGTTCGATGGAACTCTCCAATTTGTGGCGCGAGATTTTCGAATACCGCAAGGCCGTGCCGTCGCCTTACAGCGGCGCAGAAACGTCCGCGGCGTTTTTCCCGCTGGTGGTTCTGCCGGGCGTTCAGGTCGGAATCAATTTTTTCCGTAAAATTCTTGCCGATATCAAAAACCTCACCGCCAAAGGCGAGGGAACCATGCCTCCCGGAAAAGAAAAATTCCGCGTAATGTGGGAAGGCATTCCTTTTTGGTACCGGATGCGGTTCATGTATGATTTGGCGCAATACGGCATTGTGATTGCGTTCGAACCCTACACCTACTCCTTCGCGCCGGAAAAGAAAAAGTGCGCCACCATGGAAGAAACGCTGCGCCATGTCGCCAAGCTCATCATGGACACGCCGTATGCCTACAACCTCGAGAGACGAATAGAGAGTTTTGAAAAATGGATTGACGAATACAAAATTGACGGCGTCATCCTGCATGAGAACATGTCCTGCCGGCCGTCGTGCGCCGGCATGGTGGACCTGGCGGAGGCCATCATGCGGGACAAGGGCATCCCCGTTCTGATTCTCCAATGCGACATGAACGATCCCCGGGCGTACTCCGAAGCGCAGATAAAAACCCGGATAGAAGGGTTTGTTGAGCTGATGGAGGCAAATAAAAAGTAGACGCGGCTGCGGGGAAGCGGGCCCGGTCTTGAAATATAAGTTTTGGGATGATGACGAAGGGAGAAAACTAAAATTCTAAAAGAAGATTGCGTAAAAAGGATAGCATGATCACAGCGGGAATTGATATCGGCTCCATGACGGCGAAAGCAGCAATATTTTCCGACAGGAAAATTATGGCCACAAAAGTTATTTTCACTGGCTACAACGCGGAAGCCGCAGGTCTGAAGGTTTATGAAGACATTCTAAAAGAAGCAGGCGTGGATAAGAAAGACGTGGGGAAAATTGTTTCCACCGGCTACGGACGCAACAGTGTGAAGTTTGCCGACAAGTCCTATACGGAAATCATGTGCCACGCCACCGGCGCTCATTTTCTGAATCCGCTCATCCGCTCCATCATTGACATCGGCGGGCAGGACAGCAAAGCCATTTTGCTGGACGATAAAGGCAAGGTGAAAAATTTTGTCATGAATGACAAATGCGCCGCGGGTACGGGACGATTTCTGGAAGTCATGGCCAGAGCCATGGAAGTCAATCTCGATGAATTCGGCGCGATGTCCATCAAATCAAAAAAGCCGTCCACGATAAGCAGTCTCTGCACCGTGTTTGCGGAGTCGGAAGTGATTTCCCTGATTGCCAAGGGGGAACAGCGGGAAGATATCATCGCCGGGATTCACGAATCCATCGCAGCCAGGATTACAGCCATGATCGGCCGTTTGGGACTTCAGGAACCGGTGATGATGACAGGAGGTGTCGCGCGCAACGCGGGCGTTGTTCACGCTCTTGAAAAGAAACTGGGGCTGAAAATCGAAGTGTCGCCTTACGCGCAGGTCAACGGCGCCATCGGCGCGGCCGTCCTTGCCGCGTCCCTGTAATTTGCGATTTTTGTTTTAGCATTATATGTAAAGCCGTTTCCTTTGGTGGCCAATGGTTCGGTGGGATGAAAACCTTGCGCTTCAGTCTGCTCCGAAGACTCCCATCGAAGGAGGAGGAATTCGAGGATACCACGCGGTGGAGAGTTTCAACAAAAAATGTCAACAGATGATGATTTTATGAAACTGGCGTTGGAGGAAGCCCAAGCGGCGTACCGCCGCGGGGAAGTTCCGGTCGGTGCGGTGCTGGTACGTGAAGGCGTCGTTTTGTCCCGGGCGCATAATTCGCCCATTGCCCTGAACGATCCTTCAGCTCACGCGGAAATGCTGGTTTTGAGGAAGGCCGCGGAACGCATCGGTAATTATCGTTTGGCGGGCGCCGAGCTTTACGTGACGATTGAGCCTTGCGTGATGTGCGCGGGCGCCATCCTGCACGCGCGGTTGGATCGGTTGGTTTTCGGGGCGCGCGATCCGAAATTCGGCGCAGTGGTGTCCTTGTATCATATTCTGGAGGATAACCGCCTGAATCATCAGGTTAAAATCACCGAGGGCGTCTTGAGGCAGGAGTGCGGAGAAATTATCAGTAGATTTTTTCGGGAAAAGAGGGTAACATCCGCTCCCGCTTCGGCGACGAGATGAAAGCGCGGAGAGATACCGAAGTGGTCGTAACGGGATCGACTCGAAATCGATTTGGGGGCCAAAAGCTCCCACGGGGGTTCGAATCCCCCTCTCTCCGCCAGAATATTGTTTTTTGAAAATTGAGTTGTCATTCCGAAGAATCCCGACTCAAAATTCCAGCGCGTGAATGACGTCGGGATGACGAGGAATCTTGTTTTGACATAAAAATTAAGATTTCTCCACGGCGGCCGCCGAGTCGAAGTGACAATGCTTGAACAAAGCGGAGAGATGTCCGAGTGGCTGAAGGAGCACGACTGGAAATCGTGTGTACGCCCCCAAAGGTGTACCGCGGGTTCAAATCCCGCTCTCTCCGCCAGTTTAATTTTTGCCGCGGAATCGTCACCACCAACCTTTCAGGCGCATAACATCCTGCTGGTACGCTAAAGATGAATTTCAAAAAATTAACGCCCGAGGAAGAAGAGGTCATTGTCCGCAAGGGGACGGAGGCGCCTTTCTCCGGAGCATACTGCGATTTTTCTGAAGACGGCGTCTATTGCTGTAAACGTTGCGGGGCGGAATTGTTCCTCTCTAATGACAAATTCGATGCCGGCTGCGGTTGGCCGAGTTTCGACGATGAAATTCCGGGCGCGGTTTTGCGGGTGGCCGATGCGGACGGCTGCAGGACCGAGATTCAGTGCGCCGGATGCGGCGCTCATTTGGGACATGTTTTTGAGGGCGAGGGATTCACGCCGAAAAGTGTCCGTCATTGCGTCAATTCCATTGCTTTGCAATTTAAAGCTGAGAAATGATTGAAAAAATTGTTTTGGGCGGCGGATGCTTCTGGTGCATGGAAGCCGCCTTTCAGAAAATCAAAGGGATCAAGAACGTCGAATCCGGCTACGCGGGAGGAAGCGTGGCGGCGCCCACCTATGAAAAGGTTTGCGCGGGCCGGACCGGTCACGCCGAGGTCGTCCTCGTGGAATATGACGAAAACGAGATCCGTTTGGAAAAAATTCTGGAGGTGTTTTTCGCTGTCCATGATCCGACCACGTTAAACCGACAGGGCAATGATGTGGGAGAACAGTACCGCTCGATTATTTTATGGACAAAACCGCAGCAGGAGCGGAAGATTAAAATATTTATGGATAAGCTCAGAGATCAATATCCTACAGGCATAGTCACAGAGGTGAAAGAGCTTGAGAAGTTCTATCCGGCGGAAAATTATCATCGGAATTATTATCTCAACAACAAAAACCAGCCGTATTGCCGGTTGATCATCGAGCCGAAAATCAAAAAGGTGGAAAAAGAATTTTCGGGCAACCTGCAGTGAAAATGCGGGGATGCCCCGTTTGGCGCTCGCAGAAAAATTTGAGTTGATTCCTGTTCATTTATCGTTTAAAAGTCTCGACAGGTTCATGTTTAATGAATATGGCCGGGTCCCGCGCAACGGAGGCTTGTGAACCCCGTCAGGTCCGGAAGGAAGCAGCGGTAGCAATGTCCGCCATGTGTTGCGGTCAACCCGGTCACCAAAAAAACAACCCGCTTGTTTTAACTGAATTGGTTGAGAGTCATATGGGGTTGCTCCCATGGGTCGAAAAACGTCCGCTGTATTGCAGGTTGGTCTGGGGATGATGGACAAGCGAGAAGAGGGTGTGTCCGCGGAGAGGTAGCATTGGGCTTTCAGTTGGAATATCAGGTTATCGCGAGAAAATTCAGACCCAAGAATTTTGAGGAAGTCGCCGGTCAGGAACACGTCGTCAGGACCTTGCGAAACGCCATCGCGCAGGGCCGTGTGGCGCACGCGTTTTTATTCAGCGGTCCGCGCGGCGTCGGAAAGACCTCCGTCGCCCGGATCCTTGCCAAGGCGCTTAATTGCGAAAAAGGTCCCACACCCACGCCGTGCAATGTCTGTTCGAATTGCGTCGGCATCACGGCGGGGGCGTCGCTTGATGTCCATGAAATCGACGGCGCGTCCAACCGCGGGATTGATGAAATCCGGGAACTGCGCGAAAACGTCAAGTTTGCTCCGGCGTCGTCGCGGTATAAGATTTACATCATTGATGAAGTGCATATGCTGACGGATCCGGCGTTCAACGCCCTTTTGAAAACTTTGGAAGAACCGCCGGCGCACGTGATCTTTATCTTCGCCACCACCGAAATCCATAAAGTCCCGGCCACGATCCTTTCCCGTTGCCAGTGCTATGATTTCCGCCGGATCTCTCTGAAGGAAATCACCGCCAATCTCGGCTTGGTCGCCCAGAAGGAAGGCATTAAAATCAGCCCGAGCGCTTTGTCGTGGATCGCCGAGGCCGGCGACGGCAGCATGCGCGACGCGCAGAGCGTGTTTGATCAGGTCATTTCCTACGCGGGCTTCGATATTCGGGATGAGGACGTGGAGGAGTGTCTGGGGCTTTCCAACCGGAAATATCTTTTCCGCCTTTCGGAAGCGGTGCTCCAACGGAATGCCGGCGCCTGTCTGAGCATTCTGGAAGAAGCCTATCTGGCCGGCGTGGACATGATGCTTCTTTATCAGATGCTTTTAAAACATTTCCGGAATCTGCTTTTGGTTAAAATCGCCGGGGAAGACAGCGCGTCTTTTGATATTGCGCCGGAGCAGATTGCGCAGATCAAAAATCAGATCCGGGATGTGTCCCGCGAAAATCTGCAGCGGTATCTGGAAATCCTCATGACAGAGGAAGGCGGCGTCCGCCGCACCCAGCAGCCGCGGATGAAGCTGGAAACCATTCTTGTCCAAATGGCTTATCTGGAACCGATGATTCCCATCGGCGAGATTATTTCTACGATTGAACAGCTTGAACAAAAACTGCAGGGAAATCCCGGAGGCAGCCTCCCGCTTCGGGAGGGGCGTGACGAAAGCGGCGCGAAGCGCGATGGGATTTCCGGTGAGCCCGGGAGCGCTTTAGCCAGAGAGAAAGAAGCGGCCGACGTCGAAGGACGGGCTGATTCATTAAATTTGAAGTCGCTCAGTGAAGATTTCAAGAAGTTCGTTAAAAAGGAAAACGCCCTTTTGGGCGCCAAAATCGATTCCGCGAAAATTGCCAGGTATGAAGGGAATTGCTTGACGCTTGATTTTCCGAAAAACCACCTTTTTTTGGAAGATGTCAGGACGTCTCAATTGGAAAAACTCAAGCAGATTGCCGGGAAGTTTTTCCAGAAAAAGGTTACCGTGGCCATCGAAGCGTCCGGGGAAGAAAACGACGGCGCCGCAGGCAACAACGAAAAATCGAAAACCAACAGTGTCGGCGAGATCAAACGCGAAGCGATGCGTCATCCGCTTCTGCAGAAAATCATGGATGAACTGCCGGACGCCCGCGTCGTGGATATTCAAGTGAAAACGAATAACAAATAGGGGATACGCAAAGAACCGTATGGAATTTATTAAAACGGCAGGAGGATGTTAAAGTGCAGAATTTCAGTACCATTATGAAGCAGGCAAAAAAAATGCAGGAGCGCATGGCGAGCCTGCAGAAAGAGCTGGAAACCAAAACCGTGGAGGCCCAGGCCGGAGGCGGCATGGTCAGCGCCGTGGTGAACGGAAAATATGAACTGGTGTCGTTGAAGATCGAACGGGACGTGGTCAATCCCGACGATATCGAGATGCTTCAGGATTTGATTGTCGCCGTGGTAAACGAGGGAATCCGCAAAGCCCAAGAAATGGCCGCGGCTGAAATGTCGAAAATTACCGGCGGCCTGAATATTCCGGGTCTGTAAGAAGGTTTTTCAATGAAAGCGTATGCGCAACCGATCAAAAAACTGATTGCCGAGTTGGGCAAATTGCCCGGCATCGGCGAAAAAACAGCCACGAGACTGGCCAATTATATTTTACGCTCCACGGAGGATGATGTTCGTAAACTTGCGGAAAGCATTGTGGAGGTCAAAAGCAAAATTAAGCTGTGCCGCGTTTGCCTCAACCTTACGGAGGAAGACCTCTGTGATATCTGCCGCGATGCCACCAGGGACAAGGATACGATATGCGTCGTGGAAGATCCGGACGCGCTGGCGGCGATTGAGGAATGCGGCGGATATCGCGGCGCGTATCATGTTCTGCACGGGGCGCTCGCGCCGCTCGACGGCATCGGGCCGGATAACTTGCGCTTGGGCGAGTTGATCCACAGAATTGACAAGGGCCATGTCAAGGAAGTCATTATCGCCACCAATACCAATGTTCACGGTGAATCCACGGCTTTGTTGCTGGCCCGGCTGCTTCAGGGGAAAAACATCAAGATCACGCGCATCGCCATGGGTGTGCCCATGGGCGGAGATTTGAAGTACATTGACAAAATGACGATTTCCAAATCCTTGGAATTCCGGCGCGGCATGTGATGGTGATGCCGGAAAAAGCCCCCGGCATGCGCCGGGCAGGCCTATGCGGAGTTTATCCGGCCTATGCCGGATGCACTTCGTCCTTCGGCGTTGCGGCGTATACGAAAAATACGCCTCACTTCTCAGGCCTCGCGCGCCTTGTCTCTGGAGTTTTTTGACGCGTCATTAAGTCAAAGGTGATGATCTTAAATGCAAAGGATGTCATGGCGAGCGGCCTCTTAGGCGGCGTGGCAATCTTATCAACAAGACCTCTCACTTCGCTCCGAAATGACGGGAAAAAACTTATGAACACAGAAATTAAAACCAAAACAAAATTGCGGAGGATTCATGTCGGGAAAATCACCAAAGCGGTAAAGAAGCTTTTTATCGAAGCCAATACCGTTTTGGGCGAAGATGTTGTCGAAGCGCTGCGACAAGCGCTATCCCGCGAGGAATCTCAAACCGGCAAGCAGGTGCTGGAAAAAATAATCGAAAACGCCGACATCGCCCGCCGCAAAAAAATGCCCATTTGTCAGGATACGGGACTGGCGGTCGTCTTCGTGGAACTGGGGCAGGATGTCCGCCTCGTCGGCGGAGAATTACACGCGGCTATTGAAGAAGGCGTGCGGCAGGCCTACGCGGAAGGCTATTTGCGCAAGTCCGTCTGCGATCCGTTCACCCGCGCCAACACAACGGATAATCTCCCCGCCATCATTCATGTGGAGGTTGTTGCCGGCGACCGGCTGAAAATCATCGCTATGCCCAAGGGCGGCGGCAGTGAAAATTGCAGTGCTGCGAAAATGCTGACCCCTTCGGCGGGCCTCGACGGTGTCAAGAAATTTGTTGTGGAGACGGTGGAATCTGCTGGCGCCAATCCCTGTCCGCCCGTCATGGTGGGTGTGGGCATCGGCGGATCGCTGGAGCAGGCCTGCCTGATGGCGAAAAAAGCACTTTTAAGACCGGTGGGCGAAGCGAACAGAGTTGATGAACGCGCGGAACGGATGGAACAAGAATTATTGGAAAGCATCAACCGTCTGGGCATCGGACCCGCGGGACTGGGCGGCCGCTTTACGGCTCTCGCGGTCCATGTCGAAATCATGCCTTGTCACATTGCTTCTTTGCCGGTGGCGGTAAACATTCAGTGTCACGTCGCGAGGCACAAAGAGAGGGTGTTGTAAACACAGCCTCCATCCATTGTTTCCGGAATTTATCAGGCGAAACTCAATGGGCGCACAGGGAAAACAGTTCGGCGATGTTCGTTGAACCTTATCCCAGACGGTGCGCAGAAAGGGAACGATTCAAAAAAATTGTGTTTTCAATTGGCAGTATTGAAGAAGATCCGCTTGCGCTGGGCGTGAAGCTGCCAAGACCTTATTGCTCCGAGGCCGGGCAGGCATGAAAATAACCTTTGTGCATCTCGGAAGAGAAAATTTGGGCATAGAGTATCTATCCGCCTCTTTGAAAAGAGCCGGGCACAAAGTTTTCCTGGCGCATGATCCCGGTCTTTTCAGCCGTGAAGACAATATTCTTTATGTGCCGTTCTTGGAAAAGTTTTTCAGCCGGAAAAAAGCGGTTCTGAATGAAGTTGAGAAGTCGAATCCGGATATCGTGGCTTTTTCGGTTTACACCAGCACGTATCCGTGGGCTCTGGATGTCGCCGGGGAAGTGAAGAAAAAAATCGGCGCGAAAATTGTGTTCGGCGGCATTCACGCCACGTTGGTGCCGGAGACGGTCATCCAAAACGACGTTGTGGATTATGTGGTTGAAGGAGAAGGCGAAGGAGCGCTCCTTGATCTTGTCGAGGCGCTTTCCTCAAAAAAAGAATCCTTGAATATCCCGAATGTCTGGACCAGAAAAAACGGCACTGTCGTGCACACGCCGATTCGTCCGCTCATTGCCGACCTCGATTCTCTTCCTCTGCCGGATAAAGCCTTGTTCGAAGACGGAATCAATCACAGCGACGATTACATGATCATGACGAGCAGGGGGTGCCGGTTTGGTTGTCATTACTGTTGCGAATCTTACCTGCGCGCGCTTTACGGCAAGGGCTACTTCAGAAGACGCAGTGTATCATCCGTCATTCAGGAATTGACGGAAATGAAACAGAAGTACAATTTTAAACGAGTCATGTTCTTTGACAGCGTCTTTTTTAATGACCGAAAATGGCTCGAAGCCCTTTTGAAAGAATATCAAAGAAAAATATCCGTGCCTTTTCGTTGCCAGGGCCATGTCGCTTATGCCGACGCGGAGATCATCGAAATGATGAAAGAAGCGGGCTGTTACGGCATTGATTTCGGCGTGCAGACTTTTAATGAAGAAATTAGGAAAAAAATTTTGAACCGCTTTGAAACAAATGAAGAAATCAAAAAAGCTTTTAAGAATTGTGATCAGGCCGGATTGCGATATAACGTGGATTTGATTTTTTCACTGCCCCTGATGAAAGAAGATGATTATTTGTTTGCACTTGAATTTGTGGAGGGCTGCCGCTACCTAAACAGAATAAAATGTTTCAATCTTTGCTATTATCCGAAACTGAAAATCACTCAAAAAGCAAAAGAGCTGGGACTGATAAGCGAAAGCGATATGGCGGCCTTTGAAAAAGGAGCGGGAGGAGATTTTTTTCACACGGACGGCATCGGGGATCCGGCGGAGAAAAGAATGAAAGACAGCTTCCGGAAGCTCTATAAAGTCTATCCTTTGCTTCCCGGCTTCTTCCGCAGATGGATGCTCGGCGATAAACGCTATCTTTGTTTTCACTGGCTGCCGAAGCCGATGGTTGTTTTGGCCCAATTGATCATCGGTATTCTCCATAGGGATTTGAGGTTTTATACCTACCTGAGTTATTATTGGGGGCAATTGATGAAGCGATACAAATACCGATATCATGATAACAAAACATATCAAAAACAATAGAATGATCCGTTTTTGAAAATCCTTGTTTTACGCCATAAAAAGCATGAAAATTTAATTATAGACGACTGCCAAGGTCAAAAAGGAATATGAATCCGGTTAAAAACTTGAAATTATCTCTTAGATGATCCGCAATGACAATGCCATCATTGGCTGTTGCAAAATCCTTTTTTCCCTTAAGAGATCCGCTTTTAATTTGATGAATTTTTTATTCATGCGCCATAATTATCAAGAAGCCATTGTTTCTCACGGGCGAATCAAGCCTCCCTGTTGCCTCATTAATAAATGTTACCGAAAGAAGAGCGTGAGTTGAGAACGTTGCCTCATAAAAGATGTTACCGAAGCCGGGTAATCTTTTGGAGTTTCATTTGTATCATAGTGTTTAGC
>Ga0078972_1000483_pt1 | contig 166176 bp, 168 predicted proteins | sample YelNatPaOPGAMG01_FD_67568 | JGI IMG/M metagenome (GOLD analysis project Ga0078972, IMG submission 67568) | Hot spring thermophilic microbial communities from Obsidian Pool, Yellowstone National Park, USA - OP-RAMG-01 (SPADES assembly) (version 2) | ecosystem: Environmental > Aquatic > Thermal...
TCCAACCATAACGAAATAAATGTCCCAATTAAACAAATCCCAATGTCACAATTGAATTGTTTAATTGGGATTTGTGACATTGTTTAATTAATTTTGGTCATTATTTGGTTATTGTATCTTGTATCTTGGTTATTAACGAAAATGTGACGTTACCGATACCGATGCCGACACCCATAACTCATTGGCCATCAATTTTTGGCCTTTGGCTTGTTTTTGATTTTTGATTTGGGGTGAGGGTTTGGTTATTGTATCTTGTATCTTGGTTATTGACCTAGATTCTTCTTTTGTTACTTTTCTCTGTATCAAGACAGAGAAAAGTAAGAATAAGCAATTTAGTCAAATTCGTGAGCCAATTCGAGAAAATATAGAAGGCCATATCACTTGTAAGCACACTTTTTGATAGGTGGTTGACAGGTTAAGATTATTTGTTATAAAATTAAGGAGGATGGGAGGAAATGAAAGATGGTGAAGCGAACTTTTCAGCCTCATAATAAGCCGAGAAAAACTACTCACGGGTTTTTAGTGAGGATGAGTACAAAGGGTGGACGTAGGGTGATTGCCAATAGGCGTAGGAAGGGAAGGAAAAGACTTGCTCCCTAAGCGGGAAAGGATTAGGCGGGAGAAAGATCTTAAAGAAGTAATAAAAGCAAAACAGTTTCACTTTTCCTCTCCCCTACTCTACTTTGTTGCTCGTTTGAGTCAGCGGCCAAGTTGTCGGGTGGCAATCGTCTGCCGCAGAAATATTAAAGGTTCTGTGGTTAGGAACCGGCTGAAGCGGGTGTTAAGGGCGGCGTACTTAAAAATTAAGCATAAAATCAAAAAAAATATTGACTTAGTTATTTTTCCGAGGGTCTTGGAGATTGAGTTTTCCGAGGCTTGTGAAGTGCTGAGTTTGGGGCTTAAGCAATGCGGTCTTTTTTGAGTTTTTTGTTTTTTTTATACCGAAAAATAAAGGGTCCCATGCTGGGGCAAACTTGTCGATTTTATCCTTCATGCTCCCAGTATGCAGAAGAGGCCATAGAAAGGTTTGGCCTGATTTTTGGTGGATTTTTAGCGTTCAAACGCTTAATTTCTTGTCATCCCTTTAGTCCGGGCGGATATGATCCAGTGCCTGTGGATAACATATTTTTTGGCGTTATAAGGCCAAAAAGTAATGTTTCACGTGAAACACTATGAAATATCTTATTAATTTAATGTTTGAGGTACTTAAGTTCTTTTATGCGGTCGGTGGGCAAAATTGGGGGCGTGCCATTACTTGGTTAACTGTTGCCGTTAATATTGCTCTTTACCCACTTACTCTTACTTCAATTCAACAAATGGCTGCTATGCAACGGATCCAGCCGCGTTTGGCGGAGCTTCAGAAAAAGTATAAGGATGACCCGAAAAGATTACAGCAGGAGTTAATGGATTTATATCGGGTGGAAGGGGTTAACCCTTTTGGAGGGTGTTTGCCGGTTTTGCTTAAAATCCCTTTCTTTTTGGCCCTCTTTTTTGTCTTGCAAAGCAAGGATTTTATTGCCCTAATGGGGGAAAGGGCAAGCTTTTTGTGGGTTGCGAATTTAGCTAAGCCGGACCCATTTTATCTTATGCCAATCTTGATTGGCGTGTCTACTTGGTTGTCGCAGCGGTCTATGCCTTCTAGTCCTGGTCAGAGCCAGGCGATGATGATGATTATGCCTTTAATGATTGTTTTTATTAGTGTTGCTTTTCCGGCAGGGGTTCAGCTTTACTGGCTGGTTTCTAATCTTATGGGCTGGTTGCAGCAGTCCTATATCATGAGCAGGTCGGGATCATTTTCAAGGAAAGTAAAGGATAGGAAAAATCACATGGAAGGGGGAAACAAATGAAGGTTGTAAGGATGAAGGGAAGTTCCATCGAAGAGGCCACGACTGCGGCCTTGGCTGTTTTGGGAGTTAGCAGAGAGCAGGTGGAGGTTAAAATTATTTCTGAAGGTAGGCCTGGCGTTTTGGGGGTTATTGGGGGGGAAGAGGCCGAAGTTGAAGTTATACTCAAAGAGGGCTTGGGCGAAGAGGCGAGGCAGGCACTACAAAACATTTTAGATAAAATGGGGTTTTTGGCCATGGCCGAGGTTACTCGGGAAGAAGATGGGCAAGTTGTGCTCGAGGTGCGCGGTGAAGATATGGGAAGAATTATTGGCAAAGAGGGGAGTATGCTTCGGGCCTTAGAAACTATTGTGTCTACTATGTTATTTAAGCTTTTTGGCAAACCCGTTAGTGTTATTATTGATGCTGGCGGTTACCGAAAGAAAAGGGCGGGGGCATTAGAAAGGTTGGCGGATGAGGTGGCGGAGGAAGTGGGGCGTACGGGAGAAGAAAAGGTTTTGCCGCCGATGTCCTCTTCGGATCGACGCATTATTCATTTGCACCTTTCTAATAATCCTAAGGTTATGACTTTTAGTCGGGGGGAGGGGGAAGAGAGGCGGCTGGTCATCGCTCCTAAAAAATAAAAATGTTTCACGTGAAACATTTTGAGGATACGATTGTTGCTGTGGCCACTCCTCTTGGGGTAGGTGGAGTAGGGGTAATTCGGGTTTCGGGAGGAAGGGCACTAGAGATTGTTCGGCCGTCTATTAAAAATTTTCCTCAAGACATTATTCCTCGCAGGTTATATCATGGCTGGTTCCACATTGAAGATAAGCTGATTGATGAGGTTCTTTTTTATTTTATGAAGGCACCGGAGAGCTATACCGGGGAAGATGTGGTTGAGATCAGTGGGCATGGCGGCCCGGTGGTTCTCTGTACAATGCTTGAAGCTCTCATTCAAAATGGCGCTAGATTGGCGGAAAAGGGAGAATTTACTAAACGTGCTTTTCTAAATGGTAAGATCGATCTTGCCCAAGCTGAAGCCATTGCTGACTTGATTTCTGCAAAAACGAGTTTGGGGGTTGAGGTTTCCGCCTCACAACTTAGTGGTTCTCTCTCTAATAAAATTAGTAGCTTAAGAAAGGCCCTGCTTGAAGTTTTGGCTGGGGTGGAGGTGGTTATTGACTTTTCCGAAGACGTGGGGGAGCTAGACTTTTCTGCGCTAAGGGAAAAGCTCGTTTCAATCATGGATGAAGTTGATGGTTTGATTGCTGGTGCTAAGCAGGGGAAGGTTCTAAGAGAAGGTTTACGGGTTACTATTTTAGGAAAACCCAATGTGGGAAAATCAAGTTTGCTTAATGCTCTAGTGGGGAAGAATCGTGTCATTGTCAGCGATCTTCCTGGGACTACCCGGGACACCATTGAGGAGGTAATCAACCTCAATGGGTTACCATTGGTTGTTATCGATACCGCTGGGATAAGGCACCCTAAAGATAAGGCCGAAGAATTTGGGGTTGAGCGGGCTAGGGTAGAGGCCGAGGGGGCTGACTTGATCTTACTTATTGTAGATGCGTCTAGTAACCTGACCGAGGAAGATCTCATGATCTTTGACTTAGTTAAGAATAAACGGTGGGTTCTGGTTTTGAACAAAATTGACCTGGGGCTTAAAGTGAAGTTAAATGGGTTTGTAACTCCTCCTCGAAAATTCGAAGTTTCTGCGCTTTATGGTAAGGGAATAGATGATTTAAGACTGGGAATGTTTGAATATGTTTGTTCTGACTTGGCGGCGGGTCCTTTTAAGGGTTACGATTCTTCAAAGAATTTTTCTTCTTTAGTTAATGCTCGACACCTGAATTGTTTGTTAAGAGCCAAGGAATCTCTTTCTAGGGCCCTAAAGCTAATCGAGGATAATGCCCAGGAAGTGCTTGTAGCGATTGATTTGAAGGAGGCAGTTTTAGCATTGGGAGAGGTCTGCGGGGAGGAAGTTTCCGAGGAAGTTATTAATACTATCTTTGAGAAGTTTTGTGTGGGAAAATAGGGTAGAAGGTCAGAGAAACAGAATATCAGAACGAGAACTTTTTTTAAAAAGGGACTACATACTAAAGACTAAAAACCGAAGATTAATTAAACAATGTCACAAATCCCAATTAAACAATTCAATTGTGACATTGGGATTTGTTTAATTGTTTAATTGTGACATTTATTTTGTTTTGTTCATCTGGTTTTTTGATCTCTGTGGATAAGGAGTGTGGATAAGTTATGGGGCAAATAATTGATGGGCGTGCGATTGCTAAAAGGGTGAGAGGGGAGGTGGCAAGTGGAGTTGTTCGTCTAAAGGAAAATTTTGGATTGGTTCCCAAGCTTGCAGTGGTTTTGGTCGGTGATGACCCTGCTTCGCAGGTTTATGTGCGAAACAAAGAAAAGGCCTGTGCAGAGGTAGGAATAACGTCTGAAGTTCATCGCTTTCCCGCGTCTGTTAAGGAAAAGCAGGTAAGGGATTTGATAGTTTCCTTGAATCATGATGCTTCCGTTCATGGAATTTTGGTTCAGCTCCCACTTCCCTCTGGATTTCAAACCGAAGAGGTAATCGAAACCATTTTGCCAGAAAAAGATGTTGATGGCTTACATCCTTTGAATATGGGTAAGCTCTTAAAGGGGAGTAATCCTCTTTTTACGCCATGCACCCCTCTAGGCATCATTGAGTTAATCTTATCCACAGGGGTTGAAATCAGAGGGAAGGAAGCGGTGGTGGTGGGGCGGAGTAATATTGTGGGGAAACCAGTTTCCTTATTGCTTCTGCAAAACCATGCTACGGTTACCGTTTGTCATTCTAGAACTAAAAGCCTGGACGAGGTGGTGAGGCGTGCCGAAATTTTAGTGGCTGCGGTTGGAAGCCCAGGTATAATTCTTGGGGATATGGTTAGACAGGGTGCTATTGTAATTGATGTGGGGGTTAATCGCGTGGGAGAAAGGTTGGTTGGGGATGTTGATTTTGAGAGCGCTAAAGAACGAGCTGGCTTTATTACTCCTGTACCGGGTGGGGTGGGTCCGATGACCATAGCTATGCTTTTAAGCAACACTTTAAAGGCGGCGGAGCTACGGAGATCTAAATAACCTCATGAGGTCGTTAATGGTTACAAGACCCATAAGGACGAGTAGGACGATCAGGCCCCAAAAGTTGATCTTGTTTTCAAGCTCAGGATTTATTCTTTTCTTTCTGATCACTTCTAAGAGAACAAAAGCAATATGACCTCCGTCTAATGCTGGGATAGGAAGTAAGTTAAGAACTCCAACATTTACACTTATAAGGGCGGTGAAGTAAAGAAGCGAAAGGATGCCTGCCTCTGCGTATCTTCCTGTTACTTGAGCTATCCCTACTGGGCCTGCAAGATCGGCAAATGAAACTTTCCCTACGATTAATTGAATGATAATTCCAAGGGTTAAAATGACTAAAGTAAATGTCTGTTCGATGGCATGGTAGAGCGCAACGAGAGGATTGACCCTGACATAGGTTGGTTTCAAAGAGAATCCTAGAAGGGCCACTTTTAGCCGCGGATGGTACTTTGGTGCCGCTTTAATAGTGAGTTCCTTATTATCCCGTTTGATTTTTATGATTAGCGTTTGGTTTGCGCTTTGATGAATGAACTTGACTGCTTCAGTCATGTCTGAGTATTGCTTACCGTTAATGGTTATAATTTTATCTCCTACCTTAAGTCCTGCTAATTCAGCAGGGGAACCACGACTTATTTGGCCAATTTCGTTTGAAAGTCCTTTGGGAACCCCAATAAGGAGAAAGATAAAGCTTAAGATAGTGAAGGCGGTGAAAATGTTCATAAGAGGCCCAGCTGCTAGGGCTTTTATCTTTTCTAAGGGCTTCTTGTTATAAAATTTTTCTTCTTCTGGTAAGGTGCGATCTTCTTCGTTTTCTCCTTCACCAGCGATTTTTACATAGCCTAGAATAGGAATGAGGTTGATGGCATACCTGGTTTGATTTTTAGTAAAGGAGAGAACACGTGGGCCGAAGCCTAAGGCCAGCTCCCAAACGCGTACTCCTGCCTTTTTTGCCCATACTAAATGTCCCAGTTCATGAGTAAGGGCAATAATGGTAAAAACAATTAAGAAAGAGATAAAACTTAGGTACATTGGGACATGATCCTTTCGGCCAAGTTTAGGGCCCAGGCTGCGTCTTGTCCTTCAGGCAAATTGCATGGCTTGCCGTTGATTGCTTTTATAAATTGGGCATGCACTTCGGTGAGTTGATCTTTTGGTTGAACTGGAATGGTGCTTGGGTGGACTGAGGTGAAGTCCCGACGGTATAATCTTTTGTGGAGCAAGTCGGCTTCCCAGAGGCATCTTTCGGTCAATATTGAGATTTTTCTTGATTTCACGCCAAAAATTCGAGATGCCTCTATTTTTGTAATTAGTCCCGACTCGTGAGTTATTACTACTTCTACCTGGTCTAGTTGGCTTGATTTCACTTTTTTCCCTTTTGCTTTTATAGTGATAATTTTATCGCCGGTAATTTGGGACAAAAGGTCCAGGTCGTGAATCATCATGTCAAAAATCACATTGGTGTCGATAATTCTTTCTGGGTAAGGGCTTAGGCGGCTTAAAGTTAGGCCGTGGATCCTTTCTCCTTTTATAACTTGGAGTAGCTTGTGGAATGAGGGATTAAACCTTTCAATAAAGTTAACAAAAAGCTTAACCTGGTTTTCTTTGGCCAAGTTTATAAGTTCTTCGGCGAGTTTGGAGGATGCAGTAAAGGGCTTTTCTACCAGGAGGTGCTTTTTGGCTTGTAGGCAGTTTGTAGCAATTTCAAAGTGGGTGGAGGTTGGGCTGGCAATGATTAAGGCATCTACTCGTGGTAGAAGTTCTTGATAGTTGGATACGCAGGTAAGCCCATATTTTTTGCTGACTTCTTCCAAACGCGAATGATTTGTGTCTGCTGCGCCAATTATCTGAACCCCGGGAAGAGTTGAGGCAATGCGTACATGGTTTTCTCCCATTACTCCTAATCCAATTATGCCTAACTTTATCCTTTTGCTTCGAGTCATCTTTGAAAAAATTCTTTGATTGCTTTAGCTACCTCTTGCGTGTGGGCTTCACTAAGTTCTGGGAAGATGGGCAAAGATATGACTTCTTCTTGTGCCTTCTCACTTTCTGGAAAGTCGCCAGGTTTATGTCCTAAGAAAGAAAATGCCTCCTGGAGATGAAGGGATTTGGGATAATAAACCATGGCGCCAATTCCTTTTATTTTTAAGAATTCAAAGAGAGGATTCCGTTCTTTAACTCTTAAAGTAAATTGGTTAAAAGTATGTAGGGCATTTGGTAGTTCGGTTGGAAGATTTACCACATCTTCCAGTTCCCTAAGTTCTTTGCGGTAAAGGTTTGCCAGCCTTCTTCGTGCTTTAATAAGATTGTTTAGATGGGATAGTTTTACTCGAAGAACTGCGGCTTGAATTTCGTCTAACCTGCTATTGTAGCCAATGACTTCATAATGATAGGTTTTTTTGCTTCCGTGGTTTCGGAGGGATTTAATTTTTTCTGCAACTTGCTGATCATTAGTTAAAATCATTCCACCATCGCCAAAACCCCCCAAATTTTTGGTAGGAAAAAAGGAAAAACAACCTGCATCTCCAAAGGTTCCGACTTTTTTCCCTTGGTACTCGGCTCCGGTAGCTTGGGCGCAATCTTCAATTACTTTTAGGTTGTATTTTTTTGCTACATCCATTATTTTTCCCATTTCGCATGATTGCCCGTAAAGGTGGACTGGAAGAATTGCTTTGGTTCGGCTGGTAATTTTTTCCTCAAGGCGGGAAACATCTAAATTGAAAGTTTTTGGTTCTATATCAACAAAAATTGGGGTAGCACCACAGCAAGCGATTGCCTCCGCCGTGGCCACAAAGGTAAAGGGCGTAGTGATTACTTCATCTCCGGCTTTAATGTCACATGCCCTAAGGGCGAGGTGGAGAGCATCTGTTCCAGAAGCCACTCCAATGGCAAATCTTGCTCCATGGTATTCGGCAAATTCCTTTTCAAATTGGGATACATTTTCTCCGAGGATAAACTTACCCGAGTCAATTACTTGAGCCAAAGCTTGATCAATTTCTTTTCTCAGGAACTTGTTTTGTTGAGAAAGGTCAAAAAAAGGGACTGCCATTTTGTTTTCAATTATATCATATTTTTCTTTAAAGTGCTAACTCCTTGTTTGGAACGCGTCTCAACACGGCGGCTGATTATTACTTTGTAACTCAAGAGATTTCTGAAATTTTCGTCTTAGTTTAACGATATAAACTTGTCAAGATTTTGGAAAATTGCTGAGGTCTTTAAATGGGGGAGCTAGTTGGATCGAGAGCTATTATTTTGCTAAGAAATTATCCTAGCTTTTTAAGGAAATCGCGCTGGTTTGTTGGCAGAGGAAGCGGGGCTCCTTATTTAGTAACTACTTATTCTTTTTGTTTTAGCGAAATTCCCAACTTTAACTTTTTGCCTTCGCACATTCTAAAACGAATAACCAATTTTTATCGTATCCTTTCAGAGCGGATGGAAGGGAAAAAGCGCTTAAGTGGGGAACCAGAAATTAATCATCCAGTAAGAATTTTTAACATGATGGTAGGCGATGGCATAAGGGACTTTGCTTTGCTTTTAGCGGCTTTAGGGCATGACGCGATTGAAGACGGATATATGAATTTTGAGGAAATTGTTGGGTTTGTCGGCGAGGAGTCCGCGCGTTTAATTGAAGGGGAAACAAAGCTGAGCCGGGCCATTGAGCCGAATCGTCGAGAAGTAGAAAGCTTAGTAAAATGGATTGAAGCCGCCTTTTATGACCCCCGCATTGTGCTCCTGAAGGCCTATGATAATTTTGACAATTGGCGGGACAAAGAGGTTTTTCTGACTATTGCGGGTAAAGAGCATAGACCCCAGGAACATGCCGAAGAAACCCTTCAGGTATATGGGCCCATCCTTCGCTCTTTGGGTTTTTGGGAGCTGTGGGTGAAGCTAGAGGATCAAGCGTTAAGATATTATGATCAAAACTATAGCGAAAATTTCCGCCTTTACCAAGAGGCAGTAAACAATTCCTTTGCGGAAATAGAAACAATTTCCCAAAGAATTCAGAAAAAGTTGGCTGAAGTAGGAATTCATGTTCGGGTTTCTCATCGGATAAGGCACTACTCTGAAATTTATGATCGAGCAAAAAAGAAAAATTTGTCGGTGAAGGGCTTACTAAAAAGCCGGCCCTTGTATCCCCATTATCTTTCAGTGGTAATTGACGGGGGCATTCCTCAGTGTCATTATGCTCGGGGAGTGGTTGATGAATATGGCAAGGAAGCTGGTTTATTTCAGCCAGAGACTTGGGGCTTAAATAACTTAGTTCAGCCACGAGAAAATGGTTATCGTGCTCTTCATACCTATGTTTCTCTCCCCGGTAAAGGGACCATCATGATTGGTTATACTACCAGCGATTTTGACCAACAGAATCGCCTTGGTATTTTGGCTCAAGGGAAAAAGGAGGGGTTCAAAAACGGCTGGGCTCGCGCTAACCCTTTAGCTCTTCAGCGTCTTTTCGAAGAAATAAGGGAAAAGGGTCTATTAACGGCCAAGCAAATTCGAGATCGCATTCCGGAAGTAATCTCGGCCATAAAAGTGTACAACCCCGAAGGAGAAAGTCTCCTTCTTCAAGCCAATGCTTCAGTTTTGGATTATGCCTTACTTACTAAGCACTTGAAAGTGAAAGAAATTTATGTCAATGGCAAAAGGGTCGAAAGTTTCTCCTCTCCTTTAAAGGAAGGAGACATTGTGGAAATCAAGGAAGGAGAAAAAGTAGTTCTTACTCCTCTTTCCTTATTAGTGGTTAAAACTCACGAAGCCGCTAAAATTATTCGTGAGTATTTACGAAGTTTACCCATAAAAGAACAGATAATACTAGGCATTGAAGCTTTGGATGAGATTCTTTTGGATACGAATTTAAAGTGGACGGATGTTCGTGAAAGTTCACAAGTAGCCAGGGTTTTAGAATCTTTTTCGAAAAGAGAGGTTCTAGGTAGCATTTTAAAAAGAGAGGGTTTAGGAGAATGGTCTTTGGATAATTTTGTTATCTTGGTGGGGAGGGGGGAGGTGGACGTGGAAGAGTTTAAAAATGAATTTCTTAAAGCTTTTTCTTCGTCCTTAAATGAGAGGAAAGAGAAAGGACTATGTTTCACTTTCGCTGTGTTATTTAAAATTGCCCATGATCGCGTTGGCCTTCAACAAGAATTTTCCTCGGCCTTAAAATCTATTAACATGAACATCATGCAAGATCAAACCAAGGTTAACCTCGATGGAACAGCAACTTTGGCCTACGTTTTTGAACTTTATAGCTCTCTCCAGCAAAGGCAAATTGAAAACATCATTAGCAAAATGGGGGGAGAAATTTTAGGAAGAAGAGTTGACAAAACAGCAAAAGCCGTAGATTTTCCGCTGGCGGAATGGCTAAGGAAAGTTAGAAGGAAGAAAGAAAAAGAAAAAAATTAAAGTTGAGTAAGGATAGCTTTGGCAATTTTTTCTAGGACTCCAGTTTGTCCTAGTTGTAAACGCAGTTGAGAAAAAGCTTCTTTCATCTTTTCTTGTCGATTTTTATCTCTTAAAATTGCCAAGGCTACTCGAGCAATTTCTTCCGGACAAGCCTTTTCCATAATAAGCTCTGGTACTACCTCTTGGTTTAACAAAAGATTGGGCATAGAAAAATATTTTAGCTTTTCTCCAATTTTTAAAAGGTACTTTCCCACCCAATAAGTGGGCCGTGATAGTTTGTAAACCATAAGGTTAGGAACCAAAAGTAAAGAGGCCTCAAGGTTAATAGTGCCAGAAGTGCAGATGGCTAAGTCAGAAGCATTTAAAATTTCGTAAGTTTGACCTACCAGGGCTTTGGGACGAAAGTCGCTAATGAGGTTAAAAATCTCCTTGATGATTTTAGTGGAGGCTACCGGCATTAGGAACTTAGCTTCTGGTAATTCCTTTTGAATTAACTCCCCAGCTTTTAGAAGAATGGGAAGAAGTCCTCGGATTTCCTGAGTTCTGCTTCCCGGGCATAACGAGATGACAAGGGACGAGGGACGAGGGATATCGTAGCTGAAAAACGATTGACGGGCTTCTTCCTTGGGTATCGATGGTTTCACAATGTCCACCAAAGGATGACCAAAGTAAACGACATTTGCGCCGGCCTTCTTATAAACTTCGTATTCTTTCTCAAAAATGGCAACGATCAAATCGATAGTTTCGGCTACTTTCCTTACGCCCCGCGGGGTTCCCCACAACCATTCCTGCGGGGCAATATAATAAACGGTTTTAAATCCCATCTTTTTGCAAAACTTGGCCAAAGGCATATTAAACCCCTGGGAATCAATCAGCAAAACCAAGTCTGGTTTTTCCTTAAGAAGGAGCTTTTTCATTTTGAGGAAAGTTAGATAAATAGGAAGAACATTAGGAAGAGCTTCAAAGATGCCAATGGTTCCTCTTTGGCTGATGTCGAATTTGACCTCAACTCCTTCTTTTGCCAAGCATTCCGATCCCATGCCTAAGAAGTAAAGATCAGAACGGAGTTTTTTGATTTCCTTAACTAGGAAGGCACCGTGGACGTCTCCTGAGACTTCGCCGGCAGAAACGAGAATTTTTTTCATATTCCTAATTCAGGAATTTCCGGGAAAATCAGTTCTTCGCTTTCTTCTTCGAGGGCAGTTTTGCGATTGATGCCGCGCTTGCTTTCTTCTTCGAGGAAGGCAACAATTTGTTCGATTTCTGGAAGCAAGCGCAGTCGTTTTTTAATTTCTTCCGCGGCTTTGGCTGGGCTGTGGCCCGATTCGTAAATCAAGCGGAAGGCCTTTTTAATTTCAGATTGCGCTTCTTGGGAAACGCCCCGTCGCTGTAAACCAACAGAATTAACTCCCCTTACCTGCGCAGGGCTTCCTTCTACCAGCATAAAAGGAGGAATGTCTTGCAGAACTTTCGATTGGGCACCAATCATGGCTAAGCGTCCGATTCTCACGAATTGATGGACCCCAGCTAAACCGCCGATGGTTACCTGATCTTCAATTATCGTGTGTCCGGCAAGCCCTACATACCCACCAATGACGGTTTGACTTCCGATGCGACAGTTGTGAGGAATGTGAGCATGAACCATAATGAAATTCTCATTGCCTATTACAGTTTGCCCTCCACCAGTAGGAAGATGAATGGTAACAAATTCGCGTATGAGGTTGCGATCTCCAATAACAATTTCTCCTTTTTCTCCCTTGTATTTAAAGTCCTGGGGTGGGGTACCAATAGTAACTCCATGATAAATATGATTGTGGTTCCCAATAGTGGTCCAGCCAGTAATCACTGAGTGAGCTTCAATTTTAGTTCCTTCGCCAATTTTAACTTCTGGGCCAATCACACAGTAGGGGCCAATTTCCACATTTTTGCCTAAGGTTGCTCGAGGATGGACAGTAGCCGTGGGATCAATTTTTACCCCGGCTTGTCGATCCACCAGAGAAAACATAAACTCCCCTTCGGCGGCCACTTCATTGTTTACCAGCGCTCGTCCCTTCATTTTCCCTAAATTCCCTCTAACCCAAAGAGTTTCAACCTCTAAACGCAGCTGATCTCCGGGGACTACTGGCCGGCGAAAACGAACCCCGTCTATCCCAGCAAAGTAAACTACTTTGTTTTCGGTCCCTGGCATGCGCAGAGCCATTACTACTCCAACTTGGGCGATAGCTTCAACAATTAAAACCCCAGGCATAACCGGAAGACCAGGGAAATGCCCTTGAAAGAAGGGCTCGTTAATGGTTACATTCTTTAAAGCCACAGCCCGTTTTCCTTCTTCCAGTTCTAGAATTTTGTCAATTAAAAGGAAAGGATAACGATGGGGGACAACTTTCATTATTTCTTTAATATCTAACTCCACCATGATTTCACCTCGGAAGTATTATAACAGATAACTTTTGCCTAGCCAAGAAGGGCGGCTCCTACTTTTCGGGGAAGAATCGCACATAAATTGACACGGGGTGGTTTTGGTGTCACAATCTTCAATAAAAGGGGGCGGTTGTCTCATGAAAAAAACTTTGGTTATGGTGGTTGACGATGAGAAAGCGGTGGCAGACGAAATTTCGGCGGCAATCTCAGAAACTGGGCGCTATGAAGTAATAACTACTTATTCTGCTAAGGAAGCGTTGGAGCAGCTTTCCAAAAACAGAATACTCTGGGGCCTGGGTGGCAACCGAATAAAATTAATTGTTCTCGACATAAAAATGCCGGAAATGGACGGCTTGCAATTTTTAGAGAAAATCCGAAGCGAATTTGGCTATGCGGGAAAAGAACTGGGAGTAATCATTTTAACCGCTTATGAAGACAAAGAAAAATGGGATCGGGCAACCTCGGGTTTTGTTATTAACTACCTTGCCAAACCCTATAAGCCCCAGGAATTGATAAGCACCATTGATCGATTTTTTGCGGGTGAGGAGCCAAACCTGGTTATCGAAACCTTTGAAAAGCACCTGGAAAGAAAGAAGAAAGGGTTTGAAAAAAGTTAATCTTTGGCGGCAGGGAATTTCAAAGTAAAAGTAGTTCCTTCTCCTACCTTGCTGGTAACTTCGATAGTTCCATTATGTTCAATAACAATCCGATGTGCGATAGAAAGGCCCAGTCCTACTCCTTCGTGGCGAGTGCTGAAGAAGGGATCAAAAATTCTGGGAAGGTTTTCAGGAGGGATGCCGCAGCCAGTATCAGAAACTTTTGCGCACACTTTATTTTCTTCTTGATAAGTTGAAAGGGTAAGAGTTCCTCCCTCGGGCATGGCTTTTATAGCGTTATCGATTAAATTTATAAATACCTGCTTCAGATCCTCGGGGTCGGCGATAATATCAGAAACGGGATAAAGTTCTCTCTTCAGCTGAATTCGGCTGATAAGAATAAGCTCAAGGGTAGCGCTGATAATTTCGTTAAGATTAACCCTTACCCCTTTTTTCTCTTTTACTTTTGAGAGATTATACATCTCTTTAATGATGTTATTAATGCGCTCCGCACTTTCCAGAACATCCTTCTTAAAAGCTTCTAGGTACTCCTTATCTCTAAGCTGATCGGTAAGTCTTGCCGTTTTTGAGTAAATCACGGTTAAAGGGTTTCTAATCTCATGGGCCACCCCGGCAGCAATGGTCCCCAGCGAAGCCAACCTCTGGGAACGCTCTAACATCCTTTCTGCCTCATATAATTTCTTCTGGCTAGCTTCGAAATCCTTTTTGACTTGTTCGTAGGGGCGGATGCGGTCAAGAATGGCAAGAATCTGGGCTTGGATGGTTCTAAATAGCGTTAGATCTTTCTCATCATAGGGATCCTCGGAGATCTTTTCCCCTAAGCGAAGCACCCCCTCCAAGCCCGCTGACGACTTAAGAGGAATTTCTACCGATTTTCCCACCCGATTAATCTCGCTTATCTTAGGACATTCTGAGCCAACTAGAATCTCAACCTTTTTAATTTTAATTGCGTTCTTTAATTCTTCCCCCACAATCCTAAAGGCCTCATCTTTTTCCAAAACCGGCACCAGCTTCTCCGCAATTCTACTCATCACTTTAGTTGGATCATACCAGCCGGTAATCCATTTTTCTTCTAGAGGGGTTTGGATAAATTTTCTGATGGGTTCAAAGATGGCCACCGCTGTGAGAGCAAGAGCTGCGACGATAGCAAACTGTAAAACAGGAAAATTATGGAAAAAAACAGTATTGATATAGATTGCCCCTGCCCCCAGCAGAAGGATAGTAAAGATAGATGCGCCGTAGGCCATGGTTCGACTAATCACCACCCGGATGTCCATAAGTTCGTGTTTGGTGATGGCGTAAGCGGTGAAAGCAACAAAAAAGACAGTAAAGAAGTGCCCATATTTTGAAGGATAGAAAAGATTAAAAATAAACGGAATTATTAAATTAGTTATAGTTGCGAAAAATATCCCTAACGCCAAGCCTAATAGTACATATTGCCCTTGAGATTTTATTCGCCCCTTAGTTTTATAAACATTTTGAATTAAAATAATTATAGCAGCAGTGGTGTAACCTAAAAAGTAAATGGCAAAGGCAACATTTGCAGGACCAAATATAACGTTAACACCCCATGGTTGAATCTCAACTCCCTTGACAATAAGGTTAGTTAACATAAGTAAACAAATTACCAAATTGGGTATAAACAACGCCATGTTAAACGCAAGAGCAGAAATTTTTTTTCTTACTGGAAAAACTAAAACAAATAAAAGAAGAAGCCATGCAAAAAAAGCCGTAGTGACAAATGTCAACTTGGTCCAAATTAACGCCATGTAACCCTTTGAATTATCAGCCATAAAATTGACAAAGATCCACGAACTAATTGAAAGGACTAGAGCTGTAAAAATGCGATTTACTGTATCCTTCTGGTTCCTTAAGTAAACGAAAGCCGCTATTACGATATTTACGGCTATCAAGGCGAAAGTTCCAATATAATAAAGAAGGTTCATGCCAATCTCTGGAAAAAAATCTTATGTTTTGAATTTAGGTAATCGTAAAACTCTCTATTGTGGACTGAGAAGTGGTTATCTGCTTCCTCCGTTGTTAGGTGTGCAGGGATAGTCTTTGATCCCATAAACATTCTTGGTTCATCAAGTGGTTTAAACTTAAACCCAATCATCTTAATTAAGCGATAAACATACACATCAAAAGCTGCAAACCAATCGGTTACTTTCATTTCATACTTACCACTAAAATATACCTGTTTTATCAGAGCTATAGTAATCAAATCATGCTTAACCAGATTATCAACTTTGTCAACAATTAAACGTGAGATTTCTGCTGATTTACCCTGGCTGGAACACATGGATTCTTTTCCTCTTATTAAAGCCCTTATTGGCAATCCAAGAGGATTTTCCATTATCAGACGAACAACACCTATAGCCTTTCCTCCACTAAATGCACCGAAATGTAAGGAATATTTATCGAACACATCCGACTCTATTTTTTCTGGGTAGTTGCGAGCGTCAAGCCACCCCAAATCTTCACAATAGACCTTATATCGCAAGCGATAAAGCATCTCAAGTTCTTCAGGAGTCTCGACTTTTTTAACAATTATTTCCGACATACAATTCTCTCCGATAAAGATCTATAGAAATATACTCAGGCACGACAGGTATTTTTCGCTTTTTATCGATCAAAAACAATACTACTTCGGTTGCCAACAACGAAGCAACTAATGAGCAGGCAGTTGAAACGCTAGGAATGTCCTTTCCTTCAATAACATCTTGAATCACTTGCTGTGGAACGTATTCTGGAACTTTTGGGCAAAATTTATCTAGAGAAAGCTTAAATTTCCTTATCTCCTCTAGTGAAGCTGCAGGGGGAATCTCACAATATTCTTCCAATGTCATCCCTCCTGGATCAAAAACGAATAAATTAGCCCCCCATCCTACATTAACTCCTAGGAAAATAAATTTTCCTTGCCTTCGAGCAGCTCGATGTAAAAGAACAGAAAGATCTAACCTAGAGTATTCAATCTCATCAACAACCACATTTACGTTTGACACAAAATCATTGACATTTTCGACATTAATACCGTCTGTATAAATTTCTATTTTCAAAGATGGAAAGATTTCCTTTATTTCTTCCGCAACTGCCTCCGCTTTATTTTTACCAATCGTTTTAAGGTTTGAACCAAATTGACGATTTAAGTTTGACTCTTCGAAAAAACCCGGGTCAGCCAACTTAAGGTGACCAACTCCTAAACGGGCAAGCCTCTCTGCAGTAAGCCCACCATCAGCCCCAACTCCAGCAATCGCAACTGTCGCATTGCGAATAATTTTCTGCTGATCAAGACCTATAATTCCCATATTCCTTTGAAAAGCCTGCTCTATCATCCCTCTATTGCTAATAAATTCTACCTCTTTATCCCCCCAAAAACAAGAAAAATTGCAGTTAATTTTGGTAGTATGTGCTTGAGATGTGAGGGGGGGTGCCAAACTTGCCTTGTAAAATGTCTTTAAACCCGACAAAGTTGATGCAGGTTCCTCCTCAAAAAGTACGTTAGAAATAACGTGCTTTAGAAGGGATATGGCCTTCTAAATTTTCTCGAATTGTTTCACGAATTTGACCAAATTGCTTATTCTTACTTTTCTCTGTCTTGATACAGAGAAAAGTAACAAAAGAAGAATCTAGGTTAATAACCAAGATACAAGATACAATAACCAAATAATGACCAAAATTAATTAAACAATGTCACAAATCCCAATTAAACAATTCAATTGTGACATTGGGATTTGTTTAATTGGGACATTTATTTCGTTATGGTTGGAGTCTTTGTCGGCAGAAAACGAAACCGAAACCGATAACGCGACTAAACACGATACCAATACCCACAACGAAAACAGGTGGCTTAAGTTGGACATTGGGATTTGAAATTTGTTTGGAAATTGTATCTTGGTTATTGGTAATTTAGGAAGGTAAGTATGTGTCCAAGCCTAGCCAAGTCTTACCCTGCGAGCCGATGTTCGAGGCCTTCGGAGAGCCGACGAAGTCGACTCGGAGAAGGCCGAGTTCAGCGAGGGAGGGGAAAGTCACCACGCTTTTCAGGAAAATACCAACAAACACTTGCATATTTCTCTTGAACGTGATAAAATAAATTAAGAAGAAAATTTCAGATGCCAAACATGAACGAAAAGCTTAGTTAGTTAAACAGAGTGTTCAATTTATCCACAGATGCTATCTTATGTGGATAAACCTGTGGAAAAGTTTGTTTTTAATCAAAATTTAGCCAAAATTTAAACAGAAAAAGAAAGGAGTAGTGTAGAAAGGTTATGAACGAAGAGCTGAACCTCAGTCAACTTTGGAGCAGTTTGCTTCCTATTCTTGAAAAAAGCCTAAACAAGCCCATTTTCGAAGCTCTGATCAGTTCAACCAAGCCCCTTTCTTTCCAAGAGGGGAAAATAGTAATTGCAGTGGCTAATGGCTTTGTCAAGGACTGGATTTCACCCTTTTGTGCACCTCTTTTGGAACAAGAGTTAAAAAAATTTTTTCCCGAACTAAGGGAAGTAACCTTCACTGTTAATCCCGAGCTTTTCTCAACGCCGTTACTTGAGGACTCTATTGCCAAACCACGAAAAGGGATTCCTCCCGCCGATTCTTTTCTTAACCCGCGCTACACATTTGATACTTTTGTGGTTGGCCAAAGTAATCGTTTTGCTCATGCTGCCGCTTTAGCAGTAGCAGAAAGCCCTGCCAGTGCCTACAATCCTCTTTTTCTTTACGGTGGGGTAGGGCTAGGAAAAACTCACTTGATGCAAGCAATTGGCCACAAAGTTGCCTTAACCAATCCCCAAGCGAAAATCTTATACATTACTTCAGAAACTTTTACCAATGAACTTATCAATGCCATCCGTTACGACAAGACCTTGGCTTTTAGAAACAAATATCGCAGCATTGACATTCTTTTAGTAGATGATGTTCAATTCATTGCGGGGAAAGAAAGCACCCAGGAAGAGTTCTTTCACACCTTTAATGCCTTATATGAAGCTAACAAACAAATCGTCGTTAGCTCTGATCGCCCTCCCAAAGAAATTCCCACGCTCGAGGAAAGGTTACGGTCTCGCTTCGAATGGGGACTCACCGCTGATATTCAACCCCCGGACTTTGAAACTCGCATCGCCATTTTAAAAAAGAAAGCAGAGTTAAGCGAGTTAACCATTGACGATGAAATTCTATCTTTCATCGCGAGCAAAATTACCACTAATATTCGAGAACTAGAAGGGGCACTTATTCGCATTGTGGCCTACGCCTCCATAAACAACAGCCAAATTAGTATCTCCTTGGCAGATCATGTTCTTCAAGATCTTTTCTCCTCCGAAAAAGAAAAAGCAAACATTTCTCTAGACCTTATTAAAAAACTCACGGCAGAATATTATAGTGTACGTATTGAAGATATGTCTGCAAAAATTCGCACCAAAGAAATTGCCATGGCTCGACAGGTCGCCATGTATTTGGCCCGGGAATTTACCAGCGCCTCCTTTCCCAAAATTGGTGAGGACTTTGGGGGGCGAGACCACACCACTGTTCTTCATGCTTACGAAAAAATAAAATCCTCCCTTAAAGATGATCCCGAAGTTGCAGAAGCAGTTAAAAACATCTCAGAAAAAATAAGAAAATATACACCTTCTCCTGTGTAAAACTTTTTTTCCACAACCGTTATTCCTCCCTGTGAATACCAATCAAATTTCTTTTGGCTTAGCCTTCGTAAAAAATTAAGTTATCAACTTTTTCACAGCTACTTCTACTACGAAAGAAAATATATTATAATAGTAAGGGGAGACCTTCCTGTAGAAAAGATTTTTTGGGGGTGGAAGTTATGGAGTTTACCTGTGAAAAAAAAGATCTTCAAAGTGGAGTTTCAGCCGTAGAAAGGATCGTTGCTACCCGCAGTACCTTACCAATTATTGGAAATATTCTTTTTGAGACGAACAAAAATAGTTTAAAACTTTCGGCTAATAATTTAGAAATTGGCGTTGAAGTAGGAGTTAAGGCAAATGTTGGTCGGGAAGGGGCTGTCCTCTTACCGGCAAAAACTTTAAGTGATATGGTGGCGCGCCTGCCCGAAGGAGTAGTTGGCTTTAAGCTAGTAGAAAACGGGAGAGTGAGAGTTTCTTATGGACCATCCTCTTTTACTATTAATTCTCTTCCTCCCGATGAATTTCCTACACTTCCCAAAGTAAAAGGAGGAAAAAGTTTTTCGGTTGCCTCTGAAATTCTTACTTCTATGATAAAGCAAACTATTTTCGCCTGTGCTAGCAGTGAAGAGAAGCAGGTTTTGACTGGGGTTCTAGTAGAAGTAGGCAAAAGCTCATTAGGGGGAGATGTTTCTAACTTAAGATTAGTGGCGACCGATGGTTATCGTCTTGCTCGCCGAGGAGAAAAAGTTGATTTGGCTAGTATGGGGGAAGCAAGCTTTGTGGTACCAGCTCGGGCCTTACAGGAACTCTCTAGGATTATTGAAGGGAAATCATTAGAAAAGGTGGTTATTACTGCCTCTCCTGAGCAAATTAGCTTCCATTGTGGAAATGTTTATTTAATTTCACGCTTAATTGCAGGGCAATTTCCTGACTATCGACAGGTTATTCCTAAAAAAGCAACTACTAAGATTATCTTGGAAACCGAAGAAGTGCTTCATGCGGCAGAAAGAGCGGCAGTCGTGGCTTCGGGTTCGGCTAATATCACTAGAATTGAGGTGAAATCGGGAAAGATGCATTTAACCGCCCACACCCCTGATGTAGGAAGTGTAGATGAGGTTCTTTCTTCAGAAATCAAGGGTGAAGAAAAAGTTCAAATTTCTTTTAATATTCGCCTGATCATTGATGCGCTTAAGGTTTTGAATTCTAAAAAGGTAGTGTTTGAGCTTTCCGAGGGATTAAGCCCAGGTTTAATTCGGCCGGAAGAGGGAGAGGACTTTATTTATATTGTGATGCCTATCCGTACCCAAGAAAGTTGATCATGACGGAAAAACTAGGCAATATTTTGCTAAACCTGGAAAACAGCGGATCGGCAGTGGTAGAAAGTTGTCGCATTTTAAACCTTTGGTCGGAAGTAGTTGATGAACAGGTTGGAAAAAACACGGAAGCCGTAAAAATTAAAAACCAAGTATTATACGTTTCTACTTCTTCCTCGGTTTGGGCACAGGAGCTTAGCTTTTTAAAGAAGGAGATTATAAAAAAGATTAATGAGAAGGCGGGGAAAGAGGTTGTTAAAGACGTTCGTTTTAAGGCTTTTGGTTATGGAAGGTAGTATCAGTTAGGAGGCAGTGTATGGCAAAAGTTAAAGCAGCATCAAGCTATGACGCCTCAAAAATAAAAATTCTCGGGGGAATTGAAGCGGTCCGTATGCGCCCCAGCATGTATATTGGCTCTACGGGCAAGGCAGGATTGCACCATTTGGTCTATGAGGTAGTAGATAACAGCGTAGACGAAGCGCTGGCTGGTCATTGCGATACGGTAATCGTTACCATTCATAAAGATAATTCAGTTACGGTGGAAGATAACGGTCGCGGTATTCCTTTTGATATGCATCCCCAAGCCAAGCGCCCCGCGGCTGAGGTCGTGCTGACCACCCTGCACGCGGGAGGTAAATTTGAGGATGCGGTTTATAAGGTTTCGGGGGGCTTGCATGGGGTGGGGGTTTCCGTGGTGAACGCGCTTTCCGAGTGGATGGAAGTTGAAATCTACCGTGAAGGCAAAATTTACCGACAGAGGTTTGAACGCGGGAAACCAGAAAAAGAAAAAATTGCCCTGGCAAAGGAAAAAGAAAGAACCGGAACTCTGGTTACTTTTAAACCTGACAAGGAAGTTTTTGAAGACATAGTTTTTGATTATGAGACCATAAAGCACCGCTTGCAAGAAGTTGCCTTTCTCACTAAGGGTCTAAAGGTTGTTTTAATCGACGAGCGGACTAAAGTGGAAGAGACATTTCAGTATGAGGGTGGGGTAACGGAATTTGTTTTACACTTGAATAAAGGAAAAGAGCCGCTTTACTCGCCTCCGATTGCTTTTGCTTCGGAAAAAGAAAAAATTTTTGTTGAAATCGCTATGCAGCATTGTAAAGATTATTATGACGAGAACATTTTTTCTTATGTGAATTGTATTCGTACCCGCGAAGGGGGAACCCATCTGGTAGGGTTTAAGTCCGCCTTGACTAAGGCCTTAAATAACTATGCTCGCAAAAACGAAATTTTGAAGGAAAACGAGGTCTTGGCGGGAGAGGACGTGCGCGAGGGACTAACCGCTGTAATTAACTTGCGTATCCCTAACCCCCAATTTGAGGGACAGACGAAAACTAAATTGGGCAATAGCGAAGTTAAGGGGTTAGTGGATTCAATAGTAATTGATAATCTAACGGCTTACTTAGAAAAAAATCCTGCCGCCGCCCGGGCGATGATTGAAAAAGCACTTTTGGCCTACCGGGTGCGGGCAGCAGCCCGAAAAGCGCAAGAGATTGAGAGGAAAAAATCGGCTTTAGAAACAGCCATGCTTCCTGGGAAGCTGGCCGATTGTACAGAATCTGACCCGGCTAAATGTGAACTTTTTATTGTAGAAGGAGATTCAGCCGGGGGCTCTGCTAAGCAAGGAAGAGATCGCCGTTTCCAGGCTATTCTTCCCTTGCGCGGAAAGATTTTGAATGTAGAAAAAGCTCGTTTGGACAAGATTTTGGCCAACAATGAGATTCGCACTCTAATTACCGCGATTGGCCCAGGGGTGATTTCCGGTCTTAAGGGCGATGGTAATGGCGAACGGGAAGAAGAGCTTTCACAAGAAGAACTGTTAAAGCGCCTTCGTTATCATAAGATTGTCCTTTTGTGTGATGCCGATGTTGATGGTGCCCATATCCGCACTTTGATTTTGACTTTTTTTTACCGCTATGCGCGAGAACTAATTGAAAATGGAAATCTTTATATCGCTCAACCCCCTCTTTACCTGGTGAAGAAAGGAAAGGCGCAATACTGGATTTATTCGGACAAAGAGTTGGAGAAGAAGTTAAAAGAAATCGGCAAAGAAGGGGTAATGGTTCAGCGTTATAAGGGCTTGGGAGAAATGAATCCCGAGCAATTATGGGAAACGACTTTAGATCCCGCTCGCCGCACTTTATTGCAGGTGACCTTAGAAGACGCCGAAGTAGCGGATGAAATTTTCAAGATCCTAATGGGGGCGGAGGTCGAACCCCGCAGAGAATTTATTGAAAAACATGCTAAAGAAGTGAAGAGGTTAGACGTCTAATGGCAGAAGAGAAAAAAATAGAAGTTGCCGCTCAATTAATCCCCACCACGATTGAGCAAGAAATGAAGTCCTCCTACATTGACTATGCGATGTCCGTTATCGTAGGAAGGGCACTTCCGGATGTGCGTGACGGGTTAAAGCCCGTGCATCGGCGAATTCTTTATGCTATGGATGAACTGGGCTTGCAGCCGGGAAAGCCATATAAAAAGTCCGCGAGAGTGGTGGGAGAAGTTCTAGGAAAGTACCACCCACACGGCGATATGGCGGTTTACGATGCCATGGTACGCATGGCACAAGATTTTTCTTTGCGTTATCCCTTGGTTGATGGTCAAGGGAACATGGGCTCCGTTGATGGCGATCCTCCGGCAGCCATGCGATATACCGAGGTTCGCTTATCTTCTATGGCCGTGGAGATGTTAGCTGACATAGAGAAAGAAACGGTTGATTTTGGCCCTAATTTTGATGAGTCCTTACAAGAACCAATGGTTCTTCCTTCTAAGATTCCCAATCTTTTAATCAACGGTTCTTCGGGGATTGCCGTGGGGATGGCCACCAACATTCCGCCTCATAATCTTTCCGAAATGGTTGACGGTTTGACGCTGCTCATTGAAAATCCTGAGGCCATGCCGGAAGAAATAATGAAGCTGGTGAAAGGGCCGGATTTTCCTACCGGTGCGCTCATCTGTGGTACTCAGGGGATAAAAGATGCTTATCTTACCGGACGAGGGCTTTTGACTTTACGTGCGCGCGTGGAGGCAGAACGGGCTAAGGGAGGGAAGGAAGCCATGGTTGTTACCGAAATTCCCTATCAGGTAAATAAAGCGGAGCTGATTGAGCAAATAGCGGAGCTAGTAAAGGAAAAGAAAATTACAGGAATTGCTGACCTGCGGGATGAATCAGACCGCGAAGGAATGAGGATTTACATTGAGCTCAAGCGCGATGCTTCTAGAGAAGTGGTGCTTAATCAGCTTTTTACGCGCACTAACATGCAAACCACCTTTGGGGTCAACTTGGTCGCTTTGGTAGACGGGGAGCCCAAACTTCTGACGCTCAAGGATTTAATGGTCCAGTACTTAAAGCATCGGGAGGAAGTAGTTACCCGTCGCACCAAATTCGAACTGCGTAAAGCCGAAGAGCAAGCCCACATCCTAGAGGGACTGGTAATTTGTGTTTCTAATATTGATGCGGTGGTTAATCTTATCAAGAAGTCCAAAAATCCTGATGAGGCGCGGGAAGGATTGATGAAAAAATTTAAACTTACTAAGATCCAGGCCCAAGCCATTTTGGATTTAAGGTTGCAGAGGTTAACTCAGCTCGAGAGGCTGAAGATTGAAGAAGAACTTAAGGCCCTAAAGAAATTAATCGGAGAATTAAAGGAACTGCTGGCTAGCCGGAAAAAGATTTTGGGAGTAGTGAAAAAAGAATTAGAAGAAATTAAGGAAAAGTATGGCGACAAAAGAAAAACAGAAATAACCGCTCCGGCGGAGGAAATCGAAATAGAGCAACTTATTCCCCAAATGGAAGTAGCAGTCCTTATTACTCGGGATGGATATGTAAAGAGGGTGCCCGTGGCCGCATTTAAGGCCCAACTGCGAGGAGGTAGGGGAGTTACCGGGATGACTACCCGGGAAGAGGACGAAATTGAAAATCTTTTTACCGCTTCAACGCACGATTTTGTGCTCTTCTTTACCAATCGAGGAAGGGTGTATAAGCTAAAGGTTTACGACTTGCCGGAGTCAACTCGTGCTGGGAAAGGACAGGCCATTGCTAGTGTGCTTCAGGTTGGGCAGGGAGAAACAGTTACCGCGGCTGTGCCCGTTAATGATTTCACGAAGAAAACTTATCTTATGATGGCTACTAGAGGCGGGATGGTAAAGAAAGTTCCCCTAGAGGATTTTGCTAATATCCGTCGGACGGGAATTATTGCTATTAAACTTAAGGGCGAGGATGAGCTCCGCTGGGTACAGGAAACCGATGGGAAAAGAGAAGTAATTTTGGGCACGCAGTTAGGGCTTATGATTCGTTTTTCAGAAAAGGATGTGCGGCCCATGGGGCGGGCGGCGGCGGGGGTGAGGGGGATAAAGTTAGGGAAAAATGATCAAGTGGTTTCCATGGATGTGCTGGTTGACAAGGGGGATCTCTTGGTTATTTCTGAGCGTGGCTTCGGAAAGCGCATGAAAATAGAAGAATTTTCCGTGCAGAGACGGGGAGGAAAGGGGCATATTGCCATTAAGCTGCGGGAAGAAGATAAAGTGGCTAGGATGAGAATTATTCGTGTCAGCGATGAGCTTCTTTTTGTTACTGCCAAGGGGACCATGAGCCGTCAAAAAGCGTCGGGAATTTCTACCCAGGGTCGTTACGCTAAAGGAGTTCGCATCCAAAGAGTGGATCCGGATGACTATATTGTGGATTTGGCGCGGGTGATTAAAGAGGAAGAAGCAGCCGAAGAAATTGAAAAAGCGGTAGAAGCAGAGGAAAAACGGAGAGAGGAGCAGCTCGAGAAAATTAGAGAGGAAAGGGCGAAGCTGCCCATTAAGCGGCGCAGGAAGAAGTGAGAAAGAAAACCAAAAAGATATTTTTTTACTCACTCCTAACTTTTTTAATTTTAGTTTTTGGGGTGTTAGCCCTCTTTTTTGCTTGGTTTTTCCCGAGAAAAAATTCCCCCTTTTATCCGGCCCAAAAAGAGCCAGCCATCAAGGTTTACTTTTTGAAAGAGGATAAAATTTTTGCCGTGAAGCGGCCTCTTAAGGGAAAGGAGCAGCCGTTCAAAAAGGCCTTCGAGGAGCTTTTAGCTGGGCCTACTCAAGCTGAAACTCAGCAAGGCATTACTTCTTATCTTCCACTGGGGCTGAAGCTTCTCGGCTTTTGGCGTGAAGGGCCGGTGGTAATTTTAAATTTTAATCGTGAACTGGAAAATTATGGTGGGGGAACATCACGCTTGCAAGGGATGATTGCTCAAATCGTTTATACCGCAACCGAAATCCCGGGGATTGAAAAGGTTTGGATCTGGATGGAAGGAGAAAAGGAACTAATTTTGGGCGGGGAGGGGTTGGTTTTGGATCATCCTTTAAGCCGCAGGGAAATAGCTTACTAATGTAGTTCGTCTGCTAATTTATCTAGCATTTCTTTTTTAACTAGTTCTGTGAAGCAGATTAGCCGATATCCTTTAAGTTCGGGATAAAATCTCTCGAGGTTAAGGCCGATTTCTTTTTCCGTTTTAACGACAAACTCTTTAAAAGAAAAAGTATCTGGCCAAAGGACTTTATCTTTTATTTTTTTCTTTAAGTAGTTTGCTTTTTGTAAACAAAGTTCGGCCACTTTCCGCAAGCCCGTTTTTCCCATGACGGCGAGGTAAGCACAGGCCGCCAGGGCTAAGAGGGCTTCGTTGCTGCAAATGTTAGAGGTAGCGCGTTCGCGCCGAATATGTTGTTCGCGCGTGGACAAGGTGAGAACAAATCCTTTTTTGCCTTCTGAGTCAGTGGTCGCCCCCACAATCCTTCCGGGCATCTGGCGCAAGAAATCTTTCTTCGCGGCAAAAATGCCTAACCCTGGGCCGCCAAAGTTTTGTGGATTGCCTAAGGATTGACCTTCTCCTACCACAATGTCTGCCCCATATTCCCCTGGAGGTTTTAGTATTCCAAGGGAGATGGGATCAACGCTTACAATAAAGAGAGCTCCAGCCGCATGGATTTTGTCTGCCAGATCAGAAACACACTCGATATTCCCAAAGAAATTGGGCTGCTCAAGAATTACGCCGGCAACAAGGGACGAGAAACGAGGAACGAGGGAAGAAAGTCCAGTTTTTGGGTCGAAGGGGATTTCAGTTAGAGTCAAGTCGGCGGCGTTGCAGTAGGTTTTTAGGACTTGGCGGTAGTGGGGATGAATCGCGGTTGAAACTACAACCTCTTTTCGGCCGGTAATGCGTGCGGCCATCAGGGCTGCTTCGGTCAGAGCGGTTGCCCCGTCATACATAGAAGCGTTGGCAACTTCCATGCCCGTTAGCTCGCAGATCATTGATTGATACTCGTAAATCGTTTGTAAAATTCCTTGGCTGGCTTCAGCTTGATAGGGGGTGTATGCGGTATAAAACTCAGAGCGGCTGACAATATGCCTTACGATACTAGGAATAAAGTGTTTGTAACTTCCTCCTCCAAGAAATAAAGAGGCCTCTTGGTTTTTTTCGCTAAGTTTTTTTAATTCTTCTAAAAGTTCAGGTTCAGAAAGAGGCTCGGGAAGAGATAGGGGTTTTGCTAAGCGGACGGAAGCGGGAATGTCAGAAAAATAATCAATGTTTTTCACTTTTTAAAAAATCCTGATAGGCCTGAGAAGTTAACAGCTGGTCTAGCTCAGCCGGGTTTGAAACTTCTACCTTGATCAGCCAGCCGTCCTGGTAAGGGGATTGATTAACAAGCTCAGGGTGAAGCTCTAGCTGGGAGTTGCGCTCAATTACTTTTCCTGAGACAGGGGCATACAAGCTGGAAACGGACTTTACCGATTCTACTACTCCGAATTCTTGTTCGGCTTTTAGTTCTTTTCCCACCGGAGGAAGCTCAACAAAAACCACATCTCCTAAAGAATCCTGGGCAAAATGGGTGATGCCTACGGTGGCAATCTTTCCTTCAATTTTTGCCCACTCATGGGTTTTAGTGTATTTTAAGTCTTCAGGATAAAGAGTCATGTTTTTTCTAACTGGTTAACTTTGGAGCGACTGTAAACAAAAACTAAACCCGAGATAATAATACGGGCTAGGCTGTCAGAAAGTCGATCGTAGAGCATTTTTTTCTGGTAGTAAAGATCGAGTCCTGGTTCACTTTCACCCGTGGGAGGAATCGCTTCTATTGAAGAAGCAGAAAAACGGGTCGTAAATAATCCAATTCCGCTGCTGGTTAAATCAACGGCTCCCATGGCAAAAACGAAAAGGGAAACTAAGCAAATGATATAATAATAAAGCTTTTTTAAATCCATTCTCTGTTCTTCCTCAAACTTTGCAATCGAGATTTATTTTACTCTGCGATAGATGGTTTTGTCAACCACTTTTGCCGGAAATCTATCTTTTCGGACTTCTACGAAAACCTCGCTTGCTTCTTTGGTTAAGTAAGCCAAAGCAACGGGGAGTTTTAGAGAAGGAGAAAAAGTGCCGCTGGTGACCCTTCCTATGGTTTCTAAACTTGATTTTTCTAAGATTAGACTCCCAGGCCTGGGAATGGCTTTCCCTTCTAATTTAATTCCCACCAATCTTTTCTTTATCCCTTTTTCTTTTTCTTGCCACAAAGCTTCCTTTCCTATAAAATTTCCTTTGTTAAATTTAACTGCCCACCCGTAGCCGGCTTCTAAGGGAGTGGTTTCTTCATCATATTCGTGACCATAGAGGGGAAGCCCAGCTTCGAGGCGCAAAGTGTCGCGTGCCCCTAGCCCACAGGGCTGAATCCCTTTTTGAAGGAAATTTTCCCAAACCTTTTCTACTTCGTTTTTATGCACGATTAGTTCAAAACCATCTTCGCCCGTGTACCCGGTTCTCGAAATAATAATGTCTTTCCACCACAAAGTTTGATTGTGTTTGAGAGAAGAAACAGGAGCATCAAGCACTTCCCGAACAAGAGCTTCAGCTTTTGGCCCTTGTAAAGAGAGCATGGTGTAATTATTATAGAGATCAACATGAGCGTCGGCCGAAAGGCCTTTGAGCCAGGCAAGTACTTTATCGGTATTGGAAGCATTGGCGACAATTAAATAAAACATGGGAAGATTGTAGACCAGAATATCATCTATTACCCCCCCTCTTTCGTTCAAGAGAAGCGAGTATTGACCTTGGTTTAGAGGAAGCTGGGAAGCATCGTTGGTGGTGGCTTTTTGGATGAGAGCTAAAGCACCATCGCCTTCAATTTTTATTAAACCCATATGTCCAATATCAAAAATTCCCGCGGAATTCCTAACGGCAAGATGTTCAGCGATAATGCCTGCAGGGTAAAAAACAGGCATTTCCCAGCCCGCAAAGGGGATCATCTTAGCCCCAAGGGATAAATGCTTTTCAAAAAGAGGGGTTCTTTTTAACACAAGCTTATTATAACACAAAATTTCCGGGAGGAGCCCAGCGGTTATGTAACTTTTCTTCTAACGCCCTTTCGAGGGCTTTGATGGTTTTGACTTCGATCTTTCTTCCTTCCCATCCTTCAATTTGGTCAATTTTTGCCCAATTTTGCAATTGAAAAATTGCTTTGGCGGTTTTGTCTCCATAGATGCCATATTCTCTTTCAGAAATAGGGGGCAAAAGCTCTAGCACGATTAAGGCCTGTTGAATACAGGCTAAGGCCTCTTTTCCTTTGGGGCTTAGCCCCTCTATGCTTTTGTGCAGAAAAACAATTTCCCCCGCTTTTAGCTTGTTAATTACCGGATGGGCTCTGAGTTCTTGGAGAATTTCTTCTGGATTGTTTGATAGGGGATGCTTTTTTCGACAGCTAGGGAGGAAAAAAATCCCCAAGCTGCTAAAAGAAAGATAAAGGAAAGATCTTCTGGTTATACCTCTCATTTTATTATCCTATTTAGGTGCCTACTTAAAGCGCTTCCACCTTTTACTCTTTGCAAATAGATTTCGTAAACTTAGGGACAAAAATTTCAGTTTTCTCTAAGCATAAGATGGGGAATATAGGCACATCGTGTGCAGGGATTCCCATACGTTGGAGCTTCGAGGGAGAGGTTTGGGGAAGGGGAGATTGGGCTGAGGGGACTGAGCCTAACTCATATCTAATGATGGCATCTTGAGAAAAAATTTCTTCGGTTAGTGCTTTTAGAACTGTGCGTTGGTGCAAGCTCGCTTCATGCTTTCGGTTTGGCACATGCTTGCCTTGCTAAATTACCAATAACCAAGATACAAGATACAAACAAATTCCAAATTCCAATGTCCAACTTAAGTGACCCGTTTTCGTTGTGGGTATCGGTATCGTGTTTAGTCGCGTTATCGGTTTCGGTTTTGTTTTCGGACGACAAAGACTCCAACCATAACGAAATAAATGTCCCAATTAAACAAATCCCAATGTCACAATTGAATTGTTTAATTGGGATTTGTGACATTGTTTAATTAATTTTGGTCATTATTTGGTTATTGTATCTTGGTAATTGGTTATTGGTCTTCGGTCTTTAGTCTGTGGTCTGTTAAAAGGAGGGCAGATAAGGCAGAGAGGACAGATGGGATAGAAAAGGCCATCACGCGTTTTTTGAGGAGGAGTCCAGTCGTAAACCTTGGAAGGGGAAAGAACACTCTTTACGAAAGTTTCTCGAACTTTCATTTTCAAAATTTGTTCAAAAACAAGCTCGGGTAAAATTCCCTGAATTTTTTCTAGGAAGCTTTCGATATATATTTGATATGGGAGTCGAATCTATTCCAGTACATCAAAGATTTTTGCGCCGTATTTTCCCAAGGATTTCAGAAGAAATGATCAAGAAAACCACGGAGGTTTTTTATCGCCCTGTTTTGGAAGCACGGAAAACGGGGCTATTTTTGCGCGGGGATATACCCTTAAAAGCTTCGGGGGCCTGGTTAAATGCCAAAATTCCTCTTCTTCTTACCGAAGAAGAAAGGTTCAGAAAAATTGCAGAAAAAAGCGAAGAATTTGCCCCGATAGAAGTTTTAGAAAGCCGGAGCGAGCGAGCCCGCATATGTCTGGTGGAAGAAAGAGAAAAAGTTGCCATCTGGGAATTTAAAGGGCTTACCCCTAAAAGAGTTAATCCCGGCCGTCTCCATCCTTCCTCTGGGCAACCCTATTGGGTATTTGCGAATGGTCCCGCGGAAAAAGAAAAGATGGGGATTACCCTTGTGGGGGCGATAGAGGCAAGGGTAATTGAACTTGGCTCATATTTTGAAGATTTAGTTGGATATGCTCAGCTTCTTAGAAGAGCAAAACCGGGAGAGTTTTTTTTCCCTTGGTTGCGCATGGATATCCAACCTTCGATTTACCAAGTTTTAGCGGAACTGGAAGAGATTCCTTTTGAAACTTTTCTTTGCCAAGCGGGCGAAAGGATGGGCCAGGAATTAGGGAGTTTGCATCGAAAAAGGTTAACCTTGCATGAGCCCTTTTTAGATGAAGAAGATCCCTTCTTTTCTTCGCTTCATTCGGGAAATGTGGAAGTACACGGCCACCTGCTTGACTTGGAAGGTTTAAATAAAATTGAGGAAGCAGAAGAACAATTTTGGTGGGGTGTTAAGGCCTACGCTCAACGGCTTAGTGCCCGAAAAATAATGGGATACGATCCCCTTGAGGGATGGAAAGTTTTCGGAAAGGTCTTAAAATTTGAACAAAACCCTTTTTCTCTGTTCAGCCGCAGTTGTGACCTTCAAAGATTTTTGGGGGGGACGGCCATTCAATGGGGGATGGAGCCATCTTTTTTCCGTTACTGGCAAAACCAACCCGAGGATTATTTGCAGTTCTTATCGAGTTTTTTCCTGGGGTATTATCCGGAAATTAGAGAGCAAAGGAAAGAAGAGGAAGTAAAGGCATACTTAAAAGAAGTAGTTAAGGTTCTTGAAGAAAGAAAAAAAGAATATTGGCTGTTTCCTTATACCTACCAAATAATGGAAGAAGTAGAAGAAGAACTAAGAGTGAGTATTTGAATCTCAAAGGGTGCCTATCTTCAGCCCGCGACCGGATTTCCCCTGCGAAAGAGAGAAGATAGGGCTTTGATAAATTTCTCGTTTTGCTCCCTAGTTCCAATGGAAACCCTGATCGCCTCTGGTAGGCCAAAAGAAGTCAAGGGGCGAATGATAACTCCTTTTTTCATCATTTCCATAAAGAGTTGATCCGCGGAACGCTTTAAATTTATGAAAATAAAGTTTGCTTCAGATTTTTTATATTCTAAGCCCAGCTTATCTAGTTCTAAATAGAGATGTTTTTTGCCCTCGAGGTTGTTCTTATAGGTTTTTTCCTGAAAATCTTTATCTTCTAATGCTGCCAGGGCCCCGGCTTGGGCCAGGCGGTTAACGTTAAAGGGCATTTTTACCCGATACATAGGAGCAATTAATTCTTTGCGAGCAATGCCATAGCCTATGCGCAATCCAGCTAAACCATAAAACTTAGAAAAAGTTCGCAAAACAATAACATTTTTTCCCTCTCTTACATAATTAATGGTATTGGGAAACTCTTTACTTTCCACAAACTCGGCGTAGGCCTCATCCACTACCACTAGAATGTTATCAGGAACCTTTTCAAGGAAAGCATCGAACTCGGCTGCAGTAAAGATCGTGCCTGTAGGATTGTTGGGATTGGTTAGCCAGATAATCTTGGTCTTAGCTGTGATAGCTTTGGCAATCCCTTCAAGGGTAATTTCAAAGTTTCTTAGGGCCACAGAAATCAACTTGCCGGAGAAAATTCGGGTGACCAACTCATAAATAGAAAAAGAATGTTCCGAAATAATTACTTCTTCTTCGGGATTGAGATAGGTAGCAGCAATAAGCTGCATAATTTCGTCAGAGCCGTTGCCGCAGATAAGGCATTCATCAGGAACTCCCAATTTTTTTGAAAGCGCTTCCCGCAACAGGGTTGATTTTTGATCGGGATAAATTTGTAAGTTTTTTGTTTCTTTCGTGATGGCCTCTCGGGCTTTGGGCGAGGGGCCAAAGGGATTTTCGTTAGAAGCCAGTTTTATCACCCCGGGTTCTTTTGGGGTCTTCCCCGGAATGTATTCCGGAATCCCTTTTATCTCCGGTCTGGCTAGTTCTTGGTTCATTTAAAAAGGGTTAGCCCAGCAAAAACCAATAAGAACAGATCGAGGATCTTTTACTTGGTCACCATCGAGGAGGTTTAACCCACTGAGGTTGAGGGAGAAAATAGGCGTGAAGTAAAAGCGAAAGCCTGCGTTCACCTGAAAAATCGATTCTCCGGCCATAAGATCAGCCAAAAAGAAAATAACATCTCCAGTTGCCACCTCAATCCCGGCAATTCCCATGGGCCTAAATTTGTAATTGGGGAAATCAGCAAGAAAACCGAAAGTTAATTTAGGCCCTTGCTTGAAATACTTGGTGGCCACCATGTAAACATCAGTTTGAGTATAGGAAAAGAGATTTTCTACCCCCAGAGCCAGCAGAATCGGGTAGGGTTCATCTCCTGTAGAAAGAGAAAGTTTCATGTTAACAAAAACCCCTTCTCGCAGTTTATTGGTTGTTTTATCAGTTCCTCCTACAATGCCTAATTCCATTCCATGAAACGCCCCTAAGTTCATCATATAGTTTAAGGTGGATTCCGGGGAACCACTCCCCGAAGAAAGGACCGCTCCGTAATTTAGGCCGAGATTAAAGTTTTTATAGGGGATAACATCGGCCGAAGGGATGCGAATTAGTCCTGAAGGGCCGCTTAGGGCAGAAGAGGGAAAAACTCGAGGGTAGGCCCATATGGAAGTAGTAAGTAGTAAGCAGTAAGCAGTAAACAGTAGGCAGTAGGTAGTAAGCAGTAAAAATTTTTTCATTTATGCTTCACCTCGCTTGATAAGGGAATTATAGATGGTTTCAACTTCTTTTGCAACTGCAGTGGAGGAAAATCTCTCGCGGGCGTCTTTGAACGCAGCCTGGCCCATTTTTTGGCGAAGAGCATCATCTTCGAGCAAGCGTTTAAGATGTTCAATAAAAGTTTCTAAGTTTCGAGGAAGAAGATAACCATCGACGCCAGAACGAACCACATCTACTAGTCCCCCGGCAAAAAGAGCAACAATAGGGAGCCCGGCAGCTTTGGCTTCTGCTAGCACAAGTCCCTGAGTTTCGGTGAGGGAAGAAAAAACGAAAATATCCCCCATTGAATAATAATCCAAAACTTCAGGGTAAGGAACTTCTCCTACTAAAATTAAGTTCTTTTTAATTTTCTCTGGAATTTGGTTTCGAAATTCTTTTAAAAGCGGGCCACCACCCACTAATACCAAGTAGGTATCGTCTCTTTCTAACTTGATATAGGCGTCTACTAAAAAAGAAAGGTTTTTTTCCTTAGAGATACGTCCTACATAAAGAAGAACCTTACTTTGTATTAGAATACGATATTTTTCTTTTAATTGGTTTCGTTTTTTTTCGGCAAAAGAAGGAAAGCGATGCAGCTCAACTCCTGTAGGAATTACACTAATGGAAGTATTAATTTTCCAACTTCGGAGAATTCTTTTGGCCAGGTTAGAGGGAGTAATTATATGATCTACTTTGCGACAAAAAGCCTGAAGGTAGGCGACAATTCCTATTTTTGCCAATCCCTTTGGGACGAAACGGGCATAATGGACATAACGGGTGAATAGGGTATGGAAGGAATAAACCAAGGGAATTTTTCGATGCCTCGAAATAAACCTTGCTAATAGTCCGGCCTGGAATGGAGAATGGGCATGAATGAGGTCAACTTCGGGAAGATGTTGAATGAAGGGAATAGCTAGTCGAAACTTAGGATAGCCGCCTGCAATTGAGGGAAAGCGAAATACATCTGGGTCGCAGTCTTGGTGTTGGGGATAATAAGGAGCAAAAATATATACTTTATGGCCAAGTAGGCGAAGCTCTTTAGCTAGAATTTCAATTGCGTTAGTAACCCCAGAAAGATAGGGCTTGTAGGAATCAGCGAAGAAGGCGATTTTCATTCTTGGGATTTCAGCTTTTGGTAAATTCCAGGCAGCTTGCGCCAGAAGGCTTGAAGCTTAAGGTCCTTCTTATGGTCGATGGCAGGAAACCCGGAAACCACCGAGTTAGGAGGGAGGTCTTTAGTTACTCCTGCTTTGGCCATAATGACACTGTTTTCTCCAATAGTGATATGTCCGTTAAAGCCGGCCATGCCCCCTACTTGCACATGATCTTTAAAAGTTACTGACCCGGCAAACCCCACGAGGGCAGTAATGGCACAGTGCTTGCCAAAAACGCAGTTGTGAGCTACGTGTGTTAAATTATCAATTTTGGTGCCCGCGCCGATGCGAGTTTCTCCGAGAGTTCCACGAGCAATGCAAACATTGGCATAAATCTCGCAGTCGTCTTCAATAACCACGGTACCAATTTGTGGAATCTTTACAAACTTTTCTTTGTCCCAAACAAAGCCGTAACCATCAACTCCAATCCGTGCTCCTGCATGGATAATGCAGCGTCTGCCGATTTTTACGTTATCATAAATGGTGGCTGAAGGATAAATGATGGTATCATCTCCAATTTTGCAGTTCTCCCCGATGTAAACGAAAGGGTAAATAGTTACTCGTTTGCCAATTTTAGCGCTTTTGGCGACCACGGCAGTTTTGTGAATGCCGGGCTTAACTTTGTGCTTGGGAGAAAATAAAGGAAGAATTTGCGCCATGGCAAGCCGTGGATTTTTAACTAAAATAGCTGGTTTTCCTTTTATCGCTGCCGAGAGGGAAAAAGGAGCAACTATGGCGGAAGCTCTAGAATTTAAAGCCAGGGCTAAGAATTTTTCTTCAAGTACGAAAATCAAATCCCCAGCCCTGGCACCCTCAAGGGGGGCAACGCCCCGAATATTTACTTCTTGATCTCCGATAATTTCTCCAGAAACTAATTCGGCAAGCTTTTTGAGTTTCACCCTACTTGTTGAGCTCAGTAATCACCATTTCTGTTAAGTCCATCCCGCCGGTGATCACTACCTGCTTATCAAGAACCACATCAATGCCAACTTTCTTTGCCACTTTTTTGACGGCTTCAAGAATTTCCATCTGAAGTTTTCCGGTTAGCTGTTCATTGAGACGCAGAAGACTTTCTCTTTTGGGGGTAAGTTTTTCTTCTAATTCCTTTTTCATTTTTTCCAGCTCTTCTTGTTTCTTGCCTTCTTTTTCCGCCTTCTCTAATTTCTTCTGGCTTTCTTCAAACTCTTTCTTGAAGCTTTCTTCTTGCTTGGAAAGTTCTTCTTGGGCTTTTTTGGTTTCTTTGTATTCTTTGAAGACCTTTTGGACATCGATATAACCAATGCTGGTGTAAGCGGCTGCTTGGGCAAGACCTGCAATAAAAGCTAAGGCAACTAAGGCTACCATTATTTTTTTCATCTTTTCACCTCCTCCACTTTTTTTATTTTACCATAGTAGTTGCGTTTCGTCTATGTGCTTCTAAGTAAATGAGAAGGACGGAAATATCGGCTGGAGAAACCCCGGCAATTCTGGCTGCTTGTCCGATGGAAACCGGGCGCAGCCGGGAGAGTTTATCGCGGGCTTCGGTGGAAAGACCGAGGAGCTTACCAAAATCTAAATCTTCTGGAATTTTTTTGTCTTCTAGTTTCTTAAATTTTTCAATTTGTTCTAATTGTCTTTTAATATATCCTTCATATTTTTTAGAAATGGCGATTTGCTCAGCTACTTCTTTTGAGATTGGGTCCTGATTAAGCACGGCAGTTTGTTTTTTTAAGAAGCAGCGATATCTTTCAGGAGAAATTAACCCCACTCGGTAACCTTTTTCGGTAAGACGAAGGTCGGCGTTATCTTGTCTTAAGATTAAGCGATACTCCGAGCGGGAAGTAAGCATGCGGTACGGCTCATTAATTTCTTTGGTAATGAGATCATCAATCAAGGTGCCAATGTAACATTCCTCACGCCCTAAGATTAGAGGTTCTTTCCCTTTAACTTTTAAGGCCGCGTTAATTCCTGCCACAATGCCCTGAGCAGCGGCTTCTTCATAGCCAGAAGTACCGTTAATTTGTCCGGCGCAGAAGAGACCCTCGATAATTTTGGTTTCTAGCGTGTGTTTGAGTTGGGAAGGAAAGACAAAATCGTACTCGACTGCATACCCAGGACGGATGATTTCCACTTTTTCTAAGCCGGGCATGGTGTGAAACATTTCTTCTTGCACATCGGCCGGCAGCGAAGTGTTCATGCCCTGGGCATACATTTCCAAGGTGTCCCTTCCGGTAGGTTCAATAAAACACTGATGATGATCTTTATGGGGAAAACGTACCACTTTATCCTCAATTGAGGGACAATAGCGCGGGCCGACCCCTTTGATTTTCCCTTGATAAAGAGGAGAACGATCTAAATTGTTTCTAATTATTTCATGGGTTTTGGGGTTAGTCCAGGTTAAGTGGCAAGGAATTTGAGGAAGAGATAAACAGGGATTTTCCGGTGCTTCTAATCCGTACTGCTGGTATTCCCAAATAAAGGAAAATAAGCGAGGAGGTTCATCCCCGGGTTGAGGAATCATTTTAGAAAAGTCGATGGATCTGCGGTTTAGACGGGCTGGGGTTCCGGTTTTTAATCGTCCAAGCTTAAGCCCAATTTTTCTTAAGCTTTCGGAAAGACCCTTGGCGGGAAATTCTCCGGCCCTGCCAGCTTCCATGTGAACCATCCCCGTGTGAATTACGCCGTTTAAGAAAGTGCCGGTGGTAACTACGACTGTTTTGCCATGATAGACGACATCAAGCTTGGTCCTGACGCCCGTGATTCGTTTGGGAGGTACGAAACCCGTATCGTCTGCTGTCTGTCGTCTGTCGTCTGTCGCAACTAAAATTTCCTCGACTATTCCCTGTTTCAAGTCTAAGTTTGGCTGCTCTTCGAGGATTTTCTTCATAACTCGGTGGTAGTGATTGCGGTCAGACTGAGCACGGAGGGCTTGGACGGCAGGTCCTTTATTGGTATTAAGCATCTTCATTTGCAAGAAAGTAAGATCGGTTGAGAGGCCGATTTGTCCTCCTAAGGCATCGACTTCCCGAATGAGCTGGGACTTAGCTGGTCCCCCCATGGCTGGGTTGCAAGACATAAAAGCAATGGTGTCAAGGTTCATGGTAAGGAGAAGGGTTTGACAACCCAAGCGTGCCGCCGCCAGGGCTGCTTCAATTCCCGCATGCCCCGCTCCGATCACAATTACATCGTAAATTTTGGGGTATAGGATGAAAGACATATCTTGCTTCTTATGAGCTCCTGCAGGTAAGTTACGTTGGACGGCCTTTAGCTGTTTCTGCTGATCGAAGGTTTACATTTTCCAGGTAGCGCTAATCATTTGGGTGCGATTATAAGCGCCGCCTAAGTAAGCATAGTCAACGATTAGCTGGCCGATGCCTAAACTTAAACCCGCAGTTCTGTTATGGTCGGAAAGCCCAGCTCGAAACGCTAAGCCGTAAATGGGTTTAAATTCTATGCCGTAGTGTAAGGTTTGGGGAAGATTGTTTTGCTGAAAAACATTATGAACATCACAAGCTAGAAGGGCTTGAGGAATGGGCTTTAAAGCGGCTCCTACATTTACTTCCATGTTGTAACGAGTTGGGGATCTTTGATCTTGCCATTGAATATCAGTGGTTAGTATTTCTCTGGTATCCAGGCCAAAAGCGATGGTATCGGAAATCTTTAATAACATCCCCAGGTCAAGCCCTGCCCCTAATCCTCTTATTTGAGAACTGATTTCTTGGATGTCGTAAATATTGAGATTGGCTCCAAAAGCAACTGTTTCTTCCCAGGCGGTGGCCAAAGAAAAAGTGTACCAGTTGGTATCTTGATTGATATTTTCGTTTCGATCCTTCAGCCAGGTAAATCCTCCAGCAAACTGAGCTTTGCCTAAAGGGGTTAGTTCTCGCTCTTCGTAATTATAGCGATCATCCCAATAAGAGGGGCGATAGTAATTTGGCCGATACCAAGGAGGAGTCCAAAGGTAGTAGCGAGATTGGCGAGCAGCTTCACGCAGGGCTGCTTGGGTAAACTTTTCCCCTACATAAACTCCTGCTTTTAAAAGTTCCCGAAGGCCTTTTTTCAGCAGTTCTTTGCGGGTAAAAGCCGGCGGCACTTCGGCTTTTGCTTCTTCGGTTGTTTCTTCCGCTTTTCTAACCACAGCTCCTTCCCGACTGGCCACCTCTCCACCTCTTCCCCAACCTTTCTTGACGATACCTTGTTGAGCTAGGTATTTAGCTCCTTCTAAGGCAAATAAAGAAACCGCTCCTATTCCTACAATCCAGGCAAATGGTGAGCCAAGCTCGGTTTCGAAGCCCACTTTAAGGGCGGCTACATTGTCGCCCACCGTTTGGTTTCGCTGGGCGGTTAAAGTGGAAAAAGCGAGATCGATACCAGGATTAAGGGCAAAGCCTGCCGGGTTCCAGTAAGCGGCAAAAGCATCATCCGCCACCGCAGTATAAGCACCTCCCATGCCCATGGGTCTAGGAGCATAAACTGCCCAGGCGTTTTCGAAAAGTAAAGTAAAAATTATTAAAATAACTAGAATTCTTTTTGGTGTTTTCATGCTTTTCCCTTCTTGTCTAAATTTATCCCCGGGTATCCCTTATGACAAAGACAATTCCTAAGGTCTCTCCGACCACTTTTTCCCGCAAAAGGGAGGCATTGATCAGCGCGGGAATGCGTTCTCCTAAAGGATCGATTAATTCCGCTTCAAATCTTTCTACTTCAAGCTTTTGATCTACCACTTCTTGGTAAAGTTGATCATACTTTGCCGGGTTTTTAAAGAGGACTCGAATGGACTTGCCGACAATTTTTTCTTTGGGAACCCGAAAGAACTTGGTAGCTTCTTCATTCAAAAATATAATACGCCCTTCTAAATCTGTCACCAGCAAAGAATCGGGCATGGTTTCGATAATGGTATCGGCAGCGAGGGCAGGAGTTATGGCAAAAAGGCTGTAGTAGCGCATGGCAAGATAAATAAAGAAGTTCATGAGAGCAATATCAAAAACTACCGTAGGGATGGTAGGGCGAAAACCCAAAATTACCGGCAAAAGTTGGTCGGTGGTAACTCCGATGGCCACGGGAATAAGAGAGCCGAGGCCAATGAGAAAAGCTTGCTGTCTTTCGATTTTTTGGGGAGCAGTGCGCGCATAGGAAAACATAAGAAAGATTCCCCAAAGAGTGTGGCCAAGAGTTTGGAGTAGGAAAAGAGAGTAAAGAGGAGCGGGCTGACTAATAATTCCAATCGAAACAATTTCGTGGCGAACATACATAAGGTTGGTAAAAAGAAACAGGGAAGAAATTGCCGCCGGAGGCAAATAAAGTAAGAGATAGGTGAGCGGATTTTTCAGAAGTTTTTCTTTTCTGGTAAAAAGCAAGGAAAAGTGCGCATAGAGGGCAAAAGTTAAAGACCAAAGGCTGGCGCTTAAGCGATTAATGTCGCGAGCGAGGTCTAAAGTAAAAGCGATGCGAAAAGAGTAAGTTAAAATAGCAGCCAGAAAAGCAATCAAACCAAAAAAAGAATAAAAGCGAGCCAACTTGTTTTCATAGTGCCGAGTAAGAATTTCGAAAGCAAGCAAGAGAATAAATAAGGAAGCTGCTAGTTCAAAGTATGGGAAAATCATTGCCATAGTAAGTAAATTATAGTATAATTTGCTCGTTATGGCAAGGCCGCGCTATGAACGTATCCTCTTAAAGCTCTCAGGTGAAGTTTTTGGTGGGCAGCAAAAATACGGGATTGATCTTGAGGTTTTGGGGATCTTAGCTCAAGAAATAAAAGCGGTAAAGGAGTTAGGGGTGGAGATGGCGGTGGTAATTGGCGGGGGAAATATTTTTCGTGGAGTGGCAGGAGCGGTGCGAGGAATTGATCGGGCAACCGGGGATTACATGGGCATGCTGGCTACGGTGATAAATTCTTTGGCTTTGCAGGATGCTTTGGAGCGAGTGGGGATTGCTTCGCGGGTGCAAACGGCCATCGAGATGCGCGCTATTGCCGAACCCTTTATTCGCCGCCGTGCTATTCGCCATATGGAGAAAGGAAGAATAGTAATTTTAGCAGCTGGCACGGGTAATCCTTACTTTTCGACCGACACTACTGCTGCCTTGCGGGCGGCGGAGCTAGATGCCGAGGTAATTTTAAAAGCTACTAAGGTGGATGGAGTTTATGACAAGGACCCCATGATTTTTCCTAGGGCAAAAAAGTTTGAGAAAATTACCCATATGGAACTGATCCAAAAAAGATTAAAGGTTCTAGATTCTACCGCAGCTTCTCTGTGCATGGAGAATAAAATTCCCATAATTGTGCTTAATGTGACAAAACCTGGAAATATTAAAAAGGCCGTATTAGGAAAGAAGGTTGGGACATTAATAGAAGTAGACCGCCAGGATTAATCATGGCGGGGTGCAGGAAGGCATGATTTATCATGCCATTCATAAGGAGGGGTTAATCATGCAGGATGTTTTGAAAGACAGCGAATCTCGCATGCAAAAGGCAATTGAGGCCCTCAAAAAAAATTTTGCGGCAGTACGTACGGGGAGGGCCAACCCAGCTCTTTTGGATCATATTCAGGTTGAATATTATGGAGCAAATGTTCCTTTGAAACAACTAGCAGCTATTTCTGCTCCAGAGCCGCGCGTCCTTTTGGTTACGCCTTACGACAAAGGGGCATCCGCAGGCATTGAAAAAGCTCTTTTAACTTCGGACTTGGGTGTCAATCCTAAGAGAGAAGGGGATGTTATTCGTTTGGTTTTGCCTGAGCCCTCAGAAGAGCGTCGTCGAGAGTTGGTGAAAGTGGTAAAGAAGGAGGCAGAAGATGCCAAAATTGCGGTGCGCAATGTTCGTCGCGAGGCTATCGAAGCGCTAAAAAAACAAAAGAATAGCAAGGAAATCTCTGAGGATGCCGAAAAAATGCAGGATAAAAAAATCCAGGAATTAACCGACAAATACTGCGCGGAAATTGATAAATTATTAGCAGCAAAAGAAAAAGAAATCATGGAGGTATGAAGAAAAAAACCAGCTTGGGAATATTCTGGTTTCTGTAATCAGGTTTCTGGTTTCTTTTTGATTTTATGAACATTCCCCAACACATTGCCATAATCATGGACGGTAACGGTCGCTGGGCAGAACAGCGGGGCCTGCCGCGGGTGGCTGGACACAGGGAAGGGGCGGCATCGCTGCGTGCCGTACTTAGGGCTTGTGCCGAGCTGGGGGTAAAGTATCTTACAGTTTACGCTTTTTCTACCGAAAATTGGTCACGTCCCCAAGAAGAAGTCGACTTTCTTATGAACCTTTTTTCCCAAACCATTGATCGGGAAATAGAAGAGTTGATAAAAAATGGAGTACGTTTAAACTTTTTAGGGCGCCTAGAAAAGTTTTCCGAAAGCCTACGGAAAAAAATGTACGAGGCCATGGAAAAAACCAAAGGGAACGATCGAATAACGCTCAATGTTATGGTTAATTATGGGGGAAGAGCAGAAATTGTTGATGCTTTTAATCAAATGCTGAAAGAGGGTCGAAAAGAAGTAGATGAGGAGACCCTGAAGCAGTATCTTTATACTAAGGATATTCCCGATCCCGACCTTTTAATTCGCACCGCTAACGAGATGAGGGTTTCAAACTTTTTGCTTTGGCAGATTGCTTATAGTGAGTTGTATGTCACGCCGGTGCTTTGGCCGGATTTTAGAAAAGAACAGTTGCTGGCTGCCATTGAAGATTATCAAAAGCGAGTGAGGAAGTTTGGAAAAACCGCGGAGCAAGTAAAAGGTTAGTATTATGCTGATTCGCACATTAACGATTTTAATTGCGGTTCCCATTATCTGCTTTTGTGTTTATTTTGGCGGGATTCCCTTTTTAGCTTTAATTTTGCTTTTGGCTCTAATCGCGGTTAATGAATTTTATAACTTAATGAGGAGAAAGGGATTTTTCCCTGCCTATTATGTTGGCAACCTTATTACCATTTTCTTTGTTATTTTTGCCTACTATGCTCTTAAACGCAACTGGGAACCGGCCCATTCTGCCATTTTAACCTTGGCTGCTTCTGCAGCTCTGGTGGCGGGAATATTTTTAAAAAGAGAAAAGGATACCATTGTGGATGTAGCGATCACGATTTTAGGCATGATTTATGTGGGTTGGTTTTTGAGTTATTTGATTTTTATTCGCAGTTTGACCGAGCACGGGGGTTATCTTTTTTTCTTAATGTTTACTGTTTGGGCTATGGATATTACGGCGTATCTGGTAGGGAGATTTTTGGGCCGGACTCCTCTGTTTCCTTCTATTTCTCCCAAAAAGACCTGGGAAGGTTCTGTGGCGGGCTTTTCCATTTGTTTAGTTGCAGCCGGAATTTTTAGCCGCACGGCAAGTTTAGAAATTGGCCATGCCCTGGTCTTAGGTGCGCTGATTGGCGTTTTTGGTCAGGTCTCAGATTTAATTGAATCTCTCATCAAACGCGATGCGGGAGTGAAGGATTCTTCTAATATCGTCCCGGGACATGGGGGAGTTTTAGATCGTATTGATTCTTTTGTTTTGACGGCTCCCCTGATGTATTACTATGTGGTTTGGTTTGTACTGAAATGAAAATAGAGAAGGTAATTGATTTTTTAGTTAAGTTGGCTTTGACTGAAGATGTGGGGCCAGGGGATATTACCACTCTGGCGCTTATTCCCAGGGAGCAAAAAGCCAAAGCGGTAATTAGGGCTAAGGCCAGAGGAATTATTTGTGGGCTGCCAGTAGCACGCGAAGTTTTTCGACACTTAGATCCTCATCTTCGATTTTCTCCTAAGGTAAAAGAAGGAGCCCTGGTTAAGCCCGGGCAGGTGGTGGCAGAGGTAGAAGGTCGAGTTCGAGGGATTTTAATTGGAGAACGAACGGCCTTGAACTTTTTACAGCACCTTTCAGGAGTAGCCACGTTAACTAACCGGTTTGTTAAAAAGGTAAAAGGGAAAAAGGTTAAAATTTTAGATACTCGAAAAACTATTCCGGGGTTGCGGGTGTTAGAAAAATATGCCGTTAGGGTGGGGGGTGGGGTGAACCACCGCTTAGGTCTTTACGATGCCATCCTGATTAAAGATAATCATTTAAAGATGACAGGGGGAATTAAGAAGGCAATTAGAAAGATAAGGAGCCAATACGGGGTAAAAAAACCGATAGAGGTAGAAGCAAAAAGCCTTGCTGAGGTAAGAGAAGCCATTGAAGAAAGAGTTAATCGGATTTTACTCGATAATATGGATCTTAAAACTCTTCGCCAAGCGGTTAAGCTTTGTCGAAAAGCTGGGATCGTTACCGAGGCCTCGGGAAAGGTGAGTTTGCCTAAGGTTAGGGCCATTGCTGCCACAGGAGTAGATTATATCTCGATCGGGGCTTTAACTCACTCCGCACCCGCCTTGGATCTTAACCTCAAAATTATTTAAAAGAAAATCTTGCGTTAAAATTGGGGGTCAATGGGGTTAAGGTCGGTGAAATTATTTTGGCCATCTCCGTCCCAATCATTATTATTTTCTAAAAGAACTTTTTCAAAGTTGGGACAAGAGGGATTGAGATACTGGTTACAGCCGGGCTTGGCTTTTGACAATTGATAGCGGGGATAAATGTTTTTTACTCTTTCTAAAATTTGTTGATAGTTTGCCCCTTCTGCTACACTTTCCAAAATAGGCCAGGTAATGTAACCTTCGGCGGTGGTTGTGGGAAGGGAAAAGAAAAGTGGGTAAAGGTTATTTCTTAAAACCAGGGGACCAAACTCTGGAGCGCTAAAGCAAGAGACAATGAAAACCCCCTTGGGTTGATTGGGGGCGGCAATCTCTGCTAGCGCTTTTTTCCCCTCGGGGATGTAATGCGTGACTAATCCTACCACTCGATAAGCTTCATTTTTGGTCAGATGTACAAACTCCGCATAGCCCCTTTCAATATCGTTGGCAGCGTAGGCCTGAGCAGAGATGGTTACCTTAAAGGGTTTATTGACGCCCAGTTTTTTCCAAAAAGCATTGGGGGTGAAGTTTTTAGAGAAAGTGGTAATTTGAAGGGGGGAAACAGGATTTGTTTTTTCTTTTTCTATTTTCCAGCTATTAGATTTTAAAATGGTGCGAAGCCCAGTAGCTGCTCCCCAGTATAAATTGTTTTGGGCGTCACGACCTTCGGCCCAAGGTCGTTTTCTTCCAACCACGAAATCCTCAAGCAAAGTTTTATAGTAGCCCTCACCCGTAAAGCTGGCATCCCAGAGAACCACCACCACGGCAACTTCAAAAGTTCCCTTTTCCTTAATATCTTGAGAAATTTGTAGATAGAGGGGATCTAAGCTTTTTAATTCTTCAGGAATTAGGCTACTGCGGGTGATTTTGATGACCCGGTTATCTACTTGCAATTTAGCTTCCCCGGATGGAGGAATTAGGGAAAGAAGGGTAGTAAAACTAAGGTTAATGTGATTTATCCCATTTTCAAAAGGAATTTCTTCTTTTATTATTTTTCCCTCTAAGTTTCGATATTCTAAGGTTACTTTGGGGTTGGGGGAGGAGGTGCTAATAGAAAGGGTTTGGCCGGCAAGAGAGTTATTAATATGCAAATGGGCCTCCGAGCGACTCTGGGGAGGAGAAGTCACCACAAAAGAAATTGGGTATAAGCTTACAAAATTAGCTTCCATTTTTGCTCTATTAAATTATCCTTACGAATGGGAGGAAATTTCAGGCGAAGTTTAATCGCGGTTCCTCCTCAAAAAACGCAGGATAGCCTTTTCTATCCTATCTGCCCTCTCTGCCTTTTCTGCCCTCCTTTTAACAGACCACAGACTAAAGACCAAAGACCAATAACCAATTACCAAGATACAATAACCAAATAATGACCAATAGCCAAATAATCAATAACCAAACGGAGAAAGCCGAAGTAAAACAACCACAAAATCCTATGCAAGTTTGGCGGCGGTTTTTTCGATAAATATAGTAGAGAGGCCAATTATGAAAAGAGCCCTAAGTTTAATAATTTTTGCTTTAATCCTTTTTTCTTCTGCGGTCTTTGCCGCTAAAACCGATCCTTACGATATTCAGGTTAAAAAACTTTATTCCGCCCCGGATGAAAATTCTAATTTGGTTTATAACATTCCCATTGAAGTTAAGCTTTTAGATATTTCTGAAGATAGCAATTGGTATAAGGTAAAAATTTCTTTCAGCTTGGGTCCTCTTTCTTATACCTATGTGGGCTGGGCTGAGATTCCGGTGGGAGAAATTTTAGCCGCTCGCTCCGCTAAGGTGGCTAAAGCTCCTTTAGAAGAGCAAGGGCCGTAAGTTAAAATTTAATCATTTCTCTTAATTTCTTTTTGGCTTCTTCTTCCAGGTGTTTCTTTTCTTCTTCGGCTTTTTGCTGGGCTTCTTCTTCTAGGCGCTTTTTCTCTGCTTCTAACTTTTCCTCGGCTGCTTTTTCCAGTTCTATCTTTTTAGCTTCAATTTTTACTTTTAACTTTTCTATGCCCTTTTCTAGCGGCTTTTCTAAAATGGGGACGGGAAGCGGTTTTTTTAGTTCTCCTTTAAGCTCAAAAGTTAGTTCCAGCCAGCCCAAATCATTCCGAAAAAGATTAAATTCTTTGGGCAAATCTTTAGTTACGGTGGGAGAGGCCTTTAGGGTTAGCCGATTTCCTTCGCTAAATCTAAGACGATTTAGATCTACTGCTCCACGAAAACCCAAATTCAAGTCGGTATCTCTTATTAAAAGATGATCCAGGTTCAAGATTTTGTTCTGAAAAGAAAAGTTGGTGGAAAATTCAGAAACTTTTAGATCTTGCTTAAGCGCCGAGGCTTTAAGTTCCTCCGCTAAGGCATTCATAATCTTTAAGCGTTTGAGTTCACCATTTCTTAAAATTAGCGTTCCTTTGGCCGAAGCGTTAGCCAGGATTTCTGGGGCTTCTACCCCCTTTCCCTTTAATTCCCCGGAAATACTTAAAATCCCATAGACCTTGTTAAAAAGTTCTTGGTAGTCGGGAAGATTAGTTAAAAAAGTTTCAGCTACCGCGTTGGAGAAGGGGTGGGCGTTAAAGTTAATTAGTTTTAACTCCGTTAGTTGATAACTTAATCCGGGAACTAAATTAACCTCAGCTTTTCCCGAAAGGGTTCCTTCGTAAAACCTGATTTCTTTTAAATGGGCAGAAATTTTTCTGCCAGCAAAGGATATTTCGGAAACAATTTTATCAATTTTAAAATTTTGAAAAGTCAGATTTTGAGCATCAAGTTTTAGTTTAAGGACAAGGTTTTTAGGAAAAGAAGCGATTAGGCGGTTAACATTTTTGGTGAGTTCGCCGGGCTTGGGCGAAGGTTTTTTAAGTTCAGGGGAAGGAGCTAAAAAGGCAAGCAAAGGATCAAGGGAAAACTTATTTGTAGAAAGGAAAAGGTCAATTTGAGGCGCTTTTCTTAAATTTTGTGCCCTGGCCGAGGCAAAGATTTTTTCTTTTGCCAGGGAAAAAGTAAGAGAAGGAATTTCAAGAGCTTCTTTTCCTAGATCTATTTCTACTTTACTTGCACAAGCCAAGGGGATGCTTTTTCCTTGATACCCAAGGTCAGCGGAAACATAGATTTCGAGGGGTTTAACCAAAGCCAGCGCAAAGCCCGAGATTTTAGCTTCTAGATTTTTTATTTCGCTTTCGGCCTTGGGGGAGTGGTCAAGATAAATAACCTTTCCTTCCTTAACAGTGAAAGTATTGATCAACAAGTCAAAAGGAGGATTAGCCGCTTCCTTTGGCTTTGCTGGTTTGGGCTTTTGGGGTTTGATTAGGTCTGAAAAATTAAATTCTTTTGAGGTGCTTTTTTCAATTAATAGTTCGGGTTTTATCAAGCGAATTTCTTGCACTATGATTTTGCGAGAAAAAAGAGGCCAGAAAGCATAGCGCAACTCCAAAGAGTCAGCAGAAAGAAAGGGTTTGGGGCTGAAGCCCGGGCGGTTGGCTAGATAAATCTTCTCTAGCTTTATGCCCGAGAAAATGTCTAGGGAAACCTTTCCGATTCTTACTTCTCGGCCGAGGGTTTCCGAAAGTTTAGCTAAGGCATATTCTTTGATTTGTTCTAAGGGGAAGAAAAAATATAGAGCAGCAAAGCTAACGACTAAAAAAATGAGTAAGACCCCTAGGATAAGGAGAACCCACTTCAGAATTTTTTTCATAACCCCAGCTATTGGATGCGCTTGACGGTGTAGCCTAAGGACTTTAGTTTTTGAATAATATGGAGCGCCGATAGTTTGCGGGTGTCAAACTGCACGGTGAGGGTATTATTGTCCACATCAGCGGTGACATCTTTTACCCCTAAAGTAGCCAAGGAATCTTTGAGACGATCGGCTTCAACTTCGTCAAAGCCCTCTTCTAAGACATAGCGTTGAGTGAGAAAGCGTGACTTTGCAGGTTTTGCTGCTCTTTTAGGCACTTTGTGTCGGACTTTCTTTGCGGTCTTTTTCTTTTTAAAATACCTTTTGGGCTTTTTGATTTTAACTCTTCGATACTTTTTGGGAACTTTTTTTCGATATATCTTTTTATAAACTATCTTTTTGGGGCGGCCTTCCGCGGAGTTTAGGAAAGGCCACTCCGCTCCTAGGCCCCCCAAGAAAAAAAGAAGTAGAAGGAAAGTAATTAACTTTTTCATTACCGGTTAGTATTGATATTGAATAAACTGTAAAGGGGACACCATCCGCATAACCCGGTAAACATTAGAAGGATTCCCACAATTACCAGGACCCAGATTAGGACTACATTCATAGGGATATAAGAAGCCAGAAGCAATAAAATCCCTCCCACGATAATGCGTGCGAACCTTTCTGGAACACTCTGATTAATCTTTATTTCTTCTGCCATGTTTTCTTTCCTCCTTTCTTAAGAGAGTTTTCCTTATTATAGCAAATCCTTCAAAATGTGCAAGAAAATTTTTACTTTCTTTAAGAGGAAATATAGGTTATAATATGATGTAAAGATGAATTATCTCCTTGCCTTTATTATTATATGTGCGCTCATTACCTCCGCGGTAATGGTGATGCGCCTTCTGCAAATTATTTTTCTTTTTGTTTACCGTAAGAGAGCAAAAGAAGAAATATTAGTTTCCGAGGAGCAGCTTCCCAAGGTCTCAGTTTTAATCCCTGCTTATAATGAAGAGAAAGTTATAGAAAAAACGCTTAGAAGAATTACTGAGCTCGATTATCCTGAGGAGAAGATTGAGATTTTAGTGATTAATCCGGGTTCGAAGGACCGCACGGGAGAAATTGCCCGAGAAGTTGCGGCTCAAGTAAGAAAGAAGGTTAGGGTAATCGATGCCAGCAATGACTTTGAACATCATGGTAAACCCCGCGCCTTGAACTTTGCCTTAAAGTATGTCCAAGGAGAGATTATTGTAATTTACGATGCAGATAGCCTAGTAAATAAGATGGCGGTAAAATATCTGGTTTCTTACTTAGTCCAGCATCCTGAGGTAGCCATGGCCTTCGGCATGCGCCAGGCGCTTAATCCACATACTTTTTTTGCTCGCTTTGGCTATTTAGAATCTCTTTCTCAACAGCTTCTTACTGAAGCCGCTCCGCCAAAGGAAGGGCATAAATTCCTTTTTTCTCCCGGAACCAATGTGGCCATTCGTAAATCCGTTTTAGAAGAAATTGGTGGTTGGGACGATAATGCCTTGACTGAGGATTTTGAAATTTCGGTTCGCTTACATGCTCATGGTTACAAAATTGAATATGTTCATGCTGCTTTGAGCAAAGAAGAGGTCCCAGAAAAAGTAGCAATCTGGGTGGCACAAAGAACGCGCTGGGCCCGAGGGGGAAACCATGTCTTTCTCAAGTATCTGGGCCAATTGAGGGAAAAGTTAAGAGAGAAAAATTTTCGATTTATTTACTTGACCGTTCTTTTTAAGTTGATTGAGTTCTATGCTCCCATGATTGCCTTGGTGGTTTCTGATGTTCTTCTGATTTTAGGACTTTTAGAGATTTTTGTTTTTGGGGGAATGGGAATAGGGTTTTTCTTGTGGCTCATATTTTACCTTCTTTTGTTCTTGCAAATTATGGCTTGCTTGTCTTATGCGCGCGAGATTAACTTAAAAAATGTGGTCAGTGCCTTGCTTCTTTACTTTTATTTTCAACTCTGGCTGTTTGTTTTTATACGAGTAATTTGGTTAGATATAGTTCGGGCCCCTAACCTTTGGGAAAAAACCGAAAGATTTGCTTCGATTGGGAAGGAAGAGGAGTAAAAGTTGAAATTTTTGTTCTTTTGGGTTTTTTTCTATACCTTAGTCATGGCCATTAGCCAAATATTGCTTAAGGTGGGGGTGGGGCAAATCGGGGGGTTCCATTTGGGGGGGATACGTGAAGTATGGCTGCTTGTTCTTCAGGTGCTTACTAATCTTTCTATCATGAGCAGCATTATCCTAATGGTTTCTTCTTTTTTCCTTTGGCTTTACATTCTTTCCTGGACCAAACTTAGTTTAGTTTTTCCCCTCACGGCCTTGGTTTATGTGCTAGTTCCCATCTTATCCTTTCTGCTTTTAGGAGAAAGGCTTTCCCTATATCAATACCTCGGAGCCACTTTCATTGCCTCAGGAGTTTTCTTTCTGCTTTTTAAGTAAAAGAAAACTGGAGAGGGTAGGATTCGAACCTACGAAGCCCGAAGGCGCCTGATTTACAGTCAGGTGCATTTGACCGCTTTGCTACCTCTCCAGGATCATAGCATCATAGTATCATAGAATCATAGCATCAGAGTATCAGAGTATCAGGAGTGTTATCTCTTCTTTCTCTTTTTCCGACCGCGAGCCATCTTGGCCCGAGAGACATCTCCCTGCTTATCTACAAAATAAAGATAGCCAGGTTCCTTTTTAATGCCGCACTTGCAAACTTTTTCTGCCATTTTTTTTCACCTCCTTTTTAAGGAGAACCTTGTCCCCTTTGCCTAAGCACTTCGTATAAGACAATTCCTGCGGCAACCGAGGCATTAAGGGAAGAAATTTTCCCTTTCATGGGAAGCCGCACAACTTCGTCACACTGTTCTTTTACTAAGCGAGAAAGGCCTTTTCCTTCGCTTCCAATAACTAAAGCCACCGCTTCTCGATAATCGGCTTCATTATATAACCTTTTTCCGTCGATTTCAACTCCTACAATTTTAATCATTTCTTTTTTTAACGAACGGATCGCTTCGGCAATGTTAGGGACCCGGGCGATGGGAACAAAATTTGCCGCGCCGGTTGAAACTTTGATGACCGTCTCGGTTACTGGGACTTGACGAGCCTTGCGGATGACTACGCCGTGCACGCCGGCGGCTTCGGCGGTTCTCAAAATGGCACCAAGATTATGGGGATCTTCTATCCCGTCAAGAAGCAAAAAGAAGGGAGGTTCCGATTTTGCTTTCAGCAGCTCCAGTAATTCTGATAAATCCCTATACCGAAACATTCGCTAGTGCCAAGGTAAAAATATTTAATGCTTTATCAATTTGTTCTCGATTCACATTTAACGGAGGGAGCCAGCGGATAACCGTTCCTTCTCCGCCGGTAGCAATTAACACCAGCCCTTTTGCTAAGCAGTGGTTTCTAATTTTCTTTACTATTTCGCTATCTCCAAAGTCAACCCCGAGCATGAGTCCCAGGCCCCGCACTTCCTTGATTAGCTTTGGATACTGCATTTGGAGTTGAGAGAGTTTTTTCTTAAGATATGCTCCTTGCTTGGCAGCATTTTGTAAGAGTTTTTCTTTTTTGATAACTTCAATGGTGGCTATGGCGGCGGCACAGCTTACGGGATTTCCTCCAAAGGTTGAACCATGGGCACCCGGGCTCCAGCGATCCATAATTTCTTTAGAAGCAACACAAGCTCCCAAAGGCAGTCCCGAAGCGATTCCCTTGGCGATAGTGATAATATCTGGGCTAACCCCAAAGTGTTCACAAGCAAACCACTTGCCGCTGTGTCCCATTCCAGTTTGAACTTCGTCAAAGATTAAGAGGGATTGATATTTGGTACAAAGCTGACGCAGGCCTTTCAGAAAGTTTTTTTCTACTACGAGGTATCCGCCTTCTCCTAAAATCGGTTCAATAATGACTCCCGCAATTTTTTTAACCTTTAATAGTCCTTCCACTACTTTGAGATCAAAAGGAGCAATGTATACTTCAGGAAGAAGAGGTTCGTAGCCCTCTCGATATTTCATTTTAGAAGTAGTAAGAGAAAGAGCTCCTAAGGTGCGTCCGTGAAAACCGCCTTTAAAAGCAATGAGGCCAGATTTTTCAGTAGCATATTTTGCCAGCTTGATGGCAGCTTCTACCGCTTCGGTTCCGCTTTGGCAGAGAAAAGTTTGAGCGTTTTTTATGGGAACAATTTTTTTAAGTTCTTCGGCTAGCTTCACATAGGGTTCATAGTAAGCCACACCGATACAGGTGTGAAGAAGTTTTTCCGCTTGTTTTTTTATTGCCGCAACCACCTGGGGATGAGTATGGCCAGTGATACAGCAGGCAATCCCAGTGGCAAAGTCAAGATACTTTTTCCCCTGAAGATCAAAAAGATAACTTCCTTTTCCTTTGGCCACTTCAAAGTCATCAAAATATTTACCTAAAACTTTAGGTAAAACTTTTTCCGCTCTTTCTTTTAACTTTCCCACGACTTTATTATAACTCCAAATTGTGATATACTGCAACCAGCGGTGTTTAGAAGAAATTGTAAATACGTCATTTTTTATTTTTTATTTTTTATTTTTTATTTTTCCTGGGCTTTACCCTTGTGGGCAGATTATGTGCCCAACGAGTTAGTAGTGAGGTTTAAGCCAGATGTAGTTCGACTCCCCAAGGGCGTTTCTGTGGCTTCGGTTAAGGCAGCTGAGATAAGGGCTTCATCAGTGAGAGCCCTAAGTGAAAAATATGGAGTAACTAAGTTTGAGCAAATTTACGCCGAGGCCCTAAAAATCATGCCCAGTTGGAAACATTTGGCAGATGATTATCTTTTGACCTTTGCTACGGGAGAAGTTCTTTCCGCTGTGGCTGATTTTAGAAAAGACCCTAATGTTCTCAATGCTTCTCCTAATTACGTGGTTCGTGCCTTCTTGACTCCTAATGATCCCTATCTTCCTCAGCAGTGGGGACTTTTTACTATTGAAGCTACTAAGGCTTGGGATAAGACCATGGGCGATACGGCTTTTGAAGTTGCGGTTTTGGATACGGGAATAAATTATAATCATGAAGATTTTCAAGGAAAAGTTGACACTATTAATGATCGGGACTTTGTGAATGGAGATTATGACGCTTGGGATGATTTTGGACATGGCACCGCAGTTTCGGGGGTGATTGGGGCGGTTACTAATAATGGGAAGGGCATTGCCGGAATGGACTGGAAAGCAAAAATTTTACCCATAAAAGTTTTAGATAACAATGGAGAAGGAACATTTACAGAAATTAACCAGGGCATAGCTTATGTAACCGCCCTTAAAGCTACTTGGGAAGCGACGGGGGGAAGCAGTGGGGTCAATATAGTAGCAATTAACATGAGTTTTGGTGACTATACTTCTAACAGCGACTGCCAAACGCGCTGTCAAGAGGCCTACAATCAGGGGATTGTTTTGGTAGCGGCGGCAGGAAATGGGGATGTTGATTGGCCTACTTACCCGGCCTATTATCCTACAGTGATGGCGGTGGCGGCCACTGATATCAATGATAAAAGATCAGAATGGACGGGAATTGATCCGCAAACTCATCACATACAAAAATCAAATTACGGCAGTTGGGTAGATGTTTCGGCCCCCGGGTCAAATATTTATAGTACCCATAAAGATGGAGGATATAGTTTAAATAACGGAACTTCTTTGGCGGCTCCTTTTGTGGCGGGCCTAGCTGCTCTTTTAAAGGCCTCTAATAACAGTTTAAATAATACCATGATTGTTAATCGGATTAAAGAAACGGCGGATAACATTGATGCCCTTAATCCCGGGTTTGAAGGAAAATTAGGCACCGGAAGAATTAATGCTTTCCGGGCTCTTTTGGGACTTTCAGCTCAGATAACTTCACCTCAAAGTGGAGCTTTCATTAAGGGAAAAGTTAATGTTTATGGAACGGCTTCGGGTTGGGCCTTTGCTGGTTACACCCTGGAAGCGGTAAGCGGTTCAACTAAAATACCCATTGTTACCAATGCAAATTCAGTGGAGAGTGGCCTTTTAGGGACTTGGGATACTACCGCTTACAATGGGAATTACGAGCTGGTTTTGTGTGCTTATTCTTTTGATGGAGCTACGGCAGAAAGCCGGGTGTCGGTCATCGTGGATAATACTTCACCGGAAGTAAATATCAGTTATCCAGTTTCAGGAGCAAGTGTTGCGGGAATACTTTCTATTGTGGGGACGGCTAAGGATTTAAATTTTGATCACTATGTTTTGCAGTATAAGCCGGCAGCTTCTGCCAGTTACGAAACTATCGGTATTTACTATACTCCCGTTGAAAATGGAGTTTTGGGCACTTGGGAAACTTCGGGTTTAAAGGGCAGTTATGACCTGCTTCTCAAAGCTTGGGATAAGGCGGGAAATGTTTCTGAATACCTGATTTCTCTTAACATTGCAGAATCTCCTCCCGCTAAGGAGCTTCAACCTCAAATTGGCAACCTCCCCCTAACTTATGCCTTACCCAACCCCTTTGATCGGGCTCAAACTTCTGAAGCTAATTTTGTTTATGCTTTAGAAGGAAACTTTGATACCGTTATTTATCTATTTGATGTTAATGGGAATCTTATTTGGCAGAAGAGTTTCCAGGCTGGAGAAAATGGGGGAAAATCGGGGACCAATAATCCTTCTTGGAATGGAGAAAATCTTTATGGGGAAAAAGTTCCAAACGGGGTTTATCTCTATCAGATTGTAGCAGATCGTCGGGTGATTGGGCGGGGGAAAATCATCGTCCTTAATTAAAAGTTCATAGTTCCTTCAAAGGTCATAAGGGAAGCACGGTCGATATTGTTGCTGGGGTCCTTAAAGTCCTGATAAGTGACGGTTTTTAAGGAAGCAGAAATAACGAAGCTTTCTAAGACGGGATTTGATACTGGAAGATTAATACTTAAACTGTAACTTTGAGTATTTTTGAAATAGTTTAAGCCAGCTAAAACTCCTCCTTGTACTTCGCCTTCGTTTCTTTCCTGGTTGGTTTCGTAATTAAGGGCCCCCCAGCTGAAAATCTGATAACTTGCTCTTCCATTTAAGACCGTTTTAGGACTTCCTACTTTGGTTTTTAAATCGGTCGTAACTTTTTTGTTATAGTCAGCACTTAGCGTTAGCTGGGGCAAAAAGGGAGGACTGAGGGAAGTATTGGCGGTATAAGTAACATTTTGGGTTTCGGTGCTCACCGTTTGGATGCTGTTAAAGTTTCGGTATTCTTCGATGGTATAGCTTAAATTAAGAGGAAGAAGAGGAATAAGAGTAAAATTCATATTACCGGTTCCTGATTTGCTCTCGGTGATGGTGTTGACGGTACCCGCAGTTCCTGAAGGAGCATTTTGGCTGGTATAAGAGTAGTTAAAGCGGGTATCAAGCTTGAGGAAATTTAGAGAAAGTGGCGTCCAACCAATGTCCCCTCCTTTGGTGGAAGCGGATGTGGCATAGTCGGCTCCGGTCTCAGGAATGTTTATACTTTTGGAATAATTTCCCCCTAAGGAAAACCAGGAAACGGGAGTCAGGCGACTGGTAATAGTAGTTCTTTCTGAGCGAGGGTTGGCTTGGCCTCTTACGTACGCGGTTCGCTCTTGCCGGTTGTGGTCTAGCGATCCGGTAAGAATAGCAAAAGGCGTGATATCGGTGTGGTAAGTTTCGTTTTTAGTAAAGGTAGCCTCGTCGGTATCTACTGTGTTTCTGACCAGGGTTCGATCTTCATGGTTTAAAAGTGAGAGTCGTGCCGTCCATTTTTGCAAAAAGAGCATGGTGAGGTCTAAATTTAAAGTGTAATTATTATCGGTCGCGCGGCTGTGAGAGGTCTTAACTTCCTGGGAGCTAAGGGTTATAGGTTCGTTTTGCTGAAAATTATAACCGAAGGATAAACGATCCCCAATTTTACCATCTGCTCCCCAGCTGATAGAAGTGATGATCGTAGAAGGAGGAGAGTAGCCACCCTCGGCAGCATCCACCACATCGTTTTTAGAAATGGTTTTGCTGAAATTGCTTTTTAAGGCAAGGGAAAAAATTCCTCTTTTAAGCTCGGCAGGATTCAAGCTGGCAGAAAAAGAATCCTGATCATTGTCAGAAGTGTGAAGTTTAGCTTCAGGAAGTAAATCATCGCGCGTGCGGTAGTTCCGGTAAGTAAAATCAACCTTGAGCAGGTTGGCAGGATTGATTCCCAAAGAAGTGGAGTTGTCATAACTTCTTAAAAAGGTTTGGCGAGTAGTGCCAATGGGGCTCTGATTAAATTTATAAGAATAATTAGCATAAAAAGAATGGAAGGGAGGTTTAAAGCTTACATTATAATCTTCATAGGCCGAACCTACCCCAATGGCGGTGGAACCTAAAGGAGAGAAATCAAAGCCGATTTTTTTCGTTGACCCATTTATGGTTAAAACATCGCCCAAGATTTTGGTTTCTGCCCCAAGACGGAAGGCGGTATCGGTTTTAGTTTTAACCTCGGCGATAGGAGAGGTCCGATCAATATAGGAATATTCAACCACAATGGCATCTTGGGAGGTGGGAGTAATGTAATAAAAAGTAAATTGAAAGGGACTCGTGTAGCTAATGTAATAGTCAACATCCTTGTTGAGAGTTTGATTGTTGACCGTAACTTTTTCACTTCCTTCTAAGATATTATTATTGTTTGGGGGATGAAGAGGGTAAGTTTTGCTGCCGTTGCCGTAAAAACTTTCTGAAGTGGGAATGTTAGGATAGATTTGACTGGTTTCGCTTCGGGCAAAAGAAGAATCAATTTTAAAAACATCCCCAATCTTGAAGCTGCCGTCTAAGCCATAAGCTGATTGAGAAAGTTCTTCTCCAACTGGACTAGAAGGCGGCACATATTGATAAATAATTTGAAAGTTTTTCGTAGTGGGCAGTTCCACATTGAAAGTAATGGAGGGGTTGTCGGCATTGTAGTTTATAGAATAACCAGTATCCCCGGCGCTGGCATCAAAGCTGGCGTTGCGAGTAAAAGTGGTTATGGTGGAAGAACCCTGATCCCAAACTTGTACCGTTTCAGAACCAGGGACAATTTGCCTTACGTTTCTTAGATAATAAGGTCCTCGGCTTCCGTTTCCTACCCCAGAATACTTTCCCACGATGCTCTTATAGTAAGTATAGGAAACAGTAATTTCATCTGATGCTTGGAGATTTTGATTGAAAAAGTAGAGACAACCCAGGTAATATCCATCGGAGGAATCTGTCGGGTCGGTGGTGTAAGGAAGCTTTATGTCAGGGATAACGTGAATGTTTCCAGAAGCATCTACTTCTACGGTAGGAATGGTATAATCAACTTCCTTAGTTAGTTCCCAACTTAAATCTCCTCTTTTGATTCTTACCGTCAAGGGTTCGCTGGTAGAAACCGAGATGGGACGATAGCTTAGCTTTGCTATGAAATTGTTGCTAATGATATTTTGCCCAGTGAAGGAGTCAATAGTAGTAGCTTTAGGTGCTGCTGTCCCGGCTTTGGCTGACTCCTTTAAATAGGTGACGCCAAGTTTAAGTTCTTGAGGGAACTTTGAGGGAACTTCAGCAGGAAGGGCCATCACTTGGTAGCGATAACTTACTTTAATCAATGAAGTAGGACCAATTACCGTGCCAAATAATATTTCCCCACTTTCTGGATTGATCGTATAATCAAGATCGCGAACCATCAGTTTTCCATCAACTTCGATTCTTTCACTGCCCGAAACTAGGGGAGCGTTTTGGGTGCGGTAGGGACCGCGGCTGCCGATGCCCGGAATTTCTTCTGCCTCACTTGAGGTTTGGTAGTATTTATAAGTAACGGTTAAAACTTCGGAGGAAGAAGGAAGAAATCGGGTAAGAAGTTTAATCTCTCCTGTTTCGTAGCGAATTAGATAATCTTCATTTTTTCTTAGTTCCGTTCCCATAAAAGTTAGGACTTCACTAAAACGGATAATAGGGGTGAATTTTAAACGATAAGTTCCTGTTGCTTCTTCTTCCTCTACTTCTGGCTCAAGGGTCCCGGAAGAAGGAAATACTTCGCGGGTAGTAAGAATTACCGGTTCTTTTTTAGGAGCGGGCTTTCCAAATTTTTCAGGATCAATGGTAAAACGAGATTGAAACCCCAAAAAATCCTTTTTAGAAAGAGAGGGGAAAAAGAGATCAATGATGTTGGTGTACTCATAAGAGTACTTAAATTCATCTAAAGGAGTCAACATTCGATTAAAGGTAACCTTACCTTCAAAGTAATCGATGGTATAATCTACATTGCGCGTTAAGTAAACGCCATTCAGTTGAATTTGCTCTGATCCTTCGACAATCCCCCCATGGCCAAGGTTATAGGGACCTCGACTGTTGTTACCTTTTTGTGAAGTTAAACTTTGGGTGTAGCTTTTGAGCTTGGCGGAGGGAACGGTTATAATATCATACCAGCTGTCCTTAGCGGTAAACATTACGCCGTTTAAGTACTTGGAAGCGGAAACAAATTCATTGCCAGAGAAATTAGCGGTAAAGTCCCCAAAGGTAAGTTCATTGTTATAATATTTTACCTTGACATCCATTTTGTCAGGATTTTCTGGCTGTTGTTCCAAATCATAGGTAACAGAGAGGTTTTCGGAAAGCTGGCCCAAAATCTTTAGCTGTAATCTTTCTTGCCAAGGCCCTCCGGTGTAAGTAGGGGTGTATCCCCCCAGTTGGGTTAAACCCGCAAAATAGTTTCTGTCGGGTTTTACTTCAACTTGTTTGGTTTCCCATTTTTTGAAGCCCGAAATGTCAAGCTGAGGGTAGGTTGGTTGTGCTGCTACCAATGACCAATAACCAAGAAACAATAACCAAATAATAACCAATAACCAAATTCTATTAACCAAACGGAGAAAGCCGAAACCGACAAACGCGACCAAACACGATACCGATACCCACAACGAAAACGGGTGGCTTAAGTTGGATAATTGGGATTTGTTTAATTGTTTAATTGAGACATTTGTTTCCTGATTATTGGAATTTTGTAATCCCATTAGGGTTGAAATTTCTTGACCACTAGGATGGCATTGTGCCCGCCAAAGCCAAAGGAATTGGAGATAGCGGCATTTATGGTCATCTTACGGGCTTGGTTGGGAACATAATCTAGATCGCATTCTGGATCGGGATTCTCATAATTGATGGTAGGGGGAGCAAGATCTTTTTGTACGGAAAGGACCGTGGCAATAAATTCTACTCCTCCGGAAGCCCCCAAAAGATGTCCAATCATGGATTTGTTAGAACTAATAGCTAATTTGTAAGCATGTTCCCCAAAAACAGTTTTGAGGGCCAGGGTTTCGAATTTGTCGTTAAGCTCGGTAGAAGTTCCGTGGGCATTGACATAGTCAATTTGTTCGGGAAGAAGATGAGCATCTTTCAAAGCAGCCCTGATTGCTCGCACGGCTCCTTTCCCCTCGGGCGCGGGAGCAGTAATGTGGTAAGCATCCCCGCTTGCTCCATAGCCCACCACTTCGGCATAAATTTTTGCTCCCCGAGCTTGAGCGAATTCTAAGCTTTCCAGCACTACTACCCCAGCACCTTCTCCCATGACAAAGCCGTTTCTTTCTTTGTCGAAGGGGCGGCTGGCGCGTTCGGGTTCGTGATTGCGGGTAGATAAAGCTCCGGCGGCGCAGAAACTTCCTATGCCCAAAGGAGTTATAGAAGCTTCAGCCCCGCCAGCAAGAATTACCTCGGCCGCTCCCCTTTGGATGGTTTTAAACGCTTCCCCAATGCAGTGGGTTCCTGTGGCACAAGCAGTCACGACGCAGAAATTTGGTCCCTTAGCTCCCAACAATATGGAAGTGTATCCCGCGGCCATATCGCAAATCATAAAAGGAACAGTAAAGGGGCTGAGTTTGCTGGGGCCCTTGGTGCGCAAAATTTCTGCTTGTTCTTCTAGAAAACCAATTCCCCCAATTCCTGAACCGATGATTATTCCTACTTTGTCGGCAATCTCAGGGGTAATGGAAAGGGAAGCATCTTCGACGGCTAGCTTAGAAGCAGCTACCGCAAACTGAATAAAACGAACCAACCGGCGAGCATCTTTCTTTTCCAAAAACTGATTTGGGTCAAAATCTTTGACTTCCCCGGCAATTTGGGAGTCAAAAGAAGCGGGGTCAAAGTGGGTAATGCGAGAAATTCCACTTTTTCCGGCTACTAGATTTTCCCAGAATAAATCTTTACCTATTCCTAAGGGAGAAACTACTCCTAGACCGGTGACGACTACTCTCCTTAACAATCTTTTACCTCCTCTGCTTCTTTTACAATTTCCTCAATGATTTTGGCAGCAGGTTTTATAGTCCGATCTTTTATTTTCCAAACATACTCTCCGGAAAAAACGATACCATTTTCGATGTCACCTTTCTGGGCATTGATTAATGCCTGCATGATACAATATTCTAGGGAGCAATGCTTTAAACAAAAATCGCAGCCGATTGGCTTAGGGGCTGTTTTATTTAAGATCTTTTCTACAAAAGCGGTTTTTAATGCTCTTCCTGGCATACCTACGGGGGAAGAAATGATAACCACGTCATCTTTAGTAGCATCTTGGTAACGTTTCTTAAAAGCAGGGGCGGCATTGCATTCTTCTGAAAAAACAAAACGAGTGGCTATTTGCACAGCATTGGCGCCTTCCTTTAATGCTCGGACTAGTTCTTTTCCATTGATAATTCCTCCGGCGGCAATGAGCGGCAAAGAAGTGGCCTTCCGCACTTCTGGGAGAAGTTCCCAAAGAGAGCGGTCGGTTCCCAAGTGTCCGCCAGCTTCTTTAGCTTCAAGTACCACGGCCGAGGCCCCTAGTTTTTCTGAGGTTTCAGCCAGTCGGGCCGAGGAAACAATAGGAACAATAGGGGTGTTGCTTTCCCGGCCCGCCTTGAAAATGTCTCGAGAAAAACCGGCTCCGGTAATAATGAGATCAATTTTTTCTTTAATGGCGGTTTGGACAATGCCCCAGAATTCCCGCGCAGCAAACATAATGTTGATTCCTACAATCCCTCCCTGCGCTTTTTCTCGGGCAAGACGAATTTCCTGGCGCAGTTCGTCGAAAGCCATACCGGAGGCCCCGATAACCCCAATGGCGCCTGTGGCGGCCACGGCTCCAGCTAGGGCTCCGGTAGAAATCCTTACCGCCATGCCCCCTTGAATAATAGGGAGCTTAGCAACTAAATTTCCTATTTTAAGTTCTGGCAATTTCACTTTTATTTTTTGGCGTGGGCCATAACGTAATTTATGGTATCTCCAATAGTTTTTATTTTTTCCGCATCTTCATCTGGGATTTCCATCCCAAAAGCTTCTTCCAGTGCCATAACCAGCTCTACCGTGTCTAAAGAATCCGCCCCCAAATCGTCGACATAGGAAGATTCTCTTTTGACCTCGGCTTCAGAAACCCCTAATTGTTCGACTACTACTTTTTTTACTTGTTCGAAAACTTGCTGTTCGTCCATTCTTTCACCTCCTTTTTTTCTTTACATATACATGCCCCCGTTAACTGCAATTACTTGCCCAGTAATGTAATCTGCTCCTGGACTAGCTAAAAAAACTACTGCTTGAGCTACATCTTCTGGCTGACCAAACTTTCCCATGGGAATTTGTTCAAACATTTTCTTTTTTACCTCTTCTGGAATCTTTTCCGTCATAGCGGTTTGAATAAACCCAGGAGCAACGGCATTCACAGTAATGCCCCGCGAGGCTAGTTCCCGGGCTACGGTTTTGGTAAACCCAATTACTCCCGCTTTACTCGCCGCGTAATTAGCTTGCCCAAAATTTCCCATTTGACCCACGATACTGGCGATGTTAATTATTTTACCGTATCGCTGCTTCATCATCAAGGTGGCAACGACTTTGGTACAATTAAATACCCCGGTTAGATTTACAGCAAGCACGGCGTCCCAGTCCTCTTTTTTCATGCGCAGGAGCAAGTTATCTTTAGTAATGCCCGCGTTGTTTACCAGGATATCAATTTTTCCCATGACTTTAACCGCTTCTTCTATTGATTTTTCTACTTCCGAAAGGTCAGCCACATTAGTTTTTACGGCTAAGCTTTTAACCCCCAGAGCTTCGATTTCTTGAGCGGTTTGGGTGGCCAGTTCAAGATTGATGTCAGAAACAACAATGTTTGCCCCTTCCTTGGCCAGAGCCACCGCAGTGGCTTTGCCAATTCCTTGTGCCGCCCCCGTAACAAAGGCAACCTTGTCCTTTAGTTTCATTTTTAAAACCTCCTAAACCCTTAGCCCTATGTGTGGAAACCTAAAGGTTTCCGCTACATTTTGTGTTATCTAACATAGCGAAGGTCTTCAGACCTCTACCTCTAATTCTTCAAAAGTTTTCGCCTCAACTTCAGAGGCAATCTTTTTGATCAAGCCACAGAGAACTTTTCCTGGGCCAACTTCTACAAAATGAGTAACGCTATCGTTAACCATCTTTTTTACGGAATCTTCCCAAAGAACGGGGCTGGTTACCTGCCTTATTAAAAGTTCTTTGATTTCGGTTGCTTTAAAAACATAATTCGCGGTAACGTTTGCCACTAGTGGAATTTGAGGATCTTTTAGAACGATTTTTTCTAACTCTATCTTTAATTTGTCGGCAGCAGTTTGCATAAGTGGACAATGAAAGGGAGCAGATACCGCTAGTGGTACGATCTTTTTAGCCCCGGCTTTCTTTAATTTTTCACTGGCGGTTTCAACAGCAGATTTTTCTCCCGAAATAACGACTTGGCCTGGACTATTAAAGTTGGCTGGCCAAACTCTTCCCACTTCTTGGCAAATCTCGATGATTGTTTCTTTATCTCCTCCTAGAATGGCAGTCATAGCTCCTTGCCCTTCGGGTACAGCTTCTTGCATAAATTTTCCCCGCAGGTGAACGATCCTGACCCCATCTTCAAAGGAGATTGCTTCGGCCGCGTAAAGGGCTGAGTACTCACCGAGGCTGTGACCAGCAACGATCTTTGCTCTTTGCTCTTTAGTCTTTAGTCTGTCGTAAGCAGCGGCGCTTATGGTAAAAATGGCGGGTTGTTGAATTTCAGTTTTCTTTAATTCTTCTTCAGGACCTTCTAAAACTACTTTCTTAAGATCAAAACCCAGGATTTCACCAGCCCATGCCAGGTATTTTTCCGCCCAACTCCTTCCCATACCCACGAATTGTGATCCTTGACCAGGAAAAACAAAAGCGGTTTTCATGCTTTTAACTCTTTCAGTTTTTTAGTAAGTAAAGGAACATACTCAAAAAGATCTCCCACGATCCCATAATGAGCAACCTTAAAAATGGGCGCGTCCGGGTCTTTATTAATGGCTACAATAGTTTCTGAGCTTTGCATGCCAGCCAGGTGTTGAATTTTACCCGAAATGCCGCAGGCAATGTAAAGTTTGGGACAAACTGTTTTCCCGGTCTGGCCCACCTGGTGGTGAGCAGAAATCCAGCCGGCATCTACTGTGGCTCGGGAAGCCCCTACCGCCCCCCCCAAAACCGCGGCTAATTCTTCGATAAGCTTAAAATTTTTAGCTTCGCCCAGGCCTCGTCCTCCGGAAACAATAATTTCCGCATCGGCTAAGTTAACCTTTACCGTTTCGTCTTTTACAATTTCCAGAATCCTTACCAAAAGATCTTCTTCGCTGAAAACGGGACGGAACTTAATAAGGTTGCCATCATTTTTGGATTTTGGGTTTTGAACTTTGGCTTTTCGAAAAACCTTAGGCCTGACGGTAGCCATTTGAGGTCGGTGGCGGAGAGTTTGGATGGTAGCCATGATGTTGCCCCCAAAGGCTGGGCGGGTCTGTAAAAGGATTTTCTTTTCCGGGTCAATGGCTAAACCAGTGCAGTCGGCGGTTAAACCTGCCCCGACCCGAATGGCTAGCCGAGCTGCTAAATCCCTTCCAATGGTGGTAGCTCCTAAAAGAAAAACCTCGGGTTTGTATTTAGCTATTAATTCGGTTAAAGCACACGTGTAAGGGCCCGTATGGTAATGCTTCAATTCGGGATGAACGGCAAAATAAACCTTATCGGCTCCATAAGCAAAGAGGTGATCGATTTCTTCTTCTAAGGGTTCATCACCACAAAGCACGGCTGCTAGCTCTGTTTTCAAATCGGACGCTAGCTTTTTCCCTTCGGTAAGTAATTCGTATGCAACGGGTTGGATTTTACCTTCCCTTTGTTCGGCAAAAACCCAAACCCCATGGTAATGAGAAAGATCAAGATCGACCCCCCCTAACTCCTTTTTAAGTTCAATGGCTTCAAATTTACAGGCCGGGACACAAGCCCCGCAAAGAGTACAAGTATTAAGATCAATAACCGCAACCTTTTTCCCTTTTCCAGGGGCATCTTTTGGGCGATCTACCATGGAAATGGCCCCAAAAGGGCAGGCTTTAACACAGAGGGTGCAACCCGTACATTTATCTAGCAAAATTTTAATACTCATATTATTTTTCTTTCTTTTAATTTTTCTATTAGTTTGTTAACGATCTCTTCTGCCTCCCCGGTCAAAATTTCTCCCCCACCCCTAGGAGGAGGAGAAAAAATTTTGACCACACTTGTGGGGGATCCATTTAAACCAATGTTTTTGGTATCGGCCTCGATATCGGCGGCAGTAAAGGTTTTTATTTCCATTTTCTTTGCTCGCATTAGCCCTTTAAGGGAAGGAAGCCGGGGTTCGTTCATTTGCTTAACCACGGTAATTACTGCTGGGAGGGGGCATTCTACAAGTTCATTTACTTCTTCTAGGAGTCTTTCCACTCTAGCTTTTTGCCCGTTAATTTCTAACTTCACAGCAAAGGTTACCTGCGGAATGCCAAGCCACTCTGCAATGCCCGGTCCAACTTGGGCAGTGTCACCGTCAATGGCTTGTTTGCCGCAGAGAATAAGATCAAACTTGCCTAGCTTTTTAATGGTTTGGGCAAGAGTATAGGAGGTAGCCCAGGTATCAGAGCCAGCAAAAGCTCGATCAGAAATTAAAATTGCGTCATCGGCGCCCATGGCAATGGCCATCCGTAAAGCTTCTGCGGCTTGGGGTGGACCCATAGTGATAACGGTTACTTTTCCCCCGTGTTTTTCTCTAAGCTGTAAAGCAGCTTCGATGGCATTTTCATCAAAAGGGTTAATGATGGAGGGAACCCCCTCTCGAACCAGAGTATTAGTTTCCGGGTTGATTTTAACCTCGGTGGTATCTGGAACTTGCTTGATGCAAACTATGATGTCCATAATGAGAGGTTACTTTTTGGCCGCGCTCTCTTTAATTAACGCCAAAGCAATCTGGTTGCGCTGAATTTGATTAGTTCCTTCATAAATTTGCGTGATTTTAGCATCACGCATGTACTTTTCGACCGGGTATTCTTTCATATAACCATAGCCCCCTAGAATTTGAATGGCGTTAATAGTAACTTTCATGGCTACATCCGAAGCAAAGAGCTTAGCCATAGAGGCAGCCTTGGTATAATCTTTTGCTCCGGCATCAATCATTCGGGCTACAGAATATACCAGCGCTCGCGCGGCTTCAATTTCTGTAGCCATGTCCGCTAACATGTGTTGGATAGCTTGGAAGCTAGAGATGGGTTGCCCAAACTGTACCCTTTCCCGCGCATATTTTAGGGCTTCGTCAAGGGCTCCTTGAGCAATGCCCACGGCTTGGGCCCCGATGCCCGGGCGAGTAAGGTCCAAAGTTTTCATAGCAATAATAAAGCCCATGCCCTCCTTACCTAAGAGTTGGCTCTTATGAACCTTGCAATCTTGAAAAATCAACTCTCGGGTGGCGGAACAGCGGATTCCCATTTTATTTTCTTTTTTCCCAAAGGTAAATCCGGGCATTCCCTTTTCTAGGATAAAAGCCGAAGCCCCACGTGCGCCTTTGCTTTTATCTGTCATGGCAATTACCGTATAAACCTCGGCTTCCCCGCCATTGGTAATCCATTGTTTGGTGCCGTTGATGATATAATAATCTCCTTCTTTTTTGGCAGTGGTTTCGATGCCGGCCGCATCGGAACCAGCATTAGCTTCGGTTAAACCGAAAGCAGCGAGCTTTTTCCCGGAGGCAATATCCGGTAAATATTTCTTTTTTTGTTCTTCGGAGCCGAAGAGAAGAAGGGGGGTAGAGCCTAAGGCAGAAGCAGCAAAGGTTACCCCTACTCCTCCACAAACTCTACTAATTTCTTCAGTCGCGAGACAAAAATTTAAAACGCTTTGGCCCATTCCTCCATACTCTTCAGGGATGTAAAGGCCCCAAAGGTCTGCGGCCGCAAGGGCCCTGAGAGCTTCCCAGGGAAATTCTCCCGTTTCGTCCCACTCGGCTCGTTTAGGTAGAACTTTTTCAAGAGCCACTTTGCGCGCTAGTTCCTTAATCATTTTTTGTTCTTCCGTCAGCAAGTAGTCCATTTTCCTTTCCTCCTTACCACCTAATAATATTTGCTCCACAAGTTAACCCAGCTCCAAAGCCTGCCAACAAAACTAAATGGCCAGATTTAATTTTCCCTTCGGCCAAGGCCTCGTCAAGCGCAATGGGAATAGAAGCAGCCGAAGTGTTTCCATATTTTTGTAAATTAACATAAACTTTTTCTTTTGGCAAGCCCATTCTTTTTATAACATGATCGATGATCCGAATATTTGCCTGGTGAGGGATAAGAAGATCAATCTCAGAAAGATTTAGTTGGCAGATTTTTAATACTTCTAAAATGGAAGTTTCTAAGGCCCGGGTGGCAAATTTAAAAACTTCTTTTCCTTCCATTTTTATAAACCTTCCATTTTTTTCTTCGGGGTCGCGGGATCCGCCTCCGGGCATAACCAGATATTTCCCTAAATTGCCTTCGGCATGGAGCCAGCTTCCTAAAATGCCCTTTTCTTCTCTAGTAGCCGTAAGCACTACTGCCCCCGCACCATCTCCAAAGAGAACGCAAGTGCCCCGATCATTCCAGTCCAAGTACTTGGTTAAAGTGTCAGCTCCAACTAGCAAAGCATTTCGGTACTTTCCACTTTCTAACATGGTACTTACTACCGCTAAACCATAATTAAAACCGGAGCAGGCGGCGGAAAGGTCAAAAGCCGCAGCTTTAAAAGCATGCAACCGATCCTGTAGGATGCAGGCCACTGAGGGGAAAAGGTAATCGGGGGAAGTGGTTCCCACTACAATGAGCTCCAGTTCTTCAGCAGAAAATTTTGCTGCGGCAAGCGCCCTTTCTGCTGCCAAAAAGGCTAAATCTGAAGTTGCTGTAGCATCATCGCTAATTCTTCTTTCAATAATCCCGGTGCGAGTTCTAATCCACTCGTCTGAGGTGTCGACTATTTTAGCAAGGTCATCATTGGTTACGATTTTTGGGGGAACACAAGATCCTACGCCTATGATTTTTGCTCTCATATTTCTTTCTCCATCTTTGAAAGGTGATCAATTAGGTTTTGTTCTACAGCTTCCTTAGCCACCCGCAGGGCATTTTTAATGGCTTTAGCTTTTGCCCGGCCATGGGCCTTAAAAACTATGCCGTTTACTCCTAAAAGAGGAGCTCCCCCAAACTCGTCGTAATCGATGCTCTTCTTTAGGCTTGCCAAGGCAGGCAGAAGGAGAAAAGCAGCAAAGCGCGTAATAAGATTCTTTGAAAGTTCTCGGGCAAGAGCTTCTACTAGAAAACTGCCGATGGATTCTCCAAACTTTAAAATAAGATTTCCCACAAATCCATCACAAACGATAACATCAACTTTACCTGAGAGAATTTCTTTAGCTTCTACGTTGCCAATGAAGTTTAGCTTAGAGGCTTTGAGTAAAGGCCAGGTTTGTACTACTAGTTCATTTCCCTTTTCTGCTTCTTCCCCAATGTTAAGCAAGCCGATGCGAGGGTTAGGAAGATGCATAATATATTTTGCATATTGAGCACCCATTTGGGCAAACTGCAAGAGATGTTTAGGCTTACAATCTACATTGGCTCCCATGTCTAAAAGCAAAACTGAACCTCGGCGGGTGGGGAAAACAGTGGCAATGGCAGGGCGTTCTATTTCGGGAATGCGACCTAAACCGAAAAGAGCTGCCGCCATGAGTGCGCCGGTGTTTCCGGCGGAAACGACTGCTTCTGCTTCTTTGTTTTTTACCAAAGAAATTGCAACGTTAAGGGAAGAATTTTTTTTCTGTTTAACTGCTTGTACGGGAGATTCTTCATTGCCAATGACCTCAGAGGCAGGTCGTAGCGAAATTTTCCCTTGGTGACGGTAGCGGCTTAGCTCTTTTTTTATTCTGGCTTCTTCTCCTACTAAAATAACTTCCAGAGGGAGTTCCAGCGAAGCTGCCACCGCGCCTTTAATCATTTCCTCGGGGGCAAAATCCCCCCCCATGGCATCTAAGGCAATTCGGATCACTCTTTCTTCCCTTTCTTGGTTTTGATTTTAATTACTGCTCGGCCCTGGTAAGTTCCGCAGGAAGGGCAGGCCTGGTGGGGGAGGGTGGGAGCGCCACATTGGGGACATTTGCTTAAATTGGGGGAGGTTAAACGATAATTAGCAAATCTTCTCTTTCCTTGTCTAATATTTGAATGTCTTTTTTTGGGAACCGGCATAGTTTACACTCCTTTGCAATTTTCTTGGCATAAAGGTTTTATAGGTAAAGCCAAGATTAGATTTTGTCTTATAACTTCCTCTAGATCCAAAGTGTTATCTTCTCCTATGGGATAGACAAAGTCTTCTTCTTTTAATTCAACCTCCTTTTCTTTAGTCATGCTTGGTTGAGGAAGGGCTTTGGCGTATTCTTCCTCTACTTCCGCCCTCAAGGGGGCATTAAATTTTTTTAAGCAGCGGGCACATTCTAATTCTACCATAGTAGAAAAGCTTCCTTTAAGCAGAACCGAAGTGCCCGTATTGGTTAAATGAATATTTATTTTTACCGGTTCGGTTAATATTAAGTTGTCTTCCGGAAAGTTTAGTTTTTCTTCCTCCACCACATCGGCTTCATTCCCCACTTTCCGCAGAAGCTCGGTAAGGTCTAATTGCACGAAGGAGTATTATATCATTTAGCGCGGGGATGTGCAAGGTTGTAGACCTGCTTTAACCTTTCTTTGGTGATGTGGGTGTAAACCTGGGTAGTAGAAAGGGAGACATGTCCCAGCAGTTCCTGAACCATTCTTAGGTCGGCTCCTCCAGAAAGAAGGTGAGTGGCAAAAGAATGACGGAGGGTGTGGGGGGTAACTTTTTTGGGGATACCAGCCTTTTTGGCATAGGTGCGGATGATTCTTTCTACCTGGCGCTTAGAAAGAGAAGGGCCCCGCTGACCAATAAATAAAAACCTACTCTTTTTACCTTCAAGCAAGTTTGGCCTGGCTTGCCTTAAGTATACCCCTAAGGCCTTGCGTGCTTGGGAGCCAAAAAGAACAATGCGTTCCTTGTTCCCTTTTCCTAAGATTTTAATTTCTCCTTCTTCCAGGTCTAAGTCGTTAAGGTTGATGCTAATTAACTCTTCTACTCTTACGCCGGTTGAATAAAGAAGCTCTAAAAGAGCTCGGTCGCGTAACCCGAGGGGGGATTGGGGGTCGGGGGCCTCAAGCAGGGCGTTTACTTCTTCGGGGTAGAGAAAATTCGGGAGCCGTTTGGGGATTTTGGGGGTGACAAGGTTTTCAAAGGGGTTGCTTTTAATAACTTTTTCCCGTAAAAGGAAGCGAAAGAAAGAGCGAGCGGAAGATAGTTTACGCGCCACGCTCCTGCGGCTGTATTTTTTTTCTAGAGATATTAGGTAGCTTCGAGCGGCCGCTCGGCTTATTTCTTTCCCTCGAAAGAAATTGGTTAAGAATTTTAGGTCTCGTTGGTAATTGTTGAGAGTGTGAGGGGAATAATGACGTTCGATCTTTAAGTAATTTAGGAACTTTTGGAGCTCAGAGTCCATACTGATGTCTTTTGTCTGAAGTTAAAGGTAAGTACTTACCTTTTTCTTTTATCCAAACCTCTTTTTTTTCTGGAGGGCGGGTATCGATATGAATCATATTTTCTTCTGGATAAAAGCCCAAGCCATTTACCCCTTCTAATTTTTCTGCAAGCTTGAAAATTTCGGAAGCGGGCACGCCTTCGATCATAAAATTTACGGCTTTGCCTTTGCTGTGCCAGCTGGGCTTGTCTCGCTTTAGTTTTTCGCTGTAAGCTTCGCAGTAGTACCCGGTAATAATCTTGGCGGGGCGATGAAAATGAGTGACAATGGCCTCTAAAATACCCACCAGGCCCAAATGAATGCGGTAGCTACCCTGGCATTCGGGGCATTTGCAGGCAAAATCTTTATGATTAAAATGTTCGCTTAAATCCCCCACTATACATTATTATAATAAACCTTACTTGACAAAGCAAATACAAAAAGTTATAATGGGGCCAACTTGTGGACTTCATAGGCGAAAGCCGGTCCGCTCTTAGGAGGGAGGCTTTAAAAATGAAGAAACGATATCTTTTTACCTCAGAATCTGTTACTGAAGGTCACCCCGACAAAATGTGCGACCAAATTTCCGATGCTATCCTGGATGCCATTATTGCTAAAGATCCCCCAGCTAGGGTAGCAGTGGAGTGCCTGGTAACCAATGGGTTGTGTGTGGTGGCGGGGGAAGTTACTACCGGCTGTTATGTAGAAATTCCCCAAGTCGTTCGAGAAACTATCAAGGAGATTGGATATACCCGAGCTAAATATGGGTTTGATTATGAAACCTGTGGGGTTTTAGTTTCGATTAAGGAGCAAAGCAAAGATATTGCCCGAGGTGTAGACAAAGCCTTAGAAATTCGAGGGGGAGAAGTAATTAAGGAGGACCTCGAAGGGCTAGGAGCAGGGGACCAAGGGCTTATGTTTGGCTTTGCTTGTGATGAAACCGAAGAACTCATGCCCCTGCCCATTGTTTTAGCTCATAAGTTGGCAAAGAGGTTAGCGGAAGTAAGGAAAACTGGCGAGCTTTCTTATCTTCGGCCCGATGGAAAGACCCAAGTGACCATTGAATATGAAGATGATCGGCCAATTAGAATTCATACCGTTTTGATTGCTGCTCAGCATGCGCCAGAAGTAGACCCCGAAAAAATGAAAGAAGAAATTATTGAACGAGTGGTTTTACCTTTACTTCCTCAAGAACTATTAGATGACAAAATCAAGTATTATGTTAATCCCACGGGTCGTTTTGTAATTGGTGGGCCGCAGGGGGATACGGGGGTTACAGGCAGAAAAATTATTGTTGATACTTACGGAGGATATGCTCGCCACGGGGGGGGATGTTTTTCCGGGAAAGATCCTACTAAGGTAGATCGCTCTGGTAGTTATATGGTTCGTTATGTAGCGAAAAATGTCGTGGCGGCGGGATTAGCAAAAAAGTGCGAAGTGCAAGTGGCCTATGCTATTGGGGTGGCCCGGCCTCTATCGGTTATGGTTGACACTTTTGGCACCGGGGTAATTCCTGACAGTAAAATTGCGGAACTCATCAATGAAGTTTTTGATTTGCGCCCTGGTTTAATTATCAAAAATCTAAAACTTCGCCGACCCCTTTACAAACAAGTTGCGGCTTATGGGCACTTTGGAAGGTTAGATCTTGACCTTCCCTGGGAAAAAACCGATAAGGCCGCAGAGTTAAAAAAGAGAGCCAGCAGGGTGTAGTTAAACTTTTCTAACTCATCCTGAGACCCCCCAAGGTCTTGGCTCCCTCTCTTAAAAAGAGAAGGGGTACGGGGGATGAGTTATCAGAGTGGTTGAGGAGTTAATGGATTCTGTGTTATAATGAAGGAGTGGAGCAGATACTTAAAAGCCGCTATCGAACCGCGGAGAAAATATCAGAAACCCCGTTTAGCCTCACTTACCGAGGAGTTTTCATTGGCACAGAAAAACCAGTAATTATAAAAATTTATAAGCGTGGCACCTTAAATTCCACTTTAATTAATCATATGAAGCGCCGCGTGCGGGAATTTTCCTTGCTAACCCATCACGGCTTAGCCAAACTTTTGGATGGGGATTATGGCTGGCAGGGGTTTTATTATGTGCGAGAGTTTGTCGAAGGCATGAGTTTAGCGGATTTGTTAAAAAAAGAAGGGAAAATTGACGCGGAGCGAGCGACGGTTATTATCGATCAAATTCTTTCGGTTTTAGAAGAAGTCCATGCGCGTGGAATAGTGCATGGAGCTTTGAAACCAACCAATATCTTTATTGATCAGCAAGGGATAATCAAGCTCACCGACTTTATTATTGAAGGGGAAGTAAAAGAAACTTTGCCCCTTAAAGTGCAGGAGATAATGGCAAATGCCCAATACGCTACTCCGGAAGAAGCGGCAGGATGCCCGGCTACTGTTTCTTCTGATTTATATGTTTTAGGGTTAATTTTTTTTGAGATGGTCTCTGGAAAATTACTTTTTCCCGAGGGGGGATTAAAGGTAAGCTTAAGGAAGCTTCGGCCCGCTATGCTTTTAAATCCTGAAGAACTTTCCTTTTTACCCCGCTACTTGGCAGAAATTATTGCTAAGGCTCTTCAAAGAGATCCCCTTATACGTTTTTCTTCGGCGACGGAGTTTAGGGAAAGCTTAAGAAGAAAAGGAGTTGCTAAAAAAGGGGTTGAAAATGAAGAATACTTGCGTATCTTAGAAAGTTTAATCCCATCCTACATCGAAGAAGTAAAGACCGAAAGCGAAGCCGTAGAAAAACTGGGTCGCTTACGTTGGAGCAAAGAAAAACATCGCAATTGGCTTTTGGCTGTTATTTTAGCCGTGGCAGTATTAGTAGGGATTCTTTATGCTTTTCTTTTAGGGCGATGAAGTACGGCATTTTATTTTTTATTTTTTTTATAGTGGCTCTGGCAGCAGGAGTTTATGTATATTATGTATACTTTAATATTCTTCCCGAAGTTACCGTTCCTGAAGTAGTTGGAATGTCTTTTTCGGCGGCCCAAGAAAAACTAGCCCAATTTAACTTGCGCGCAAAGGAGGCGGGGGAGGTTTATGAGCCAAAATACCCAGAAGGATATGTGGTTTCGCAACGTCCCGAAGCAGGAAGAAAAGTCAAGGTGGGCAGAACCATAAATTTGCTTCTTAGCTCAAGACAAAAGCTGGTGCTGGTTCCAAATTTTATTGGGCGGCAGATTAGTTCTTCTTATGCTCTTTTGGCTACGGTTGGGCTGCGGTTGGGAGAAATAAAAAAAGAAAAAAATCTGGATTTGGAAGAAGGGACCATTTTGGCCCAAGAACCGCTTCCAGGGGAAGAGGTTTTGACGGGAAGCCGAGTGGATTTTTTAATTTCTACTACCTTGGAAGTTACTGAGAAAGCGGAGGGAGAAGGAAATGATTAAAGTTGCACCCTCAATTTTATCGGCCGATTTTAGAAACTTGGAGGCGGAAATTAGAAAGGTGGAAGAAGCCGGGGCGGATTTGATTCACATTGATGTGATGGATGGGCATTTTGTTCCTAATATCACCATTGGGCCCTTAGTAGTTAAGGCCTGCCGAAAAATTACCCAACTTCCTTTAGATGTACACTTGATGATCGAAAACCCTGACCGCTACATTCCTGACTTTGCGCAGGCAAAAGCAGATATTATTACTGTCCACGTCGAGGCCTCAAAAAATCTTGAGGAGGATATCGAGCTTATCAAGCAGAATAATGCAAGGCCCGGAGTAGTTGTTAACCCCGCTACCCCGATTGAGTCGGTCTTTCCATTTTTAGATAAGATAGCCATGGTCTTGATTATGTCGGTTAATCCTGGTTTTGAGGGTCAAAAGTTTATGCCGGAGGTTTTGCCAAAGATTAAAAAACTCAAAGCTCAAAGTTCAAAGCTCAAAATTAATCTAGATATTGAAGTCGACGGGGGGATAAACCTGGAGACGGCTAAGGAAGTAGTTAAAGCGGGAGCAAATGTTTTGGTAGCAGGATCGGCTATCTTTTATGCCCCGGATTACCAGACGGTTATCCAAAAAATGAAAGCGCTTTAGTCCTTACCTAACCTCAAAGGGGTAACCAACGGCAATCATATTCTTTGCTTCAATCCAGAGAAGATAAAGGTCGGGGTTAACTTCTTTTCCAATAATGACCTTAACCTTAAGTTCGTTAGTTTTGCCGCTAGAATCAATCTTTGGAGGTAAAAGTTCCACTTTGATTTTTTCCTCAGGAACAAAGCCCTTTGCTTCTACTTTTATCTTCCCAATGCCTACTTTAAAGCCGTCAGCAAAGGTTTTTGGTTTAGGATAGTAAATAAGATCCATGTTTCCTATAATTTTTACGATTAGAGTTTGTCCCCTTTTTCCTGAGGCAGGCAGGAGTTTTTCAATGGAAACCCTAGGTACAAGGATATTTTCCCATACCCACTTGTCTAACCCTTCCGGGCTTAACTTTTGTTTAATCTCTTGGGGGCTAAGCCAATAATCATCATGATCCTTAATAGTTATGTTCAATTCGGCCGGGGCTTTTTCTGGCGATGGGCTTGGCTCGGGGTGGGGGCTACTTGGTGATTTTTCGGCAGGCACTTTTTCTTTTCCCTTACATCCTGCTGCACAAGAGGAAAACAAAAGTTCTTGAGCTAGGGAGTAAACCCGATTGACTACTCCTTGTGTGGTAATAGCACTCATTTTTCCATCCCCTTTATTGCTTTCTCTGACAGGTATATTTCGTTAGTTTCTGCAGGGAATTTCATTTTTTGTGTTTTGAGGAGGGGTTTAAGAATTAAAAATCTTACTAAAAAATGTTAAAATATAAGTGTCTATGTGGACCGAAGATGAGGTTAAATTTATGAGAGAGGCCTTGGCCTTGGCCAAGTCGGCAGAAGGAAGGACTTCGCCCGATCCTATGGTGGGAGCAGTACTAGTTAAAGGGGGAAGAATTATTTCCATGGGCTACCACGGAGAAGTAGCTACCCCTCATGCCGAGGCCTGGGCTATCCAAAAAGCGGGCGAAGAAACAAAAGGCTCGGTTCTTTATTTAAATCTTGAACCCTGTGCCCACTATGGAAATAATCCTCCTTGTGTAGAATTAATCTTAAAAGCGGGCATCAAAGAAGTGGTCGCCGCTATGAAGGACCCCAACCCTTTGGTTAATGGACGTGGTTTCGCTTATTTAAAAAAGCAGGGCATTAAAGTTCGCGTGGGGCTATTAGAAGAAGAGGCCAAAAAGCTTAATGAAGTATTTATAAAGTATATCACCACTAAGCTTCCCTTTGTGGTTTTAAAAACGGCGGTGACCTTAGATGGTAAGATTGCAACCCGCACGGGGGCCAGCCGTTGGGTGGCTTCGGCCGATTCTCTGCGCTACGCTCATCACCTGCGTAACATTTATGATGCCATCCTGGTTGGGGTAAGAACGGTTTTAATTGATGATCCTAAGTTAAATGTGCGTCGCGTAAAAAAAATAAAGGATCCCATTCGCATCGTACTAGATGCTTACGCTCGCACCCCTTTAGAAGCACAAGTGTTGAACTCTTTTGGGGGAAAAACTATTGTGGTCGTAAGCCCTCAAGCCCCCGCCAAAAGAGTTAAGGCCTTAGAAAAGAAAGGAGCCGAAATTTTAACTATCCCCGCAAAAGCGGGGCACATAAACCTTAGGCCTTTGTTAAAGAAACTGGGAGAAAGAAAAATTACCAGTCTTTTGGTAGAAGGAGGGGGAGAAGTTAATGCTTCTTTTTTGGAGGAAGGGTTGGTAGATAAGGCCCTGTTCTTTATTGCTCCTAAAATTTTTGGGGGGAGGGAGGCGCCTACTGCGGTTGAAGGAGCAGGGGTAAAACTTCCTGCTCAAGCATGGCAACTAAAATCTATCTTTTTAGAAAGGGTAGGGAAGGACTTTTTAATAGGAGGTTATTTTTAAAATGCATGAGCTAAAATTGGTGGCCGATCTGCTTAGAAATGTTTTGGAGGTTGCGGAAAATAATCAGGCGCGAAAAATCAATAAAGTGAGAATTAAAATAGGAGAAAGCTGTCATGCTCGAGCTGAGAATATTGATTTTCTTTTTCGCCAAGCGGCTAAGGGAACCATGGCGGAAAAAGCGGAGCTTGAAGTAATTATTGTCCCGGGCGAGGACTTAATTTTGGATTCTCTGCAAGTAGATTAACATGTGTTATGCTATTCCCGGGCAAGTTTCAGAACTTGAAAACCATCTTGCCCTAGTAGATTACTTTGGAGAAAAGAGAAAAGTTTATAACGAATTCCCGGAGCTAAAGGTAGGCGATTATGTTTATGCTCAGGGAGGATACATTATTAAAATTGTTCCGGAAAAACAAGCCCAAGAAGTGCTGGAAGCTTGGAAGGAAACTTTCTTTGAGTTAAGAGAAACTGACCTTCGCTTATCCCGCTTTGAAAAAAGAGAATCAAATTTTCTTTTAGATAAAGTTTTAGAAGACAAGTCTTTATCTTCTCAAGAACTGCTAAAACTTCTGAAAACCGAAGATCCTAAAGAACTTAATCAGATTTATCGGGTAGCTAACTTTTTGAGGCAAAAATATCTTAAAAATGCTTGCTGTGTTCATGGAATCTTGGAATTTTCTAATTATTGTCAAAATGATTGCTTCTACTGCGGCCTTGGCCAAAGTCGTCAGGAATTGCCTCGCTATCGCATGAAGGAAGAAGAAATTCTTCAGGCGGTAGAAGAGGCAGTAGATACGTATGGTTTTAAAGCCTTGGTTTTGCAGTCAGGAGAAGATCCAGAATTTAGGGGAGAGCGCCTGGTCGATTTAGTAAAGGAAATCAAAAAAAGATTTTCCTTACTTTTGATTCTTTCTGTGGGAGAAGTGGGAGAAAAGTATTTGTTAAAACTTTATGAGGCCGGAGCTCGAGGCTGGCTGATGCGTTTTGAAACAAGCAACCCCGCTTTATATGCCAAGCTTCATCCCCAAGACCATTTAGAAAATCGCCTGCAAGAGATTATACTTGCTCAAGAAATGGGTTATTTGCTTTTTACGGGTGGGCTCATTGGACTTCCCGGACAAACCCTTGAGGACATAAGGGATGATATTTTGCTGACTAAAGAATTAAATGCGGAAATGTATTCCTTTGGGCCGGTTCTCCCCGGGAAAGCTAGTCTTGATTTAGTCCTAAAGGTTTTAGCTTTGTGTCGGCTGGTTGATCCTAAAAATGCTAAGATTGTGGTAACGACTGCTCTGGAAACCCTTCATCCTGAAGCGCGCCGAAGGGGGCTTTTGGCGGGAGCAAATTCTTTAATGCTTAATGTTAGTCCCCTTAAGTATCGAAAGCTTTATCGCCTTTATGACCATCGGGCTCACGAGGAAGAAACAATCGAAAAGCAAATTAAGGAAGCGCTAGATTTGCTTTATGCCCTAGGTCGAGCTCCTACTGATTTGGGCTTGTAATTTTTTATGGTTTTGTTATAATACTTTTGTCTGGGCAGGACTTAGAAAGGATTGAGGATGAAAAGTCGCCTGGTTGAGAAAAAGGACTTATTTTCTTGGATTGATCGTTTAGCCAAAGCCAACGAAGTTATTGCCCCCGTAAAACAAGAAAATTTTACTAAGTTTGCTCCCATTTCTTCCGCCGCCCAGATAGTTTGGGGAGCACCGCAGTCGGTTTTGCCGCCGAAACAATTTTTTTCTCCTCAACAAGAAACGCTTTTGCGCTATGAGTTCCAGGAAAAAGAAATTAAACTGCAAAGCGAAGTAATTGCCCAAAAAAGAATTCTTGTGGGAGTGCACCCTTGCGATTTGAATGCCATTTATTTGATGGACCAGGTTTGGGCAGAAAAGAATAAAGATGATTATTACTTAGCTAAAAGGCAGAGTGCTATTCTGGTAGGAGTTGATTGTTTAATTCCTTGTTCTCCTGAGGCTTTTTGTCTGAGGATGGGGGGGCTCGATCCCAAGCAGAGGTTCGATTTGTTTATTACTGACTTGGGAAAAAATTTTTTGGTTGAAATTCAAACTTCGGCGGGAGAAAAACTATTAGGGAATTTAGGAAAAGAAGCCAAAGCCGCCGATTTTAAAAAACTCTCCGCTTTTAGGAAGAAAAGAAATGCTCTTTTTAGTCGGAGACAACCTAAACTTTTACCTAAATACCAGGATCTTCCAAAGCTTATGAAAAGTAATTATCAGCATCCTCTCTGGGAAGAAAGAGGCAAAAAGTGTTATGGTTGCGGTTCTTGCAATATGGTTTGTCCCACTTGTTATTGTTTTGATGTTAAAGATCAATTGGAGATTGATTTAAAAGAAGGCACCCGCGATCGGGTTTGGGATGGATGTCTTTTGGCGGACTTTGCTAAAGTTGGTTCGGGAGAAAATTTTAGAGAGCGTCGTTCCGATCGCTTGCGTCACCGCACTTACCGTAAATTATATTATCTCTTTGAAAAATGGGGGGAATCGTTTTGCACGGGATGCGGCCGCTGTGTGCGAGCGTGTTTAACTAAAATTGTCAGTCCTTTGGAAATTGCCAACGAGTTGGGGAAAAAATGAAAACCATTTATACGCCAGAGTTAGCGGTTATTAAGAGAGTTGTACCTCAGACAGCGCTGGAGACCTTTTTTGAAATTGAACTTTTAGAAAGAAAAACCCTGGGGCACAAGCCTGGGCAGTTTGTAGAGGTTTCGGTCTTTGGAGTGGGGGAAGCGCCTATTTCTATAAGTTCCCCGCCGGCTTTGGATAAGCCCACTTTTGAGCTATGTGTGCGGCGCGTGGGTAATGTGACCAATGCTCTGCTCAATATGAAGCCTAAAGATATAATCGGTATTCGTGGTCCCTTGGGGCGGGGTTTTGAAGTGGAAAATTTTAAAGGGAAAGATATTTTGTTTGTAGCTGCGGGGTTGGGTTTGGTACCTCTGCGTTCTTTGATTTGGGAAGTATTAAATCACCGCGAGGATTACGGCAAAGTTTATCTTCTTTATGGGTGTAAGACCCCTAAGGAAATTCTCTTCCGCGAGGAAATTGAAGAGTGGGGTAAACGAAAAGATCTTGAATTTTATCAAACCGTAGATATTGCCGATGAAACTTGGCAGGGAAACGTAGGGGTCATCACCACTTTAATTCCTAGGGTAGCGTTTGATCCCGATCGCACACAAGCAGTAATTGTTGGCCCTCCTATTGTTTACCGGTTTGTGATTAAAGAATTAAAGGCACGCCGCATACCTGATCAGAATATTTGGATGTCGCTGGAGCGAAAAATGAAATGTGGGGTAGGCAAATGCGGCCACTGCCAGATGAACCAAATCTACGTTTGCCAAGATGGTCCCGTTTTTAATTATACCGAGATTAAAGAAGTGCCGGAGGCAATCTAGTGGAAAGTTCAGCTAAGCCCAAGGTTGGTTTTTTTAGTTTTACCGGCTGCGAAGGCTGCCAGCTGGTAGTTCTTTCTATGGCAGAAAAGTTATTGAAACTAGTGGGAGCGGTAGAAGTAGTCAACTTTCGCGAGGCCTCAAGTTACAAAGGAGAAGATTACGAAATTGCTGTGGTCGAGGGGTCAGTTTCTTCGGTACATGAGATTGAAGAACTTAAAGAAATCAGGAAAAAAGCCAAAATTTTAATCGCTTTTGGCGCGTGTGCCCACATTGGGGGAGTTAATACCATAAGGAATTTTGATAACCAGTTCGAGATTAAAAAAGAGGTTTATAAAGATAAGGCCTCTCATTTTGATTCCATTTTGGCTCAGCCCATTGATGCGGTGGTTAAGGTTGATTATTATGTGAGGGGTTGCCCTCCTAGCCGGGATGGGGAGGAATTTTTGGAAACCGTTACTGCTTTGCTTGCCGGGAAGAAACCTTTTGTTCCTAATTATCCCGTTTGCGTGGAATGTAAAATGAAAGGAAATGTGTGTGTGTTTCAAAAGGAAAAGCCCATCGCTTGTCTGGGGCCCGTTACTCGTGCTGGTTGTGGTGCGCTTTGTCCCAGTTTTGGCAATTCTTGTATTGGCTGTCGGGGCCTAGTTGATGACCCCAATCTAAATGCTCATGAAGAAACTCTAAAAGAAGTAGGGTTGACCACGGAAGAGATTCTTAAATTTTATCGTTTTATGAATGGAATGATGGAGGTTGGAAAGTGAGTCGGGATATTTCGGTTAATGTGCACCATGTGGCGAGAGTAGAAGGACATGGGAACATTATTATTGATGTTAGGAACGGAGAACTAAAGAAAGTAGAACTCCAAATTGTAGAGTCGCCGAGGTTTTTTGAGGCCATGCTTAAAGGCCGGCGCTATGCCGAAGCGCCTCAAATTACCGCTCGCATTTGCGGCATCTGCGCGGTGGGGCATACCACTTCCTCTCTTAGAGCGATTGAAGATGCTCTAGGAATAGAGCCCTCTGAACAAACGGTTCTTTTGCGCAAAGTAGCCTTAGAGGCGGAAATTCTTCAGTCGCATGTTTTACATTATTACTTTTTGGTAGCTCCCGATTTCTTTGATGTACCTAGTGTTATTCCTCTTGCCGCGACTCAGCCCGAGGTGGTTAAACGGGCTTTGCGTTTAAAAAGGTTGGCGGATGACATTATAGGAATGGTGGCAGGTCGGCATCCGCATCCTATTGCTATGGTGGTAAATGGTTTTACGCGCATTCCCACCGAAGCGGAACTAAAAGAGCTGCTGGCTCGGATAAAACAGGCCCTAGCGGAGGACATTCCTCCTACGCTTGAACTTTTTGCTTCCTTAAACTTTCCAAAGTTTGAAAGAAAGACCGATTATGTAGCTTTAAAACATCCTAAGGAATACGCTTTTTACGATGGGATAATTTTTTCTACCGAAACTGGCGAAGTTCGGCACCGGGACTATAAGAATAAGGTGAGAGAGGAAATTGTTCTTCATTCTACGGCTAAACATGCCAAGGGGCCTTTTAAGCCCTACCAGGTGGGGGCCTTGGCGCGTTTTAATATTAACTCGGAAAAACTTATGCCCAAGGCCAAAGAAGCCGCGCGCCAGCTAAATTTAGTCGCTCCTTGTTATAATCCATATTACATTACCGTAGCCCAGGTGGTGGAGTCAGTGCACAATTTGGAAAACATGGTTTTTTTAATCGAAGAGCTGCTTCGTCGCGGATTAAAAGAAGAAAATCAAGGCCTGGCTGGGTGGCAATCAGATCTTCCAAAAGTAGAAAAAAGATGGGGAGTGGGGGCGGTTGAAGTTCCTAGAGGAATCCTCTTTCACGAGTACCGCATTCATGAAACTTCGGTGGTGTGGGCCAACTGCGTTATTCCTACCGCGCAAAACCTAGCCAATATTGAGGATGACATGCGGGCTCTTGTGCCTACCATTTTAGACAAACCAAAAGAGGAAATTACAAAGCTTTTAGAAATGTTGGTGAGGGCCTATGACCCTTGCATTTCTTGTTCAGTTCACATGCTTAAGGTTGATTTTGTATGAGTAAGGCTTTGGTTTTGGGGGTAGGCAACACTTTGCGGGGAGATGATGGGGTGGGGGTAAGGGTGGTGGAGGAGCTTAAGAAAGAAAATTTAAAAGCAAAAGTCATGAACGGAGCCAATCTTGGTTTTTCTCTATTGGATATTATCCGTGATCACCAAAAAGTAGTTATTGTGGATGCGGTGGATATGGGGCAGCCAGCAGGATGCATCGGCTCCTTTCAAGGGGAGAAACTTCTAAGTTTGCTGGAAGATAGAAAATTCTCGCTTCATGAAATGGGCATTTTAGAAGTTTTGAAAGTTGGTTATCAGCTGCAGGAGGACTTAAGTAAGGTAATATTAATTGGTGTTCAGCCTAGAAGCTTAGATAGTATAGAGAAGTTGAGCCCTGAAGTAGAAAATAAAATTTCAGAAGTTATTGCTTGGGTTAAAAAGGAGGTAGAATAAAATGCAAGTAACGCCTGAACTGTTGAAAGGGATGAACCTCTTTGAGTTTTTAAAGGTTGAGGAGCTGAAGGATATAGCTTCCTTAGCCAAAATTGAAGAATTTGAAAGCGGTGACTATGTTTTTAAAGAAGGGGATAAGGCTGAAAAAATCTATCTGGTTTTGGAAGGACGAGTAGCGGTAGAAATTGAAGTTGGACCAGGAAAGAGAATGGTTGTTTATACTGAGACCAAAGGGAAAATGTTTGGCTATCCTTCTTTGGTGAAGCCTCATGTTTTTACTACTTATGCTCGTTGTTTAGATAAGGTAAAGCTTATTACCATCAAGGCCGATGACCTGGTGGAGAAGATCTTTAAGAAAGATTGTCGGCGCGGCTACTTGGTGATGAATAAATTGGCCGAGATCATCGCCCAGAAGCTTAAAGAAACGAGAATGCAGTTAATTTCTCTAGCGCATAGCTAAAAAGGAAAACCTAAATACTAATAAATGGGACCAGTACCATGGCAAAAGAAAGGAGGTAGCCATGCAAAATTTGCTAAATAAGAAATACCTCGTTTTTTATTTTTTATTTTTTATTTTTTATTTTTCCCTCATGGGTTGTGGTCAAGGAAAGAGAGCCATTCAGATTAAAGGGTCAGATACCATGGTTAACTTGGGTCAAGCCTGGGCGGAAGCCTACATGGCAAAACATCCTGGGGTTTCCATTGCGGTCACTGGCGGAGGATCGGGAACAGGGATTGCGGCTTTACTTTCGGGAACTACCGATATTGCCCAGTCCTCGCGAGACATTGAGCCCAAAGAAGTTGAAGTCGCTCAAAAGAAGGGAATTGAACCAAAAGAATTCAAAGTGGCTTATGACGGCTTGGCGGTTGTGGTTCATCCTTCTAACCCCGTAGAAAAGCTTACCCTTAAGCAGCTTTCCGACATTTTTACTGGGAAAATTAAAAACTGGAAAGAAGTGGGAGGGAAAGATGAAAAAATCGTGGTGCTTTCTCGGGAAAGAAATTCGGGCACCCATATTTACTTCTTAGAACATGTGGTAAAACTGGGAGATAAAAAATGTAAAAATGAATTTTCCCCCGAAGTACTTATGATGCCTTCCTCCCAGGCCATCATTGAGGAGGTTTCTAGCAATCCTTCGGCTATTGGCTATGTGGGGCTGGGTTATGTTACCCAAAAACAAAAATTACTGGCTATTGCCAAAAGCGAAAAAGAAAAGTATGTCCTTCCTACCGTAAATTCGGTTATCCAAGGGATTTATCCCATTTCTCGCCCTCTTCATTTTTATACTAATGGGATACCTACTTTTGAGATAAAGTCCTTCATTGATTTTGTCTTAAGTAAAGAAGGACAAAAAATTGTTTTAAAAATGGATTTTGTTCCCTTAAGCTTAAAGTGAGAAAAGCAGTTGAGCTCTTTATCGAAAAGGCAATTTTTCTATCTGGTTTGGCCTCTATTGTTTTTGTAATATTGATTTTTATTTTTCTTTTAAGGGAAGGGATAGCTTTATTTTTTCATTATCCTTTTTTTTCTTTTCTTTTTGGGAAAAATTGGTATCCTATTTCAGAGCCCCCTCAATTTGGGATTTTACCTTTAATTTTGGGTTCCCTTCTGGTGACGGTGGGGGCGATTGTCATAGTGGTTCCCTTAGGTTTAGCGGCGGCGATTTATGTGGCGGAAGTTGCTCCTTCTTGGTTGAGAGATGTTCTAAAATCAGGCATTGAGCTTTTGGCGGCCATTCCCAGTATCGTTTTGGGTTTTATCGGGGTGGTTACTCTGGCTCCCTGGCTAAAGGCAATTTTTCACATTCCCAGCGGCTTAACCGCCCTGGCAGGTTCTATCATGTTGGCCTTTATGGCCATGCCTACGGTAGTATCTATTATCGAAGATGCCATTGTTTCGGTTCCTAAAAGTTATCGGGAAGGGTCTTTAGCTTTGGGGGCCACTCGGTGGCAGACCATTTATCGGGTGATTATTCCCTCTGCTGGTTCAGGAATTTTGGCGGCCGTTATGTTGGGGATTGGAAGAGTAATAGGAGAAACGATGGCGGTTCTGATGGTTACCGGCAATGCGGCTGTGATTCCCACTAGTTTTCTTCAACCAGTTAGAACTTTAACCGCAACGATCGCGGCGGAAATGGGAGAAGTAGTTTCGGGAAGCCCTCATTATTACGCTTTGTTTGCTATAGGTATTGTTCTTTTTGTGATTAGTTTTGTCATAAATATCACAGCCGATTTCTTTTTACATAGAAGATGAGAGATACCAGAAGAGCTGAAAAAATTGCGTTCACGGGATTGTTATTAGCCACCATTTTAGTGGTTTTGCCCGTAGCTTTAATTCTTTTTTTGATTGTGATTCGAGGAATTCCAGCCCTCAACTTTGAATTTCTCTTTGGCATGCCTCGGGAGGGAATGAGGGCGGGAGGAATTTTCCCTGCGATTGTAGGAACTATTTATCTGGTTTTAGGCACGGCTATTTTTTCTATTCCCTTGGGGATTTTAGCGGCGGTTTATTTAAATGAGTATGCTAAGAAAAATTGGCTAACCCGTCTGGTAGAACTAGCTATTCTTAATTTAGCGGGAGTTCCTTCGATTGTTTACGGCCTGTTTGGTCTGGGACTTTTTGTTACTTTTTTAGGTTTTGGAGCCTCGCTTTTGGCAGGATCTTTGACTTTAGCCATTATGACCCTGCCGGTAATCATTACTTCTACCCGAGAAGCGTTGATGGCTGTGCCTCGTTCTTTTAGAGAAGTGAGCTTTTCTTTAGGGGCTTCGCGTTGGCAGACAGTAAGATATGTGGTTTTGCCTAACGCTATTCCCGGGATCATCACCGGAACCATTTTGGGTTTATCGCGAGCAGCCGGGGAAACCGCTCCCATTCTTTTTACCGTAGCGGCTTTTTACCTTCCTCGCCTTCCGCAATCTATTTTTGATCAGGCCATGGCTTTGCCCTACCACATTTATGTTCTTTCCACGCAGGTTCCCAATGTTAACCCGAGGATTCAGTATGGCACCATCTTGGTATTAGTAAGCATGATCTTTATTTTAAATTTTGTGGCCTCTTTTATTCGCACTCGTTTCCGCAAAAAGAAGGTTTGGTAAAAATGGCAAAGATAAGAATAGAAAATTTAAGTTTCTGGTATGACAAACTGCAGGCCTTGAAAAAGATAAGTTTTCAGGTAACGGAGCATAAAATTCTTTCGGTAATTGGCCCGGCTAACAGCGGTAAAACTACTTTTCTTAGGGTTTTAAATCGTTTATACGAGCTGAGGGATAACATACTTATAGAAGGAAAAGTCTGGTTAGATGGGGAAGATATTTTTAAGTTAGATGTGCAGGTCCTTCGGCGGCGGGTGGGAATTGTTTTTGCGTTACCGGTTCCCCTTCCCATGTCGATCTTTGATAATGTTGCTTATGGCCCTCGCTTGCACGGCATTAGGGCGAAGAGCAAATTAGGAGAAATAGTGGAGAAGGCCTTGCAGGCGGCGGCCTTGTGGGATGAAGTGAAAGATCGCTTAAATACTTCCGCCTACAAGCTTTCTGGGGGCCAACAGCAGAGACTCTGCATTGCGCGCACTCTGGCGGTAGAACCCGAGGTTATCCTCTATGATGAGCCTTGTTCCGGCCTTGACCCTATTTCTACTTTAAAAGTGGAAGAAGCTATGCAGCAGTTAAAGAAAGATTATACCCAGATTTTGGTTACCAACAATGTGAAGCAAGCAGCGCGGGTTTCGGATGAAACCGCCTTTTTCTTAATGGGAGAATTAGTGGAAATTGGTGAGACGCGTCAGCTCTTTACTTCTCCCAGAGATAAAAGAACGGAAGATTATATCACCGGAAGGTTTGGCTAAGCATGGACTGGGTAATAGAAACCGAAAATTTAAATCTTTGGTACGGAAGCTTTCAGGCCTTGAAAAATATTAATATGAAGGTTAGGAAAAACACCATAACTGCTTTGATTGGTCCTTCGGGCTGTGGCAAGTCCACCTTGCTTAGAGTTTTTAATCGCATGAATGATTTAATTGAAGGGGTAAAAGTTACGGGGCGAGTAAAGATTGAGGGAAAAGACATCTTTGATTCCCAGATTAACCTGGTCGAACTGCGCAAAAAAGTAGGCATGGTTTTTCAGCGGCCCAACCCCTTTCCCCTTTCGGTTTTTGAAAATGTAGCTTATGGTCTAAGAATTCACGGGGAAAAGCGAAAAGAAGTTTTAGAAGCAGCCGCTAGGGAAAGCTTAGAGGCAGTCTTGCTTTGGGAGGACCTTAAAGACAAATTAAAAATTAACGCTTTAGATTTGACCCTGGAGCAGCAGCAGCGGCTGTGTATTGCTCGGCTGATTGCGGTAAAACCTGAAGTGCTTTTGATGGATGAGCCGTGTTCGGCCTTGGACCCCCTGGCTACCATGCGCATTGAAGAGTTGATGTTTGAGTTAAAAAAGCATTATACTATCGTTATTGTTACTCACAACATGCAGCAGGCGGCTCGAGTTTCCGAAGAGTGCGGTTTTATGCTTTTGGGGGAGTTGGTGGAGTTTGGGGATACCAGAAAAATCTTTACCACTCCCGAAGATAAACGCACCGAAGATTACATTACCGGGCGTTTTGGATAAAAGGAGGGAAAGAGAATGTCAGAGTTAAGAGGCACCTTTGCGCAGGATTTGAAAAACCTGGAAGAAAAAGTGGTGGCTATGGCTAAGGTGGTAAAAGAAATGCTTTCGGCAAGTGTGGAGGCCTTTCGCGGTCAAGAGGAAGCGGCTTTAGACAAAGTAATTGCTCAAGACGATGTGGTAGATAAGTACAATTTAGAAATTGAAACTCGCTGTCTTGAGCTCATTGCTCTGCAGCAGCCCATGGCCAAAGATCTTAGAATCATTGCTTCTATCATGCGCATGATTAATGATATTGAAAGGATGGGGGACTATGCGGTAGATGTGGCCAAATTTATGAAAAGAATGCTTTCCAAGGAAAAAATACCCTTGGCGGAGAAGATCTTTGAAATTGAAAAAGTGGTAGAAAAAATGCTTGACGAAACCCTGCGTGCTTTTACCGATAAAGACCTAGCTTTGGTAACGGAAATGATTAAAGATGACGACCTGGTGGATAGTTCTTTTCGCGAACTTTTTGAAGAGGTAATCGAAGCCATTAAAAAAGACCCCGCCACCGCCCGCAGAGGCATCTGGCTTTTAATGGTGGCTCGTTATTTTGAAAGAATTGCCGACCATATTACTAATGTGGGGGAAAGAATCTATTACATGGAAACGGGAGAAATGAGGGAGCTACATGTTTAGGAAGAGGGCAGAAAAGGCAGAGAGGGAGCACAGGGCTTGGACCGTCTCAGGGTGAGTTATTGTAAGTTAATCCTTGCTGTTTAGTTTTTAATTTTGTGGTAAAATAAAAGCATGATGGCGGAAAAGAAAACGGAGATCAAGCCGGAAATGACCATTGCGGAAATCCTTAAACTTAGGCCCGAGGCGGGGGCCATTCTTATGGCTAAGGGGATGCATTGCTTGGGATGTATTATTGCCCAAGGAGAAACTTTGGCCCAAGCCGCCGAGGTTCATGGCATTCCGGTGGAAGAACTACTTTCAGAATTAAATCGATAGAAAGGAAGGTGTCAGGATATGGCCAATCGAGTAATTGTTTATTCTACCCCCACTTGTCCTTACTGCCACATGGTTAAAAATTTCCTCGCTCAAAATAATATTCCTTTCGAGGACATAGATGTTTCTTTTGATCAGCGAGCGGCGCAAGAAATGATTCAGAAATCGGGACAGATGGGGGTGCCGGTAATTGATATCGATGGCCAGATTGTGGTGGGTTTTGATAAAGGGCGGCTCAAGCAAATTTTAGGTATTTAAGGAGGGGATTATGGTTTCAGTTGATCAATCGCTTTGCATTGGGTGTGGGGTTTGTGTGGATATGTGCCCGGAAGTATTTGTTATGACGGCAGATGGGAAAGCCCAAGCCATTAAGGAGGAATGTGATACTTGCAACTTAGAAGAGGTTGCCGATGCTTGCCCCGTAGAAGCCATTAATTTATAATCCAGATGAAGCTTTCGGAAAATGCCCTCACGGTTTTAGAAAAGAGGTACCTTTTAAAGGATCAAAAAGGGCGTATCATTGAAACTCCTTCCGGCCTATTCCATCGCGTAGCCAGAGCATTAGCTCGAAATCCTTCCGAGGAAAAAGAATTTTTTTCGGTCATGTCTTCGCTTTGGTTTCTTCCTAATTCTCCCACTTTGATGAATGCTGGAACTGAGTTAGGGCAACTCAGCGCCTGCTTTGTTCTTCCCATTGATGATTCCTTGGATTCAATTTTTACTACGCTTAAAAATATGGCTTTGATCGAGCAGAGTGGGGGAGGAACGGGCTTTTCCTTTTCTCGATTGCGGCCGAAGGGGGATGTGGTTAAGACTACTCATGGGGTGGCTTCAGGCCCTGTTTCTTTTATGAAAGTATATAATGAAGCCACGGAAATTATAAAACAGGGGGGGAGGCGGAGGGGGGCCAACATGGGGGTACTTTCCGTCCATCATCCTGACATTCTAGAATTTATTACTGCTAAGGAAAAGGGAACGGAGCTTTCCAATTTTAATATTTCAGTTGCGGCGACCGATAAGTTTATGCAAGCGGTGGAAGAGGGGGAGAAAATTGAGTTGATTAATCCCCGCGATAATAAAATCGTTAATTATCTCAAAGCGCGAGAGATATTTAATTTGATAGCGGAGATGGCTTGGAAAACGGGTGATCCGGGGATGATTTTTATTGATGAAATTAACCGCCGCCATCCTGCTCGTCGCCTTGGGAAAATTGAGGCTACTAACCCCTGCGGCGAAGTTCCTCTGCTCCCTTACGAAAGCTGTAATCTTGGCTCCATTAATTTAGTTAAAATGTTAAAAGGAAAAGAAATAGATTGGCAAAAGCTGGAAAAAGTGATTGAAATTGCTGTTCGTTTTCTTAATCGGGTGATAGAGCGCAATCGCTATCCCATTTCTGAAATTAAGAAAGCGACTTTGAGGACCCGTAAGATTGGTTTAGGGGTAATGGGTTTTGCTGAAATGTTGATTGAGATGGGAATCCGCTATGATAGCGAGGAGGCCTTAAAAGTAGCGGAGGAAATCATGAAGTTTATTTATGAGCGAGCGCGCAAGTTTGGGAAAAGAAATACCACCGTGACTTCTATTGCTCCTACGGGATCCATCAGCTTGATTGCTAATTGTACTTCGGGGATTGAGCCGCTTTTTGCTGAGGAGTTTGTAAAGGAAGTTCTGGGAGGGGCGCGCTTGGAGCATAAATTAGAGACAAAACAAAAGGAAGCGGTGGTTACTGCTTTGGAGATTGCCCCAGAGTGGCATGTGCGCATGCAAGCAGCTTTCCAAAGGTGGGTAGATAACGCCGTAAGTAAAACGGTTAATCTTCCGGAAAAGGTCTCGGTAGAGGAAGTCAAAAAGGTTTATCTTTTGGCTTACAAATTAAAATGCAAAGGAGTTACCGTTTATCGCTACGGCAGCAAGCCCCAACAAGTTCTTTATGTGGAAGACAGCGGGTGCCCGGAGTGTAAAATATGATCTACTTATTTACCGGTGAAGGAGGAGGAAAAACTATTGCCGCTTTGGGTTTGGCCTTGCGTTCGGTGGGACACAAGCGAAAAGTAATTATGATCCAGTTTCTTAAGGGAAGAAAAGAGGTAGGGGAATACAAAGCTGCTCAAAAACTTAAGCCCTACTTTAAGATTTATCAGTTCGGAAGGAAGGAATTCGTTAATCTTAGAAGACCAACGGAATTGGACATAGAATGGGCCCGAAAAGGATTTGAATTTGCTAAGAAGTGTGTAAAAAGGAAGCCTGACCTTTTAATTTTGGATGAGATCAACTTAGTAGCTGCGTATCATTTAATTCCTGAAAAAGAAATTATTCAATTCTTACGTTCCCTGCCCAGGTCTTTGGATGTAGTTCTAACTGGCAGGCGTGCTTCTCAAAAACTTTATCGACTGGCCGATGGGATCTCGGTGGTCAAAAAAGTAAAGCATGTTTTTGACCGTGGCATTTTGGCAAGAAAGGGAATTGAATATTGATAAAAAAGCTGGCTTATAGCTTCGGGGCAGTAGCTACTGCTCTTTCTTATCAGGCCTTCTCAACTTATATTATTTTTTTCTATGTAGATGTTATGAAGCTCCCCCCTTTTTGGGCAGGGGTAGGAATGATTATTTTTGGCCTTTGGAACGCCCTCAACGATCCTCTTTTTGGTTTTATTTCAGATAGAACCCGATCCCGTTTTGGGCGACGCATTCCTTACCTTCTTTTTGGAGCTGTTCCCTTTGGTTTGGTTTATTTTTTACTTTGGACGCCCCCGTTTAAAGGAATAGATCAAGTTTTTTTACTTTTCCTTTACTTTGTGATGGTGATTTGTCTTTTTGACGGACTTTATACTCTTTGTATCTTAAATTGGGCAGCTCTTTATCCCGAGATGTTTCCCAGCTTAGAAGAAAGAGCTCAGGTGAATGCTTACCGGCAAAGCTTTGGCATGCTGGGTTTGGTTATAGGAATTGCTCTGCCTCCATTGATTTATGGCACCTGGGGGTGGGAATGGATGGGAATAATTTTTGGCTTAATTATTTCTCTGGCTCTGCTGATTGCTCTTTGGGGGAGTCGAGAAAGGAAAGAATTTAGTCAAGATAAGCCCTTATCTTTAAAAGAAGCAATTTGGGCTACATTTGCTAATCGTTCTTTTTTGACTTTTGTTTTTGCGAATTTGTTTGTGCAGTACACTTTTACTTTGGTTTTGGCCATAATTCCTTTCTTTGCTAAGTACGTTTTGAGGGCAGATTCGGTTCAAACTTTTGGTATTTTAGCTATGGCCTTTGTGGTAGCCATTCCTATGCTTTTTGTTTGGAGGGTAGCAACGGTAAAATGGGGAACAAAACTCAGTTTTATGCTTTCTATTTTTGCCATGGCGGTGTTTTTGTTTCCTCTATTTTTTGTGAAGAGCTTTGGATCCACTATTTTAGTTTCGGCTTTTTTGGGGGCGAGTTTGGCGGGCTTTATTCTTATTTCAGATTGTATTATTGCGGAGGTAATTGATGAAGATGAAGTTAGAACCGGGGTCAGAAGAGAAGGAATGTATTTTGGGGTAAATGCTTTTGTTACTCGTTCTGCCATTGGGCTGGAAGCGTTGAGCTTAAGCTTGGTTTTTATGTTAACGGGTTACAATCCTTACATTTACACCCAGCCCCATTCTTTTCTTTGGGGGCTTCGCCTTTTAATAGCTGGTCTTCCTGCTCTTGCACTAGTTTTAGCATTTGTTATAATGTTTTGGTACCCTTTAGCTGGGGAAAAGTTAGAGAGTTTAAGGCAAGATTTAAATCAAATCCATAAAAGGAAGGGGGTGATTTAGGTGGCTGCAGGTCAAAAAGCGGTAATTGATGAAGCAACTTGCACGGGATGTGGAATCTGTGTGGACGTTTGCCCTAACCAGGCGCTAGAAGTAGTAGATGGGGTGGCGAAGTTAACCAAGCCCGAAGCGTGCGATGGCTTAGGAGAGTGTGTAGAAGCTTGCCCTATGCAAGCAATTTCTTTAAAATAATTTAACTGGGTGTCTTTCCCCCTAAAAGAAGGAAGAGAATAGCGGTTCTTACTGCGACTCCATTGGTTACTTGTTCAAGAATCACATTATAAGGCCCATCGGCAACTTCCGAGGTCATTTCTACGCCCCGATTGATGGGGCCGGGGTGCATAACGATGACGTCCTTTTTAGCTTTTTTCATTCTCTCAGCATTCAACCCATAAAGTTCGGCATATTCTTCAATGGAGGGAAAGAACCCCTTTTCCATCCTTTCTTTTTGAATTCTTAGCACATTAATAATGTCCGCATCTTTAATTTCTTGGTCGAGTTGATAAGAAACTCTAACCCCCATCTTTTCGATGTCCTTTGGCATAAGAGTAGGAGGACCCGCCACTACCACTTCTGCGCCCAACTTTTTGAGACCCCAGATGTTTGAGCGTGCTACCCGCGAGTGGGCAATATCGCCAACAATCAGAACCTTTTTATCTTTGACGGTTTGTTTTTTTTCGATCATGGTAAAGATGTCTAGCAAGCCCTGAGTGGGGTGCTCATTACAACCATCTCCCGCGTTGATGACTGAGGCCTGGCAGTTTTTGGCTGCAAGGTGAGGCGCTCCCGCCATGCTGTGGCGGATAATAATACAATCCAGCCCCATGACTTCTAAGTTTTTGACCGTATCGATTAAATTTTCCCCTTTTACTACAGAAGAGGAAGAAACCGCCACATTGGTAACATTGGCGGAAAGGACTTTGGCTGCGGCATTAAAGGAAGTTCGAGTGCGAGTAGAGGGTTCATAAAAAAGGGTAACAATGTGTTTTCCTAGGAGAGTGGGAACCTTAGGAATAGGTCGGGAGATGACTTCTTTCATAGAGCGGGCGGTGTCTAAAATGAGCTTAATTTCCTCAAGGTCAAGGTCCTTGAGGCCCAGCAAATCCTTTGACTTTAGCCCTTTGACCTTGTTCATGTGTCTACTTACGAAACGAACCTTCCATTATCGGAATTAAATTCTCTAATTTTATCGTTGGTTTCTTAGCAGAAAAGCCCAAAACTTTGGAGGCATCGAGGATTTCCATTCCAACGACTTCTTCCTCGGGTCCCAAGTTAATTGCCACTTCTTCAGAAAGACGGATAGTGGTAACTTGTTTGACTTTTTTAAACATTAAGTAGGCAGCGTCAACTTCTGGATCATATTTGAGAAACATTTATTCACCTCCAAAGTAAAAAGTAAAAACGGTAATTACCACATACCTTCCCGACTCTTTTTTAACGATAACTCGTAGTTGTTTTGTAGAGTAATACTGCCCCTTCCACTTAGCTTCAAATGGAAAATTTTTAATAAAAGAAACCCTGCCTTTTTTTGCTGGAGATTCTTCCCCTTCATAAATTGTTTCTTTAACTTCTTCCTTTGAAGCCCCCCGAATTTCCATTTGTTCTAGGGCATGCTTAGAAAATATAATTAGCCCTTTGACTTTGTTCATGCTATTTAGTTATTATATCATATATAAGAGATGAAAGTACGTTTCTTTTTTGTAATAGCGGCGATAATTTTTTTGTTTATCGGGGTTGAATTATTTTATAATTTTCTTCCTATTACCTTTGAAAGAACTGACCAGGTTATGGGAACGACCGTGCGCATAAAAGTTAGAGGACCAGCTTCCCCTTATCTAACTAAGCGCGCCATCTATGAAATTAAGCGCCTGGAGAAGATTTTTAGCTTTTTCAGAAAAGATAGCGAGATTAGCCTCATTAATTCCCTGGCGGGCAAAGCTCCCCTCCAAGTATCTTTGGATACTTTTAAAGTTTTAAAAATGGCTGTGGAAGTTAATCGACTTTCAAAGGGGGCTTTTGATGTAACCTTGGGTCATGCCCGTGATTTGGAACTAAATGAAAAACTTAGGAAGGTTTACTTAAAAAGAAAGGGGGTTAAGATTGATCTGGGTGGAATTGGCAAGGGTTACGCGGTTGAATTATCTCGTCAGTTTCTAATGAGAAAAGGGGTTAAAAGTGCTATAATTGATATGCATTCGTCCATAGCGGTTATTGGTGGTCCGTGGCGGGTGGGGGTGATTGATCCTAGGAACCGAAAACCAGAAGCCAGAAGCCAGAGAACAGAGGAAAGAAACCAGAAATTGTTAGGGGTTGTGAGTTTAAATGATGGGGAGGCGCTGTCAACCTCAGGACAATATGAGCAGCCAGGACACATTATTGATCCCAGAACAGGTAGTACCGCGGTTAAGTGTTTGAGTGTAACCATCGTGGGAAAGAATGCGGGCTTTGTGGATGCCTTATCAACGGCAGTGTTTGTTCTAGGACCGATGGAAGGGATGAAGCTAGTTCAATCTTTGCCTAGCATGGAAGCTTTAGTGGTTGATAAGCAGGGAAGGACTTTGAAATCGAAGGGGCTCGGGCTTTTATGATTATCTTGGCACTTAACTGCGGCAGTTCATCGATTAAGTATAAACTTTATCATTGGGAAAAGCGCCAAACCTTAACCAAGGGAATAGTAGAACGGATAGGCATTGGCGGTTCTTTTATTTGTTATCAAGCTCCCCTTTATAACGAATTTGGAGCTTACTTGGGTATAGGAGAAAAGAAACTGGAGAAAGAATGTCCTGACCACCGAACCGCTTTACAGTTAATTATGGAGGTCTTAACCGATTCCAAAGAGGGAGCGATTAAAAATCTTTCGGAGATTTCTGCTGTTGGCCATCGTGTAGTTCATGGAGGAGAAAAATTTAAGAGCTCGGTTTTGATTAACGATGAAGTTTTAGACGCCATCAAAAGCGTTCAAGATTTAGCTCCTCTTCATAATCCTCACAACATTGCAGGTATCGAAGCTGCCCAGGAAATTTTTCCAAATGTTCCTCAAGTAGCTGTTTTTGATACTGCTTTTCATCAAACCATGCCCGAGCATGCCTTTTTATATGCGGTACCTTACGAATGGTATGGGATGTATGGGGTACGTCGATATGGCTTTCACGGCACATCCCATTTATATGTTTCAAGACGGGCGGCGGTGCTTCTAGGAAAAAAACCGCAAGAGGTGAATCTCATTACTATGCACATCGGCAATGGGGTGAGCATAACTGCGGTGAAAGAAGGGATTTCAGTAGATACCAGTATGGGTTTAACTCCGCTTGAGGGAGCGGTAATGGGGACTCGCTCGGGGGATATCGACCCGGCCATTATTCTTTTTATGATTGAAAAAGAAGGGTTTTACGCGGAGGAAATTGATACCATCTTGAATAAAAAAAGCGGGCTTTTGGGGATAACGGGCAAATACATGGATCGGCGCGACGTCGAAAAAGCGGCTGAGGAGGGGGATCGCCGAGCGCAGTTAGCGATTGAGATCGAAGCTTATCGCCTTAAAAAATATATTGGGGCTTATTTGGCAGCTTTGGGCAAGGTTGATGCCTTGGTCTTTACGGCGGGGGCGGGGGAGATGAACTATAAGTTGAGAGCTAAAGTTTTGGAGGGTTTAGAAGGTTTAGGGATAAAATTAGATCCTAAGAAAAACGAAGCTGCCGTAAGCCGAGAAAAAGAAAGTGAGATTTCTACAAATGATTCGCCTATTAAAATTTATGTTATTCCTACCGATGAAGAGATTGTTTTTATCGAGGATGTGGTAGCCATCCTAGAGGGAAGATATGAAACTCATACTCACTTTACTTATTCTTTTGAAGACCCCAAGTATAAAAGGAAAGCGGAGTGAAAGAAAAAAACTTTAAATCTCAAACTTCAAGTTTTAAAATTGAGAATTTTTATCCTTTGACTTTGCTGCGGCCGGTGGAAGAACTTCGCTGTGGAGCAACTACTTTGGGGGAGCACTTAAAAAGAGGAACGCTTTCTTACGAAGTTAATTATCTTTGGGATTTAATCGTGCATTTGGCGGAGGACTTAGCAGAAGATTTAAGAGTTTTGGGCAAAGGTATTAAGGGTAAAGTTCATCCTTCGGCGGTCATTTATGAACCGGAAAACATCTTAATTGAAGAAGGAGCGGAGGTAGAGGCCCTGGCGGTTTTAGATGCTCGGTCTGGACCTATTTACATTGGGAAAAATTCCATTATTCGCCCTCATAGTTATTTGCGCGGGCCGCTTTCCATCGGGCCGGGGTGTCGCATCGGAGGAGAAATTAGCAATAGCATCTTCCATGGCTATTCTAATAAAGCTCACTTTGGTTTCATTGGTCATTCCTATATTGGGGAGTGGGTGAATTTAGGAGCGGGAACAACAAATTCTAATTTAAAAAATACTTACGGGACGGTTAAGGTGGTTGTGGCTGGGAAAGAAGTAGACACGGGGCAGCAATTTTTAGGCTGCTTTATTGGAGATCATGCAAAGCTGGGAATTGGAACCTTAATAACTACTGGAGCGGTAATTGGAGTGGCAGCTAACGTTTTTGGAGGAGGAATAACGCCCAAGTTTATTCCTTCTTTTTCTTGGGGAGGGAAGGAGGGTGATTTAGAGAAAATTATTCAAACCATTAGAAGAATGAAAGAAAGAAGAAAACAAAAACTTTCTAAGGAAGAAGAAGCGATTTTGAGAAAAGCATTCGAAAGCGTGAGTCAGAGTTAATCCCCTGGTGCTCCCTTCCGAAAAATAACCAATGATCAAGATACAATAACCAAATAATGACCAAAGATTAATTAAACAATGTCACAAATCCCAATTAAACAATTCAATTGTGACATTGGGATTTGTTTAATTGTTTAATTGTGACATTTATTTTGTCTTGGTTATTGGTAATTTAACACCGCGCCCGCAGGGCCTATGTCCAATAAAAATTTTTTATTTTTGATATTTGATTTTTATCCCAGAAGGGTTAGTAAAAAGGTTACCCTTTAATTATTTTTATATCAAACTTTTTTAACTTGGCAATCTTGTTAATCCTTCTTAATTCTTGTTCAAAGGTGTGCATGGGGAAGCTAACTTCGAAGCCTAAGCTCATTTTACTACTAAGGAATGTGGGATGAGCTTCTCCAGAAACGATGTCTCCATTTCTTCCCAAAATGATTTCTAAAAATTCGGTAAGGTCTTCTTCTTTTATTTTGCCTTCTATCCGTACTTTCCTTTGTAAAGGAAGAATGCTAACTAAGGGCACATGTTTATAAAGATCTTCAAGCTTGCGTAGGTATTTAGCGAGGAAATCTTCTTCGGAATAAATTTTTAGGGTGATTAGGCCCAGGCCTTCTTCTTTGGTTTTTATAGAAATGCTTTTTATTTTAATTGGAAGCGATTTGGTTAGTTCAAGGAGGCGAGCAAGTACTCCGGGAAGGTTTTTAACTAAGTAGTAAATGGTGATTTCTTTTCCTTTTGTGGCTTGGGCAGGATAGCCTACTACCAAAGAAGAATCCCTAATAATTTTGTTTAACTCTGCCATAAAAGATTCATTTTTCCCTCTTTCTAAGCCAAGGGCGGTATAAAAAACTTTAAGCTCATCAAATCCTAGTTTTTTATAAATTCTTTCCTTCGAAAAAAGGAATTTTATCTCCAGGTTTCGGGCGGGGCAGACTTGGTTAAACCTGGCAATAAATTCTCGGCGTAATATTTCGATTCCCTTTTCAAAAATCTTTACTCCTTCTTCATATAATTCGTCATATCTTCGTTTAAGGTCAATAATTCTTCCTTGCTTTAGTAATTCTAAAGAGGCGATTCCAAGATAGGTAGCGACAGATCTTTGTCTTTTTTCTGAAGCGGGCGAGGGTTCATTATCAAGATTGAGCCTTACCGTGTCCCCATTTTCTATGGGGGTATCAAAGCTGGCTCTTATTTCTTGCCAAGCGCTTTTCTTTGGGTCTAAACGAAAGATAGTTGCTCCCAAACACCGGCTGCCAAAATCACGGCTTAGGTGGAAAGCAAAGTCCAGAACGGTTGGCTTTTGAGAATTCTGCGCAATCGGTCCAATTTTATGAATTTTCCCGTCGGCATCAAAAGCAAAAATAACCCTCTGCTTTTTTAGATTATCTCGATTGTTATGATACCTTTCTTGGCTACTTTCCCCATTTAACTCTAAGTCACTAAATCCCTCATTAGCGAGCTTATATTTTAAATGGGAGTAACTGCCAACCTCTGCTTCTTGATGCATTTCTTTGGATTTTATTTGAATCTCAATTTGCCAGTCATTTTTTTCTTCCTTGAAAACTTCATGAAGAGCTTGATAGCCCGATTTTTTAGGCCTTGCGATATAATCATCACAAAGTTCGTCGATTCTTTTAAAACCCCATTCATTCATTATGGTATTTAGGATAGATTGCATTTCGTAGCATGCCTCTTTATCTCTTACTACAATACGAACCCCTAGTAAATCATTGATCTTTCTGTTTTTATTGTAAATACTCAGGAACCCCTTTATGCGCCAGCTTATCTGAAAAGGCATGTCACCCTTTGGGAGTTCGTCCGACAAAATTCCCACGAGAGTTTTTAGCTCTTCTAGAAGGAAAGTTTTTCCTCCTTGCCAAGCAGAGAAAGTTTGTGACTCGGTAAGATTAAATTCTTTTGGCTTTGAGTTAAGGAAAGCAAGATCTTCAAGCTGTTGAGCAGATTGGTTAAATCCTAGGATTTTAAGAAAAGGCGCGAAAACTTCTAAGGCCAAGGGAGATTGAGGGTGAATTTCCCCAGCGTTTTGAGTAAGATTCTGAAATAATTCGGCAGTTTTTAAAAGGAGGACCTCAGGATTTTCTTCCCAGAGAATTAAGAATTTTAAAAACTTACTTCCCGTTTTAGCTTGGGGGTCAGAGCAGTAGGGAAAAAGATTTAGCATTTCCCATTTTTTAACCAGTTCTGTTACTTGAGGTTCTATTTGGTCAGCATAAGCTTCGAGGGAAGCGGGTTTCAAAAGAAAGGCGGCTAAAGCATGCGGCGAAACTTTCCAGGAAATGAGCAGTTCGATTGCTTGCGCTTGGGAAGTTAGATCAATTCCCAAGGATGATTGTAAAGTTAGCGCTTTTCTTATAATTTCAAGCTCATTTTCATGATAACCCCGGTTTCGGTAAACACTAATAAGGTTTTCTTTGATTCCATCAATTTCGTTTGTCGTACCCTTCCCTGAGGTAGGAGTAGAATTTTGCATGAAAAACAAAGGGAAAAAGAACCCCCCTGGCCCTCCTGCGGGAGAAAGGAGCACAAATTTAGCATTAGGAGGTAATATCCGTCTAAACCATTTTTCAGGGTTTATTCCTATCTTAGAAATTTTTAGCATGCCTCAATTATTTCGCAAAGAGATTTGAATAATTTCAGGGGAAAGTGGTAAAATTTAAATAAGTTTGCTGCCGGGTCGGCTAAGGGTAGGCCAGAAGCCTTTGGAGCTTCCAGTGAAGGTTCGAGTCCTTCCCCGGCAGTTCGCCTTCACCTCGAACTTTGTTCGGGGATTCGGCGGACAGGTATGTCTTGTCCTTTGGGAGAGAACAGGGTAAATTATGGAAAGGAGGATGGTTAATGGCTAAAGTGAATAAGAGGCAGGTCTTTAAAGCTGTTCGGGATTTTGTCCGTTATAATTTTCGGCACTTTAATGCCGCAGTAGTTAAGGATGCCGCTGAGGCATACTTGGCTCATTTAAAAAAGGGTGGGAAAATGTTTTTGGCTATGGCGGGGGCCTTGAGTACGGGAGAAATTGGTTTGACTTTGGCAGAAATGATAAGACAAAATAAAATCCATGCCATTTCTACTACCGGGGCCAACTTAGAAGAAGATATTTTTAACTTAGTGGCGCATAACTATTATCTGCGGGTCCCTCATTATCGCTATCTTACCAAAGACGATGAAGAAGCCTTACTAAAGCGCCACCTTAATCGAGTGACTGATACTTGCATCCCGGAAGAAGAAGCTATGCGTCGAGTGGAGAGAATTTTACAAGAACGCTGGTATCAAGCTGAGCGAGAAGGAAAAAGATATTTTCCTCATGAGTATTTTTATCAAATTATTAGGGATGGTTCACTCAAGCGCTATTATCAGATTGATCCGCGTGATTCTTGGGTGGTAGCCGCTTGCGAAAAAAACCTTCCTATCTTTATTGGAGGCTGGGAGGATTCGACGGTAGGAAATGTTTTTGTGGCGGACTATAAAAGGGGAAGAATAAAGGATATGTCTATTATGAAATCGGGCTTGGAAGCTATGAGCGCTTTAATTGATTGGTACCTTGAGAATTCTAAGAAGTGTTCGATTGGTCTCTTTCAAATTGGGGGAGGAATTGCCGGAGATTTTCCTATTTGCGTAGTTCCTTTGCTTGAACAAGACATGAAGATAAAAGTAAAGAAGTGGGGATACTTCTGTCAGATTTCAGATAGCACTACTTCTTATGGTTCTTACAGTGGAGCAGTGCCCAACGAAAAAATAACTTGGGGGAAAATTGCCAAGGATACTCCAAGCTTTGTGATTGAGAGTGATGCTTCTATTGTGGCGCCTTTGATTTTTGCTTATGTGCTTGCGGGCTAAAAAATTTTGAAGGAAGGAGGTTGATTTTTATGCCCGATGGATTAATACGCTGGGGAGACTTCTTTGGAGAGTTTGAGGACATGAGGAAAAAAATAAACGAGATGTTTTCTTTGATGCCTTTTCAAGCGGGAAGAATGGCTAAGGAGTGGGCTATGGGGCAGTGGTACCCGGCAGTGGATGTAGAAGAAAATAAAACTGAAGTGATTGTTACGGCTGAGCTTCCGGGATTGTCAGAAAACGAAGTAGAAATTCAGGCTGAAGAAGAAAGTGTGGTTCTTCGGGGAGAAAGAAAAGAAATAACTGAGGTGGAAGAAAAGGGTTGGGTAAGAAAGGAGAGAAGCTTCGGTAAATTTTATCGAAAAATCCCTCTTCCTGCTAAAATCGATCCTGATAAAGGAGAAGCACTTTTCAAAAACGGAGTTTTAACCATCCGTTTTCCTAAAGTGAAGCCCGAGGGAAAAGGAAAGCGTATCCCCATCCGAAGAGGAGAGTAGAAAGTAAAGTAGTAGGCAGTAAGCAGTAGGGAGTAGGCACTAGGGACTCACCCCCCTAAGAGAAGAAGCCAAGGTCTTGGAGCTGTCTCGGGGTGAGTTCTTAATTTGACATCTCCTTTACCCCACGTTATAATCTCACTAACTTCCTAGGAGGTGGTTTATGTTTAAAAGAGTAGCAAGTTTGGGCTTAGTGCTGGTTCTAATTCTTTTTGTAGTTTCAGCGGGCTTTGCGGTAATTAAGGGGTTAGAAAAGGGCAAGCAGTCGTTAATTAAAGTGGGAGAAAGTATTACTATTCCTGAAGGGGCGGAAATACGTTCTGCTGTGGCCATAGGAGGTTCAGTTACTGTTTATGGACAAGTACTGGAAGATGTGGTGGCGGTGGGTGGTTCGGTTTACCTTAAGGATTCGGCGGTAGTAGGTGGGGATGTGGTAGCGGTGGGGGGAAAGATTATGAAGGAACCGGGAGCCATAACTAAAGGGGACCTTGTAGAAGTTTCGGTCGGGGGACTAACGCCCTTATTGGTTTTCTTCACTAAAGGTGGAATTCTAAGGGGGGTTGCTCTCTTTTGGTTACTAAATGTTATTGGGTTTTTGGTCTTGGCGGCAATTCTAGTAGCTTTGTTTACTCCTCAGCTGGGGCGTATTTCCGCTTGCCTGGAAAGAGATCTTTTAGGGAATTTCTTTGTGGGGATGCTTATTGCTCTTCTTTTTGTGCCGGTAATTTTCTTTTTGATTTTTACTTTAATAGGCATCATCTTAATTCCTTTGATTGTGGCTATTTTAGGGGCGGGTTGGGTTTTGGGTTATGTGGGGGCTAGCCACCTATTGGGGAAGAAAATTTTACATGCCTTTAGAGTTTATGGGAAATCGATGATGGTAGAAACCCTCACCGGAATAATTTTGCTTTGTTTGGTAGGGCTTATTCCTTTAGGAGGAACTTTACTTAAGATCATAGTTGCTCTTTGCGGCTTGGGGGCGGTTTACTGGACAAGATTTGGCACGGCCTTGTGAGGGATGATTGAAAGTTATGCTTTTGGAATCATGGTGATTGATGGGAAGGAATATACCCACGATGTTATTGTGCACGGCGCAAAAGTTAAGTCCTGGTGGCGCAACACTTCACATGAGGTAACCATTAACGATCTAGAGCCCATCTTAGAAGAAGAGCCCAAGCTGATTATTTTTGGAACGGGGGCTTCAGGAGTTTGTCGGGTTCTCCCTGAAACCGAGGCTTATTTAGAGAAGCAGAAAATTAACTATCTAATTTTTAAAACTCCGGAAGCGGTAGAAGAATTTAACCGTCGTCTCAAGCAAGAGAAAACAGTGGGAGCTTTTCATTTGACCTGTTAAAAAGATGTCCTATAAGTATACCCTTAAAACTTCATTCGGAGCGGAGCACAGTCCTCGCCTTGATTATCAAAAAGAGCTAACCGAGGAGCAGCTGCCCATTGTTACTGCCCCGGGGGGACCAATTTTGGTGATTGCTGGGGCGGGCTCGGGCAAAACCCGCACCGTCACTTACCGCGTGGCTTATCTGGTTGAGTCGGGAATTCCTTTGGACCGTATTCTTTTGGTTACCTTTACTAATAAAGCAGCAAAAGAAATGTTATCCCGAATAGAACTTCTGCTCAAGCGGGACTTAAAAGGAATTTGGGGAGGCACCTTTCATCATATCGGGAATTTAATTTTGCGCAAACATGCTTCCCTAGTTGGCTACCAGAATAATTTCACCATTTTGGACCGCTCCGATGCCAAGGACTTGATCGATGCTTGTTTGGGGCAAGCAAAGATCGATGTCAAAGCCCGACGTTTTCCCAAAGGTGAAACCTTACAAGAAATTTTTAGTCTTTCAATTAATACTGGACGAAAGTTGCCAGAAGTAATCGCTTATTATTATCCTCAGTTTGAATCTCTTACCGAAGAAATTGAAGGGGTGCAAAAGATTTACCTTGAGCACAAGCGGCGGCAAAATCTTATGGACTTTGATGATCTTCTCTTCTTTTGGTTTAAGCTTCTGCAGGAAAATCAAGCGGTAGCGGACAAATATGCCGAGAAATTTCTTCATATTTTGGTAGACGAATACCAGGATACGAATTATCTTCAGGCCAAAATTATTGATTTTTTAGCTTCTAAACACCGGAATCTTATGGTGGTAGGAGATGATTCTCAGTCAATTTATTCCTTCCGTGGGGCTCACTTTAAAAATATCATTAATTTTCCCAAGGTTTATCCGGAGGCAAAGCTTTTCAAACTAGAAATTAATCATCGCTCCACCCCCGAAATTTTAGCTTTAGCTAACCATTCTTTGCTACTGGCTAAAGAGAAATTTGAAAAAAAATTGCGTACTCATCGGCCCAGCGGGCAAAAGCCGGTTTTGGTGCCTTTGGCGGATGTTTATACCCAGGCAGCTTTTCTGGCTCAGAGGGTTTTGGAATTAAGGGAAGAGGGTTACCCTTTAAATGAAATAGCCATTCTTTATCGTTCTCATTACCAATCGATGGAGATCCAAATGGAGTTAACAAAACGTGGAATTCCTTTTGAGGTGAGATCTGGTTTGCGCTTTTTTGAAGAAGCCCATATAAAAGATGTACTGGCTTTCTTAAAAGTTTTTCATAATCCTAAAGACGAAATTTCCTGGAACCGCATCTTAAAGCTTTTACCTCGCATCGGCCCTCGCACGGCAGAAAAGATTTACCAATACTTAAGCTCCTCCTCAGATCCTTTGGAAAAGATTGGGACAGATGAAATTATCGCTTTGCTTCCTGCCAATGCGGAAAGGGGATTTAAAGAGTTCCAGGCAACTTTAAGAAAGCTTAAAGAGGTGATTAATGCTCCAGCGGAAATGATAAAAATTGTTAGCAGTTCAAATTACGACGAATACTTAAAGAGCCAGTATGCTAATTATCAAGAAAGAAAAGAAGATTTGGAGCAGTTGGGAAGTTATGCCCTACAATTTCATTCTCTAGAAGAGTTTTTAAGCGCTTTAGCTTTGGTTTCGGGGGTGGAAGCAGAAACCGTAGTCGAAGCAGGGGAGGATGAGAAAGAAGTGTGTATTCTTTCTACGGTTCACCAAGCTAAGGGTTTGGAATGGAAAGTAGTTTTTGTAGTATGGCTTAACGAAGGAAGGTTTCCTTCTTATCTTTCTTTTGGCAAAGAGGAGGAAATGGAGGAAGAAAGGCGTCTCTTTTATGTGGCCGTCACCCGGGCCAAAGATGAGCTTTATTTAACTTATCCTTTAGTTTATGCTGGCTATGAGGGCGAGATTCTTATGAAACCTTCCCGTTTCCTGGAAGAGCTACCTGAGGAAATTTATGAAAAATGGGAAATAGAAGAAGAAAAGAACGAAATATTAAACGAAGAAATTGATCTTGGCCAGTATCAAGAGATTAAACTAAAGAGCTCCCACGATTTTGAAGCAGTCAACCTCGACGAGCTTTTTTCTTAATTTTGGCTGAAATTTTTCTCTCTTCTCTCGGATAAATAACAAGAGCAAATTAGTAACTATGATTCAAATATTTTCTACTATTGAATATCTTAAAGGAAAAAGAAGCCGACAGTGGGGGGCCCTGACTGGTTTGGGGGAACTGAAGCTGGGCCCAAAGAAAAGATTAAAATTAGAGTTGGTAGATACTGGGTTAAATATCATCGGCAGATTTCAGATTAATTATCTTCGTTTGCTTCAAGTTATAAATTGGGCTGCTGGCTATTCCCAAGAATTTAAATACTTACCTTTGCAGGATTTACGGGTTAAATTGGGAAAAGTTCGTGGGGGAATGAAGATTAATAGCATCGATGGTCAGGCCTTAAATCATGCTCCGGATTTTATTTGCTACCTGGATACAAAAGGCAATTTTTTCTGGGTAAATGCTACTTTGCTCAAGGAGCTAGGGTACGATTCTCATGAGTTAATTGGAAAAAGTTATGAAGAATTTATCCACCCAGAAGATCGGGAACTAGCTAAAGCTAGATTTTCATCTTTGCTTAACACGCAAGAATCTAATCCCTCTGAAATTCGCATTAAGAAAAAGGATGGAACCTATTTTTGGGGCTGGGTGGTTGGAAGAATTTTAAAGCAGAAGGGAAAAGTAGTAGGAGCAGCTTTGACTATCCGGGACATTACAGAAAGAAAGGAAAAAGAAGTCGAAAAGATTATGCGCCAGAGATTGGAATCTTTGCGCTTAATTTGGGAAGGGATTAATCATGATGTTAATAATGCCTTTTTCCCGATTAAAGGGATCCTTGATATTTTTAAAGTGTTAAGGGCAATGGCCAAAGAAAATCCTAATAAAGCATTGGAGATTTTGAATCAAATGGAATACTTGGAAAAAATTGAAAATAGTTCAGAACGAATAAATAGACTCACTCAAAAGCTACATTATTTCGCTAACTTTTCAGGGGAGGCTAAAGTAAGAACCGATTTGGTGGCTTTAGTAGAGGCGGTATTGAGCTTAATGAGAGGTCGCTTTGATCGAGCAGAGGTTAAAGTTATAAAGCACTACCCAAAATCCTGGAATGCAAAAACCGAACAAGAAGAACAAGTACCAATTCTTTTGGAATTGCACTTTAATGGGGTTCAAGTAATGCTAATGGATCTCTTAAGTAATGCCATTGATGCCATTGTCAGCAGACCAGAATATGATTTTCGGCCCAAAGAGATAAGGATCCTTCTCGATATTGTGGAGGAAAAAGAAGGAAAGATGGCAGCAATAGCGATTAAGGACTTAGGGAAAGGAATGTCTTATGAGGAACAGCAGAAAATTTTTACGCCCTTTTTTACCACTAAACCTTCGGGAAAAGGGACAGGACTGGGTATGACTTTAGCCAAGCACATCGTAGAGGAACACGGAGGGAAAATAAAAGTTTATTCAAAGCTGGGAGAAGGGACGACCATTACGATCTTGTTGCCTATAGACCAGAGCCGCGCGTAAATTCTGCTTGCAATTTCCTTCGACAATCTGATATACTAAAAATAAAACTGCTCTGATATTCTGGTTCTCTGATACTCTGATCTTCTGACCTGGCCCCATCGTCTAGTGGTTAGGACACCAGCTTTTCAAGCTGGCAGCCGGGGTTCGACTCCCCGTGGGGCTACCAACTTTTCCGCGCTTGTTGTATTGTGCCGCAAACCATGAATCGTGAGGTATGTTAGCTTCTCAAGATTCCCCGCCACGCGAACCGAGGATAAACCAACCAGGGTGGCGATTATAAGATATAGGGTCTTCATGTTATATATATCGAGATATGGAGAGTATATCTTGCGGTTTTTTGCAAGACGGGCTGACCTTGACCATCCTACGCTCCTCGACAAGCTCGGAGCTTCAGTGGGCAAGCGGGGAAAAGCCGAGAAATATCAAAAGGAGAAAAAAACAGAAAATCAGAATGTTGCCCTCACTCCGATATCCGCTAAACGGTTAGTGGCTGATTTTCGCCCCTCTCCCACAGGGGAGGGACATAGCTTTCTTAAACGAAAAGTCATTTCCTAATAATAACAAAGGCAGCGCAGCACAAGTGACACCGCCAGATGAGACAATACAAAGTTAGGAGCAACAAGCGTTTTCTTAGCTACTTAATACTCAGCATTTGGTCTTATTGCATGGTAATTTTTTTGGCGAAATCAGTAAAGTTGTCAGACCAATATTTTCTATACCCTTCTCCAATTTGAGCAATGCTATCAGTATAAAGAAGCAATTTTGCTAGAATTTTTTGACCATTATATGAGTATTCCTTATTTTCAAATATTCTTTTATAACCATCTACCTTGTGCTGATAAGTTGCAAAACTCGTTCCCTTCGGATCCACGAATAAAACTATATATTGTTTATCTTTCTGGAGCCAAAAAATAAAATCCGGGTGATAGTGATCAATCTTATTTTCTTTCGGATTATAATAGGGGATAAATACTTCATCCAGAGTTTGGTCAAGTTTTGAAAACATCCACCAGTCAAAGCGAGAAAAAATATTATTGGGATTGGCCAGGTATTCTTCCAGTTGCTCAATAAATCTTACTTCACTATCAACATTGATAATATGGTTTAGATAATCAATTTTCTCGGTTTCTGAAACTATTACCGGAAGATAGTAATGATTGGCTAAATACTTAATTTTGATTTTTTGGTTTTTCATTTCAAAATTCCCTGCCTGCTCAAATAAAGTCATTTGTCTTTCAAATTCTTTTCTGGGGATTTTGCCATACTGCTTATCTAACTCTTTTTGCCTTTCTGGATAACGCCTAACTTCTTCAATCTTTCTTTTGATTTCTTCATATTTATTGCCATCGCTAAACCTAACTTTTTTGAAATGCACTATTTCGTTTTCCAGCTCTTTAAACTTCTCAAACTCTTTGCTTTTAACTCCAAGGTAATCAAAAATCCGGTCAAGAATTAACTCCGGCTCAAAGAGTGAATTCCTTTCACAAAAATCATAGTATTTCTCTTTTTCTTCAAAACTTTCTTTAGTTTTCTTCAAAACTTTTACTTCGCAATCATATTTGGCCAAAGCGATTTTATCGCCTAAAAATCCGTAAAATTGCGAAGTTATACCAAAATCTTCACTGCTGATAGGATATTTTTGCGGCTCTTTTTCTTCGGCAAAAATCCTTTTAGAATCACGGTAGACGGGTATTAAAAGAAGTTTCCCTTCTCTTTCAGGATTGACAATAAATGCCTCGCCTAAATTTTTATCCTGTTTTTCTGCCTTTAAAGTAGCGATTATCTCTCGCAAGTTTTCTGCATTTGTCCCAAAAACAAACAAGCTTTCAAGAGGTAAAACATTCTGCTTTACCTTATCAAATAATTCCTCGTCTATTTCTTTAGGAATAGCGTTAAATAAATTTAAGATTCTCTTTCGTTTGTTCTTTTGAGGTTCTATCCTTACGCCCCTGCCAACCGATTGCAGAACGAATTTTTTGGCGTCGCTTCCGACCCCGATATTTACGAACAAAACAATATTTGGCCTGTTAGAATCCCAACCCTCGTAAAAAGAACGCGAACCCATTAAAACATTTATGTCGGAATCGTCGCGATTTATTTGCCTGAAATAACTTTCATTTTCAAAACTTTCGTTTATTTCGTATCCTTCAAGTTTGTCTTTCAGCCATCCGGAAATATCGCCAATCTTAATTAGCGCAAACGGCTTTTCAGCCGTCATTAACATGAATATCAACTCGTTTCTATTGCCGGGAATTTTCAAAACTTCAATCTTGCCCGGCGTATTTGCGTTCAAAACATATTTTAAAATATCCTTGTAATCCAATTTTGAAACCAAATCAGCGTTGATGACGCACTCCAATTCCTCAAATACGAACTTAGCGTTGTCGCGAAATTCTTGGACGAGTTCCTCTTTCGCCTTTCTGAGTAAATCGGCTCTAATTTCATTTTTCGCAACCTTTTCCAATTCCCTGAAAAACAATTCCAAATCAGATTCTTCAACATCTACGGAATTAACCAGCGTCAAAAGAAGCGGGCGGTGGTATAGCGAATTATTAACTTTCCTTATTTTTTCAAAATACTTATTGATATAAGTTAAAAGTAAAAGCGTCTTCAAAACAATTTTCTGTTTTTCAATCGGAGAAAAATCGCTTCGTCCGCGAAAGGCGCTAATCTCGGCAGATGACACATAAATATGCTTGCCATACCCTTCTTCCACGAATCTTGAAAGATTGAAATTAAAAGCGCAGGTTGCAAAATCCCTTGGGTCGGTAAATGTCGCGGAAAAATTAAATAAAAATCCATTTCTTGAGAGTATGGAGTATAAAATTTGCCGCTTGCTGTCTTCTTTATCTCCTTTATGGGCTTCATCCAAAAGAATGTACCATTTACCGCTATTATCGTAATTTTTGAAATTGACTATTTTTTCCTTATGCTCGTCAGAAATCAAATCAGAGCGATAATAAAAAACAGTAACTTCATTTTTGGCAAATGGTAAGGTGCTTTCGCGCTTTACGTTTTCATAATCTCTTAAATTCCTAAGATTTATCTTGGCATCAAAATTAAAGCTGTTAAACTCCTCAACATGATTTTTGAACTGGTCCAAAAGGTCATCGCGGTGCGCTAAAAAGAGAATATCCCGCGTCGGCAATTCTTTTTCAGCAATGAGTTTGCCCAAGAACTCTATCAGTTTAACGATAACCAGCGTTTTGCCCGATCCGGTCGCCATCCAAAAACTCATCCGGTTAATGAAATGAGCAAATGATATTTTGTCATTAATTACCGGATAATCTTCAGGATATTCCAAGAGGTATTTTGCCGCTTTCCTTTCACGGTTCAGGTTATAGTCAAAGTTCTCCTCAAGCCCATTTAAGCAGTAGTGATTAAATAATGCTTGTTTGTCCGCATTTCTATCTTTGAAATAAAGCCATAAACCCTTCATGGCGTTTTGAAGTCCCTGTTTTTGAAAATCAAAAAGCGTTTTATCTTTTGAAAACCGCGCAAAATCAAATCCCTGCCACTTTACGGGTAAGTTTTCAAAAGGAATATCGTCTAGGATGGTTTGGAGATAAAGTTTAGACATTGTTTTTATAACTCACATAAATAATTGGTTTGTATCTAGCATTTTGTACTATCCTTTTCCAATCTGCTAACTTCATATGAAAAATCAAAGAGTTTAACTCGGAAAGCTTGCTGAATTTCTGCTTTCTGTCAAAGACAAGCCACAAACAGATTGTTTCAACATCTTTTTCCTCGTCATTGATCTGAATCTTGCTTTGGTTGTTCTGCAACAGCTTAACTGTATTGATTGCCTGGTCAATTACATAATTCATCTTTTGCGGAGTCCCAAATTTAATAAAGTGGAGTGTCTTGTCTTTATACAAATCCACCTTTTCTACCTTATACTTTTTACACAGAGTTTCGTTTAATCTATCGCAATTAATAAAACCCTCTCGCCCCTTTCTTTGATTAAATTCTCGCTCTGTCTTATCGCCAACATTTTCTTGCGTCTTAAAATCAATACTATCAACTTCTTCCTTTAAGAAATCTAGATATGATTGGTTGAATTGATACCATTCGCCATCAATAAGACAATATCGTTCATTTTCTTCTACAAAGTCCAAGGTTTCTTTAAGTGAAACAGAAAAATCTCTGCCAAACTCGTTGTGAACTTTTACTTTTATTTCATTAAGTTGTGTCTCAAGATTGATATTTTTTTCTGAAATAAATTGCCTCAGCCGATCTAATGTAAGTTCTCCTTTATCAGTATGAGAATCGCGATCGCCTCTCACATAAAAACTGTATTCATATTGGTCAGAAAAAATAAAATCTACTCCCGATAAGGTAATATCACTTTCTTGCACCGTAGATGACTGAGATGATCCCGTCAGAACCTTAGCAAGCGAACTATCGAGCTTACTCTGTGTTTCTTCATCTGGTACAAGAATAACTTTTGGTAGCTTTATTCGCGGATCTTGTTTTAGAGTTTCTTCAATTTTTTTGATAAAATTTGGCAACCCTTCGGGCTTAATCTCAATACTAAATTGAGCGGAATGCCCAAAGCTTGCAGTTTTACCCCAATTGTCTTTATCAATTGTTTTAGCTCGCAAATAATGGAGTGATTCGCCACTATCAAAATCAATTCCGCTACCTTCCTGATAGGTTGCAATAATTTTGTTTTTACGACTTTTATAAAACTTTGAATTTTTAATTTTAGGATTTGTATCGTCGGCAATTCTTTCCGCTAGCTTAAGTCCGAAATCGCTATCGCAAAAGTGTTTTAAATAAAAATGCGACTTACCAAGACTAACCGCATAGACAACTTGGGAATTATAGATAAGTAATGTTGCGAAGTAAATTTTGTTTTTGGGCTTTTCTCTTTCTTTAAAAAAATCTTTATAAACATCAGTCCACCAAATATCAATCGCATCGGGCTCATCAGAAAAATAAAAATCAAGAACAAAACCATCTATATTCTTACTGTCTATTTTAGTAAGCCCTACAGAATTAAGTTTCTCTATAAGTTTTTCTCGTTGCTCAGGATAAATTTTATACAGATTAAATTTTGCCATATCTACCACCAAATCAAAGGTTTAATAAGTTTATAATCCAAATCTTTGGTATTTACTTTTGTTCCGTCTTCAAATTCCACTTCGTCATCGCTGATTTTCTTTATCCATTTGCCGGTAAGGTTAGACAATGTTTCGGCAATGTCTATGTTTGGATAGAGTTTGTCTAAATCTACTTTTACCTTGTTATTTTCGTAATCAATCTCCAGGCATTTGAGCATTTTTTCGTCTTTCATAAAGACATATTCCTGATATGGAGACCTGCCGGGAACATTAAACAAATCGCCATCTTCATATTTGCAATTTGCCAGCGCTTCCTCGTATTGTTCAAGTTCGTAATACTTGAAAAACCCGCCGCCCTGATATTCTTTAACTTCTTTTGAAATACCTGATTTATCATAAGCCAAAACCTTTTTCATTCTCGGCAAAACTACCGTGTAAAAATGCTCTCCCATCTCCACGCCAATCCATTTTCTACCAAGTTTATGGGCTACAGCGGTTGTTGTTCCCGATCCTAAAAAGAAATCCATAACTAAATCGCCCTCGTTTGTCGTTGTTTCAATAATTCTTTTTAATAGCCCCTCAGATTTTTGGGTACGAAAATCCTGAAATTCTTTTGACCCACTAATTAATGGTTTTGTCTCATCGTGATCCCAAACATCTCTTATAAATACATCTGCATAATATCGTCCTTGTTCGTCTATTGCGGGATTAAAGAATGGTTTTTCGTAATAAATCCTTTCTTTTATCGGTTTAAAAAATAATTTGTCTATATCTTTTGCATAAAAAAAGATAGTGTCATGTTTACGAGGAAATCCCTGCTGTAAAATTCCTTGTATTCGATAAGCATAGATTATCTCATTTATTAGATTATCTTCTCCAAAAATTTTGTCCAAAAGTTGCCTACCTAAAAAGTTGGCTCTGTAATCCAGATGAAGAAAAAAACTTCCTTTTTGATTGATAAAATCTTTTCCCAGAAATAATCTGTTTTCAATTAAACTTAACCAATTTGAATCTTGAAACCTATCAATATAATCAAAATCATCTCCTGTATTAAACGGCGGGTCAATGTAAATTGTCTGCACTTTTTCTCTAAACTTAGGAAGGATTGTATTTAATGCTTGATAGTTTTCGCTTTTTATCAACCAGCCGTCCAGAGATTTGTCTAAATCTTCAAACTGGCTCAAAATTTCTAACTCTAAATCTTTGAAATACTTTGTATCAATAGGTGCTTTGGGATTATCTTTGTCTATTCCTAATTCTTCCCATTCTTTAACTTGCTGAGGGTAATTTTTATGTTTTTTGATTTTCTCAACTAATTTTTTATCCGCAATCCTATCAAGTGTAATCACATAATTTGAGTTTTTAACAAACTTTGGCTTGTTCCAAATTTTTACCAGCTCGTCTTCGAACTGAGAGATAAAATCAATAATTTTGAAAGCAATGTCTTTGAGGATTTGCAGTTGATTGACTCTATCAGCGCTCCATTCTTTTGCCCCTTCCCAGAAATACTGATAACTCCAGAGTTTAAACTGTTCCTGCAGGAATGCTTTGGCGTTTTTGTTGATAAAGAAATCAACTTCGCTCTGCTTTTTAAAAACTCTAAAGGCGCGCTCCAATTGTTCTTCGGTAATCGCAATGCCTTTTCGCTTTATGACTTTTAATATTTCGTCCTGTTTTGTTTTTGTGCCTTTTTCAGAATATAGAACGCTAAAAACAATTGTTTCGTCTTCTTTGACTTTATCTAATTCGAAAACGAGGGAGCGTTTTTCGTTGGCTTTTTTGGCCTCAATTTTTGAAGCATCAAAGTAAAACTTAAATCCGTCAAACTCAACAGGCAAACTTCTAAAAATCCTGTCGGTCTTGACATAATAAAGCATCTGCGTTTTCCAAAGGAGGATGACATCTTTTTCGTCGGTATAAACCTTTTCGTAGATATTGTTATGAAATGGCGTTGAATTGAAATAGATTGATCCACTCTCGGTAAAGTAGCGGCTAAAAAAAGAAAAGAGTTTATCAAAAAGTTCCTCTCGGAAATTGGAATAGCTTTTGAGGGCCGCTTCAATGTCTTTTTTGAGGATGTCTTCAATCTTGCGGTAGTAGTTTGATTTTATCCTCATCAAATTGACAAAACCGCCAGTGCCTTCAATCTTGGCGCCGATAAATACATCTTGCAGCGCTTTATAAAATTTTTGTTCTTTGGTCATAGTTCAACTCCTAACATTTACTTATGCAGTGTCGAATATATCCCCACAACCACTGCCGTCGCCGTAATAATCTTATACCAATTCTCCTCCCAAAAATCAGATTATTTTATAGATACATTCTTCCGGCTTTAGTACTTCTATGGAAAATTTTTCAGCCAAAATATCACGTTTCTTCAAAAAATCCATATCCAATGTAACAAAATAATCCCTCATCGAATACTTGTGGCCCGCAAGGTGGTCAATATCAGCAAGTTTATTTTTGTAATGCTTATCATTCTTGTCTAATTGCGGGAAAAGGATTTCTTGTAATTGATCAGCTAAGTTTTTATACTCATCTGAAGCAATATAATCCTTTTGTCCTATGCGCGAAATACCTATTCTAAAGCCAACGCCAATCTCAGGAATGCGAGCAAGGTATTTCAAAGTTCGTCTTCTACGAGTATCGTTTACATCCCTCAAAACGTCATCTTTAACCCTAGTAGTAACCACAAGGGAAATCTTGCCCATTGAGGCAGCAACTACAAAAGTTTCTATGTCCTCATGCAATTCTTTGTTCTTTTTCTCAGAGTAGTGAATAATTATGTTGGTGTCGAGAGTTAGGGCAGGGACAAGAGCCCGTGTCTCAGCCAGCAATAAGATGCTTAACAGCCGTGACATGTCAAATTGGATTCTCCCTCTATTTTTAATAGCCATCTTGACGCCCTCTTGGGTCTTAATTAACCCAATTCCCTCATCACTACTCGAAATGGAATTAAACATATTAGATAGATCTATAAAACCTAAACGATTCAGCAATTTTAAAGAGTCTATTTCCCATTTTTTTACTTGGTCACAAGCTTGGGCAAAATTCTCTATGGCAACTATAGCTTTAGCCGGGCTTAAATCTTCGATATTTTGTATCTTAATGCCGAGGTTGGCTATCTCTCTGATCTTTTCTAATCTTTCAAACATGTTACTTTCTTACTGTCGCATAAATCCCCATCACCACTGCCGTTGCCGTTATTACATTATACCAGTTTTCCTTCCAGAAATCCGGTCTTCTGCTAACCTCAACCAAAGTGACATCGCCGTGCTTGATTTCGCCGGTATAAGTCCAGGTCCTTTTAGCCCATGATGCAGATGGATTTTTTCATGGTCTTATATACACCTCTCCCGAAAACACGAATTTGCGCGCCTTCATTCAGGGGAACTTGTTATACCTCAGAATACAGCAGAACTTTTTACCTCTTTCCCGAAGAAATCTCCGCAATTTCAAGGAAATAGTTCGAGGGTTAACAAATTACCCTATTTTTTATGGGACCATAAATCTAGCACTAACTCCAGTGCCTCCAGCAGGAGTTATGGTAAGGAGATAGGCCCCAGCACTTAATCCGCTAAGATCGATATTCACCTCGTTAGCTCCCGTGATGGAAGAGCGAGAGAAACTTCTTATTAGCTCCGCGGTTAGCAAGTTTCGGATTTCGATTTTAGTTTCGGCCGCGGCGGTTAGGGTGTAGGTGGCAATAATTTCGTTGGGAACCGAAGAAGAGCCGAAGCTAATTGTTCCCACAATTCTGGGAATGGCTTCAACCGCAAGAGTATAAGTGTTACGAGTAGTGTTTCCTGCGTCATCGGTAACTTCTACTTTTAAAGAATGGCTGCCCACCGATAAAGGAGTGGTTGGTTGGGCCCTAATTACCCAACGGGTATCAGAAGAAGAAACAGTTGAATAACTGATGGACACCTCATCGATTTTTATGTCTGCGGAAGAAAGGAGTCGATCATCGGTTAAGGTGGCTTCAATCGTAGGAGAGGAAGAGACATAGCAACTTTCTCCAGGAATAAGTATTTGGCTGTCAGCCCGCACGCTTTCAATTGAGGGAAAAGAAGTGTCAAGGCTGTAATTGAGACTGAGGAAGGAAAGGGTAGCAGAAGAAAGGCGATCAGAACTTGAGTTGAGATACATCCGGACTTGAATCCATTTCCCACTGCTGGGAATACTTCCTCCGTTAGTAGCCGGGTTCCAGCTAGTGGAGTCAAGGGCGGAGGAAGTGGCAGCGGTTTTTACTTCTGCAGTAATAGTGCCTGTCCCTTCCCAGGAAATACTTCCCCAGCTAGCAAAGCCAGGATCAGGATTTTCGATTTTCTCCGTAGTATAAGTTCCACTAGGATAATAAAGGTCTGTTACCTTTTGGACAAAAATATCTTTGTTGCCATTTCGAGAGTCAGCCCAAGCGTAAACTGGGCCTAAGCTTTCAGGGGCTGATAAGCTAAAATTTCCTTCTCCTTCATACTGGTAAGGAGCAAGCAAAACGCCATTTTCATCCCAAACTTCATCTCCTGAAGCGTTAATTCTTTGAGCACAGGGGTAATAATTTCCACTCATCCCAGCCAGATAAGCCCCTCTTTCTCCGTCAGAAACAATTTTGATATTTATCGGTGTGCCTAAGTTTTTGCCCGCGCTTCCCCACAGGGCTTCTCCGGAAACATTTAGCATTTGTACAAAAGACTCATAACTGCTTCCCGTTCCAACCACCCAGCTGTAGATGCTTTCTCCAGAGATGGTTCCAGCAACTGCGCACAGGGGTACAGTTCCGGCCGCAAGCTGTGTGCCTGTGTTGCCAAATCCCCGACGGCCATCCCCCCATATCAATTGTCCGTAAGCAGATTGGACTCCCCCACTAGTTTCACGCCAGACGAAGAGAGGAATGTAAGTGGAATAACTCGGAATAAAGGCGGAAGCTAAAGAAAAATTATCTTTTGGATTGCTCGAGGTTGAAACGGCCATGCCGTTTTCGGAAAAGCCCAATTTCCCATCGTTGTTTAAGCGTTGAACATAAATATTCTCATAACTATCTCTTTTATCGCTCCAGCCAATTGCATATTGGTTGCTTTCAAAATAAGTTATTTGGGGGAAATCAGCATTGGTGGTTGTGCCGCTTATACTTGAAGCGCAAACTGTTATTCCATTGGTTGTCCAGAAGGGGCTTCCATCATATTTAATTCTTTGGGCATAGATTGCGGACTTTCCGTCACGATAATCTCTCCAGACAGCGACGGCTCCGCCTAAGTGATCGCTTACCACCTGAGGTTTATCTTGATCTTTTGGGGCATTACAAACCACAGCTGACTGCCATCCAGAGAAAACTTTCCCGGCTGAATTAAACTTGCTAATGTAAATATTCTTAGATGGGGCGTTGGCAGCGTCGGTTCCTATGGCTGTCCAAACCACAATGGCTCCCTCAACGCTTCCAGAGGAATTTATACTTTTTACAATCTGAGGGGTTTCCATGGTTACGCTTCCCGTGGCTACTGCTGTTGACCAATGTAAGGTACCTGAACTGTCAACATGAGCGGCATAAATATCTCCAAAGGGATTGTTGCGTTTATTTCTCCAAGCCAGGTAAGCACCGCCGGAGCCGTCTCCATCAATAGAAATTTGGTCTTGATCGTTGGTCCCGGTTGCAACGGGCACTCCATTTTCTGTCCATACGCCACCACCCGAAATTTTTAAAGTTATGGTTTCTCCTGATATCTTCGTATGCTCAAAGACTGCGCCGGTTGTTGAAAATTCGGCACTGCTTGACTTGGTAATTGAAGCCCCCCAGGCGACATCAAAAGAACAATAACCCAAATACAATAACCAAATAATGACCAATAACCAATGGCCCACAACCAATTTTGGATTTTGGACTTTGAATTTTGGATTTTCCATTTTAGTATCCCTCCTCAAAATTTAACATTTCATCTACTTTAGGTTTAATTATTTTGGTCTTGGAAAGGATTTCTACCACTTCAGCTCGAGTAAGTTTTTTCTGGGGCTCGAAATTTTTGCCTTCAAGGTACTTCAGCATCCCTGCTTCTCGGGCAGAAAGAATCTCTCGGGCAGCCCAAAACCTCCCCGGGACATCAGGGAAGGGAGCTTCTAAGACATTGGCTTCTGGAAGCTGGGCAAAACGAGTAATGATTGCTACCCCTTCCGCGCGGGTGATCAGCCCATTGGGTCTAAAAGTTTTATCGGGGTAGCCCTTAACTATCCCTTCTTTTACCGCCTGCTCAATGTAGCTCGCCGCCCAGTGTTTTTCTGAAACATCTTTGAACTTTGCTTTTAGGTCTTTGGTCTTAGGTCTTAGGTCTTTGGTCTTCATGAGCAGGGTACATATCTCGGCTCTGGTAATGTTTCCCTCCGGGCGGAAGGTACCATCAGGGTAACCGGAAACAATTTTTTCCATGGCTAGGATAGCAATGGGAATTCTTACCCAATAATCCTTAGGTACATCCTTAAATTCTTTCAATCTTAGGACCCTTATTTTTTTCTCTTCTAATTTTTTGCCTTGCTTATCGAAAGCGGTTAAAGAAATACTATTTTTACCAAGTTCTAAGGGCTGTAAGAAACGAAAGGTTCTATTTTCTATGGAAACTTCTTTTCCTATTGTTTCTACTTTGCTCACCTCAGGAAGAACTGATCCTTCTACCGTGGTCTCTTCTTCAAAAAGAAGAGATTGGTCAAGAGGGGCCTCAACCTTAAGATATTCTTTTTCTTCTTTCTCTTTAAATATTCCATAAGACAAAGAGAAGGTGTGAGTAGTATTTGTAGAAAGGGAGCCATATTGGTGGTAAGCGTAGTCAAACATAAAACCTGAAGTCAGAAAAGACAATCCAGCGGTAAAATTCGTTTCTAGGGGATCTTGATCGGAGCCAACTCTGAGGGCAAAAGCAGGAGCTAACCACCATTCTGCTCCCAGCTTAAGCAGAGGATTTTTGTTGCTTGTAGGGAAAAGTTCATAATCTAAATTTAAATTTACAAGAGCTATTTGGTAGCTGAGGCCCAGGCGAGAAGAAGTAACCAGGCTTTCTTCTTCATTATTGCTCCATTTTATTTTTGCTCCTAAAGAAGCGGGCAAAAAGTTTCTTTGCAGGAAGCCAAGGGTAAGAAAGTCAAAGGGTTGATAAGTAATTCCTAGGTCAAGGTCAAATCCTTGTCCTGAATTTCCGGCGGAAAAGCCTTGCTGGAAAAACTTAAAACTAGTTCCCAAGGCAAGTTCCTTTGAAATTTTATGGGCATAAGTTAAATAGTTAATGCTGTTGTAGTAGTTTGTGGTACCCGCTTCAAAGCTGATAATGCCGGTGTTGGGATCGCGCGTGGCTTTCTGCAGCCCGCTGATAGAAGCGTTGAGGTAACCAAGGCCTGCTATTCCCTCTCCCACAGGAAAGCTAGCGCCCAAAAGAAGGTAATCTACTTCGCTCATCAATTTGGAATACATGCTGGTTGCTCCCCAATGAGAGAGAGAAGTTAGGGAAGCAGGATTAAGAAAAATAGAGTCGGGTTCTCCAGTAGCAGCTACGTAGGCCCTGCCCATTCCCAGGGCCCGCGCTCCCACCCCAATCACCGAGGGATCAAGAGCTACTTTTGCTTTTGCCGACGAGCAAAAACAAATAAAAATTAAGGTAACAATTAATAATTTTTTTGGTTTCAAGACCTTGGTAGCTATCATAACAGATGCTTTTGAATTCGTCAAATGCTATAATCAAATTGCCATGGGTTTTTCTTTAGGAATTGTTGGTCTGCCGAATGTAGGAAAGTCCACCTTATTTAACTTGCTTTCCACCGCCAAAGCTGAGGTTTCAAATTACCCTTTTTGTACCATAAGCCCTAATGTTGGGGTAGTGGAAGTTCCGGATGAACGCCTTGGGCAAGTGCAAAAAATTATAGGTTCAGCCCAGGCCTTTCCTACGGTCATTGAATTTTTTGACATTGCGGGATTGGTTAAAGGCGCGCACAAAGGAGAAGGTTTAGGTAATCAATTTTTATCGCATATTCGCGAAGTCGATGCCATCCTTCATGTTCTTCGTTGTTTTAAGCAAGAAGAAGTGGCTCATGTTCCGGGAGAGGTTGATCCGATTCGGGATTTGGAAATAGTAAACACCGAATTAATTTTAGCGGACCTAAATTTGGTAGAAAAGCGATTAGAAGAATTTAAAATTAGGGCCAAAAGTGGAGACAAGAAGGTTTTGAAGGGGAAGGAATTTTTGGAAAAGCTGAGGGATGAATTGGTAAAGGGGAAGCCCGCCCGCCGGGTAAAGATTGAAGAAAGCGAAAAGGAATTTTTAGTGAATTTCCCCTTGCTTACGCTTAAGCCCATTCTTTATGTGGCTAATGTGGATGAATCGGGAAACCCTCAGTGGGTGGAAAAGATTGAGGCGCAAGCAGCAAAGGAAGGGACAAAAGCAATTGCTTTGTGTGCCAAACTGGAGACAGAGATTGGGGAACTTAATCCTGAAGATGCTCAGGCTTATCTTAAAGCTTTGGGTTATGAAGAGCCAGGGCTGAAAAGGTTAATTCAAGCCAGTTACCAATTACTAGATTTAATTACCTTTTTCACTGCTAACGAAAAGGAAACGCGCGCTTGGACCATAAAAAGAGGGACAAAACTGCCAAAGGCGGCGGGAAAAATTCATTCGGATATGGAGCGAGGCTTTATATCTGCGGAGGTGGTTCATTATGTCGACCTGATTGCGGCTGGCTCTTATATCAAAGCGCGGGAGAAAGGGTTGATCCACGTGGAGGGAAAGGAATACCAGGTTCAGGATGGGGATTTGATTTTGGTGAGATTTGTGGTATAATTGTGTGATGTTATAGTGGTTCGGTATCGGTTTCGGTAACATGGTGTTTTGATGGTAAGTTTCGGTGGCGTGAACGAAAACATAGAAAAATAAAGGGGTTTGAAATGAATGCTTATGAATTAATTTTACTTTTTGATCCAGCCTTAGGAGAAGAGAAAATTGGGCAGGTGGTGGCAAAGGTTGAAGAGAAGATTAAGGCCTTGGGGGCGGAGGTAGAGAAAGAGGAAAAGTGGGGGACCAAAAAACTGGCCTCGCGGGTGAAGCGGGCGAAAAGGTTAACCCAGGGCTACTATGTTTTAATTCGTTTTCGAGGAGAATCGCACTTGCCTAGTGAGCTTATTGCTTACCTTCGTGTCACCGAACATGTTATTCGCTATTTTGTAGCGCGGGCAGGCGAATATCCTGCCGCTTTTGCAGAAGAAAAAGAAATTGCTGGAGTTCCCTTGGAAGTGGGGCAAATAAAGGAGGCGACGGAGCTTGGCCAATCTTAACCGTATTGTTCTAGTGGGAAGATTAATGGCTGATCCCGAAGTACACACTACTCTTGAGGGTTTGCCTATGACCAAGTTCCGCCTGATGGTTAATCGCCCTTTGGTGGGGGGAGGAAATGGAGCAGATCTCATTGAAGTGGTTGCTTGGCGTCGACTAGCGGAGATTTGTGGCGATTATTTAAAAAAAGGACAGCTAGTTTTGGTAGAAGGTCGGATTCAAAATCGTTCTTTTGAAGATCAATTGGGTCAGAAGCGTTGGGTGGTGGAAGTGGTGGCAAGGTCCATGACGATGCTAGAGAGATCAGAAGCTAATATTAAGAGATCGGAAAATAGCAACCAAAAGTTAGAAACTAAGAACCAGAAAGAAGAAGTTGTTGGTCAGGGACCAGTTGACGAATTTGTAGATGATGCGGAACTGGTAAGCGATTTGCCGTTTTAAAAGGATTTGCGGTGTATAATAAAGTTTTTTTAATTGGCAACTTGACGCGGGACCCGGAGTTACGTTATACGCCTTCGGGAATTCCTGTGGTACGTTTTACCATAGCGATTAATCGGCGGGGAAGAAAGGATGTGCAAGGAGGAAGGAGTGAAGAGGTTGATTTTATTAATGTGGTCGCTTGGCGAAGATTAGCAGAAATCTGTGGGGAATTTTTGAAAAAAGGGAGGTCGGTAGCGGTAGAGGGGAGGTTGCAGATTAGAAGCTTTGTGGGAAGAGACGGTCAGTCGAGAACTATGGCGGAAGTAGTGGCGGATAACATGCAAATGCTTGGGCGAAAGGCCGATTTTGCTCAAGCTTCTCCAGTCGTTCCAGAACAAGACCTGAGTGACAATAATGTTTCTGAGATTGCTGAACTTCCCGAGGTTATGGAAGATTCGCAAGAAGAGGAGGTTCCTTTTTAATGGCTAAGAAAGAAGTCAAAAAACCACAAACCTTTAAGAAAAAGAAAAAGAAACCATGTATTTTTTGTGTGGAACAAAAAAAGCTGGACTATAAAGATGTTCTTTTTGTTCGAAGATTTATGACCGATCGCGGTAAGATTGCTCCACGTCGCCTTACTGGTTGTTGTGCTTTACATCAAAGAATGGTGGCCCGGGCGGTGAAGCGTGCCCGCCAGTTGGGTTTGGTTCCCTATGTAGTTGACTGAGGGTTTGTGAGATGAAGGTAATTTTTCTGGAAGATGATCGAGTAGAAGAGGTTTCTGAGGGTTATGCTCGCAACTATTTGATTCCCCGAAAACTGGCCGTAGTGGCTACCCCCCAGGCCTTAGCCGCGGCGGAAAAGAGGAAAGAAGCAAAAAGAAAGGAATTAGAAAAGAAAAGAGAGGAAATGAGAGCTTTAGCTGAGAAACTCTCTTCGCTGGAAGTTTTAGTGGAAGCCGAGGCGGGGGAGGAAGGCAAATTATTTGGGGCGGTTACTGCTGCCGATATAGTTGAAACCTTGCGAAAGGTTTCAGGCATTGAGCTAGACAAGAGAAAAGTTGAACTAGGTGACCCCATCAAGACCGTAGGTGAATATAAAGTTTCAGTTAAATTATTTCCTGAGATTAACGCAACTCTGAAGGTTAAAGTTTCCGCAAAATAGCGCATGAGTTTTCTTAAGGAGAAGCTCAAATCCCTTCCCCCCAAGCCCGGCGTTTATCTTTTTAAGAATCAAAAGGGTGAAGTTATTTATGTTGGCAAAGCTAAGTCCTTGCGTAAGAGGGTAGCTTCTTACTTTAAGGCAAAGCCCGAACTTAAGACCAGTATTTTACTTGACCATCTTTATGATATAGATTACCAAGTCACCGCTTCCGAACTTGAGGCTTTACTTTTAGAAGACGAGTTAATCAAAAAATATAAGCCTCGGTATAATGTAGCTTTGCGGGATGACAAGGCCTATCCTTTTCTTAAATTAACGGTTAACGAGCAGTGGCCGCGTCTTTTTTTGGTAAGAAGGAAAGAAGAAGATGGGGCTCTCTATTTTGGGCGTTATCAAGGAGGAATGGTGCGTGAAGTCATTCGATTGGTGAAAAAGCTTTTCCCCATTCGCTGGTGTAAAGAAACTCCACTCAAAATGCGGCAGCAGCCTTGTTTGTATTATCGCATCGGCAGTTGTTCCGGTCCTTGCATTGGCAAAATTAGCCAAGAAGAGTATCGATCTCTTGTTTCTGGAATTATTTCCCTTTTGGAAGGGAAAATGGAAGAGGCCAAGGAACGGTTGAGAGAAGAAATGGAGCGAGCTTCACGGCAGTTAGATTTTGAACGAGCAGCTTACCTGCGGGATCGGATTAAAATCTTGGATAAAATGATGGAAGGAAAAACTAACCTAGCCAAAACTCCCTCTCCCCGGCTACTTTCGGAAGTAGAGGAGCTAAAGCAAGTGCTGGGATTGGCTAGGCCGCCTATGCGCATAGAGGCATTTGACATTTCTAATATTCAAGGATATCAAATTGTGGGCTCGATGGTAACTTTTGTAGGAGGACTTCCTCTGAAAAGCGATTACCGGCGTTTTAAAGTGAGGAGCTTAGAGAAAAAACCAAACGATGTCCAAGCCCTTTATGAAGTGATCAAGAGACGCTACGCGGGATCGCTGGCAAAAAAAATGGAAACCCCTGATTTGATTTTAGTTGATGGAGGCCGGGCCCAAGTTAGCTTTGGGGAAAAGGCTTTAAAAGAAGTGGGGCTGAATCGACCAATTGTGGGCTTGGCTAAACGAGAAGAAGATTTGTATTTGCCTCAGCGGGGCCCCCTAAAGTTAGATAAACGCTCTGCTTCTCTTCAGCTTCTTCAAAGAATTAGAGACGAAGCCCATCGTTTTGCCGTAGCTTATCACCGAGAAAGAAGGGGCAAAGAAATGTTTGCTTCTTTGCCCTCATCTTGAGCCCCCGGTTTTTTTATGTTATTATCATTATTCCATGAGGTTTTGGACATTAGTTTTTGTATTTTTGTTTTTGGTAAACTTGGGCTGGGCCGAAAAGCTGGAGGAACAAGAAAAATTGCGAGCGGTTAAAGAAGAACTTAAAGAGAGCAGAGAAAAACTCAAGCAAACTAAACAGCAACAGCAGGAAGTGCTGGGTAAATTAGTTGTTATTACCCATGAATTGCGGCAGGCCCATCGCCAGCTTCTTCAGGCAAAAGAAAAAATCCAGAAAAATGAAACCCAGATGGGACAACTTGCTCAAGAAATAAATCAAACTGAAAATCGCTTAAGCCAAAAAGCTAAGATTTTAAGAAATAGGATCAATGAGGCTTATAAAAGCGGAGGTATAAACTATTTAGAGCTTTTCTTTGCTTCCCTTTCTATTTCTGATTTTCTTAATCGGATGTACTTTTTTGAGAAGGTGGTTGCCCGGGATGCTCAGCTGGTAAGAGAAATTAAAGAAGATTTGCAGGAAGTTAAAACCAAGCGGCGGGCACTTTCGGAGCGCACGCGGGAGATAAAGGAATTGGCTCAGGTCATTGAAGAGCAGAAAAAGAAAGCCGCCGAACAGGCTGAAGAGAAGAAAAAACTATTGGAGGCCTTAAAAGAGCGGGAGAAAGAGTACAAGAATAAGATTGCAGAGTTAGAAAAAAGTTCTCAAGAATTAGAAATACTCATTCAAAAGAAAATGGCCGAGCGATCAAGAGCGGGCTTAGTAGCTCATGGTAGTGGGGTTTTGATCTGGCCGCTTCAAGGGAGGATTACCTCTCGTTTTGGGGCAATTCGGCGTTGGGGGGGAGGTTATCGACATACGGGAATAGATATTGCGGCCCCTTATGGTTCCCCAATTGTGGCGGCAGACAATGGAGAAGTAATTTTTGCTGGGTGGTGGGACGGCTATGGTAAGGCAATTGTGATTGATCACGGTCATGGGCGCTCTACCGTGTACGCGCACCTCTCTCGGATTTATGTGCAGGTAGGAAACGCGGTGGCTAAGGGACAAACTATTGGGTTAGAAGGAAGTACCGGATATTCGACAGGACCCCACCTTCATTTTGAGGTGCGGATCAATGGAGTGCCGGTAAATCCTATAAGATTTTTACCATGAAAGGAGAGAAGAAATGAGAGGGAAAACAAAAACAATCCTGGTCTTGGTTTTAATTTCTTGGTTGGCTTTTACTTTAGGGAAAGTAGTGGCTCAGGGAGAGCTGGAGAGAAAATTGGAGACCTATTTGCAGGTCTTGGACATTGTAAAAAATGATTATGTAGAGAAAAATCTGGATGACCAAAAATTGGTCTATGGTTCGATTCGTGGTTTATTAGATGCCTTAGACGATCCTTACACCCGCTTTATGGAGCCCAAAGCTTATAAAGAAATGAAAATTCGCATGAGTGGAACTTACTCTGGGATTGGCATTTATATTGGCATAAGGGATAAACAGTTAGTGGTTATTTCTCCAATTGAAGGGACCCCGGCCAAGAAGGCGGGTTTGCAGGCGGGTGATTATATTTTGAAAATTGATGAGAGGTCTACTAAAGATATGGCGCTAGAAGAGGCAGTAAGTTTGATTCGCGGGCCTCAAGGAAGCAAAGTAAAGCTCTCGATTTTGCGTAAGGGCTGGAAAGACCCCAAGGATTTTGAAATTACTCGGGCCAAAATTACTATTAAAAGTGTTGAAGCAAAACGATTAAATCATAATTTAGCTTACATTAAACTGAATACCTTTGAGAATTTATCCGCGGCCCAGGAGTTTGAGAAGGCTTTGCGCCAGTTTCGTGATGCCGACGGTTTAATTATCGATGTGCGAGGCAACGGAGGTGGGCTTTTAGAAAATGCCATTGAAATTGGCAGTATGTTTATTCGCCAGGGAATAATCGTGCAGACCATTGATCGTGAGGGACAGCGGGAACAAATTCCCTCGCGGGGACGGGTGCTTTGGACTAAGCCGGTGGTCATGCTTATTAATGAGTCCTCGGCTTCTGCCTCAGAAATTTTGGCCGGGGCGCTGCGGGATAATAATATTGCTACTCTGGTGGGAGCCCATACCTTTGGTAAGGCCTCGGTGCAAAATGTACGCCAGCTTAACGATGGTTCGGCCTTGCTTATTACGATTGCTAAGTATCTGACTCCCAACGGAGAGGATATCAATAAACGAGGTATTTCTCCAGAGGTAGAAGTTTTGATTTCCACGAAGGAAGCTGAAGGAGAAATAATCGAAATACCTAGTGAAGAGAAGGACCCTCAACTTAAAAAGGCGGTGGAGATTTTGAAGACCAAAATCCAAAGGGAGGGGAATATTGGTAGCTAAGGCGGAACTTTTAGACCAATTAGAAGAGCTTAGAAAGCTCGATCGCAGTGACATGTTGGCCGTGGTGGGGCGGATGTTTGAAATGCTAAAAGAAGCCGCAAAGATAAATGTTGCTTTCCCTTCTTTGGCTTCTGTAACTTCGGTGGTGGTGGCAGGAGTGGGGGGGTCGGGTATGGCCGGGCAACTAGCGCTAGATCTGCTTTGGAAGAAAGCCAAAGTGCCACTTTATCTTTGGGGGGGATATGGGTTACCAGAATTTTTAGGAGCCCATACTTTACTAGTAGCTCTCTCTTACTCGGGGGAAACGGAAGAAACCCTAAGTTTGGTAAAAGAGGCAGGAAATAAAAACGTAAAAGTTGTTTGTATAACCTCAGGAGGAAAATTAAAAGAGGTGGCAGAACAAAAAAATTATCCTCTATGCTTGATTCCCAAAGGTTATCAGCCGCGGGCCGCTCTCCCTTTCCTTTTGGTTGCTTTACTCAGGGTACTAGAAAAAGCAGAAGTGGTTCCTTCTTTTGCGGATGAAATTCAAGAAGCTTCTTTGCTTTTACAAAAGTTACAGCAAGAATATAGGCCACAATCACCTCTTCGAACTAATCCGGCTAAACAATTAGCCAAAAAACTTCTTGGGAAAACTCCTCTAATTTTTGGGAGTTGGGGAACAACTGCTGCCGTGGCCTTGCGTTTTAAAACCCAGCTTAATGAAAATAGTAAAGTGACAGCCCTTTATAATTTTTTCCCAGAGTTAAATCATAATGAAATAGTTAACCTTTCATATTTAAAGCGAGAAAATCATAATTTCTTTTGGGTTCTCTTTCGGGATGAAGGTGATGCAGAGCGCATAAAGAAAAGAATTGAAATTACAAAGTCCCTATTAGTGCGGCAATTGGGAGGAGTACATGAAATTTTTTCGCAAGGAAAATCTAATCTGGCGCGGATGTTTTCCTTAATATTTTTTGGAGATTATGTAAGTGTTTATTTGGCTTTGCTGCAAGGAATAGATCCTACTCCAGTAGAATCCATTATGCGTTTGAAAAAGGAGCTTGCTCGGTGAAAGCCATCATTATTGCGGGAGGGCTGGGCACACGACTTAGACCTTTAACTTATAATACCCCTAAGCCCATCGTTCCAGTAGCCAATCGCCCTTTTGTGGTTCATCAGATTGAACATCTGCGGCGGCACGGGGTTGAAGAAATCATTTTAAATCTTCACTATCTTTCCGATACCATTAGAGATATTTTAGACGATGGAAAAGAGTGGGGGGTTAAAATTTACTATTCCATTGAAGAAACCCCTTTGGGTACGGCGGGGGCGGTAAAGAATGCAGAAGAATATTTTGACGATGAACCGATGCTTGTTTTTAACGGGGACATATTGACGGATATTAATATTTCTCAAGTGATAGAATACCATAAAAAGAAAGGTGCTCGGGTAACTTTAACTTTAACTCGGGTAGATGACCCAACTGCTTATGGATTGATTTTGACCGATGCGCAAGGAAAGGTTACACGCTTTATTGAAAAGCCTAGCTGGGAACAGCTCTCTACCTTTGCCGGAGTTAACACCATTAATGCTGGAATTTATGTTATTGACCCCAAAATTTTTAAGCATGTGCCCAAGGGGGTAGAGTATTCCTTTGAAAGACAACTTTTTCCCGAACTTTTAGAAAAAGGGGAGCCTATTTATGGATTCGTTTCCGATCGCTATTGGATAGATATTGGTAATCCTACTCAGTATCGGCAAGCACATGAGGCAATTTTGCGCAATGAAGTGGCAGTTAAAATTTTTGGCACCAGGACTGACGGAAAGATTTGGATAGGGGAAAATGCCCAACTGGATAAAGCCGTAAAGCTTCTTGGACCAGCCATTATCGGCCAAGAGGTAAAAATTAATGCGGAGACCAGGATAAAAGATTATACGGTCTTGGGAGATAAGGTGGTGGTAGGGCGAGAATCAAGCTTAGAACGAGCTATTGTTTGGGAAGGAACGAAGATTGGGAACCACGTAAGCTTAACTGGTTGTATCGTAGGTTTTAATTGCCTCATTGAGGATCAGGTGCAAGTAGGAGAGGGGATAGTTTTAGCAGATAATTCCGTGCTGAAAAAGGGGTCAATTCTTAGAATTTAAAGAACTAACTCACCCCCTCTTATCCCCCTCTCTTAAAAAGAGAGGGGGAGGTTGGATTTAATGGAAGTCAGGGGGTTCAATAATTTGTAGCGGAGGTCTTTAGACCTCCATTTATGGCCATCGGTCTCAGAGGTTAAGATGCAGTGGGAGAGGTAAGGTAAAGAGGAACCGACAATTTCATTGTCGGGATGTAAAGAACCGAGAAAAAGGGTAAAGAATGATTAAAGTTGTGCCAAAGGAAAAAGTAGCAAAAGAAATAGAGCAAATAAAGCTCAAGAGGCAAATTCGGCTTGAGGGACCGGAAGAAAAGCAAGTGAAGGAAATTATTGCCCAGGTCAGAAAAGAAGGGGACAAAGCTCTTCTTTACTTTACCGAAAAGTTTGATAAGGTGAAATTGTCGGCAGCCCAGTTTAAGATTTCTTCCGAAGAAATTAAGCAAGCTTATCACCAAGTAAAAAGGGATTTTCTTAGCGCCCTAACCAAAGCGATTCAGAACATCACTGCTTTTCATCGCAAGCAAAAAGGAGATGAATGGTTTGAAACCTTGCCCCTGGATGTTATTTTAGGGCAGAGAGTAATCCCCTTGGAGAAGGTAGGAGTTTATGTCCCAGGAGGGCGAGCGAATTATCCCTCTTCGGTTTTAATGAATGTGATTCCCGCTAAGGTAGCGGGGGTGAAAGAGATTATTTTAGTGTCACCTCCTCCCATTAGTCCATACGTTTTGGTGGCGGCAGGGGAGTTGGGAGTGAATGCTATTTATCAAGTCGGAGGAGCACAGGCGATTGCGGCATTAGCTTTTGGAACCGAAACTATTCCCAAGGTTGATAAAATTGTAGGTCCGGGAAATATTTTTGTAACCTTAGCTAAGAAAGAAGTTTTTGGCGTGGTGGGGATTGAGAGCTTAGCTGGTCCTTCCGATGTCTTAATTATTGCCGATGGAGATGCTGAGGCAGAATTTATTGCCGCTGATCTTTTAGCCCAAGCCGAGCACGATCCTCGTTCTTTTGCCCTTCTTGTAACTAATTCTCGAAAATTGATGGATAAGGTGGAAAAAGAAATTGAAAAACAGCTTAAAAAGCTCAGCCGCCGGGAAATTATTGGGCAGGCGGAGATAGTTTTAATGGAAGTGGAAACGATCCGAAAAGCAATTGAAGTGGCAAATGAGATAGCCCCTGAACATTTAGAACTCGAAGTTGGTTCTCCTCAGAGGATTTTAGAACAAATTAAAAATGCGGGAGCAGTTTTTCTAGGTCCTCATTCTCCAGTTGCGGTGGGGGATTATTGGGCTGGTCCCAACCATGTTCTTCCTACGGCAGGGACGGCGCGTTTTTCTTCCCCTTTGGGGGTTTATGATTTTATTAAGCACCAAAGCATTGTTGGCTACACTAAGCCGGCCCTCAAAAATGCTTGGAAAGACATAAAGCTCTTAGCGGAGATTGAGGGGCTTGATGCTCATGCCCGTTCTATCGATGTTCGATTCGCTTAAGCAATTCTTGGGGGTGGTCGCGAATTACTCCCAGAGCTTCTTCTTCCGTTAGCCCTGCTTCCCGGCAAAGCTGGTAGGCCTGTTCTTGGGTGATGAGGTCGTTTTCACTGTGGCTGTCAGTATCTACAATAAGTTTTGCTTTCCATTTTCTGGCCATTTCTGCCACATGGCGATTTCCCTCTCGGTGACCTTTTCGAGAAGTAAGTTCTAAGTAGACTTCGCTCTTAGCTGCTAAAATAGTATCTTCTTCGGTGATTTTACCGGGGTGGGCTAGGATATCGACTAAACCTTTCTCCAGAACTGCTTGATGATTAGTCCCAGGATAAACTGGTTCTGCGGGAGATTCCCCATGCACCACAATTAACTTCGCTCCCATTTTTCTGGCCTTGCGGCAGTATTCAAGCAAGTATTCGGGCTTAATATAACTAATTTCTACTCCGGGGATGAATTTAATTGGAAGTTTTCCTTGCATCTCTTTTTCGAAGCGAGTTAAGGCCCTGATAACTTCTTCCATGTTGGAAGCATCAACATGATCAGTAATAGCTAAGGCCGAGTGTCCTCTTATTTCCGCCTCACGAATTAGAGCGGCAGGAAGCAGCATGCCGTCGCTGAAAATGCTATGAGTGTGGAAATCGATTCTTGATCCCAGGTCTTTTTGATTCATAAGATGCTACCCCATAACCACTTCTATGTGATGTTCTTTTCCTTCGGTAATAGGCAGGAGATTGGTTGGTAGCTTCTTCCCATCCATGATGATAGATTTAATTCCTTTATTTACTCCTAAAGGATTCCTTACCGTAAGGTAATAATCAGCTCCTCGAAAATGCCGCTTAGCAGAAAATCCCTTCCAATTTTTGGGAAGGCAAGGATCGATAATTAGCCCCTCATAATCTGGGCGGATGCCTAAGATATACTGAGAAACAGCTACAAAATTCCAGCAAGCAGATCCCGTAAGCCAAGAATTTTTTCCCTCTCCAAAATCTTTATGATATTTTCCGGCAATCATCTGGCAGTAAACATAGGGTTCGGTTTTATGAATATCAGCAATGATATTCCGTGCGGCGGGAAGAATCGCACGGTAATATTGATAAGCGTGGTCCCCCCTTCCTAGCATGCACTCTGCAATCATAGCCCAAGGATTAGGATGGCAGAAAATGGCGCCGTTTTCTTTTAAGCCCGGTGGGTAAACGCCAATAGAGCCCAGCTGGTAGTAAAATTTGGAATAGGGTGGAGTCATAACTTGGATGCCGTGTTCCGTAGCGAGGTATTTATAAACAGAATCCATGCACTTCAATGCTTTTTTTTCATCAGCAGTACCGGAAAGAACTGCCCAGGCTTGAGTTTCAAGGTAGATTTTTCCTTCTTTGCACTTTTTCGAACCAACGGGTTGCAGATCGTCGGTAAAAGCGCGAAGATACCACGCTCCATCCCAGGCCTTTTGGTTAACAGTTTTTTTCATCTTTGCTGCGATAGCGGCGTATTTTTTAGCGTCTTGTTTTTTCCCAATGATTTCTGCTAGGCGAGACATTTCATAAGCTGCTGCCACCAGCATTTGTGCTACCATAACGGACTCGGCTTTGCCTTTTCCTTGGTCAAGATTAAGGCAATCATTCCAGTCAGCAAATAGAATTTTGGGAAGGCGGTGGGGGCCTAGATTTTTTAAGGTAAAAGAAATAGCCCGTGCTAGGTGTTCATAAATGGTTCCCGAACCCTTTCCGGCAAAAGGGACTTTTTCCTTGAGGAAAGCAAAATCTCCAGTTTCTTTTAAGTAAGAAGCCGTGGAAAAAATTAGCCAGAGGTGATCATCGCCGTACTTATGATCTGAAGGGTTAGCTTTCTTAGTTAACGGGGAGTATTGGTGGTAGGCACTTCCATCGGGAAGTTGGGTGGCGGCCAAGTCCTTAATTCTTTCTTTTACCTTTTCCGGAATCATGTGCACAAAGCCAAGGGTATCTTGATTGGAATCTCGAAAGCCCATACCTCGGCCGATGCCCGATTCATAGTAAGAAGCAGAACGAGACCAATTAAAGGTGGTTCGACATTGATATTGGTTCCAAACATTAAACATTAAATCAAGCTCAGGGTCAGGAGTTTGGACCGAAAATTTGCTTAGATTTTCTTCCCAATATTTCTTTAGTTTTTTTAGTTCTTCTTCAACCGCTTCTTTGCGGCTAAATTTTTTTACTTTTTGTGGAGGGATGTTTTGATTTTCAGCATACCCCAGCACAAAAATAAGGGTTTTATTCTCTCCTGCCTTAAGCTTTAAGGGGATCATGAGAGCTCCTACCGGAGCCCAGCCGCAGGCCAGGGAATTTCTCATTTTTCCTTCCACTACTGCCCTAGGAGCAGAGAAATCTCCGTAGTTTCCCATAAAATCACGGCGTTGGGTGTCAAAGCCTTTAGGGGTGGCATTGGTGCAAGCAAAGTAAGCGAGGAGATCTTGAGATACTCGATAGCGAGTGAGGTGATAGATTATTCCTTCGCGGTAATCTGTTTCTCCGATGTTTAGGTTGTATTGAAAGTCGGTCATATCATTTAAAGCATCCCAAAGGCAGAATTCCACAAAGGGGAAGACAGATAGATCGCGGGTCTCGGATCGCAAGCCGCGGGTACTTATTTCTAGCATCCAGATTTCAAGATTTTCTCCTAGAGGGACAAAATAGGTTGCTTTGGTTGAGATTCCTGAATACTCACTTGAGATTATAGTATAACCAAGCCCATGTCGGCATTCATATTTATCTAGTTTCATTACTGGTTGCCAGGAAACGGACCAAAAATCTTTGGTTTTGTTGTCTCGAAGGTAGAGATATCTTCCTCCCCGGTCCATGGGGACATTATTATAGCGGTAGCGGGTGATTCTTCTTTCTTTTGGATCACGATAGAAACTATATCCGCCCGCGGTGTTACTCATGAGTGCGCAATAATCCTCGCAGCCCAGGTAATTGATCCAAGGAAGCGGAGTATCTGGTCTGGTAATTACATACTCTTTGTTTTCTTTGTCAAAGTATCCGTATTGACTCATGGTTAAGCATTCATGCTAGCCCTAGTGCTTTTAGTTTGTTTTTTACTTTTTTGCTTACTTTTTGAAATTTGTCATAAATATTTAAAGCTATTCCCCAAAATCTAAGATAGTTTTGATTTAATTTTGGTTTTTTTACTAAGATTCCTTCGATATCCATTATGTCCTTTGGCCGGCCAGCTAGGAGTTTTAATAAAATTAGATCTTCCACTGAGACGGTAAATAGGGTGGTTTTCTTAAGCATTTCTTTTTTTCTTCGTTTAAATGCCTGCTTTTCATAATTTGTTTTAGGAATCCATAAGTCAATGCGAAGAATACCCGTGGGATCGTAGATCATAATGCGATTGCCAAATTCCAAGAGAACTTTTGCTTCTTCAGCGTGAAACTGAAACTTATTTTTTTTAAGAGTGGAAAGAAGTTTACCTAAATGGTAAGGCTTTACCATAACCATGAGATCAATATCTTTTGTGGCTCTTGGTTCTCCATAAATGCTTGTGGCTATTCCTCCTACAAGCATATAAGGGATTTTTTGGGATTGAAATATTTTCACAAGTTTTTTAAGAACTGTGAGATAATCCATTAGACCCCACCCAATGCTTCTCTTACTTTTAAGTTCAGAGCTCTTTTGCTTAAATGCTTATATTTTTTCATAAGGTTGCTTTTTATTAATTCAATGGTTAAATTAATGAGATCAAAACAGATTCGTAACGCCTGATCGGGCTTTATTTTTCTTAAATGTTTTATGTTTTCTTTTTCTTCGTACTTAAAGTAATCAAAGCGCTTCATTGTGATTTAATTTTACCACAAAACTGACAGCGAGGGGAAGATTGTTGACAGGATAAGAAAATGATATAATGTTCTTGCATAAGATTATTTTGTTAAGGGGGTGAGAAGAAAAAGTTAAAAGCTTTTTTATTTTAGGGGTTTTGGCTCTTTGCCTTAAAAACCCGGAAGGAGATTAAAGATGAGGAAAAGTTGGGGGAAAGTTGCTCTTGTGAGTTTTATTTTAGTTTTACTTATTTCTCAGGCCTCGGCCATGGTATATACTACCGCAGAAGCAGGAACTACCATAACCATTTATAACATGGAATTATGGGGTAAAAACGATCACGATGTTACCGCTCCGAACTTTAGTCAAGCAAGCGTCGATCCTAATAATAAGATAATTAAAGCGCGCGCTTATACTTCTTTTGGCATACCTTTTGTTTCTCCAACTCAACAAGTAGCTTCAGGGTACCTGGGGGTGCCAGTTTGCATTAGACCGAAAGTTCAGACGATAAATTGTCGGATACGGGTAACCTTTGACGGAAGCTACAATGGCTTGATTGGGGCTTTGGGAGTTGCTGCGGGTGTTGTGAAATTTAAGGGGATACTTCGAAGCTACAATCCCGAATATCATTTTCCTGCTCAAGAATTTACACTATTAGAAACTGGAGCGGGTGGGCTTCCCTCTGGCGCGATTTCTGGAACATTCAACAAGTCCTTTGAGGTAAATGCGAGAGTGGGGGAGGATTGGGTCAATGAGATAAAGTTTGAGGTATATGTTGCGTCAGGAACGTCAACGATGAAAACACTTGGGGTGTGTGACAACGACTTCTACACAGATAATAGGTATGTCAAGCTCAATTGGATAAAGGTGGAAAATTTAGGACCGGCAGTAGAAAGACCAGGTGGTGGTGGAGGGGGACAGAGGTATAGATAGGTAATTATTTAAGAACTAGTGAAAGGGGAAGAATAAATGATGAAAAAGATATTTGTTTTATTAGGTACCTTGTTCTTGTTTTTAAATGTTAGTACCATTACCATGGCGGATGTGAAAATCGGAAAGTGCGATGCCAATTTAGACAGCTTGTATTCCAATGATTACAAAGTTGAGTGGTACAACTTTCCTTCTCCCACCATTACGGGCAAATCGGGATTATTGCCCCCTCCTGAAGTGCTGGCTTTAACAAATACAAACCTTGTTGTTATCAGAATGGATTTTCGTTTGAGGGATGATTCTCGGGCTAGAGGAGAGGATCAGCTGGTCAAGATGGAGGTTTATAGATGGGATCCCAATAATTACTCCTGGGTTTATGTGGGAGCGGATGAACAATCGCGTTCCTCAAGCCGTACCGGGAAACACCTTTCTACCGGCGACCTTATGGTAACGCACATTTGGAACTCATCTGACCAGGCAGTAAAATATAAAGTGATAGCCACTGCCAAATCGGGAGGTTCTACCACCAGCACCAGGTATTTTTGGATAGCAAGAGGGACCACTCCCTTAGGCAGCGATGCGGAAAAGGCAAGACTGCAATGGAGGTGTTCTCGTTATGACCGTTCCGCGCTCTATAAGCAAATGGCTAATGCCTGGAGAGAAATGAAATCCTCCCCCACGGGTGATGGATTTAAAAGTGCTATGGACCAAATAATTGATCTTGGTAAGGAATTTGTTGCGCCTAACCCTACCAGTTTGGGGATAGATTTAGGCATTAACGCTGTTTCTCTGCTTGCTCCCGCTTCAGCAGTGGTTCAAGCTTTGGGTGAGGTAAATAGTCTTTTAGCTCAGGCGGTTGGTTGGGTAAGCACGGCCACTGACTTGTTAGGACCGGGGCTGCAAAGTGCTATTTCTACTGCGGTTACGCCTTCTATGGTTCAACAAGCAACTCAATGGGGCTCGGCTAATGGGCTGGATGCCGCACTTAATAATGTTGCTGATTATGCGCGAGCTGATGCTGAGCAGGCTATGAATAGACAAGCGATGCTCAACGAGAAAGCCCAAGTGGAGAGTGCTTTGGCGGCTTGTACCAGTGCTCGAAGTGCAATAAGCGATTGGCTCTCGGGCTATACTAGTTCGGGCTTTCAGAATCTGCCTGGTGGGGTGGGGAGTGGAAATAGTAGTGCCGCGCAAGCAGTTGCAGATCAGCTTCGGAATTTTATCAGCGGGGTAGAAAAAAACTTAAACTTTGACAAGGATCTTCTAGATAAGATGACAAAATACTAGTAAGGATAAAGGTTAAGTTAAGGAGGAGAGTATGGCCGATCAATATACCGAAGTAGTTTCGCGCAACTGGTGGCAGAATTTTATCAATTCTTTCGGGGGTGTGGCGTTAGGGATAATTCTCTTTTTGCTTTCCTTTGTGGTCCTTTGGATTAATGAAGGCCGAGTTGACCTATCGAAAGTGGTATTAAAGCAAAGTATTCCTATTACTGCCGCCACTCCGGTTGCGGAAGTGGAAGGAAAATTTGTCTCCTTGACTGGACTAATGGAAACAGAAAGCGCAATTGGTGATCCTGGTTACCTTAAAGCCGGCCCCTATATCCGACTAGATAGAATAGTAGAAATGTACGGCTGGGAGGAGCAGAAAAAAAGTGAGACCAAGGATAAGTTAGGGGGAGGAAGTGAAACGATTACTACTTATAATTATGTAAAGAAGTGGTTGACTTCGCCTAAAAGCAGCGTTGAATTTCGCTATCCAGAAGGGCATTATAACCCTCCGATGAGAATAAAGTCAGCCACTTTTTATGCCCCTCAGGCTAAAATTGGATCTTTTCGTTTTGATCCTTCTCAAATTGAACTTCCCTCTGCTTCTCCTTTGGCCCTTAGTTCAGAAAATGTTTTGGAAGGGCAGGCGAGATTGGAAGAGGGATATCTCTTTTTGGGCAGCGGCGCACTGGCTTCTCCACAGGTGGGGGATCTTCGGATCAGCTACCGAGCAGTGCCTAGCGGAATAAAAGTAACAGCTTTTGGTAAAGTGGAAACAGGAGAGTTAGTTCCTTATTATTACAAGGGAAAAGAACGGATTTTTCGCGTGCTAGCGGGTACTCGAGATGAGGCGGTAGCGACTTTGGCGGGAGAATATAAAACTATGCTTTGGGTAATGCGGATTCTGGGCTTTGTCATGATGTGGTTTGGCTTATTTCTTTTCTTTGGTCCCTTAACTGAAGTTTTAGACGTTTTGCCCTTTTTAGGCAAAGCCAGCCGCTTTATGGTTGCCGTAGTTACTTTCCCCGTGGCTTTAATTCTTTCCATTTTAACTATTTTAATCTCTATGATCTTTCACAATATCTGGTTGTTGGTGATTGCGGTAGCATTAGTTTTTGGTGGGCTATTTTACTTCAAAAAGATTAAGAAAGGAGGCTAGATGTTAAGAAGATTTTTAATTGCTGGCTGCTTATTGGTAATAATTGTTCCATTTGTTTTTGCTATGGGGAAAGCTCCTAGAACTCTTAAAGTTAAGGAAGAAGGGAGGCAAGCGAAAATGACAAGTAAAAGTTTAACTTTGCCCGTGATTGCTGATACTTGGGTTTATGCTTTTCAACCGGAACGAAATTATGGCAGTGGTGGGGGTTGGAGAGATATTACGGATCCTACTCAAGCAAAAACAGAACCTAAGATGTTTTTGGGTTTTGCGGGCACGGGAATAGAGATGGTTTTGCTTAAGTTTGACCTCAGCGCCTTGGAAAAAGAGCCTCCTGTTAGCTCGGCACGGGTTTTAGTTTATAACGATTATGCTGGCTCAGATGCTCCCATAACCGTTGCGGCCCATCAAATTACTTCGGACTGGGAAGAGAACAAAGTAACTTTTAGAAATCGTCCCAAAATTGGGCCAGCTCTTTCTACCGCTAAGCTTCAGGGACACATCAGTGAAGGTCAAGCCGGGAAGTGGTATAGTTGGGATGTAACCGCGGCAGTGAAGGCCTGGCAGAAGGGTGAACCTAATTATGGAATTATGCTCGTTCCTCAAGGAGAAAGTGGAGTGGACTTTGACCTTGTGGCTCGAGAAAATGAAGCTAAAAGCCAGTTTGCCCCTAAGCTCGAAATAGAATACTAGCGGCCGGGATTTCTTAAGAGGAAAATTAGTAATTTTCCAAATGCTTTTTGAGGAGTGATAGGGATTTTTTGCTCCCTTTTCTTATCTCAAGGAACAAACTAAAGTTGGCATAAATCACTTTTCCCTTGCCCGCTTTTTTTATGATTAATTGTTTCTTTTTGGGATAATCTTCCAGGACATCTAAAAATCCATCCGGAGTTATTTCGAAATGGTCATAGGTAACTTCCAATAGATCTTCAATGAGGGGAGTAGGATAAAGATGGGCATTTTCGTCTTTTAAGCCGAAGCGGGCTTCAGTTATTAACGTTCCTCCGCGGAGAACAAATTTTTTTAAGTTTTGATATTGTTTTTGGGAAAGTACATAAGGGTTAGGGAAAATGATGGTTTTGTAGTTTAAATTCCCTTCGTTTAGATGTCTTTCTTGTAAAAAGTCAATAGCTTCGTCTTTTTGATAGATCAGCCGGTAAGCTCCCAAGATGGAGTTAAAGCCATAGAGAAGTCCTATGTCTTCTCGTACCGTTGCCCATTGACCGGAGACGCCGCGAGGTGGTCCCTGTTCCTGGTAGCACTGGACCTCCCCGCTGCGGTGATAGATAATGGCAATTTTGGATTTTGGATTTAGGATTTTGAATTTATTTAGGATTTTGGATTTTGGATTTAGGATTTGTTTAATGATTTCTAGCCTTCGCGTAGGGGATCCATCCGGTTTTAATATTCCGAAGCCGTTCGTTTCTGATCCAAAAAGGGCAGGTCGCCAAGCATGAAATAGCAAAGTGGTTGCTCCTCGGGAAAGTAAAATTTCTACCCATCTTTTAATTTCTGGTCCTTCGACAAAATCAGGATTTCCCCAGCGAACATTTTGGCCTCCCTGAAGTTCGGTGATATGAAATTCTCCCCGGCAGTAAGATCTAAAGAGATCAGCAAACATGGCTACTTCGAGGTCTTCCATACGATTTCCCTTGGGGTAAAGATCGATTCCATACCAATCCATGGCTTCGGCAAGTATGTCATGATCGGGCACGCGAGCGCAAATGCCAATAAAACCATTAGTTCCTATTTTGTGGGTCTTATCATACTTTCGAATTTCTTGTTTCAGGAAAGCCAGCCAATCCCTTAAACGTTCAGATTTAAAACGGTACCAATCAAGGAAAATGTGAGGGGAAACTGCTTCCCAAAAGCCAGCCCGAGGAGGGGTAATTTCTTCAAATTTAGAAAAAGTTGTGGTCCAAAATTTTGTGCCCCAAGCTTCATTTATTTGGTCCAAGGTTTTATATTTACTTTTAGCCCACTTTTGAAAAGCTTTTTGGGTGTGTGGGCAGTGGCAGTAATCCTTGAGAACGGTAGCGTCAAGGGGAGGATAAACAGGTTCATTATCAATTTGCCAGTAAAGCAGAGCCGGGTGACGGTGATACCGTTGGGCTAGTTTTTGGGTCAATCGAGTGGCTAGCTTTTGGTAGATGGGATGATCTTTACAAACATTGGGGCGAGGTCCGTATTCGGGATATAAAGTTCCATCTTCTGCTACTGGTCGGGTATCGGGGTACTTATGAATTAACCAGGAAGGAGCTTGGCAAGTGGGCACCCCTAAAAGAACTTTAAGTCCATGCTTTTGACAGAGAGCTAGAGCCTGATCTAACCCACTAAAATCAAATTTTCCTTCCTCGGGCTCAACCCAGTCCCAGGACATTTCCCCAAAGCGCACAAGATTAAATCCAGTTTCTTTGATTTGGGCAAAAGTTTCATCCCAGGTGCTTTTAGGCCATTGATCGGGGTAATAAGTCACGCCAAAAAAAGTCATGGGTTTTAAATAAGCCTATTCTATTCTGTGCTTCCTCTTAACAAAGCAATTTTTCCCGTGCGTACTAGTTCTTTTATCCCAAATTTACTCAAAAGTTTTTCTGCTCCTTTAACTTTACCTTCATCTCCCGTAATTTCTATGGTTAAAGAATCCTCTGCCACATCCAAAATTTTCCCCTTAAAAATTTCAACGATTTCAGTAATTTCTCGACGGTTTTTTTCGTTGGCCGCTACTTTGATTAAAACCAACTCTCTTTCTACCGCCTTTTCTTTCGGGAGGTCAAACACTTTTAGGGTGTCAATCAGTTTATAAAGTTGCTTAGTAATTTGCTCTAATTCTCTTTCGTCACCTTCAACGACAATAGTCATTCGCGAAATATTAGGGTCTTCGGTGGTACCCACGGCCAAAGATTCGATATTAAATCCCCGCCGGCTAAAGAGCCCGCTAACTCGAGAGAGAACTCCCGGCTTGTTTTCTACGATTACCGAAATAGTGTGTTTCATCTTTTCTCGTTATCTTTTGAAAACTGCTAGCTTCGGAAAAACAAACGTCAAGAAAGCAATAAGTAATATGATAGTTGTGAACCAAATTAACCAGGTTACAGTTACTGCATCCATGTTACACCTCCATCTTTGCAGAAATGGCTCCTCCCCAAAGTAAAAGGAGGACCACTACTAAGGTAGCCATGATTATTTTGAAGGGTTCAATAGATTTGGTGAAAAGAGGAGTTACAATTCCCACAGCGAATATTATTTGAAAAGCCTTTACAATCACATCAATAAGAAACTCTTTATATCTTTTCCCCACCTCTAAACCTCCTAGTCGACAATCATTTCATTAATCGGCTGTCCTGGCGGCACAAAAGGAAAAACATTTTCTTCTTTAAAAATCATAAAGTCTATCAAAACCGGTTTGTCTTTTATCTCAAAGCTTTTCTCAATCGCGGGTTTTACTTCTTCCGGTTTGGTGACGCGCATGCCTGCTGCTCCATAGGCCTCGGCCACCTTAACCAGATCTGGGTTGTTGCAAAGATTAGTGTGAGAGTAGTGTCGGTTATAAATTAATTCCTGCCACTGCCTTACCATTCCTAAGAAGCAATTGTCTAATACAAATATTTTTATGGGTAAGCGGTTGTTCACGGCCGTGGTGAGTTCTTGGATATTCATTTGGATGGATCCGTCGCCAGCGAGGTCAATCACTAGTGCTTGAGGTCGTCCCAATTGAGCTCCAATAGCCGCCGGAAGCCCATACCCCATAGTTCCCAATCCTCCGGAGCTTAAGAAGGTCCGTGGTTTGGTAAACAGGTAAAACTGCGCAGCCCACATTTGATTTTGTCCTACTTCGGTAACCATAATAGTTTCTCGATTTTTGGTAAGTTCGTAAACTTGTTCCACAATATATTGGGGTTTTAACTCTTTGTCGGTTTTGTAAGTCAACGGATATTTTCTTTTCCATTCTTTGATTTGTTCTAACCAGGCCTGGTGTTTTTTGGCGGTGACTTTTTCAAGTAGATCTTTTAGAACTTGTTTTACATCCCCTACAATAGGGACATCAACTCGCACGTTTTTCCCAATTTCTGCCGGATCAAGATCGATATGGATAATTTTCGCTTTAGGAGCGAATTTTTCTATGTGGCCTGTTACCCGGTCGTCAAAACGCGCCCCTAGAGCAATTAAAAGATCACATTCCTGCACCGCATAGTTGGCATATACTGTGCCGTGCATTCCCAGCATACGCAAAGATAATTCGTGAGTTTCAGGGAAACTGCCTTTTCCCATTAAAGTAGTAGTTACGGGAATTTGACATTTTTCAGCAAGTTCTAAGAGCTCTTTTTCTGCGCCAGAATTAACTACTCCCCCGCCGGCATAAATAACGGGTTTTTCTGCTTTAGCGATTAGTTCTGCCGCGCTTTTAATTTGTTTGGGGTGCCCCTTTAGGGTTGGTTTATAGCCGGGCAAAGAGACCTTTTCTGGGTACTTATATTTTATTTTCTTTACTTGGGCATCCTTTGCGATGTCAATTAAAACCGGTCCCGGCCGGCCAGTGGTAGCAATGTGAAAAGCCTCTTTTACCACTCTTGGGATATCTTCTGCATTCTTTACTAAATAATTATGTTTAGTAATTGGTTGGGTGATTCCCGTGACGTCCGCTTCTTGGAAAGAATCTCGTCCTAGAAGAGGGGTTGCAACTTGTCCGGTAATGGCTACCAGGGGAATAGAATCCATAAAAGCGGTGGCAATGCCGGTGGTTAAATTGGTAGCTCCCGGGCCAGAAGTAGCTAGGCAAACTCCCACTTTTCCCGTAGCTCGAGCATAGCCATCCGCCGCATGGGCGGCTCCTTGCTCGTGCCGGACCAGAATATGTTTGATTTCCTTTTCTGAATAAAGGGTGTCATAGATGGGGAGTACTGCCCCGCCGGGATAACCAAAAATAATGTCTACCCCTTCGTGTTTAAGGGAGGCAATTAAGGCTTCAGCACCAGTTAGTTCCATGACTAGTATTTTAACATTTTAAAGAGAAGATTTCAAAACTGCTCCGGTGCTGGCAGAGGTGACTAATTGTTGATATCGAGCTAACCATCCAGAAGTAAATTTTGGTTTGGGAGGTTTCCACTGTGCTAATCTTAAGTTAATTTCTTCTTGACTGAGTCTTAAGTTAAGCTTTCGATGAGGAATGTCAATTTCAATTAGGTCTCCGTCTCTAACCACAGCGATAGGTCCTCCTTCGGCGGCTTCTGGAGAAACATGGCCAATGCAAGGCCCCCGCGTTCCACCTGAGAATCTTCCGTCGGTAATTAAAGCTACAGACTCCGAAAGCCCCATTCCGGCAATAGCTGAGGTAGGATAAAGCATTTCCCGCATTCCGGGACCACCCTTAGGTCCTTCGTAACGGATAATTATTACATCCCCGGGCTTGATTTTTCCTGAGAGGATGGCTTTTTGGGCGGCATCTTCGGAATCAAAAACTCGAGCCGGTCCAGTATGCTTGAGCATCTTGGGGGAAACCGCCGTTTGCTTTACCACTCCTCCTTCCGGAGCGAGATTCCCTTTGAGAACTGCCAGTCCCCCCTGTTTGTGATAAGGGTTAGAGAGAGGACGAATAATATCGTGGTCATAAACCACGGCATTCTTAGCAATTTGTTTAATGTTTAAGCCAGAAACCGTGGGGCTGTCTTTGAGGAATTTAAATAGAACATGGAGTGCTCCAGGAACTCCTCCCGCATGTTCAAAGTCCTCCATGAAGTGATTCCCAGAAGGTCGAATGTTAGTAATATGGGGGGTCTCTCGACTGATTTTATCAAAGAGATCAACGGGAAGTTTAATTCCCGCTTCATGAGCAATCGCGGTTAAGTGCAGCACGGCATTGGTTGATCCTCCTAAAGCCATGTCTAAACGAATAGCATTCAAAAAAGCATTAAAATTCATAATTCTTCGAGGTAGAACCTGCTTTTTGACCAGTTCTACGATTTTTTTCCCACTTTCGTAGGCAATCATTTTCTTTTTAGAAGAAACGGCTAACGAGGTTCCGCAATAAGGAAGAGACATACCTAAAGCTTCTGTAGCGCAGGCCATGGTATTGGCGGTAAAGAGTCCAGAGCAGGCTCCTGCACCTGGACAAGCATTAAGTACCAGCTGGTCCAGCTCCTTTTTATTTATTTTTCCTTGTTGGTAAGCAGCTTCGGCTTCAAAAGTATCGTGAACCAAATCCAGCCGATTCATCTTGTGCCAGCCACAAAGCATGGGACCAGCAGTAACCAAAATGGTAGGGAGGTTGAGCCGCGCCGCGGCCATGAGCATGCCAGGAGTGATTTTGTCACAAGCGGTAAGCAGTACCAACCCATCTAATTGATGGGCTTGGGCCATGGTTTCAATTTCATCGGCAATAAGTTCCCGGGAAGGGAGAGAGTAATGCATGCCGAGGTGTCCCATGGCAATGCCATCGCAGATGGCGGGAACGCCAAAGGTGAAAGCAACCCCTCCCCCAGCATGAATTCCTTTTTCTATGGCTCGCTCCAACTGCCGCATGTCGACATGCCCTGGTACGAGATCGGTAAAACTCGAAGCTAAACCAATAAAGGGTTTTCCCATTTCTTCTTTAGAGATACCGGTGGCATGTAAAAGCGAACGGCTGGGAGCTAATTTTTTTATATTTTCACTTTTCATGGAAAATTTCCTCCTTTTCTAAGAGTTCCGCAATCCACTTTAACGCGCCTCTTGCCTGATAAACTCCCTCTTCGACCCGAGGCTTTTTAGCTTTTTCTCCTAAGGTTAAAAGGTAAGCCACTTTTCCCGCGCGGGTTTTAATATTAGCATATTTTACCTGCTTGAGGAGGTCTTCGCTCAAGTAGGGAACGATGCCAAAAGCTCCTAGACCATGTATTTCTGCCATTTTACACTGGAGGTGGCAAAATAGTAACTAATTCTTCCGTTTTTGCCTCAGAAAAAAAATAATTTACTAATTTTTTAAAAGTTTTGAAATCTTGAGTTCCGCCTGGTTTCTTGTCTACAAAAATTTTTCTTTCTGGCCAATCGCATTCAAAGACCTGAAAAGGTGCTCCTGTTTTTTCCTGGTAAACCAAAACCCAGTGGCCATCATCAATGCCTAAGGCCATTTTGCTACCGTTGGGCAAAGTTACTTCTTCGCTACGAAAGGCAATAGTACCGATAAATTTAGTATCTTTAAAATCAACCGTCTCTAGTAATTCGGCTAGCTTGGGCATGGTGAATATTATAGCGTTTTTTGAAATTTTTTCAAGAAGTTGACGATAAATCTATAGGAGAATTTTATGCCTAGAATTGAAACAGGAAAATTGACTTTGCCTATTTTTCAAAATGCTTTGCGCGATTATGTTTTGAGGCATCGAGCGAAAGGCATACGTGCTTTCTTTACCGCTGAGTTTGGATGGATAAAATGATTAACGCGGCGGTGACCGCAAGGTACTTTTTAACTACACGCATGGTGGAGGAATATCGTGAGCTAATGTGGGGTCTTTAAGGAGAGTGGGGATGGCCAGATGCTAAATAAGCGCATGAGCAAAGGAGGAAAAGATCAAAAATGCCAAAGATAACCAGAGGGGCAATCTATCATGCAATTTCCAGGTTTTTCGGGGTAACACTTTCCCCTCAACATAAAAGCCAACTTTTAAAGGTTATTCCTCAGTCGGTTCGTACTCCAGATGGTAAAATTGCTGAGCCCTTTGTACCTCATTTAGCCTTAGAAATAGTTAAAATTTTCCCAGGGACAGGGAAAACAGCCGAGGAATTAGTAAAAGAATTAAGGAATAACGATTTCGTTGCCCAAATTGATTTTAAAAACCTTTACCAGATGCTTTTAAATGAAGGGAAAGTTGTACTTTCGGCAGTAAAGCAGAGAGACCTTAATGCACGGCTTTTGGCCCTTCAAGAATTAATTCATGACTTGGGGGTAAACCCTGACGAGAATCGAAAAATTGCAACTCGCTGTTTGCGTGAGGCCTTGGGTTATAGTGGAGTAAGGGTTTATACGCTAGACCTAGAAAGGGGGACTTGGCTTCACCGTTTTGCGGAGGGAGAAGAAGGGATTTCGCGCTTTGTTAGCCCTAAGGTTCCAGCCGAAAACTCTGAGAAGGCCTTTTTAAGCAAGCTTTTGCAAGGAGAGGTTTCTTTGGAAGAAATTGCTCAGGCTAGGGCACAAGGAACTTATGAGTGGTATCAGAATGGGGAGTGGAGTTACCTCTATATCCCCGACCGAACTCGATGTCCTTTTGTAGAGTACGAACAATTAGTAAGGGATGAAAAGGGGGATGTAAAACAAGAAAGGAATGGTTATGGAGAAGGAGTGGCTCGAGAAATACTTTATTTGGTTTTTGGCAAAAAGGGAGATAAGAGGGTAGATGTTTATTTAGTTAACAATTGGAAGACCAAAAAGCCGCTTTTTTCGGAAAAGGAGCAAGACATTAAACTTCTTCGGACTTTTGCCTCAGCTTTAGCTCAGGCACGAAATTTAGCTTATGCTTACCATAAGTTACAAGATGAATCGGTGCACGACGAATTAACCGGAGTTCATAACCGCCGTTATTTTAACCGGAAGATTAATAATGAATTTATTCGGGCTCAAAGAAGTAATTATCCTCTTTCTCTTCTTATGCTCGATATCGATCATTTTAAAAGCATTAATGATACTTATGGTCACCAGGTAGGGGATCTAGTTCTTAGAAAAGTGGCAGAAGTTATAAAGGCAATTGTACGAGATAAAATTGACACGGTGGCTCGCTACGGTGGGGAAGAATTTGCCGTAATTTTGCCTATGGTTAATGGAGGAAAGGGGGCGAATGCTAGCGAGATTGCAGAAAGAATTAGAAGTGAGGTAGAAAAGATAAAAATTGAAACTTTCGACTTTGGGGTAACGATCAGTATCGGTTTAGCTAGTTTCCCCAAAAATGCTTCTAATTTAGCTGAATTAATCTATAAAGCGGATCAAGCTTTGTATCGGGCTAAGGAAAACGGGAGAAACCGTGTAGAAATTTCTTCTTGATTTTGCTTCTTCTTTAATCTTATGTTATAATTCTCCCCTGTGTTAAGGTTTTTGACTGCAGGTGAGTCTCATGGCAAGGCCCTGGTAGCCATTTTAGATGGCTGTCCGGCACACCTTCCTTTAACGGCACAAGAGCTTGACCGGGATTTGTTTCGGCGCCAATTGGGCTACGGTCGTGGCCCACGCATGCAATTAGAAAAGGATCGCGTTGAGATTCTTTCGGGAGTTAGAAAAGGGAAAACCATCGGGAGTCCCATTGCCCTGCTTATCCCTAATCGCAGCACCGAGCTTTTTGAAAAAGTGGTTACTTGTCCCCGTCCGGGGCATGCGGATTTGGCAGGGGCTTTAAAGTATTATCACAAGGACATTAGAAATGTCTTGGAAAGGGCTTCAGCGCGGGAGACGGCAGCACGGGTAGCGGTAGGAGCGATTTGTCGAAAACTTTTAGGGGTTTTTAAAATTTTGATTAAGTCCCGAGTAGTGGAAATTGGGGGATTTACTCAAGTGAAAGAAAGGCAGAAAGCCATCGATCAAGCGAAAAAAGAAGGAGAAACTTTAGGTGGGGTCTTTGAAGTGGTGGTAAAGGGAATTCCCCCGGGTTTGGGAAGTTATGTCCAAGCAGACCTTAGGTTAGATGGCCGTCTAGCACAGGCCTTGATGAGTATTCCAGCAGTTAAAGGAGTGGAAATTGGCTTGGGTTTTGGAGTCGCTAATTTGCCCGGTTCTCAGGTTCATGATGAAATTTACTATCAAAAAGGGAAAGGTTTTTCTCGTAAGACAAACCGAGCAGGAGGAATTGAGGGGGGAGTGACTAATGGGGAGCCAATAATCCTACGTGCGGTGGTTAAACCCATTGCTACTTTGCGAAAACCATTGAGTTCAGTAAACTTATTGACTAAAAAAGAATCTTTAGCTCATGTCGAAAGATCTGATGTTTGTGCGGTTGAGCCGGCAGCGGTGGTGGGGGAAGCGGTGGTGGCTTTTGCCCTGGCGCGAGCTTTTTTAGAGAAGTTTGGCGGAGATTCTTTAGAGGAAATTAAAGATAACTATTCCTCTTACCAAAAAAGGATTTCTATGCTATAATAAAGGTGAGCTATGGCAGCTAAAATGAAATTGCAGAGAATGGGAGCGAAAAATCAACCGTACTACCGGTTGGTAGTACAGGATGAGTCAGCTTCACCCCGAGGAAAAGTGATAGCGGTTTTGGGGAAATATCATCCTCTTAAAGAGCCAACTTTATTTGAGGCTAATCATGAGTTGGTTAAAGAATGGCTCAGGAAAGGGGCAGAACCCACAGAAAAAGTTAGGATTTTACTGGGAAAGGCCGGGATCTTACCCCCAATAGATCTCACTGCCCTTCCCAAGAAAAAACCAAAAGGGGAAAAGCAAGAAGAGGTGGCAGCGGGAGAGGAGGTGAAAGCCAAAGAAAAAGAAGTTGCTTCATCTTGAGGTGATCTTGCTACCGTTTAAATTCAATGTTAATGATGGAGGAAGGAAATGAAAGAACTAGTAGCATATATTGTTAAATCTCTAGTGGATAAGCCTGAGGCAGTAGAAGTTAAAGAAGTTCAAGGGGAAGCGGTAACGGTATTAGAGATTCGAACTGCTCCCGAGGATTCGGGCAAAGTCATCGGGCGGGAAGGACGGATTGCTAATGCTATTCGCACTATTGTTAAGGCCGCGGCAGCAAAACAACAGAAGAAAGTTACAGTAGAAATCCTTACTCAAGAAAAAACAGGAGGAGCATAAATGGCGGAAAAAGAAAAAACGATTGAACTTAAACGGGTAGTAATGGTGAAAGCTATTGTGACCGAAGCTTTTAAGCAAAATTTGATCAAGGAGCTAGAACGCGCCGTGGCCAACTTAGAGGGTCAAATGACTCAAATGGAAACCCAAAGTAGGAATTATTTGGAGGACCTAAAGAAAAAGGGGTTAATGCAAAAGGCGGCGGCTTTTAAGCACCAGCTGGAAGAAGAGAGAGCTCGCCAGGCGGCGGCTAAGTCCGATTTGATGATGAAAATCGAAGAAGCCAAGCGGCTTCAGTTGGGAACTGAATTTGTTCAGGGACCCCTGGAAGGCCCGGTTACTGTGAGCGTGGGGGACAATCTTTATAAGAAAGTGGGCGGGGCGGAGATTATTGTTAAGGATGGGATTGTTCAGGAAATTCGTAATGTGTAAATGCAAATCGATATTTTAACCCTTTTCCCTGAAATGTTTCAGGGACCGCTTAACGAAAGTTTACTCAAAAAAGCCCAAGAAAAGGGCTTTTTGAGTATTAAAGCCGTTGATCTTCGGGACTTCACGACGGATAAACACCGAACCGCTGATGACACTCCTTATGGGGGGGGGCCGGGCATGGTGATGAAGGTCGATCCCATTGCTAAAGCGCTATCAAGAGTCAAAAGTCAAAAATCAAAAACGATATTAATGTGTCCAAGCGGAAAGCTTTTAACTCAAGATAGGGTTAAGGGCTTAGCAAAGGAAGAACATCTTATTATTATTTGTGGACATTATGAAGGAGTAGATGAAAGGGTTAGAGAATTAGTAGAGGAAGAAATTTCCATTGGTGATTATGTGCTGACGGGGGGAGAAATTCCGGCTATGGTTTTAGTAGATGCTCTTGCCCGACATGTTCCTGGAGTAGTGAAAGAGGAAGAATCAGTTAGAAAAGATTCTTTCTATGAAGATCTTTTAGATTACCCCAGCTACACCCGGCCAGAAGAATTTGAAGGAAAAAAAGTACCCGAAGTTTTGCTTTCTGGTAACCATGCGGAAATTGAAAGGTGGCGGAGGAAGGAAGCTTTGCGGCGAACCCTTTATCGTCGGCCGGACCTTTTGGCCAAATTAGAATTATTAGATCAGGATTGCAAGTTGCTCGAAGAAATTTTTTTAGAGCCCTAACGTCTTTGAGGCAAATATGGCATCAATTTATATATCCCTATTGCACTATCCTGTTTATAACAAACGCAAAGAAACTGTAACTACCTGCATCACAGGCTTTGACCTGCACGACATTGCTCGCACGGCCTTGACTTACGGGGTCAAAAAGTATTACGTGGTTAACCCCCTACCGGCACAGCGAGAGTTTGCCCGACGTATTTTTGAATTTTGGATGGATGAAGAATCCCTCGAGTTTAACTGGACAAGAGCCGAAGCCTTTAAGCTTATCTCGATCAAAGCTGACCTTGATGAAGTTATCGAAGAGATTAAAGAAACGGAAAGCCTCAGGCCGAAGATCATTGCCACTTCCGCTAAACCTCGAGGAAATCTCTCTTTTAGAAGTTTGAAGCTTGAGATCAGAAATTCTAATCTCCCTTATTTGATTTTATTTGGGACGGGGTGGGGCTTGGCAGAGGAAGTATTCGATAAGGTTGACAGTGTCTTGGAACCTATTGTAGGAACAGGAGATTATAACCATTTGCCAGTTCGCTCCGCAGCTGCTATAATATTAGATAGATTAATGTCGGGACATTATTAATCATGTCCCGTACAAATCCCATACAAAGGGGTGTCATTTCAGATGGGAGTTATTGAAGATATTGAAAAGTTACAAATGAAAAAAGAAATCCCACAGTTCAAGGTAGGAGACACGGTGAAGGTTTATTCCAAGATTGTGGAAGGGGGTAAGGAGCGTTTGCAGGGCTTTGAAGGAATAGTGATCAAGTTTTGTGGTGGAGGCAATAGGAAGAATTTCACCGTGCGAAAAATAGTTCAAGGGGTAGGGGTGGAAAGAACTTTTCCTCTTCATTCCCCAAAAGTGGAACGCATTGAAGTTATTCGAAGCGGGAAAGTAAGAAGAGCTAAGCTTTTTTACTTGCGTAAACGAATTGGGAGTGAAGCTACCAAAGTAGCGGAAGAGGCCCAAGCGGTGGGAACCAGCGAAAGGACGGCAGAAAGTGCCGCGGTTTAGTTTTCTTTCTGCAAAGCCCCGTTGGGTTCATTGGTTATTTGATTGGGCGGAAACCATTATTGTTGCTCTTCTTTTAGCTTTGGCCATCCGAGCTTTTTTCTTACAAGTATTTTGGATTCCTTCCGGTTCTATGGAACCCACCTTAGATATTGGCGATCGCATTGTGGTAGACAAGGTTAGTTATTACTTTCGTGATCCAGCGCGCATGGAAATAGTGGTTTTTAGACAAGTGGCTTCTTTTGATGGTTCAAAAAAAGATTTGATTAAAAGGTTGGTGGGCTTGCCCGGAGAAACCTTAGAAATTAAAGAAGGAATTATTTACATTAATGGAAAAGCTTTGGAAGAAAAGCATACTATGAATCCTGATTTTTCTAATTTTGGTCCTGTGGAAATTCCTCCTGATGCTTACTTTGTGATGGGGGACAATCGACCTGCTTCGGCGGACAGCCGTTATTTTGGTTTTTTGCCTCGAAGAAATTTGATTGGCCGCGCCTTTTTAAGAATCTGGCCCTTCAGTAAGTTTGGTTTGATTTTTTAAAAAGGAAAAGAAGAAAAGCCTTGTGCTACTTGACTTTTATGGAATCCATCTGCTAAAATCCTTGTAAATTAAGGCAGAGAAAGGAGGTGAGTTAAGTGAATAAGCAAGAACTTTGTGCTCAAGTGGCTAAACAAACCAAGTTGTCTAAGACTCAGTGTATGGCAGTTCTGGATGCTACTTTTGGTGCCATTGAAGGTGCTCTAAAGAAAGGGCAGGAAGTGCGTTTGATTGGTTTTGGTACCTGGAAGAAAACGCGTCGCAAAGCTCGAGCTGGTCGAAATCCCCAAACTGGCAAAACGATTACAATTCCCGCACGCAACATAGTAAGGTTTTCCATGGGACAGCACCTCTATGATATGTTGAATTAAATTTTGCCCCCTATCTTTAGTTTTAATAACTATCGGTAGGGGGTCTTTTTTTGCCACTTTTTGTCACCGATGACGAAATCTCGCTACTCTTTTATGTGGCCAAAAGTTACAAGTTTCAGGTGTCGAACTATAGGTCTTAGGTTGCCGGCCTTGATTTTTTTATGGTCTTAATAGCAAATATTGACTTCAGGGAAAGACGCGCGACTTATTAACCTAAAGCTTGCGATTCCTCTGGCAATAAAATTGCTTCTCTTTTTGCATCATGGGCATGGAAAGTTATCAACAAGGCATTAAAGGCGAAGAGCTAGCAGAGAAATACTTGAGTCAGTTGGGCTATGAAATTCTTGAAAAAAATTTCCGTTCTCAGCAGGGAGAGATTGATCTGGTGGCAAAAGAAGGAGGATTTTTGGTTTTTGTGGAAGTGAAAAATTATTCTTATCGGAGCCTGGGAAAACCGGCGGCAGTGATTAAAAAAAGTAAAAAAGAAAGTATCATTCATGCAGCTCGTTATTACCTGTATAAAAATCGCATTAAAAATGTAAATTGTCGTTTTGATGTCATAACTATTTATCGAGGGATAGATGGTTCGAGAAAAATAGAGCTCTACCGAAACGCGTTTTTCGTAAATTAAAAAAGGAAGGACAAGTTATGTTAGTAAAAATAAATTCCGCAGCAATTTTAGGGTTAGAGGGATATTTGATAGAAGTAGAAGTAGATGTGCAAAGAGGTTTGCCTGGGCAATCGATAGTTGGGTTGCCCGATGCCTCGGTAAAAGAGTCACGAGATCGAGTAAGAGCGGCCATTGAAAATTCGGGTTTTGAATTTCCTGCGGGGTATTTTACCATTAATCTTGCCCCTGCAGACACTAAGAAAGAAGGGCCGCTTTATGATCTTCCCATTGCTTTAGGGATGCTTTTAGTTTCTGAACAATTTTCCGCTAAGAATCTTGATGACCAAGTAATTTTGGGAGAACTTTCCTTAGATGGGACCGTACGAGGAGTCAATGGAATTTTACCCATTTGTCTTTCCCTTAAAGATAAAGGAAAAAAGAAAGTTTTAGTTCCTCGGGCCAATGCGGATGAAGCCGCGCTAGTAGAAGGCATCGAAGTTATCCCGGTTTCTACTTTGAAAGAAGCGGTTGATTATTTAGCAGGAGTCAAATTTATTTCTGCTCACAGGGTTGATATTAAAGCTCTTTTTTGTTTGGAGCCTGACGAAGGTTTAGATTTTTCAGAGGTTAAAGGCCAGGGGCATGTTAAGCGGGCCTTAGAGGTGGCAGCGGCAGGGGGTCATAACGTGCTCCTGGTCGGTCCTCCGGGATCGGGGAAAACCATGTTGGCGCGGCGCTTGCCTACCATCCTTCCCCAACTTTCTCTTTCGGAAGCGCTAGAAGTAACGAAGCTCTACTCGGTGACGGGCTTGTTAAACGGAAAAGGAGCCCTGATTACTAAGCGACCTTTTCGTTCGCCTCATCATACTACCTCAGACATTGGCATAATTGGGGGTGGGAGAATTCCTCGGCCCGGAGAGGTTTCCCTCGCCCATTTGGGAGTCCTTTTCCTTGATGAGTTTCCCGAATTTGATCGAAATGTGTTAGAAGTTTTGCGGCAACCCTTGGAAGATGGCAAAGTAACTATTTCCCGAGCCCATGCGACCTTGACTTATCCCGCCCAATTTATGTTAGTAGCGGCGATGAATCCTTGCCCCTGCGGCAACTATCTTGATCCGGTGAAGGTTTGTACTTGTTCTTCTTTTAAAGTCCAGCGTTATTGGGGCAAACTTTCTGGCCCTCTTTTGGATCGCATCGATTTGCATATTGAAGTTCCTCGTTTAAAAAAAGAAGAACTTATACACTATCCCGAAGGCGAAACCTCCCAGGAAATTAGAGAGAGAGTAACCAAAGCCCGAGAACTTCAACGTCAAAGATTTCAGGGCAGTGGTACTTTTTGCAATGCGCGTATGACCCCTAAACAAATAAAAGAATTTTGTCATCTGGAGGGGGAAGCGGAAGCCCTTTTAAAAGCGGCGGTTTTAAATTTGCGCTTGTCTGCTCGTGCTTATGATCGAATTTTGAAAGTATCTCGCACCATTGCGGATCTCGATGGCTCCGAAAAAATTAGAGCCGAGCATGTGGCCGAAGCCGCTCAATATCGATCTTTGGATCGCAAAGGAGGTGAATACGATGTATCGGGTTCTATATCAACTTCCTTTTAATTCTGTTAGAGAAATTTACATGCGTTCCGATGAACTCCAGGCTTGGTTGCGTTGGAATTGGCTAAAAGAAAGAATCATTCACTACGAAAAAGTGGCATAAATAGTTTTATTTAGATTATGAGCAAAGGAGGTGAGAAGTATGTCGGAAAATGTCCGTGGTGGTCAGGAGTTATTCTCCCGCATGATTAAAGCTGGGCGAAGGACCTATTTTATTTCGGTTAAGAACGCACGGAATGGTTCTCGAAAATACATAACCTTAACCGAAAGCCGGCTGAATGACCAAAACAAATTCGATCGGTTCCGAATTTTGTTCTTCCCGGATAAACTTGAAGAATTTGTTTGTGCTTTACAAGATGCCGCCGAGGTGCTAGCTTAGGCAAATGGGGCACTCTTAAGATTTAAGGGTGCCCTAAACTTTTATTTTTTCTTCTGGGGTAAAGCGATACAATACTAATCCGGAAAGGAGCTTGGGATAGAAGAAAGTTGACTTGTGGGGTAATTTTTCAAATTTGGAAGCGATAGCTACGATTTCTTCAATTTTAGTTGGATTTAAAAGAAAGGCAAAATTTGCCCCTTCGTCTACCATGCGCACGGCTTCTTCAACCTTATTAGTGTAAATAACTTTACTTTCAGTTTCATGTGCGATACCTAAGATTCGATCGAAAACCAAATAATGTAAGATGTTGACATCTAGGGTTTTCCAGGCCTTAGGTTTTTCTTCCGCTACCATTTCTTCCAGGCTAGCTTCGCTTCTTAATTTTAAAAGAAAATATCTATTTTCCCCTAAATAAAGAGCAAAAGTATGACTTTCCTTCCCTACTCGGGATAAGTCCTTTAGTAATTTTTTTCTAACTTTCTCCGCAGTTTTAGGTTTTGCTAAATAAGGAAGAACTTCAAAAAAGAGACCAAGCTCTTGTTCAAAACGGACGGGATCAAAATAAGGTAAATTTTTAACTACTCGGTGGATGGGCAGAACTACTAATCCTTTTTCTTCTAAGGGAGTAAAGTACATCATGACGTGGTTATAGGCTTCGTCTTCGGTAAACTTAGTGTTTTTTTCTTTCAATTCGTTGCGGTAGCGAAGCGTGGCTTCATAACGATGATGTCCATCAGCAATAAAAACTGCTTTGTCTTTCATTTCTTTTATAATTTTGGAAAGGGGAGCTTTGTGGTCCACCTGCCACAGCCGATGGAGGACTTGATTTTGATCTTTTACCTCAATTAATGGTTTTCTACGCATAAAAGGTTTTAGGATTTTTAAAATTTTCCCTTTAGGGTCAGAGTAAAGAGAAAATACGGCATCTAAATTGGCGTTAGTGGCGCGCAGAAGTTGGAGACGATCCAGTTTAGCCTTAGGATAGGTTTCTTCGTGAGGGAAAACTTTGCTTCGGCCAAAGTCCTCGAGACGAAGCAAACCGATAAAGCCTAAACGGGCAAATAGTTTTCCGGACAACTTAAATCTTTGTTCATAAACATAGAATGAGGGCTTTTTCGCTTTTATTAAAATTTCGTGTCTCAGCCATCCATCTAAAAAGGCAGCCGCTCGCACATAACGATTGTTATATTCGCTGTCACCTGGAAAATCCTTCCCTAAAATAAGGCGGATAACATTAAAGTTATGAAGGCGGTAAAGTTCTTCTTGCTCTTGAGGACTGATAATATCGTAGGGTGGGGACATGACTTTGGCGAGATTTTTGACCTTGTCCTTGTTATAAATAATTCCTTGAAAGGGAAAAACTTTAACCATAAACCTAGCTAGCAGCCACCGGAGAAGTTTCTGGCCGCTTGATCTTTCCTCCCGTAATTAATTCTAAAATTCTCTCTAAATCTTCTTTGGAATAAAATTCAATTTCGATTCTTCCCCGCTCGGGGGTGCCGAAAATCCTAACCTTGGTTGCCAGATGTTCCGTTAATTGTTCAATTAAAGAATTAAGCTCAACGTTTTGGGTATAAGCCCGTTTGCGGCCACCCTTTTTCTTAACCAAAGGTTTTTCTTCTTTTCCCGTGACAAGGATTTCGGTGTCGCGCACGCTTAAGTTTTTCTTTATGATCTCTCGCCAGAAATACAACTGCTTATCTGCTTCTTCTAGAGTTAGAAGTGGTCGAGCATGGCCTACGGTAATTTCTCCTTTGCGCAAACTTTCTTTGATTTGTTTAGGGAGAGAAAGAAGGCGAATCATATTGGCTACCGTAGAGCGATCTTTTCCTACCCGGGCGGCGATTTGTTCTTGGGTTAAACCAAATTCAGAGGAAAGACGAGCATACCCTTCAGCTTCATCCATGGGATTAAGATCTTCCCGCTGGAGGTTTTCTACTAATGATAACTCTAAGGCCTGTTCGTCCGTAAAATCTTTTACAATAGCGGGAATGGCCGTAATTCCCGCTAACTTGGCGGCTCGCAACCTTCGTTCTCCTGCTACAAGCTCATACTTTCCATTGCGCATCCGAGTAATAACCGGCTCGATTACCCCCTGGGATTTGATGGATTCCGCTAATTCTTGAAGAGCTTCTTTGGGGAAGCGCGTGCGGGGCTGACGAGGATTGGGAACAATCATATTAAGGTCTAAATTAATAATGGTTCTTCCCCCAGTGAAAACCGACCCCTGAGGGATGAGTGCTCCTAGACCTTTGCCTAAACCACGCTTAGAGTTGGCCATCTTCTAACACCTCCCGGCATAAATTTTCATAAGCTTCTGCTCCCCTGCTTGCTGGATCATAAAAAATAATCGGCTGTCCAAAACTGGGAGCTTCGGCTAAACGGATATTACGGGGAATAACAGTTTTAAAAACCTTATTGCCAAAGTACTTTCTGGTTTCTTCTGCTACTTGGCTGGAGAGCAAAGTGCGTGGATCGAACATGGTTAAAACAATTCCTCGAATTTTTAAAGAAGGGTTAAGGCTTTCTCTCACTAATTCTAAGGTATGGGTGAGCTGGCTGATTCCTTCTAAAGCATAATATTCACATTGGATAGGAATGATAACTTCGTTAGCTGCGGTTAAGGCATTTACGGTTAACAGGGAAAGAGAAGGGGGGCAGTCGATAATCATAAGATCGTAAAGGTCTTTAACTGAAAGAAGGGCCTCTTTGAGGCGCGTTTCTCTTCTTTCCAGAGAAACTAACTCGACTTCCGCCCCAGCCAGGCGAGGGGTGGAAGGGAGAATATCTAAATTTGCAATGCTGCTTTTAACAATCACTTCTTGGGGGGGGATATTTTCGATAATTACATTATACAAGCAGAGCCCGAGCTGGCGGCGGTCTAATCCTAGGCCTACACTGGCATTGCTTTGGGGATCGATATCAATCAGCAGCACTCTTTTGCCAAAGGTTGCCAAATACGCCGCTAAATTTACCGTGGTAGTGGTTTTGCCTACTCCGCCCTTCTGATTTACAACGGCATAAGCAGTAGCCATGGTTAATTAAATTATATCATAAGGGTCTTTTTTTTGCCATTCCTGCTCGGCGGGGGTATAGGGGGGGGGTTTCTTTGACTTTGTCAATGATTACCAAGGAGCGCTCGGGAAATTTTTTCACTTCCTTTAGTTTTCCGCCTAAAATTTCCATAGCTTTTTTTGCTTCTTCGATTTCGTTTTCCACGGCTACTTCTTTGTAAGCGACAAAGATTCCCCCTACTTTTACTAGCGGTAAGCAATATTCGCAAAGTACATTTAGTTTTGCTACGGCGCGGGAAACGGCAAGCTCAAAAATTTCACGATGGTCATGAGCATAATCTTCAGCGCGGGACCAGACAGCTTCTGTGTTTTCTAAGGATAAGATTTGGATGAGGTGTTTGAGAAATTCAACTTTTTTTCTCGTGGCTTCGAGTAGAGTAAGTTTGATTTTTGGGCAAGCAATTTTTAGCGGAATCCCCGGGAAACCCGCTCCTGCTCCTACGTCCACGACCGATTGGTTGGTTAAAGAGAATACTTTTAAAAGCAGAAGTGAATCTTCAAAATGTTTTTTGCGTATTTCTTCTGGGCTGGTTATAGCCGTAAGATTAAATTTTTTATTCCATTCCAGAAGTTCTTGAAGGTAGCGGTCAAATAAGAAAGAAGCATTGGGGGCTGGAAATGACTCGTTTACCACGGAAGGCGCTTAAAAAGCTTGGCCGATAGAGAAATGCATGACCCCTTCTCCAAAGGCCTTACCGCTTGGAACTCCCCAATCCAGGCGAATGGGGCCTAAAGGAGTATTGATACGCAAGCCCGGGCCCCAACCAGAGATAAATTGCGCAAAGTCGGGCTTTCCTTCATCCCAGGCGTTTCCCCAATCGTAAAAGAAAACGCCTTGGAAGAGATCAGAAAAGTTCAAGCGATATTCGATGTTGGTAATTAATTTTCTTCTTCCAGTCCTTGCTTCCGAAGGATAATAGCCACGAACGGTATTTGCTCCTCCTGCCCAATACAATTCTCCAAACGGGACATCGCCAAAGCCAATCCCCACCCCGGCATGTAAAGCTAATACTTGGTTTTCAAAAATCGGATAGTAATGATTGAGATCCCAGCCAATTTTGGTAAAACTGGTTACAGAACTAGCTGTTTTCCAACCTTGTTTGAGGTCTAGGTTGTAATAGCGACCTTCTTTAGGGTTGAGCCAAAAGTCACGGGTGTCGAAAGAAAGACCTAGGCCGATGGTATCCGAGCGATAAGGTTCAAAACTAGAGGTTCCGTAAGGTGAAACATTCTCACTCCCCAAGGTCCAGGAAATGTTGTAAAAATCGCTTAGAGGTTTGCTTAAAGTAAAATCAAAGCCATTATAAACCCCATCTTGGGTTGTGAGGAGAATATCTCGACCAATAGTTAACCAACGTCGGAAAGTAAGGGCCGTGTGGTCGCCTAGTTTTTGAGGCCAAAACCAAGGGTTGTAATACTTAAATTGGTAAGTAGAGAGTTGTTGTCCAGATTGCCCACGAATTAGCAGCCCCTGGGCGGTACCAAATAGATTATTGATCGAAAGGTCAATAAAGCCAAACCATCCCTCTCGTTCTCCATAGCCCCCACCAAAGTTGATGGTGCTGGTTCGGGTTTCTTTTACTTTTAATTGTAAGACCACTTTATCTTTAGTAGTGCCCGGTTCAAAATTGGGCGTTACTTCGGAAAAGAAGCCCAAATTAAAGACTCTTCTCAAATCCTGCTTGAGGACATTTTCATTGAGAACCGTTCCCGGCTTGGTTTTTAATTCCCTTAAGATTACATAATCTTGGGTAACTTCATTTCCTTCTAAAGAGATGGATTCTACCATGCCTTCAACTACTTTAAAATGAAGAATATGGGTTTTGGGGTCAGTATCCACATCAATTACTCGGGCTAAAAGATACCCATCCTTTTTATAGCGGGCATTAACTCTTTCGATATCTTCTTGGAGCTTCTTAAAATTCAGAACCTCACCTTTCTTGCTTTCTATAAGAGAAAGCAGTTCGGAAGTAGAATAAACGGTATTCCCTTCGAAAACGATATCTTTGATTTCCGGATTTTCTGTGACCTTAAAAATAACTTTGGTGCCTTTTGCCAAAGCTTCATAGGTGGAAGAAACATCTGCAAAGTAGCCAAGCGCGTAGATGGCTTTTAAATCGGCTTTTATTTTTTCCTCTGAAACCTTTTCCCCAACTCTTGTAAAAATCGCATCTAATATTTCATTTTCAGGAACTAATTTATTTCCTTGAATTTCTATGGCGGCAATGGTAGAAGGAACTTTGAGGGTCTCAGCTTGAGCTGGGAAAAGTCCACAAGTAAAACACCATAACCAGGCGGCCCATAGTAGCCAGCAGCCGGGTGAGGGTCGAAAGTTAAAAAAAACTCTAGGCTGCCTTCGTTCCGATTTCCATCGGGACTTTGGCAGGCAGGTCTTTGGTCTTTGATCTTTGGTCTTCGGGCTATTTTTCATTTTACCAAAAACTAAAACCGGCTTTCAGAGTAATTTTTTGATAGCCGGTGGTTGGTTCGGCTAAACTTATTGGTTCTCGATAGTATATTATAGACCAAATGGGGGTGATTTTGTAGGTCAGTTGATAGTTAAAGGTTGTTTGTCCAGGAACCCCTGGCGTTTCTTCCATGGCCTGGGCATAACGCACGTCGATATAAAGACGGTCGGTAATTCCTTTAATAAAACCTACGCTCCAGGCGGGTTTTTCTTCTTCGAAGCTCGGAGTTTCCTTAACTCCTAGAGCTTCTCTAATTTTAGGGCCAAAATTGTATTCCAGAGTTAAACTTTCAAGCCCTAAGGCCTTTTCTGCTTCTCTTTCTAAAGTGCGGAAAAGCAAGGTTTGAACGCGACTGTTTAGATAGTCGGCCAAAACTAAGTTAGGGTCAACTTTTTCTTCTGTTCCTTTTGGTTCTCGCCCAATCCCAGCTAAGGATTTGATGAAATCAGGAAGGAGCATGACTTTTAGTTCTTGTTCGCTGTAAGCAGCCGGAATGAGTTCGGGGGGGCTTTTGGTTTTGTCTTCCGTAAAACCTAAAAGGGAAATTTTTAAGCCCCTTTCTTCTTCTTTGGCTCCAATAACTCCCTTTAATTTTGCTAGCACCGTGACTTGTTGAGTTAAGTATTCGCCGCTGGGCTGCTTTTCTTTTTCTTCGATATTTACCGAGGAGGTTAGGTTAATTTCTGGGAATAGCCCTTCTTCGCCATTGAAAAGAACATAATTTTCCTCGATTTTTGCCGGATCATAGGGGAAGAAACGTTCTTGCTTTTCAGGGGGAAGGAGCGAAAATTCGCGATTTAAAATATTAAGGCTTCCGCGTTTAATGGCTACTTTCCCTAATAGAGAAGGAGTTTGAAGACTGCCAGAGATTTTTAGGTTTTCTGCTGCTACCTCGAGATTCATGAAGACATTACTCAAATTCAAGGTTATGACATTTCCCATAACGGCGTAGGTGTTTTTGCCCAAAGTCATTCCGAGATCGAAATTTAGAGGAATAATCTTTTCTGAAGGTAAACCCTGGGAAATAGTTATTAGAGCGTTTTCCGAGTCAATTTTCCCTTTGAGCAGCGGTCCTTCCTTTAAAGTTGGAGAGAAAGGTCCGGTGAGAGTCAATTCTTTGATATTTAGTTCTCCAGCATAAAGATTTGGAAAAGCTAGCATAAGGGAAGAAGGGCTAAAAGATAGGTTTAACCAGATTTCACTTTTGGCAGAGAGAAGCTGGCTAAAATTAATGGTCCCAGCAAGTCCCAAGGAATTATTCCAGCCGGAAGTCGTATTCCCTGACCAAAGACCTTTAAGAAATTTTATTTCTAAAAGGCCTTTTTTAAAAGAGGCCTGACCTTCGATTTTTTGTATTTCGGAATCAAGCGCGCGCACATAAAGAGAAGCATCGGAGATTTGAGCTTCTCCGCTGGCTTCTAGATTTTCTAAACTACCCGAAATTTTAGCAGAGAGAAAAGCTTTTCCCGCGCGCCAGCAAATTTCATCTGTGAGTAAATTTAAAAGTCCCCAAGCATTGTCTTTTAAGTTTACTTCTAAATTAATTTTTCCCGAGGGGGAAAGAGGAATGGTGCCAGAAAGGCCAGAAGGTTGATTTTGCTCAAGCAAAGAAAAATCGTAAAGATAAAGATAGTCGTTTTTCTTAACCAAAGATAAGGAAACCTGATCATATTTGATACCTGCTAGCACTAAGTTCTTTCCCGCGGCAGAAAGGGAAAGAATAGGATTGGAAAGGGGACCGTGAAGATCGGCATTCATGCTGAAAGAACCTTTAAACTCTTTTTGGGGAAAGATGGCTTGCAAAATTTCTAAGGGCAGGTTGCTAGCAGTAAAGTAAAGAAACAGGTCTTTTCCAAAATGGTAGGAGCCCTGGGCACTAAGAATTCCTTCTTGCTTAACCAGCCGGGCTTTTTCTACCTTTAACTCTTGGTTTTTAAAAGAGGCCTCAACTAAAACTTTGTCAAAGGAAAAATTTCCAAAGAAGCCATGATTAAGAGAAAGAGAAAAATTGCCTGAAGGATTGGTTATTTCTCCTTTAACCTCAAAGGTTCCGGCTAGTAACCCTCCTAGGTTTTCTTCTGGAGCAACCTTTAAGCTTTCTTCGAATTGGGTTTGAAAAGCGTGCCACATCTTTAGAAAGCAGTTTTTTTCTCCGTTGGCAGAATAGAGCTTGAGAGAAGTAGCTTCCTTCCAAGCTTTCTCCTTTTCAGGAGGGAAGTAAAGAGGATGTATTACGGCGGGTTTGCTTTCGGGGGCGGAAGCTATTGTTTGTGAGATTTTTCCCCAAATTGCTTGGGTTAAGTGATAAGTTGAGGAAAAATCAGCATTAATTATTTCTAATTTTAAATCAGTAGAAATCTTTGGGGAAAAATCTATTTTGCCAGAAAGAAGATAAAGGCCATTTTGATGATAGATTTTAAGAGGAGAAAGAAAAGTTAAACGTTGGTTTTCAAGATTTATACTTCCCGAAAGCTCTTCAAAAGATATTTCTTGAAAGCGAAAAGGTAAAATCCAGAAGGAAGCTTGTAAAACAGGACTTCCGATTTTTCCAGATAGAAGGGCTTTTAGTCCTATTTTCCCCTCCATTCTTCCATACTTTTCTAAAGCTTTATGTAAGTAAAGGAGATCTGTAGTTCCTTCTAGGGAGCCCCGCAAATCTCCTTCCTGGCTGAGAAACAAATCTAAGGCCAGACTTCCTTCGGGCAATTTAAGCTGACAAGGAGAGATGAGCAGATTGTGATTTTTCCAGGCAAAACCAACATCTAAATTGGAAACCAGGATACCTGCTATTTCGCCTTTTTCTATTTTTGCTTTGCCATAAAGGTTAAGGTCAAAGAGGGGATCGAGCGAGGTCAATTTGGTTTCTGCTGGAATTATTCCTGTAATTTCTACTTCTAGGCTTGCCCTTCCTTTAGGATTTTGTGCTTCCGAAGGTAAAAAGTAGTTTAAAATTTTAAAATTTTCAAGTTCCAGATTTTTCCCGGAGATGGTTAGCCGAGTAGGAATTCCTAGCCCAGTTTGCCCTTGAGCTAAAAGAGTTGAATTTTCTTTTCGAAAATAAGCTTCTTCGATTTGGATTTTCCCTTCCCCAATTTTTACTTTTCCTTCCGCCAGGTCGAAAGTTTGTAGACCTATTTTCCCATTGCGTAGGATAGCTTTTCCTTCCGCGCGCAGGTGACGAAGGGGAGAGGATAAAAAGGCCTGGTCTAATTTTCCCTTAAGAGAACCTTGAAATTGGTCGACAAGTACCTTCATTTCGCCCAGCACGTTTTTGCCGGAAAGCTGAAAACCAGAGGCCTGAGCCTGTAAATCAAAAGCAAAATCAGCCCCAATCTTTCCTTGGGAAGAAAAGGAAACCTTTCCTGAAGCGGCCGAAAAATTTTCGAGGATTAAATCCTGTTCCTCCCAGCGAAAGGCGGCTTTCATTTCTTGGAGAGGTTGGCCAAAAACAAGGGTCTGAGAAAGATGGGTTTGAATTTGGCCGCGCAGGTGATTTAAAGGGCCAGTGAGCAGTAAATTTCCTTTCATTTCACCTTCGATTCCCGGAGCATTTTGGGCTAAAGCAGCCAAGTCGATTTTTGAAAACTGACTTTGAAGTTGCAGGATAGGGAATTTTTGGCTAAGGTCTAAAGATAAAGTTCCAGAGGCATTTCCCTGCCAAAGATTAGCTAATTTAAATTGACCGCCTAAAAGATGGCCTCTTTTGCGAAACTCGGCCTCAGCCTTAAATTTTTGTTGAAAAATTTCTCCTTCAGCTACTGAGAGTTTGAGGTCTAAGTTAAGCTTAGAAAAGTCATAAATTCGTCCCGAAAGTAAAAAAGGAATTTGATGGATTGCCACTTGAAAGTTAGGGAAAGAAATATTTTCATCGGCTAAAAAGATATCACCGCTTGCTTTAGAAAAAGGGTAAGTTTGAAAAATTCCGGAGGCCTCTTTGAGGGTGGCACGCCCAATTAAAGCTACTGGCCAACCCTTGGTTTTTGGGGGAGAAACTTGCAAAAAAAGATTAGCTGTACCTTGGGTAAAGATCAAATCAGAGAAGGGAAGGGCATAATTTCCCCATTTGCTTAGTGATAATTGGTTGGCCTTTAGTTGCGCTTCGTATTTTCCCGTTTTTAAGTGATACCAGCCATTTAATTTAAAAAATTCTGGGATTTTTCCAGAGAGAGAAAATTTAATTAGTTCTTTTTTTCTAAGATCAAAAGCTCCATTAACTTCGGTAGCCTCGGCTAAAAAGCTGCTTGGCTGAGGACGAAAACCTAAAGCGTCAAAGTAGTGAAGGCGGCACATTTTTAAAAGGATTCTTCCGCGAAAGGTAGGGAGAGAAGGCGAAGGGGCATTTTTTTCTGCCCGCAGAGTTAAGATATTCCAGTGACCTTTTTCATTTCTTATAATTTTGAAATCTCCATGCTCCACGATAATTTTAGTTAGAGCAGGAACAATATCTCCTTTATGGTAAATATATTTAAAGGGGTTAAAGTTTAGTATTAATTTTTTTGAATTTCCAATTTCAGGGATCAAAACCTCTTCTAGAATAATTTGCCCAAGGATTATTCCAGAGGCCTTTTTAATCGTGACTTTCTTTTGAAAAAGATCAGAGAAGCTTTTTTCCGCCTGTTCTTTGACATTTTGATAAAGGGTGTCCCGCCAGGCGAAAATCGAGAAAGCAAAAACTTCTCCCGTTAACCATAAGATAAGACCTATCGCAATGCTAGTTATTTTAAATTTCACTTGTCCCCTCAAAACCAGTATGTGATTACCATTATTATACCCTAATTTTTACTTTTTATTGCTTTGTGTCAACCCCTTTTTGTGTTCCTCTTCTTTTGGAAATTGGTTATTGGTAATTTAACACAGCGCCCGCAGGGCTTATGTCCAACAGGAATTTTTGCATTTTTAAGTATGTATTTTTGATTTTTTATTTTTGATATTTGATTTTTATCTCAGGGTGAGTTCCTCAAGGTTCAGCTAAAAATGATTCCCACTAAAACGGAGAAAAGAGGAGAAAGAATCAAATCAAAAGCTAGTTCCGATTTTAACCTAACCTTTTGATAAACCATGCCTGGTTCGTTGACTTTTATCCAGTTTTCTAGAAATAAAATCAAGCCCACCCGGAGGAATGTCTTGACGAAGATTATTAGGGGAATTAAGTAAAGAATACTATGATACACTAAGCAATAAGTGATAATTCCTCTTTCTAATATTCCATCCCAATCCCAGACAAAACCTCTTTTTTCTCTAAGAATAAAAACCTTTAGATAGTGAAGGAGTATGGTTCCTCCTAAAGTGGAAATTATTAAGGCAATTAAAAACTTCATCTAGCTCCCCAAGCTTAGTGTTCTATTCTATCAATAACCCCCATCCCCATTCCCCTTCCCCCTTAGAAAGGGGAAGAGGTTCAGGGGTTAGGGTTATTATATTATACCTTAGATTAAAGTGGACAACCATAAAGGTTGTCCATACATTTGAAACGAACGAAGGGGGTGAAAACAAAACAATGTAGGGACAGGGTTCATCCCTGTCCGAATCAAAATGAATAAACGGACAGCCACAAGGGCTGTCCCTACATTTGGAATGAACAAAGGTGTGAAAATAAAATATTGTAGGGCAAGGGTTTATCCCTTGCCGAAATAATAAACAGGCGGACAACCATAAAGGTTGTCCCTACATTTGGGGTGAAAATGATATAATAACATAAAGTGAAGAAAATAATTGTTCTAATCTTTATATTGCTTTTACCTTTTGAGTTTAGGGAATCCCCAGAGATTCTTCCCCGACAAAAAAGAAAGTCCGAGCGAGGTTTGTATATTACGGCTTACACAGCTCAGCTTCCCAGAAAATTTAATGAACTTAAGAGACGTGCCAAGGAAGTAGGGCTTAATACTTTAGTAATCGATGTAAAAGAGATTTTAAGCCGACCTTACCTTCAATTAGCACGAGAGAGGAAAATAAATAGTCAGGTTAAAGTTTCTCCTAGTCCTTGGCTGGCAAAGCTTGTTTGGGAACTTCATCAGGACGGTTTTATTGTTACGGCTCGAATAGTAGTTTTTAAAGACGACCATTTGGTATTGGCTCGGCCGGACTTAGGAGTTCGGGTGGAGGGGGGAGGTTTATATCGGGATCATAAAGGGGGAAAATGGGCGGACCCATATGCAGATGAAGTTAGGTTATATAATGCTTTGATTGCCGAAACTGCCGCTCTTTCGGGAGTGGATGAAATTCAATTTGATTATATTCGTTTTCCTGCAGAGGGTGCTGCTCACAAAATAATCCTTCCTTACCAGAAAAAGGACCAAGGTCGGGTAGAAGTTATTTGTAGCTTTCTTAACGAAGTGAGAGAAAGAATTGCTAAATATCATACTTCCCTGGCCGTTGATATTTTTGGAGTTACCGCTTGGCAAAGTAAAAACGATATTATCAACCTTGGACAGGACTTAAAACAAATGGCAAAATATTTGGATGTTTTGTCTCCCATGTTTTATCCTTCGCATTTTCATGCCGGCTATGATGGTTACGCTAACCCTGGTAGTTATCCTTACTATTTTGTGAATACCGGGGTAAAGAAGGCAAAAGAAATTTTATCTGGCGAGGCGACCATTTTGGTTCCTTGGATTCAGGGTTTTAATCTGCGTTCGCCTAACTTTGGACCTGGTTATATGCTTGAACAAATTAAGGCCTGCAAAGATGAAGGAGTAGATCGTTATCTTATTTGGAATGCTCGCAATGATTATGAGGTTACCTTTCAGGCGCTTAGAAAAAGAGTTGACTTATAATCATTTTTTGCTAATATTAGTTAGCCTTGTTGCCTCAAGGCAAAAGGAGGTGAGATAGAGCATGAAAGTTATTAATTGGATTGCCTTGATTCTAGTGATTATCGGCGCTCTAAACTGGGGACTGGTTGGCTTATTCAACTTAGATTTGGTGGCCGCAATTTTTGGGGCAATGACCATTCTTTCTCGTACGGTTTACGTCTTAGTAGGAATTGCCGCTATTTACATTGCTTTTATTTCTGCTCAACTGATGAAGTAAAACTCAACCGGACGGTGGCAAAGGGGTAGGGAATTTCTTGTCTCTACCCCTTTTTGTTTTTCTGCATAAAATTATCTAAACTTTTCTGATGGTTGGTGTGTAAGGTCAGCCATGAAGTTTTGCGAGCGAAGCGAGCAAATACTTCATGGTGGAGCTGGCGGGAGTCGAACCCGCGTCCGGAAAGGCAGTCGTGAAAGCCGCTACGAGCGTAGTTCCTATTTTAAGTTCGTTTGGAGCTTAACCTGGAACGAGGTGTTCTCCAAACTATCCGATATTAAATCTTAGCAACCCGCCAACCGGAAAAGACAGATTGCGCAGCCGATATTATAACGTCTTAGCCGGGCCTATCAGCAAACCCGGGGACGGACTGCTTAATAAATTAAGCAGCAGCAAGGGCAGGCTCAAGCACTGAACTATTCGTCCAGGCCCAAACCACACCCTTCAATGCTTCTTTAACGTCTGCACTTAGGACGTTGGCGATCGTGTTTAACGAGGCAAATCGCACCCTCGGCTCGCAGCTTGCACGGCTACAACTCCCCGTCGAAACCCTTACAGCCCCATGCTCGCTTCGCTTGTAAAATCTTTGGGCTTAGAATCCCTTAATTGTTTCCCAAAGCAGATCAAGGAATCCCTGGGCTTGTTCTTCGTTCATTCTCAAAAGCGCTTTGGCGAAATCTTGCCAGGCCTCGGCTTCTTCCATGAGTTCTTTGTTTTCTTTGATTTTTTCTAGCTCTTCTTCAATTTCCTTTTGTAGCTTGCGATTGGCTTCTTCCATGGCCGCTTGAGGATTGGTCATTCCGGTTTCTTGGATAATGCGATCCACGATATCTTCAAACTTGAGTTCCTTTTCTTTAGCTTCTGCCGCCAGAAGGGCCAGGCGAGTAGCTAAGGCATGAGCGTCTAGCTCTGGTCCCCGACCAATGCCCGGACGAGCCGGGGGCTGTACCGCCGGCTTGGCTAAGGGTTTTTCTTCGGGTGCTTCTTTAGGTTTTACCTCTTTGGGGGAGACATGAGGCACAAAAGGTCTTTCCCCCGGAACCCTAATCATATAATCTTCATCTCCTTAAGCACCGAATTAGAAATGGTTTTAGCCAATTGTTTCGTTTTAATTTCTTCCTCAGCGGTTAGAGGTTTCTTTTTGAAACTTTGAAACTCTTCCCGCACCAGGCGAGTGGCCTCCTCATAAAGATCAGCAATAGTATAAGTTTTTTTAGATTTTACTGCCATGAATTTTTCCTTTAAAAGTTGTTTCAATTTCTCTTTTAATTGCCTTACGTCTAAGTGCTTCACGTTTTTCGTATTTTCTTTTTGCTTTGGCTAATGCTAAATCCACCTTTGCCCAGTTCCCTACAAAGTATACCTTAAGCGGAATTATTGTCAATCCTTTTTCGGATACTTTACCAATTAATTTCAACATTTCCCGTTTTTTTAGAAGAACTTTGCGGGGACGCAAAGGGTCAGTGTTTCTTCCTCCTGCGGTTACGTAGGGACTAATGTGCATGCCGTAAACCCAGATTTCTCCTTTTTCCACGCGGGCAAAACTATCTTTGAGATTAGTGTGACCCAGACGAAAGGATTTTACTTCGTTTCCCGTTAAAACTAAACCGGCAGAGTAAACCTCAAGCAAGTTGTAATCATGGGTTGCTTTGCGATTTTCGGCAATTAACTTATAGTATTTTTTCGAGGCCATAGACCAGGCCGTTTAAGGTTTTTACTTTTCTGATGGCAAGCATTACGCCCGGCATGAAGGATTCTCGGGAAAGAGAGTCATGCCTGATGGTTAAAGTTTGTCCCAACCCTCCAAAAATAACTTCTTGGTGGGCAACTAACCCCGGAAGACGCACCGAGTGAATGGGAACTTCTTTCCCCATGGCTTCCATGGTTTTTAGGGCCGTGCCGGAGGGTTTGTCGGCCTTGCTTTCATGATGCATTTCAATAATTTCTGCCTGAGGAAAATATTTAATGGCTTCTTTGGCAAATTGCATCATGAGTACTGCACCGATGGCAAAATTTGGAGCAACTAAACAACTAACTTTGTTCTTTTCACACAATTTTTTTATTTCCTCTAAATTTTCTTTGGTAAGGCCGGTGGTGCCAATTACCCCGTGAGCCCCGTTTTCTAAAATGGTTCGAACATTTTCCATGACGCTTCTGGGATGAGTAAAATCAACCACTACTTCTGCTTGGGTGGATTTAATGGCTTTGGCTAAATCATCCCCCAAATCGGTTTGACCCACCAAGGCTAGATCGGCTTCTTTTTGTATGGCCTTGACCACTTCTTGCCCCATTTTGCCCTTTGCCCCGTTAACTATAACTTTGATCATGGTTCACCCCCTTATAACTCACCCTGAGACAGCTCCAAAGCCCTAGCTCCTCCTTAACCCTTGCAAACACTATTCTCCAAAATAACCAATAACCAAATCCCGATTTCCAAACAAAATAAATGTCACAATTAAACAATTAAACAAATCCCAAAAATTGTTTAATTGGGATTTGTGACATTGTTTAATTAATCTTTGGTCATTATTTGGTTATTGTATCTTGGT